>Ga0157370_10003816_pt1 | contig 17583 bp, 11 predicted proteins | sample C35metaG_FD_113463 | JGI IMG/M metagenome (GOLD analysis project Ga0157370, IMG submission 113463) | Corn rhizosphere microbial communities from Kellogg Biological Station, Michigan, USA - C3-5 metaG | ecosystem: Host-associated > Plants > Roots > Rhizosphere > Soil | place: USA: Michigan...
TTCATAATGTTCAATCTTACTGCTTACCGTTGTCAGTAATTCCATATTCCAGCCCCCATTTGTAAAGTTCATTGATACTGATTTCCAACTTTCTTCCCTTGGGAGTCAATGAGTATTCCACGGTGGGCGGAACCGTTGCAAAGGCCTTGCGGATGACAATACCATTTTCTTCCATATTCTTCAGTTCCTTTACCAGCATCCTGGTACTTATTCCGGGTATCATCCTCTCCAATTCCTTGAAACGTCTTTTATCAAAAATCAGTGCATAAATGATGGACATTGACCATTTTCCTCCAATAATATCCAAGATCTTTTGAAGTTCACATTTATTTTCAGGTTTTTTAATTTTTTCTTTTTCCATAAATATCTGGTTTGCAATAAAAGTTACATTCAGGTTATTAGTATACATTAGTGTAACTACTTGCAAAAGTAAAGTAATGGAAATAGATTTGCAACTTAATTTTAAAATATAATACAATATGTATGATTCATTAAAAGGAAAAGTTGCCTTGGTAACAGGCGGTACAAAAGGAATAGGCAAATCTATTGCTGATAAATTAAGTGCAAGCGGAGCGATCGTCGTTACAACAGCACGTTCTGAGGGAAAAGAAAATTCCAGCAACCATCATTTTATTGCTGCTGATCTTACACAGGCAGATAGCGCAGAAATCATCGCAAAAGAGATTCTGGAAAAGTATGGTAAAATAGACATTATCGTTAATAATGCCGGTGCTAATTTAAGCCCGGGAGGAGGCTTTAATACATTGGAAGATGAACATTGGCTTAAGGACTGGGAACTTAATTTTATGTCAGTGGTAAGGGTTAACAAAGCCCTTTTACCTGCGATGCTTAAGCAGAAGGAAGGTACGATCATCAATATCTCGACCGGCGCTGCAAAACAACCTATTTGGGAGATGACAATGTCTTATTCATCGGCTAAAGCTGCATTAAATGCATATAGCAAGGCACTGGCAAATGAAGTAGGACCTAAAGGCATCAGAGTTAATACGGTCTCTCCCGGTGTTGTAAGAACACCACTTATGAATGAGTTTGTTGAAAATATTGCTCAACAGTCAGGATCGAGTTTTGAGGATTCTTTTCAAAATATTATTGATACGGTCGGCGTGCCCTTAGGAAGGATGGCAGAGCCTGAGGAAGTCGCCAGCATCGTAGCATTTCTAGCCTCTTCGGAAGCTCAATATATTACAGGAGCCAATATTTCTGTAGACGGCGGTTCAGCACCTACTGTTTAATGGCTGTAAATTAGTCTGATAAGGGTATAGATTTCAGCTTTGATTAAAAGAGCATTGATTTGACTGAATGTCAAATCAATGCTCTTTATTTTTATAAGCACCTACAGCCGAAATTTTATCATACGACATTTAAAAATGATAAAAAATCTTTTCGGTACTACGAAAAAGTAGTGATTTTATCCCATTCTGAATACTCAACTTTACCCCAATAAAGCTGATCAGCTGTTCACTTCATTTTAACATCAAAAATCACGGTTATGAATATCGAGAGAACAGAATTTATGGCATGGATGGAAAGGATCATGGAACGATTCGACATCCTCAAGGAACACATAGTAACAAAACAATCCAGATTTATAGAAATCGACGGCGAGCAGCTGCTCGACAATCAAGATGTATTGCAGCTCCTGAAAATTAGTTCAAGGTCTTTGCAACGCTACCGCACTGATAAAAAACTGCCCTATTACACGATCAGTGGCAAGCTTTACTACAAGCTGTCCGATGTCCATCAACTCATCAGGAACAGCCTAAATTCAAAGAATGCATAAAGACAAAGACAGTCAAATCATTCAGAACGATTCCCAATTTAATATGCCAGGTCGGTGTCCTCCTATTTTTCCACCATAAAATTTTAAAATGTTAAACGATGGAAGATAACCAACCTAACATTAACAATGAAATCAAACCGGCAGCAGATACCTTATTGGTATTGAACATCCACAACAACAAAATTGAGATGGTCAAGGGAGTCGATAAAGAAGGAAATCTCCAGAAAGTTCCTCCGGAAAACAAAAAAAAAATGACCAGCTCATCAGGGTCGATAAGCACGACGATATTTTCTCCAACTTCTTTTCCAACTTTTACCGGCAGCTTAAAAATCCTACCCATTTCAACTTCTTCAAAGTTTCGGAGTATGATGCTGTCGATACCGCAAAGGACCTTCAGAACTATGTCGATCAGGCATCACCTGAAGAAAAAGAAAAGCTCAAGGAATATGAAATTTTACCCAAAGATAACAACCCATTAAAAAATCAGAAAACAATGGAAAACAACACAGAAAATCAGGAATACCGTTTCCAGCCGGAGCAGATCGACTGGAAAACGATGGAAAAATTCGGGCTTACCCAGGAGAAGCTTGAAAAGATGAATGCTATGGATCCTCTATTGAGAGGCTACAAGACCAATACTTTGATCCCTATTACCATTAATCTCGGCGCTGCTGTGAGCAAAATGGACGTCAGGCTATCTTTACAGGAAGGCGATACAGGGGATATCGGCATTAAGCTTCACAGCATCCGCAGAGAACCCAATCTTAACCTCAAGTTCTTGGGACACGAGTTTAGCGAAGAAGACAAAAAGAACCTGATGGAGAGTGGCAATATGGGAAGAGTAGTGGATCTGGTCAACCCTAAGACCGATGAGATCATTCCCTCCATCATCAGCCGTGACCGCCTGACCAATGAACTGGTGGCTTACAGAGCTGAGTATATGAAGATCCCTGACGAAATCAAAGGAATCAAATTAGACGAGCATCAAAAACAAACCCTGCTAGAAGGCAAGCCTCTTTATCTCGAAGGGATGACCTCTACTAAGGGAACCAGCTTCGATGCTACCGTGCAGTTCAATGCAGATAAGCGTTATGTCGAATTTATATTTGACAAAAATCAAAAGAATCAGCAAAGCCAATCTCAAAAAGAAAGCAGTTCACAAAATCAAGATCAAAACAAAAATAAAACCAAAAACAGCGAACCCCCAAGAGTTTTCAGGGACAAGGAACTGGATGACAAGCAGTATGAGAAATTCAAGGCAGGGGAGACGGTCTATGTCAACGGTCTTTTTGACGGCAAAGGAAAAGAATACCAGGGCTACATCACCTTTAACAAAGAGACCGCCAAGACCGACTTCTCATTTACCAATCCCAACAAGCTCCGTGAAAAGGCGCAGGCATCCGAAGCCCATAAAACTCAAACGGCAGTTAACACAGAAGGTAAAACCAACGAAGCGACAAAGAATATTAAAGAACCGCTTCAATCCAAACAGCAACAGCCTTCTAACAAGCAGCAACAGGAGCAGCAGAAAAAACCAGCCAGATCAAGAGGAAGAAAAATGTAATAGAAATCCTATTCATTATAAAATCTTCAACCTATCAAGCATAATCAACCATAACCATCATCAAATCCAAAATCTATGAAAGCCATCATTGCAGAAAAACCGAGTGTTGCCAGAGAAATTGCCCAAATACTCAATGCCAACAATAGAAAAGACGGCTATTTTGAAGGAAACGGCTACTGCGTGACCTGGGCATTGGGTCATTTAGTATCATTGGGAATGCCGGAAGATTATGGCATAAGAGGCTTTGACAAAGCCTCTCTGCCTATCTTTCCCAGTCCTTTCATTCTCACTCCAAGAAAGACAAAACCTGCCAACTTAAAAAACTATCAGCCAGACCCCTCTGCCTTAAAGCAACTTCAAATCATTAAAAATGTCTTCAGTCAATGCTCAAGCATTATCGCTGCGACCGATGCAGGAAGAGAAGGCGAACTGATCTTCCGCTATATCTATAATTACTTACAATGTAATAAACCATTTGAAAGACTATGGATCAGCTCACTGACCGAAAAAGCCATACAGGAAGGATTTAACAACCTTAAATCCGGTTCAGATTTCGATGGACTTTATGATGCTGCAAAAGCCAGAAGCGAAGCTGACTGGCTGGTCGGCATCAATGCCAGCCAGGCATTAAGCATAGCAGCGAACAACGATGTCTATTCATTAGGAAGAGTACAGACCCCAACTTTGGCTTTGATCTGTAAAAGATTTCAGGTGAATAAAAATTTCAAACAAAAGACATACTGGCAGATCCAGTTACAGCATCGCAAGGACTATTTAAATTTTACCAGTCTTTCCAACCAGCAATGGGAAGACAAAAAACAGGCAGAGCAAATCTTAAAAGCCATAGAGCGTGAGGGGAGAGCCACTGTAGAAGATGTCTTTATTAACACTGTAAAAGAACAATCCCCACTACTGTTTGATTTGACAGAACTTCAAAAAGAAGCCAACCGAAAGTTGGGATTGTCGGCAGATGAAGTTTTACAAACTGCGCAGAGCCTGTACGAAAAGAAGTTCATTACCTATCCCCGAACCGGAAGCAAATATATTCCCGAAGACCTCTGGCCAGAAATCCCCGAACTCGTTAGAATACTGAACCAAACCGATTCTTTCAAACCAGCAATATCAACTCTAAAATTCGGCAACTTTAATAAACGCATTGTGAATGATCTCAAGGTCACAGACCATCACGGTCTTTTACCAACTGCTAAAATTCCATCCGCTTTATCTGCCAATGAAAAAGCCATTTACCATATGATTGTTTATCGTCTGTTTGAAACCTTATCAGAACACTGCTCCAAAGAAGTCAGCCACATCACTATCAAAATCCACCATTATGAATTCATTATCAAAGGCTCAAAGATTCTAAGCATAGGCTGGCGAGCCATCAAAGGACTATTGTCTGATGAAGCCAGTACAAACCAATATAGCAACAGCAATGACAAAAGCAGTAATAACAAAAGCTACAATAACAATTCAGAAGAACCCCAACTCATTGAACTTCCAGAATTCAAAAAAGGGGATGAGCTCAAAATCTCAACAGCCGAACTCCAAGAAAAACTGACCAACCCTCCAAAACTATATACCGAAGCCGACCTTTTATCAGCTATGGAAAACGCAGGAAAACAAATTGAAGACAAGGATCAGCAGAAAGCTCTAACGAATATCGGTATAGGCACGCCCGCTACAAGAGCCTCTATTATCGAAACCTTAATCACAAGAAACTACATCATCAGAAAAAGCAAAACACTGATCCCAACCGATAAAGGCGAAAAGGTATATGATCTCATCAAAGACCAAAATATCGCCAATGTCCAGATGACCGCAGAGTGGGAGATGACACTCCATCAAATTGAAACAAAAGAAATCGATTCAAAACAATTCATCACAGACATCAAAAACTACACTAATGAAATCACTAAAGAACTATTATCAGTCAACATTCCTCAAGAAAACATTCAAGAAATTAAATGTCCCAAGTGCCAGCAGCACAATCTCATTATTAAAGATAAAATCGTCAAATGCCCCGATGAGCACTGTCAATGGAGTTTATTCCGAATGATATGTGGCGTACAGCTCAGTATTGATCATATTACTTCCCTCATAACAAAAGGGAAAACACCAATTATTAAAAATATGAAGAGCAAAAACGGTAATATGTTTGATGCCTTTTTGGTTCTCACAGATCAATGCGAAACAATCTTTGAATTTCCTCAGAATAGATAAAATTAAATACTATAAAACCCATGATAAGCTCTATCATTAAAAAAGTCCGAAGAATCATTTATTCTTCGGACTTTTTTAATCAGTTCTTAACAAGCCTTCGGTTGGCGCATTCCCAAATTTCTTCTTAAAAGAATAAGAAAAATGAGACAGGCTTTCAAATCCAAGGTCAAGGTAGAAAGAAGAAGGTTTTCTATTTTTACTCTCAATAAGGTGCTTTGCCTCAATCAGCCTTTTGTCTTGCAGCCATTGGCGTGGAGGCATTCCGAATGTCTTCTGAAAATCCCTTTTAAATCCTGATAAGCTTCTTCCTGTCAATTGAGCCAACTTCTCAACCGGTACATTAAAGTGAAAGTTACTTAACATAAATTTCTCAAGATCTATCTTATGATGCTCTGAAAAGTCGAACAGAAAATTTCGCAGCTCAGGAACGGCAAGCAACATTAACTTGATGCCTTCCTTTACTTTCAACAGTCCCAATTCGTCGGTCATTTCAGCACCGGAGCTTCTGGCATACGGAACAATCGACTGAAAATAACCTTGAAGAAAATCATTATTCGGAAGGCAAAGATTCGGCATTCCGCTATATTTACCATCAGCTTCAAGTTTTTCTTCCAATGCGATCTGGCGCATCAGATCCTCTTGCAGGGAGATGACAATGGTTTCATAATGCCCATTTGGTCCCGGTGTTTTGGTTAGTGTTCCCAGCTGGTTCTTATGGATCAACAATACATTACCCTCAGAGATGTTGATGTTCTGCTCCGAAGTCTCCAGAATCATCTGACCGGATACCTGCAATACCAATGTGTGGTGATTCCAGACACAGGCCTTTTCCTTTCGTTCTGAAGAAAGGTAAGAATAGAAAATAACACCCGGAAGAATTTCTGCTGGACTTTCCATTTATCTTTGTAGGTAAGTACCGCCTTTCATGGCACCTATTGCAAATGTACTGTTTAATAAGTTCATTTCTTCAGGTGAAAATACAATTTCCATCGCGGCAATGTTTTCAGGCAGTCTAGACCTTCGGCTCATACTTACCAACGGCATAATATGGTTGCCTTGCTCTTTGACCCAGGCAATGGCAAGCTGTGTTGGAGTGACATTTTTAACTCTAGCCATTTCTTTTAGCACTTCAACTTTTTCAAGATTGTGGACCAGATTTTCACCTTGAAAACGGGGAAAATGATTTCGGTGGTCATCCACAGCAATAGGTGCTTTTAGATCACCCGTCAAAAGACCTTCCGCCGTATTTGCAAATGCTACGACACCAATCCCCAATTCTTTGGCAGTAGGCAACAGCTCATTTTCGATCTGACGGTCCGCCAGAGAGTAACCGATCTCCAGTGCGCTGATTGGGTAAACGCTATTGGCTTTTCGAAGCTGATCAACAGTAATTTCCGATACACCAATATGGCGTACTTTTCCTTCCTCTACCAAGCCTGCGATCGTTCCGATAATGTCTTCTATCGGCACACTGTCATCCATTCTACAGGGCTGGTATAGGTCGATGGTTTCGATGCCCAGACGGGTCAGCGAGTAATTAATAAAATTCTTGATCGCTACAGGACGGAGATCCAGTCCGATCAATTGACCGTTGTGGAAGATTGCTCCGAACTTCACACTGATAAAGGCATCATCCCGTCTTCCTTTGATCGCTTTTCCAATTAGCATTTCATTATGACCTGCACCATAAAAATCGCCTGTATTGAGGAAGTTGATTCCGCTATCCAAAGCCTGATGAATGGTTGCAATGCTTTCTGTTTCATCTGGTGTCGGTCCGCCCCAGATCGAAGACATCCGCATACATCCAAGACCCAGCTTAGATACCAAAGGCCCATTTTGACCCAATTGAATTTTTGTAATTTCTGACATGTAATTGATTTAATTTAACAGTACAAAGTTCTCTATTTATCAACCAGATAGCTTTCTTGTACGGTTCAATTTACTTTCTTGTACGGTTCGGTATTGTTTGTCACAAAGTAACAGAGCTCACAATAATACTAATCTAATACTACAGTTACTTAACTATTTTTCAATTATTGGATGAGCAAAAATAGCAATTGTAGTATGTTTAAGATAATGGTCGGCACCGCTTGTTAATAACAATCTTAGAACATTATTATCTTGTATACCTCCGTAAGGAATAATTATATCAAATTTAGCGTCAAAATTCGAAATTTCAGAATCTTCAATACTTTCTAAATTAGAAATTTGCAATATCTCCTTCTTAGTTTCAACAATTGCCTTTATAAGTTGTTTTGTAATATTTTCGCAGGATTCGGTAATGTTTTCTGCTTTGGTTGAGCCAATTGCAGTATAAATTTTTTGCCACAATTCGCGCATTTTATTCAATTTATCTGTTGCATCCAGTTTGATTGCTGTTTCAGGATTAAAAGTAAATGGAAATGCCGAACCTTGTATTAAATCTACAAGTTGAGACCATTGTGTAGTTATGCCGGATTCAGAAGTTCGTTGAGCATTAAGTATTTCCTTCCATCTTGTAAGGTTATCAGTGAAAATAATAGCGCCAGTTGCCTGCGCTAACAATAGTGTTATTTCAAAATTAGGGCCCATACTCAACTGCCTTAGTTGGCCACTTCCATTGAGTAAATCATCTTGCAGCAATGCCAGAGGATCTTCATTTCTTTTTTGCTGAGAATATTCGAAAACCTTATTTATATATTCTTCATCTGCGCTCGGAAAGGCAGCTCTTATTTGACTTTTTTGCTGTTCTTCAGTCATTTGCCAAATGGCTCTCTGGAGATCGTCGTCAGTGAGCTTTCTAAAAATTTTATATTCATCATCATGAACACTTATTCCACTGCTGTGACGATTTTTTGCCATCTCTACTACCTGAGATTGTAAATGTCTGCTAAAAATACCAAGATCAGGAAGCAATATAATTCTTCCAGAATCAACTAATGGAAAAATCTCAAGAAAAAATGCTACGTTTTTTAAAGTTTGTTGTTTAAAAATTGAAGGATTGACAACTGGGCTGTATTGAGGGTTCATTCCAGTTGGATGATTGAAAGGGTTATGAATAATCAGCTGGTCAAAATATAGTGCCGCAGTAGTAGAAAATGTAGAAATTATTTGCCAATCTATAATACCTGTATAGACTGCTCGGAGTTTTCCATCTGGCTTAGGAAGGAGTTTGAAAATGTCGGTATGTACAGGCCATAATATTTCAAATAAAGTATGTATATCTTTTACTTGCTGATCATTAAGTTCTCGTCGAACATCTTCCCAATCCTTACCTCGTGATAATCCTAAAATATCAACTATTCCATTATAGAAAATCAAGTTACGCTCTCTTATACTTCGAATGCTCCAAGAAGGTCTTAGTGATTCGGGCTTATCTCTACAACAATCCTTGTAACTTTTGCCTAGTCCACATGGGCAAAAATCATTAGATTGTGGCTCCTTATCAGGTAATAACTTTTTTAAGAATTCATGTTCATCCACATTTCTTCCAAACGCGTCTTGTCTGTAAGTTCTTCCGTCACTATAACCTGCAAACATTTCACCACCAAACTCAAATATTTCTTCAGCTGGAGGTAATAAAGTATTTTTAACACTTTCCCAAGAAATGGTCGTGTCTATTTCAGGAAATAGCCATTCTTTTTCTGCTGCTGCAATATATCGACGCGCACTTTTTTTCAATATAAAATTTATTTCTTGAACCTGGTGATCATTCAGCTTTCGATTTCTAATAAAAGCGTTAGTCCGGACCATAGTTTCACCAAAATGACGAGCATTTGTTCTTTTCTGCAAAGGGTCGCTAAGTTCTGGCTGCTCTGCATATTCGTAGTTTGTTAATATTAGGCAGTAGTTTTTGTTTAGTGGAAAAATAGTTTGCGAAGCCTTTAAAGAGATTGATGGCTCGAGAGGATCTTGATCGGTTCGATTACTGATTGGGCGCGCATAATTATAAGTAGTAACGGGATGATCCGTAACCAAAAATTTTATGATAGAATTTTCAGCTGAAACAATTTCCTTCACACTTTCATACCATATTGTCGTGTGCATGTCCTGAATAGCTTCCATCTCCATCATAAGTTGTGTTTGATTAAGATGGCTATATTTATTCTTTAACCAAAGCAACCCTTTCGGCGTTCGTGATTTTTGTGCGTCAATAAATCTAAAAAAGTCCTGAAAGCGAAAATGTCGATCGCTTTCTGAGCCATCAATGAAAGCTCTTACTGCCCGCGATCCAATATCATCAATTTTTCCAAACAATTCGCGCTCAATGATGTCGCTAATAACTGGCCCGAAAAAGGTTGTATATAAATCATACTCAAAAAAACACTGTGAAAATGGCAACAGCTTTCTTTCTTTAAGTTTTATGACCCTGCCATCTGGTAGCAACTTTTCCTCGGGAGATAAATCAAGATAGTGGAGCTGGTTAGAATTAGTTGAAAAACCTCTCTGATACCATTGAGGTACATAATGATTATTACGTGTTAGGTCTTTCCTGTTCATATTTTAAAAGTTGATATTGATAAATTACAAACTTTTTTGGAGTTAATAGAGTTATTAAAGAAAATTCATTAAAAGTATTACAGATATTTACAATTAGTAAATCGTAATTCTTAATTTATATCTAATGGTTTTAACATACGGTAATAGTCTCTAAGTTCCAAATCAAAATCATCTTGCTCTATGTTAAGATGGATAAGAGCAATATGATCATTTATTTTTTGTTTTAACCAACGTAGTTTTGTCTGAACATCGTCATTCATTCCATTATAATTTTCAAAAAACTCTTTTAATCTTTCTAAATAATGAAAGAGATCATATTCAGGATCATTGAATTCCGAGTCTGCTTTTGCAATGTAATCAATGTAGTAGTGTCCATCTTCATCCATCGTAATAATATCTTCGATATATCCTAATTCATCACTTTCAGAATGATTTTTCTGTCTATATTTAATCCCGTTATCTACAACATCCTGTTTTATAATTATTCTAGGAAAAATAGCTTGTTTAGACTCAAGATCATAAGCTTCTACCATTGCGGGACCAAAAATCACATCTTTCGTGTGCACCAACCTACCAATTGTAACTCCACCTCTTACGAGAAAACCTTGGTTGGCGAGCTCAAATGACAGGTACAGCAAATCGATTATTGTATGATATAATTGACTGTTTTCTGTATATTCATACGATATGACGATAGAATCGGAAAAATAGGTTACAACCTTTGTTTTTGAAAATCCTGAATCATCAACCATCTTTTTTGATAACTCAAAAATATCTATGATCGATTGTATTTTGTCTTCGTGATCTTCTCCGTTCTCAGAAACAGTTTCTTTAATATGTTGCCTAAATCCTAAAATGTCAATAAAGCAGCAAATTCTTTTTTCATATTTCATAATAATTATTTATTTGTAGGGAACCCTCTATTATACTATTAACTTATTCTTATTGTGATTCATTGTCATTTTGTGACTTTCGGTCTTTTAATATTTTTTCCTGCAGCGGTATTGTTTGAAGTAGTGGCAATATCTTTTCAAAAGGCTTTACAAAAATAGATGTTGTGTTTACAATTACCGAACACAGTACACCAATGCATTTCCCTTCTTGATTTAACACCGGCGATCCACTTAATCCTGCCCAATCATCATGATCTGTAATAATATCTTCAGTTTGTAACAGTAAATATTGTCCAGCTTTACGGATAAATTTAAGGTTTGATTTAAACGTTCCCATGCGATGAAGAATAATCCCTCTAATCTCCGGTTTTATCTTGCCGTAAACATAATAGTTATGTTCTTCGTTAGGTTCTGCAATATGCTCTTCTAAAAACTCATATTTAGGTTCTTTTGGTGTAACAATAATTTCACCAGTTTCTTCAACTAATTTTTCGTCTGTTAAGAAAGGAGCTTCAAATTTTCTTCTGTCGACCATACTTATCGCAACATCAAACAATTCATAACCGAGATCTGGTTCAGATATATCAAACTTTTCCATAAAGTAAAAACCACCAACAGGGGTTATAACGGTAGAAAGTTCTTCGTGGTGACTTATATTGTTGAGAATTCCGACATAGTTATCAGCCCCAAGTCTTTCATTTTCTTGATGATCATTATAATGGATATTGTGATCAGCAGTTAAAAAAAATAGATTGTCCTGATAGTTCAGGAAAAAACCTGAGCCATAAGCTATAGGTAGATTTTTGAAATCTTTTTCTTTGTGTATAACGAGTTGATAATTTGTTTTCACTAAAATTTCTCTCAAGTCGAATTGTTTTTCTATTATCATAGCAGGTTGATTATAATGTCTAAATTTACTGTGTAAAAAAGATTAAATTTAAGGGTTAACCTTAAACGCAAATATCATTTAGATTTTATATAAATCGATCAGTAAAAACACGGAATAATTACAAACACGGAATAATTACAGTTAATGCTGGATCTTATTGTCTTTGATTGCAAAATACGATTACATTATCAAATTCACTAATTCAATTCCCTAATAACATTCTCAAAGCTTGAATCAATAATTGCTTTTGGATTTTGAAATTTTCCCTGTTCTTGCATAGCATAATCGGAAACATATATTGATAGGTAATCGCGTAAAAGAATATCCGTAATGTACTTACTATTGTTTATTACCTGAGGGACATTACCTCCGATAGCTTCAATAAGATAATGGGTCCAAATGCCATTTTCTAGTATATCGCTAGAGTATGAGCTTTGACCAGCATGGCACGAAAGAAAAATGCTATAGTTTGGAAAATCTTGAGATAAAATTATTAGCTCTTCTTCATTGATGTTTGACCAATGATTTCTTTCATTTTCATCAATAAAGCTTTGTGCACAAGCATCAATAAAAATTAGTGCATTTTTACATTTAGAGTTTTGTAATGGATCGATTAAGATTGTTTGCAATGAGACCGCTGTTCCTGGTATATTATTTTTATGCATATCATACGTCGAAAGATAGTTGGTAATGCCATTATGAAAACCGTGACCAACATAATAGAACACAAGTCTATCATCTTCTTTAAGTGACAAAAAAAGACCTTTTAAGTCATATTCAATTGAGCTTTTAAGAGCATCTTCATTAGATAAGATGTATATATCTTGCTCATCTAGATTAAGATCATTAATTAGCATGTCTCTAAACCTTTGAGAGTCTGCATTAGCATATTTAACAGGTTTAATTTGATTTTTTGGGTGATAATTTTCAATAGCGATTATTATTGCTATAGTTTTGCTAAAACTTGGATTATTGATAATAGTTCCATTTTGAATTAGCTCGTTTTCTACTAACGATTTATTTTCAACTCTAATAAATTTTCTATTTTCAAACAAAATATCAATATCAGATTTTACAGTTTTAATCATGTACACCTGATGATCACCAATATTTACCCAATCATATTCGATCGATGGAATTGGCTGGAGGAAAGATATTGCTTTTTTTGTTATTTCGTCAATTCTAAAGTCATTACTTAGACCAACAATTTCATTATGCTCAGGATTAATCTCTTTTATTCCAAAGATAAGGCTTCCGCCGTTTGTATTAGCAAAAGAAGAAATGATCTGAGCAATCTTTTGTGGAGCAAATGGAACAGCATTAAAGTCCAGCTGGTCATTCTTTGGAGTTGTTATAAAAGATGTAAGATCATCATTAGAAACATCAATGTTTTTTACAGGAATTTTATTAATACCTGTTTTTTTTAATAATTGACCCAAAGTAATTTGTTTAGGTTCATTAACTCCATCTTCACACCATAATTCAGCGTCTACATATTCTAAAACATCGAATTCAGAGGTGAAATATAAAAGAGTGTAGTTTTTATCTGAAGGTCTTGCAACGACTGTTATCTCGTTTCCATTTTTTATAATGCCGCCTATAACACTTTCTGCAATAACAAAACTATTGGTGCAATCATATTCAGGAAGAGTGTTCAAATAACCTATGATATTACCAACAGCTCGTTTAATTATTACTTTAGTATAATTTAATCTGTCAAAATCTGCTTCGGGAATATGGTAAAAACTTTGAGGAATCTGACGGCTGTTGATTGATTCTGTAATTACAGGGCTATTGACACTGATAGATTCTTCAGGATATTCGGTAAGCTGTTCTAGTGGAGGTAGAGGGATCTTAGAATATGCAAAATAATCTTCTATCTCCTTTGGATTCGACAAAAGTAAAAACTGAAGTTGATCCTGTAGCCTTGGAGCATCTAATATTTGGCAAAGCTGATTTCCTAGTGACAATAAAACACTCAGCTTTTTCCAATCTGTAACGACGTACAAATCGTTTCCAATTAAGTATTGATTTGTTCTCGTTTCCCAATGTTCACCATATCTGATAACAAGTTCTTCTGCTTGGAGAAAAGTATATTTTTCGCACTTTTCTTTTAATTCAGAAAGAACCTGTTCAAATCCTCCTTGCACTTCAGATCTTCTCCATTGAGCCCAATACGGAAAGATAAATGCTAATTTATCTGTAAGTGACTTTGCAGGAAAAATATCCTCGGTTTGAATTTTGAAATCACTCTGTCTTATAATGGTGATACCGATAAGTTTCAAAAAGTTCTCAAATTCTGCATGCTTTTGTATCGATTGACTAAAATATGCGAAGTGATATCCTTCACCAAGATCACTAGAATTTCCATCAATGTAGAAATTTAAATCTTTTGCTGATCTATAAAATTCATTAAGATCGGAAAGAGTACCTGTTGATCCCCAAATCCTAATTTTTTCCAAATCGTTAAAATTTGAGTTAGTCAGATCATCGAGAATTAACTCTATAACTTTTTGTTGATCGGTTTTTTTGTGGTCAGGATTAGAGGAAATTGCAGTCAATATATCAAGATAATCTCTCAATTCAAATTTTGTTTTAAAATTAAAAAATCCTCTCCAATCTGCATTTAGCTGCGGACCATCAAATACAGGTAAGTAATTGCCCGCGACTTTTAAAATATCATCTGTATTAAGAAATATATTTGGTGCGCTATAACATTTACCATCAGTACCTGGAATACTAACATGATTTTGCAGATACCAAGGTAAATAATTTTCTAATAGATTACCATCTGTATCTCCTGGCCTATTTGAATATCCCCAAAACGCTGTTGCCTGCTTTTTTATGTTTTCAATTAATGTGTTTGCAATTGCATCTTTCCAAAATAATTTTGAAAATTCATAGATATGTAAACAATTTAAAAGATTAAATTTTACGATGCCTTTATATGCATATGGCGTAAAATGCCCATTAAAATATAAATTTCTATGCTGATCGAAATATGCCTGTTCATATTCTTCTTGGATAAGAATTGTTTTTGTCTTTCTCGGTTCTACAATTAGAGAAAATCCTTCGCTAATCCCCATATAATTAAATAGAGTTTTCAAGTCTTGTAAATTACTTCCAGTAATATAATCAGCGCTGACAAATATATCATCTTCAATAATATCTTGAATTTTAACTCGCGGATTATAAGCATTACTTAAATAGCATTTGTCAGCAGACACCAAATTTCCTTGAGTAGTCAAAATGCTCAATTTTGAAAGTTTAGGCGGAATATCCAGAGTAATATCTCCCTTCCGTAATAATTCAGCTGCTTTTCTAATTGTTTCTATCGTGTTATCAATTGTTGCAAACTCTTCTGCATTTCGGACAACCGTGTTGACTAGAAAGGTGGCATCTGATTTTTCCTTGATATTTAGACCATCCAGCCATAACTTAACATCCCGAGTATTTTCAAGCCATTCCTCTAATTGAGGGTGCACAAAATTTAATACACTGTCGGCTTTCGGACTAACGCCTATTTCTGAAAAGTATAGATTATTCGGCGCTTGGATGGATCCTTTGTGATCTAAGATAAAATGCCAATCTTTCAATACTACATCATTAACCATTCTATTAACTTCTGATAAGCTTTGATACTTAAGATATTCAATAAGAAGTTTATTATTTTCAATGCTTAAATGATCTATAAATGACGGAGTGTTTACAGTCATTTTTGGAAAGTCCTTCCATTCGAAAGTTCTGATACCAAAAGTTTTCAATCTTGGATTTGAAATGTCTTTTGCGAAGGGATTATTTGGAAAACTGATTCCAGTTTCTGCTATTTTATATTCTAAAACTGGAGTTTGTCCGACAAAATCTTTTGTAGATAAATTAGTAATATCAAGAATAGTTTCATCAACTTTTAATAATACATCGTCTGAATTTCTGATAAAAGCTATTTCTTTTTTAGCACGCTCTAAACTCTTGTTGTATTCAACTGTTAATGAATCTATACCTTCAATTTTTTTAGGAAGAATTGTATATGCATCACTTTCTATGCACGTTAAGACTAACTCTGATATCCAAGAGATCAGATATATGGGAACTTGACTCATTATCCATTTATTCCATATGTTATCTTTATGGAGATTTTCTCGTGTAGCTGCTAAATAAAATGAAGCATTTACCAATACTGGGATGTCATAGCTTTTTTCTTCCGTTGGGAAATAGGCGTACATATTCCTTTCACCGATTTTGCAAGCTTCATACCCTTCTGCATTTCTCCTAGCTGCCAATACAATTTCACCTTTAGTCGCTTGTTTTATTTTGTCAGGAACATCGTTATCTTTTTGCAACTCAAGTTGAACACTTTCTGGGACATCGAAAATAAATGCTTTTTTATGATACTTAGCTTTAGGTTCATCATTAATTGATATATTAATTTCTCCATCTTCTGCTTCGTGAATTGTAATTTTTGTCGAAGAATCATTTTCAAAAATTATTTCATCAATATTTTTAAGAAACAGATACATTTCGATTTTTTCTGCCAATTCCTTTAATGCCTGTCTAATAGCTTCTGGACGGTATAAATGAAGAATTGTAGCCACATCACAGTTACTATCCTCCAAGTATTTCCAAATTTCAGGTTCGATTTGCTCTGATTCAGTATAAATAGGGATGATCGGCCAAGGAAATTTAAATGATCGGTCGTGTAATGCTTCCCATTCTTCTTTTGTTCCGTCCCAAGGCCAGTCGTGCTCAAATGTTTCATCAAATCGAAATAGCTCACCATCACTGTAGATGCAGACTTTATTTGACTGTCCAAATACGGATTTAAAACCTATTCCTTTGTAACCTGTCTTATCACTAGCATTCTTTTTAGTACCATTACCAACATCAGAAATACCGATAACATCACGTTCGTCAAATGTTTTACCGGTATGTGCAACAACAAGTATATTATTAAAAAGCTTTATAATAACCTTTGACTTTACTCCTGTTAAAGCTGCATCGTCGGCATTTTGTAGAAGTTCGTAAATAAATCTCTTAGAGTCTTGGTATAGATCCCCAGACAATGAGCCAAGCGATGCCATTTGGGTCACAGCCTGGTGAGGCTGTTTATAGTCAGTGAAATTCTTGCATGTTGTTTCTACAATATTTTTTAAGGACATATGATAGGGATTAGTTTTTTATAATAAAGTAATTTGTTTAAATATTCTTCATTTAACAATTTCTAAGATAAAAAGATAAAAATATGTGTTAATACGGTTTTCCATAAAATAAAAATACTTAAACAACCTTATGAATGATTCAGTATTTTCCCTTAATTTGAATTTAAAAATCTAACTAGGCTTATCAAAAATTTGTTTTATCCTATTATAAAAATGTCGAGTACTATTTTCCCCAAAAATATTTTTGGTTTGTCTTATAAGTTAAGTCCACTATTTTTTCGGTTTGTTCACTGTTATTTGTAGTAGAAGAATAATAGATGTAGTCTCTTATATCTTCACCCAGGAACTTGATAATTTCTCTTTTCAACGACGGCTTAATTAAAATTTTCACCAAATGTGGACTGATATAATCTAGATCCTCAATTGGCTTTGAAATATCTTCACTTGCACTAATAATGAAGCTTCCGTCCTGGCGGAATCTCCTAATCTCACCAGCATAGTCTTCTATATCATCTGGGAATTGCGCGTAATGCTTGACTAGATATGCTCTTTTGAGTTCAAGAGGATTTTCATCAAAA
>Ga0157370_10003817_pt1 | contig 17580 bp, 15 predicted proteins | sample C35metaG_FD_113463 | JGI IMG/M metagenome (GOLD analysis project Ga0157370, IMG submission 113463) | Corn rhizosphere microbial communities from Kellogg Biological Station, Michigan, USA - C3-5 metaG | ecosystem: Host-associated > Plants > Roots > Rhizosphere > Soil | place: USA: Michigan...
TGCGGCGCGGGCCTGAAGATGCTGGCGGTGGATCACAAGGGCGAGCTGAACCTGTGCCATCGCTTTACCGGTTCCAGCCTGCCGACGTTCGGCAACGTCCACAGCGGTGTGAAGCAAGTCGAGTTGAACGACTTCCTGTCCCAGCGCCTGGACCGCACCAACACCGGTTGCGAAGACTGCCAGATCCGCAACCTGTGTTCCGGCGGCTGCTATCACGAGAGCTACGCCCGGTATGGCGACCCGACCCATCCGACCTATCACTACTGCGAACTGATGCGTGACTGGGTCGACTTCGGTATCGAGGTCTACACCCGGATCATGGCCAATAACCCTGCGTTCATCAGCAGCTACATCACTCCGCGCAAGGCTCACTGATATGAAACATCTCAAGGCAATCAATAACAAAGCGCTGAAAATGGATCAGGCCGCGGCCGAAAACCGCATCGAAGAAGTGGTCGCGATGAGTTCCGTGGCGGGCTGCGCCTCGACCACCGACCCGGGCTGGGAAATCGACGCGTTTGGTGGTGTGTCGTCGCTCTGCCAACCGATGGAAGCCGACCTGTATGGCTGCTCCGACCCGTGCTGGTGGCCGGCCCAGGTGCCCGACATGATGAGTACCTACCCGGACTGGAACAAGGATGCCCAGGCGTCCAACGAAAACTGGCGCAACCTCGGCACTGTCTTCCCGAAAGACAAGTGATCAGATAAGAAGAAGGATTCCAGCATGCACAGCATCAAAGCCTGCGGCCTGGCCGCATTCGCCGCCCTGAGCACGTGTTCGTTCACTGTTCTGGCCGATGAAAACACTGCATTGCAAGACGGTCACGAGTACATGTTGACCACCAATTACCCGAACAACCTGAACGTGATCGACCTGGCCACCGACACCTTGCTCAAGACCTGCAAGATGCCTGACGCCTTTGGCCCCGGCACCGTGCAATTGTCACCGGACCGCAAGACCGCCTACGTGTTGAACAATCACTATGCGGATGTCTACGGCGTCGAACTGGACAACTGCAAGCAGGTGTTCCACGCCAGCATCACGCAAAAAACGGGGGAGAAAGCGCGCTCGATGTTCGCCTTCACCCTTAGCCACGACGGCAAGGAACTGTACACCGTCGCCAACCCGACACTGATGCTCAACGACCGCTACGAAGTGCAGCAACCGCGGCTCGATGTGTATGCCACCGATGCCGGGATGGACGCCAAACCGGTGCGCAGTTTCCCGGCACCACGGCAACTGACCATCATGCAGAGTGGCGATGACGGCACGCTGTATGTGGCGGGGGCGGACGTTTACAAGGTCAATGTGAAAACCGGCAAGTTCGACGTGCTGATCCCCAGCCGTCACTGGAAACGCGAGAACTACAGCGCGCCGGACGTGCTCTACGTGTGGAACCAGCAGACCTATCGTCATGACTTCTCGCTGCTCTACACCGCCGCGAAATTCAAGGACAAGAAGCAGGACCCGGCCACTGCCGAGTACCTTTACGGACTGTTCAGCATCGACCTGAAAACCGGCAAGACCGAAACCACTGACTTCGGTCCTTTGACGGAAATCTACTTCAGCGGCATGCGCTCGCCGAAGGATCCGAACCTGATGTTCGGCGTGCTGAACCGCTTGGCCAAGTACGACATCAAGGAAAAGAAAATGCTGCAGGCGGCGACGCTGGATCATTCCTACTACTGCATTTCCTTCAACAAGGACGGCAGCAAGATCTACCTGGCCGGGACGTTTAACGACGTGGCGATTTTTGATGCCGACAGACTGAAGCAGATCGGCAGCATCAAGATGCCGGGCGGGGACATGGCGATTACCACGGCACAGGTGTTTGTCCGGTAATCATTTTTGCCTGATCAGACGCCATCGCGAGCAGGCTCGCTCCTACGCACATCCAATGTAGGAGCGAGCCTGCTCGCGATGAGGCCTTTGAGAACGCTGGAAACCTTACTGTCCCGGCACCGGGCAGCCCAAATCCCCCTCCTGACACTTCAAGTAAGTCTTGAAGGTCTCGGCTCGCGCCTTGGTCAATTCAGTCACGCAATTGCTGTAGATCAGTGGATAAACACTCCCGCCTTCCACCCCGGACGCCGAAAAATTGCATTCGGCATCCCGAAACGCAATCCACGCACGCTGCGCACCCACTAGCGACTTCTTGCGCTCGGGCTCGCTTTTGAGTCGCGTGGTGATTTGCTGATACAGCGCATTCAACTCCTTGTCAGCCGCCGCATGCTGCTGCGCCGCGCACTGGTTCATCGTGGCCTGGTCGGCGGCATTGTCGCAGTCCAGGGCGAAGGCCATCGAGGTAAACAGCACGGGCGTCAGTGCCAGGAGAACGCGTGAGTACATGGAGGAAAACTCGCTGTGGCAGAGGAGATTGAGGTGCAGTGTAGCGAATCGTTTTTGCCTTGCGCCGACAGAAGACCTGCCACCTGTGAGGCCCCGCCAGCCAACAGTCTCGTCCGTCTGTCAGAACTTATGCATGCAAATGCGGCCGAATATTGCGGGCAAGGTTGATCGCGGCAAGCGATTGATACATTTTAGGGTTGGTCTTGTGGTCTTACTGACCTACTGTTCAATACAGGAGGTGACTTATGAACGCAGCATCTGATCGCATCGAAAGGAAAGTCCTGCTCAAGGTCAAGCGTTCGCACGTCTGGCGCGTGCTGGCCAACGCAGAGGCATTCGGGCAGTGGTTTGGCGTGGCACTGGAAGGCAAGCGTTTCATCGCCGGTGAGTGGACTCAGGGGCAGATAACCTATCCCGGTTATGAACACTTGCGGTGGAATGTCCTGGTGGAGAGCGTTGAGCCGGAGCGGCTGTTTTCGTTTCGCTGGCACCCTTATGCCGTCAACCCGGACGTCGACTACTCCCAGGAGCCGACCACACTGGTGAAATTCGAGCTTGAAGACGGGGACGACGGCACGTGGCTCAAAGTGTCCGAGTCCGGTTTCGATCACGTCCCCCAAGCTCGTCGTGAAAAGGCTTTCCGTATGGACAGCCGCGGTTGGGAAGAGCAGATGAACAACATCGAACAGTATCTGATCGAAAACGCCAAGGCCCATGAGCGTGAGGGTGGCTGATTGGCTGGAAGTCTCTGTACCGAAGCTCTCCGGCGAGATGCCTGAGGCGTCTAGGGGTTTTCGGAAGGGTGGCTATAGCGAATGTCTTACACACGGTGGTAGCTATGTCGACTATTGCAGATTGGATCCGACGCGTAATCTAGCTCCATCAACTGAAGCACAGGAAGCGCTTCAGGATCACGGATGATCGACCATCAGCAAGGATTGGCTACCGACAGGGAGTCGATAATGGTCTTGGGAAAAACCCGCTTCGGCGGGTTTTTTTTTGCCTGTCGAAAAGTCTGGCAGTGCTTAGAGCCTGGCCGCTGCCCGTTGGGTGATCAGTGCCCGTTGCTCAATCGAGGCGGCGGCACGGCGATGTGCTTCAGCCAGAACACTCTGCGGCGCGGTGTCAGGGCTGCCCGACTGGAACGGCGGTGCCGGGGCATATTCAAGCTGCAACTGCAGCAGTTGCGCCGTGTCCTTGTCGAACAACTCTGCCGCCAGGGTCAGGGCAAAATCGATCCCCGCGGTGATCCCGCCACCGGTCAGCAGATTGCCGTCGCGCACCACCCGGTCCTTGACCGGGATCGCGCCCAGCGGCTTGAGCAATTCGTGATAGGCCCAGTGCGTGGTCGCCCGTTTGCCCTGGAGTAAACCCGCTGCGCCGAGCACCAGCGCCCCGGTGCAGACCGACGTGACATACCGCGCGTTGACGGCTTGAGCCTTGAGGAAAGACAGGGTTTGCTCATCCTCCATCAACGGCCCGACGCCGCTGCCGCCGGGAACGCAAATCACGTCCAGCGCCGGGCAATCGTCGAACGTCGTGGTCGGTTTGAGCATCAGGCCGGTGCTCGCGGTCACCGGCACCAGGTCCTTCCAGATCAAATGCACCTTCACGTCCGGCAATGAGGCCAACACATCGTAAGGGCCGGTCAGGTCGAGTTGCTGAACCTGGGGAAACAACAGAAAACCGATCTGCAACGTCATGGCTTATTTCTCCTGAAGTGGGTGGACGTCTTCACTGTAGGCTCGTAGGATTTGGCGTATCCGCCAATCACCCCACGAATTACGCCAACCATGCCGAAATCCATTCACGTGCTCGCGTTTGCCAATGTGCAACTGCTCGACGTCACCGGGCCGTTGCAAGTGTTTGCCTCGGCCAACGACATCTGCCGTCAGAAAGGGCTGCCACCGCCGTATGCACCCTCGGTGATTGTCAGCGGCGGCGGGGCGGTGATGTCGTCGTCGGGGTTGGCGTTGTTGGCTGAACCGTTACCCGAAAATGGCAGTGACACGCTGATCATTGCCGGTGGCTGGGGCGTTTATGCGGCGGCGGAAGACGCGTCGCTGGTGGCCTGGGTGCGTGAGCATGCGTCGGGTTGTCGGCGCGTCTCGTCGGTGTGTACCGGGGCCTTTTTGTTGGCGGCCAGCGGCTGGCTCGATGGTCGTCGAGTGGTCACGCACTGGACGCGTTGCGAGCAGTTGGCGCAAAAACATCCACGCCTTCAAGTCGAGCCCAATCCGATTTTCATCAATGACGGCCCGGTCTGGACCTCGGCGGGCGTCACGGCTGGCATCGACCTGGCGCTGGCCATGGTCGAAGAGGACCTGGGCCGCAACACCGCGTTGGAAGTCGCCCAGCAACTGGTGGTGTTCCTCAAGCGTCCGGGCGGCCAGTCACAGTTCAGCGTGACCTTGTCTTTGCAGAAGCACGGTGACCGTTTCGACGAGCTTCACGCCTGGATCAGTGAAAACCTCACCCAAGACCTCGGCATCCCGACCCTGGCATTGCAGGCGGGCATGAGCGAACGCAGCTTCGTGCGCCACTACCGCGCCGACACCGGCCAAACCCCGGCACGCGCCATTGAGTTGATTCGGGTCGAAACGGCGCGACGGTTGCTCAGCGACACCTGCGTGCCGATCAAGCGGGTGGCGGTGCAGTGCGGGTTTGGCAGCGAAGAGACGCTGCGCCGTAGTTTTCTGCGAGCGATGGGGGTGACACCGCAGGCTTATCGCGAGCGTTTCAGCGTCAGTCCCCAAGCCGAGCCGGCCATGCTCTGATGGCAGGTTGGGGCGATTGGCCGCCAAGTAGTGGACGAAGCTCGTGATGCAAGTCGACCCTGTGCCTCTCCCTAAGCGTCCACTTCCGCCACCTGATTAAAGTACTTCGACCGATCCGGTGTAAACGTCACCACCATACCGGTCCTGGAGCAGGCCAACGCCCGCTCTTTGCCCAAATCAACATCCAGATCCTCCCCGCGCAACCCTTGCCATTGGGCGAGGTATTTGAGAGATCCGTATTTTTCGAGTTTTTTCAGGCTACGACTGACGCCACCCTTCCAGCCGAGCACCGGCAGTTCACCGGCTAGGCTGCGTCGGGCGAGTTCAGGGAAGCGGGTGGCGCGTTGACGGCCGATTTCCCAGCATTTGATCAGGCCCTTGTCCGGACCTTCCCACAATTCATCGCGGTTCAGGCCGGACCGGAGGGGGGCGTCAATGCTGCGGTGGATGCGCTGGTTCATTCTGGTTCCTTGAATTCGGGTTTTGTTGGACAGCTCCGCTGTACCCGTTGACGCTGGATGTTAGGGGGCGATGTAACGACTGGCAACAAGGTATTTCCGAGTGTAGGAATGTGCTGTGCCGGAGGAGGACGGGGCTCATTGTTTGGGTTTTGTCGGCTACAAGACCACAGCGCCCGCCAGCATTAGGGTGTTATGCCTTTGGGGGATGTTTAAGTTCCTTGTAGGTAGGTCTCATTCCTACAATTGGCGGCGTAAAACGGGAAAATTCCTACGGGTTTTGTCGGTTGCAGGGGCCCCTGCAGCAAAGGATCTCCCACAGGGTTATCGGTACGCCTAATTCCAGGTGTGCTTCATCCGTTCTTCTATACAGACTAATTTTTTGAGGAAAGCCCGGTGACCCAGCTGACATTGCTGTGCTTGCCCTATTCGGGCGCCAGCGCCATGGTTTTCAGCCGCTGGCGGCGCAAACTGCCGCAGTGGCTGGCGTTGCAACCGGTGGAGCTGCCCGGCCGCGGCGCGCGGTTTGGCGAGCCGTTGCACACCGACATGCGGCGGCTGGCGCTGCAACTCGCACACGAACAAAAAGCCACGCTCAAAGCCCCTTATGCACTGTTCGGCCATAGCCTTGGGGCATTGCTGGCTTGTGAAATGGCCCATGCGTTGCGCTCGCTGGGCTGTCCGGAGCCCGTGGCGCTGTTCGCTTCAGGCACGGCCGCGCCGACAATGCGTGCTGACTATGATCGCGGTTTTGCCGAAGCGAAAACCGATACCGAGTTGATCGAGCAACTACGCACGTTCAATGGCTCCCGCGAAGAGGTGTCGGCCAACGAAGAGCTGATGAGCCTGACGCTGCCGGTCTTGCGCGCCGACTTTTTGCTGTGCGGACGCTTCGAGCCGCAGCAGCGCCCCTTGCTTAAATGCCCGGTGCACGTGCTGGGTGGCAAGGCCGACCGCGCCACCACTGAACAGTTGATCGGCTGGAGCAAGGAAACCCACGGCAGTTTCTCCGTGGACATGCTGGCGGGTGGTCACTTCTTTATTCATGAGCAAGAGGCCAAGGTGTTGCGCGTGATCAAGGACCATCTCGATGTTCACCATCGCCGACATGCCCTGGCCGCCAGCGCCTGAGCCTGCAAAAAAATCGGGCGCTTGCTCCGGCGGCGCTCCGACGAATAAGCCCTGAAGAACACGCCCCAACCTCAATGCTGAACCCTTCCTGAAGAACCCTGCGATTCCCCCGTCTCACGCCGTTCCTTCGTTTACTCTGAAAAAATCGGGGCGTAAGCTTCGCGCGTTTTCATCAATAGCGGAGACCCACAGTGGGTACGTGTTCGAGTGACAGTAGTCGGACGGTTTCAGTAACCGGCACCTTCTCGGCAAGCTAACGCGCAGCTTTTTTTGTGCCGTTGTCTCGCCGTACAGCGAGTAGCGGCCTCCCGGTCGAGCCAGTCCTGGCCCGGCTCCCGATGTCCTCTCATCGACACACTATCGTGTGATGGCGACTGCCCTGTCGTCATCGCCGCGACTCGACACGCCTGCTCGAAGGTTTCCCGGCTGACCCTGGGGCAACGCCATGAACCTGACCCTGCTAAAGGAATTCTTCGCCGGATTCCTGCGCACCCGCCACATCGCCCGGCACTTCCGTCGCCTGGCATTGCTTGAATCCTTGACCGACACCACGGTCAGCCGCGAAGTGCCGCCGGCGCTGGCGCAAACCCTGGTAAGCGCGGCCAACAGCGACACCGGTCAACTGCTGGAAAAATTGGGTACGCACACCGATGGCTTGAGCGAACTCGAAGCCGACACCCAGCGCGAGCGTTTTGGCCTCAACGAGGTTGAGCATGAGCAGCCGCTGCCCTGGTGGACCCACCTGTGGCACTGCTATAAAAACCCGTTCAACCTGTTGCTGACGCTGCTCGCGGTCATCTCCTGGCTGACCGAAGACATGAAAGCCGCCATTGTGATTTTCTCCATGGTGGTGCTCTCGACCTTGCTGCGGTTCTGGCAGGAAGCCAAGTCCAACCAGGCCGCCGATGCGCTGAAAGCGATGGTCAGTAACACCGCGACGGTACTGCGTCGCGATGCACTGCGCACCGAGTTGCCGATCAAACAATTGGTACCGGGCGACCTGATCGTGTTGTCGGCCGGCGACATGATCCCGGCCGATTGCCGGGTTCTGAGTGCCAAAGACCTGTTCGTCAGTCAGGCCGCGATGACCGGTGAATCGATGCCGGTGGAGAAGTTTCCCCGCCAGCAAGACAGCGACACTTACAATCCGCTGGACCTCGACAACATCCTGTTCATGGGCACCAACGTAGTGTCCGGCACGGCGATGGCGGTGATTCTCGCCACTGGCAACAACACTTATTTCGGTGCCTTGGCCCAACGGGTCGGTGCCACTGATCGCGCACCGACGTCGTTCCAGACCGGGGTCAACAAAGTCAGTTGGTTGCTGATCCGCTTCATGTTCGTGATGGCGCCGCTGGTGCTGTTCATCAACGGTTTCACCAAAGGCGACTGGTCCGAAGCATTGCTGTTCGCGCTGTCGATTGCCGTGGGCCTGACCCCGGAAATGCTGCCAATGATCGTCACCTCGACCCTGGCCAAGGGCGCGGTATTCCTGTCACGTAAAAAAGTCATCGTCAAACGCCTGGATGCGATCCAGAACTTCGGTGCCATGGACGTGCTGTGCACCGACAAGACTGGCACCCTGACCCAGGACAAAATCTTCCTCGCGCGCAATGTCGATGTCTGGGGCAACGACTCCGACGACGTGCTGGAAATGGCCTACCTCAACAGCTATTACCAGACCGGTCTGAAAAACCTGCTGGACGTGGCCGTGCTGGAACACGTGGAAATCCACCGTGAGCTCAAGGTCGGCACGGCGTTTCGCAAGATCGACGAGATCCCGTTCGACTTCACCCGCCGGCGTATGTCGGTGGTGGTCGCCGAGCGCGAGCATGCGCATCTGCTGATCTGCAAGGGCGCGGTAGAAGAAGTGCTGGCGGTGTGTACGCGCGTGCGTCACGGCGTTGTCGATGAAGCACTGAGTGATGAACTGCTGGCGCGGATCCGTCAGGTGACTGCTGCCTTCAACGCCGAAGGGCTGCGGGTCGTGGCCGTGGCCGCGCGTCCCATGATCGAAGGGCGTGACACTTACAGCCTGGCCGATGAACAGGCGCTGACGCTGATCGGTTACGTGGCATTCCTCGACCCTCCCAAGGAAAGCACCGCACCGGCTCTAAGAGCGCTGGCGGCTCACGGCGTGGCCGTGAAAGTGCTGACCGGCGACAACGAGCTGGTGACCGCGAAAATCTGTCGCGAAGTCGGTCTTGAGCAGCAAGGCCTGCTGATGGGCAACGACATTGAGCGCATGAGCGACGCTCAATTGGCCGTGGCGGTCGAGACCACCAACGTCTTCGCCAAACTCACGCCGTCGCACAAGGAGCGCATTGTCCGGTTGCTCAAAGGGAACGGCCATGTGGTCGGCTTCATGGGCGATGGCATCAACGACGCCCCGGCGCTGCGTACCGCCGACATTGGTATTTCGGTGGACAGCGCCGTCGACATCGCCAAGGAGGCCGCCGACATTATCTTGCTGGAGAAAAGCCTGATGGTGCTGGAGGAGGGCGTGCTGGAAGGGCGCCGCACCTTCGCCAACATGCTCAAGTACATCAAGATGACTGCCAGTTCGAACTTCGGCAACGTGTTCTCGGTGCTGGTGGCCAGCGCGTTCATCCCGTTCCTGCCGATGCTGCCGATGCACCTGTTGGTGCAAAATCTGCTCTACGACATTTCGCAGATTGTCATCCCGTTCGATAACGTCGATGAAGAAATGCTCAAGCAGCCCCAGCGCTGGCAACCGGCGGACGTCGGGCGCTTCATGTTGTTCTTCGGGCCGATCAGCTCGATCTTCGACATCAGCACGTTTGCGCTGATGTGGTACGTGTTCGACGCCAATACCCCGGATCACCAGACCTTGTTCCAGTCCGGCTGGTTCGTGGTCGGGCTGCTGACCCAGACGCTGATCGTGCACATGATCCGTACCCCGAAAATCCCGTTCCTGCAAAGCCGTGCAGCGATGCCATTGATGGTGATGACCGGGATCATCATGGGCGTGGGCATTTTTCTGCCGATGGGGCCGTTGGCGCATTACTTCAAATTGCAGGCCCTGCCTTCGATGTACTTTGTGTTTCTGCCGGTCATCCTGTTGGCGTACATGGCGCTGACACAGGCTGTGAAGGGGTTCTACATTCGGCGGTTTGGCTGGCAGTAGTACCTGTCGTTGTGTTGCCCAACGCCAGCAATTGCTGGCGCTGGGGTGCACGCCAGGGCAGCAGACCGGTATGCGCGGCCGATGAGCGGTGAGGATTTCATGTGCTGGCTGCAACGACGCGATGCTCCCGTGACTCAGCATTGAGCTCACGTTTACATCAGATTGAATGACGTGACATTTAGGAAAAGTCCTACATCAACCGTTATGGGTCTTCCGTAGTCTTTGCGCCTCACGAATACATCAGCCTACGCAGGCTTTATCATGAAGAACAAAGCTTTACGTATCCTGATCGCCGACGAACAACACTTTAACCGAATGAAAATCGAACGCCTGTTCAATCAGCTCGGTTACTACGGGGTGGCACCGGTTCAACACCTTGAAGAATTGCTGAGCCTGGTCGAGTACGGCTGTTTGCCATTCGATCTGGTGGTCATCAATGCTTCACTTACGCAGGGAGCCTTGGACCTGCCAGGTCTGTTTCTCGACAACCCGCAGGTTCGTCATACCCTGATCTTCAATGCGCCACGCGAGCCATCAGCGCCGATGCCTGCCCGCGGGCGACAGACGATTCATGTGAGCCACGCAGGGTATCCCGACCTGATGTGCATCCAGCAATTGATGTCCTCCCTCGACTCGTTGGTGCCTGCCGGTCAGCAAAAGGCCGGTTGATCCGGGGTGACCATTCGTCGGAACTGTCATTTCTGACAGGTAGTTTTCATCTGCCCGCCATGCAAGAGTTTTCTCGCACCTGCTGCGTGTATTCGGCCTTTTGTAGCGGGCATTCGTGGCGTCATCGTCGATTTTTGCACAGGGAGTTTCCATGAAGTCAGTGCTGATTGTGGACGATCATCCGGTGGTTCGCGCCGCAGTCAAACTGGTACTTGAGCAGGAAGGTTTCAAACAGATTCATGAAGCCTCCAGCGTCAGTGAGGCGTGGTCGATACTGCGTGAGCACAGCATTGATCTGGTGATTCTGGATCTGGTGATGCCCGGCGGTAACGGGCTGGATGTGCTGGAGCGAATCAAGGCCGGCAACCTGTCGTGTGTGGTGCTGGTTTTCACGTCGCTTGAACCGCTGTTTTTTCAAGAGCGCTGCATGCGTACCGGCGCCTTGGCCTATGTCGCCAAGACCAACGAGCTAAATCAACTGCACAAGGCCGTACACGCCTTGAAGGCCGGATATACCTATTTCACGCAGCTGCCCAGCGGATCAATGAACACGCTGCAGCGCAGCGAAAAACAATTGATCGATCATCTCTCCAACCGCGAGTTGACCATCCTCCAGTACCTCGCCCGGGGGACTCCAAACAAGGAGATCGCCACGGCGATGCACTTGAGCCATAAGACGGTCAGCACCTACAAGATCCGGTTGATCGAAAAACTCGGCGTGAACGCGGCCGTGCATCTACGTGATTTCGCCAAGCGCAACCAATTGATCTGAGGGTGCCAGAACGTGCGTGTCCTGTTATGCGCCTTGATGTTGTGCCTGATGCCACCGGCGCAGGCGGCCTGGGGGGACGGGCCGAAGTCCTTGCAATTGCTGGGGCGTTCCACCGTGGAGGGTTACGAGGCCGCTCTGGATGACAAGGACCGGCAATGGCTGCGCAGCAAGCGTGTCTTGCGCCTCGGGGTCAGTGGCGCGGACTACCCGCCCTTCGAAGTGACGCGCAGCATGGATGAGCTGGAAGGCATCACCGCCGATTACGCTCAACTGATCGCGCAACTGCTGAGCGTTCCGATTGAAGTGCAGCGTTATGCGACGCGGGAAGCGGCCATGGAGGCCCTGAAATTCGGCGAGCTTGATCTTTTGGGGACCTCGAACAGTTTCGAAGCGGCCGACCCTGAACTGACCCTGTCCAGCCCCTACGCTGAAGATCAACCCATGCTGGTGACCCGACTGGACGAGCGCATGCCCGAAGATCTGGCGGGTAAACGCATCGCCATGGTCGATGACTATCTGCCGGCGAAAACCGTTGAAACGTTTTATCCCAAGGCCAGCCTGCAGCGTTATCCATCGGCGCTCGATGCGCTGGGAGCGGTGGCCTATGGGCAAGATGACGTGTACCTCGGGGACCTCATCAGCGCCAACTACCTGATCAACAATAACTACCTCAATAACGTTCAACTGATGGGACCGTCCGGTCTCGACGCCAACCCGTTCGGCTTTGCTTTGGCGCGGGACAACCTGGTGCTCAAGGACATCATCGACAAGGCGCTGGCAGCGATCCCCATGGATCAGCGCGCAACCATCGACCTGCGCTGGAGCGCCGGCAGGGTCAACAGGCTGGGGCAGTCACGGGTCAATCTGAGCGCCGGCGAACAGGAGTGGCTGGACCGTCATCCACAGGTGAAAGTCGGGGTGGTCGAGAACTTTGCACCGCTGACATTCTTCAATGCCGAAGGGCAATTCAATGGCTTGACCGCGCAATTGCTGACACTGATCAGCCAGCGCAGCGGATTGAATTTCAACGTGCTGCGGGGCCGCTCACTTGACCAGCAGATCGAGCGACTCAGGTCCGGCGAGATCGACCTCATACCCGCCATCATCCCGGCGACTGAAGGTGTAGCAGACCTGCATTTTACCAGCCCCTATGTGACCAATCCGTACACACTGGTCAGCGCCGACACCCCCGATAGCCCGAAAACACTGGGCGAGCTGACCGGTAAACGTCTGGCGATTTATCACAGCCACCCGGCGCGCGCGTTCATTCTTGCGCAGGTGCCGGGCGTGCGGACGGTGGATGTTGACAACCCGGCGCAAGGCCTGGAGTTGGTCATGAACGGACAGGCGGACGCGGCCGTCAGCTCATTATTCATGACCCGTTACCTGATTGCCCGGTACTACCCGGGACGTTTGCGCATCCGCAGTACTGTGGGCGATGAACCGGCGCGCATCGCCATGGCCTCCGATCGCGGTGCCGTGGAATTGCATTCGATTTTGAACAAAGCGTTGCTGAGCATATCGCCTGAAGAAATGGACGGTCTGGTCCTCCGTTGGGGCAATGATGTGGTGGAGGATGACAACTATTGGCTGCGTTATCGCCCCACCATTTTGCGGGCGTTTGCCGCTGCTGCTGTATTGCTCACGCTGGCCCTGAGCTGGATCGCCTGGCAGCGCCGGCAGATCCGCCAGCGCCAACAATGGTTACAGCAATTGCAGGACGCCAAGGACGCCGCCGACGACGCCAATCGCGCGAAAACCACCTTCCTGGCCACCATGAGCCACGAAATCCGTACGCCGATGAATGCCCTGATCGGCATGCTTGAATTGGCCGAAATGCGAGCGAAAGAAGGGGTGGCGGACCGTTCCGCCCTGGAGGTGGCGTCCACGGCCGCGCAGCAGCTACTGGCATTGATCGGCGATATCCTGGACATCGCCCGCATCGAATCCGGACATCTATCCCTGACCCCCGAACGTGTCAATTTGCAGGCTCTGGTGACATCGGTGTGCCGGGTGTTCGAAGGCCTGGCCCGGGAGAAAGACCTGGTATGGCGTGTTGATCTGGACGCACGCAGTGACCGTGACGTGTTGATCGACCCCACGCGTTTCAAGCAAGTGTTGTCCAACCTCTTGAGCAACGCGGTCAAATTTACCGATGAAGGTGAAGTGAGCCTGACACTGCGGGTGGTGCCAGGGATTTCAGGTCATCTGGCGGTGAACATACACATCGAAGACAGCGGCATCGGCATCAGCGCGGTTGATCTGCAGCGCTTGTTCAACCCGTTCGTCCAGGCTGGCAACAACCAGCAGTCGGGCCGCAAGGGCTCCGGGCTGGGGTTGGTGATCAGTCGTACCCTGTGCGAAATGATGGGTGGGCGGCTGGTGCTTGGCAGCGTCCTTGGACGGGGCACAGAGGCTGAAATCAGCCTGTCGCTGGTGGTGTTGAAAGCCTTGCCGGCCAGTGACGTGGCGGACACTGGGCTGGCGGTTTCCACCCGTCCCCTGACGATTTTGGTGGTCGATGACTATCCGGCCAATCGCTTGTTGCTGACGCGTCAGCTGAGCTATCTGGGGCACTATGTCCTTGAAGCCGAGGATGGCGAGCAAGGGCTCGAACAGTGGCGCGCGCAGACGTTTGATGTCGTCATCAGCGACTGCAACATGCCCCGGTTCAGCGGTTATGAACTGGCAGGTGCGATTCGTGATGAAGAGCGCGCCTACGGCATGCCGCCGACTCTGATACTGGGCTTTACCGCCAATGCGCAGCCTGAGGAAAAGGTTCGATGCCTGGAAGCGGGCATGGACGATTGCCTGTTCAAACCCATCCTGCTGGCGGATTTGAGTGCCTGGCTGGCATCGCGATTTACCGGTGAATTGCCGGCACCGCTTGAGCCGGTTGAAGCGCCACCAACAAGCGAAATCGACTTGAGCGGCCTGGAGCTATACGTCGGTGAAGACCGGACCCTAATCAATCAATTGTTGCGCGAACTGGCCGAGTCCAACCGTGAGGACCGAATTGAGTTGCTGCAAGCGCACGTTGGCGACAACCGCTTTCGTCTTGAAGAGTTGGCGCACCGCATCAAGGGCAGTGCGCGGATGGTCCGCGCAGCGCGATTGATCGAGTGTTGCGAGGATCTGGAGCGAGCCTGCGCCGAAGGCTGTGCGGCACTGATCGATGAAGCGGTCGACCGGTTGCAGCGCGCCATGAAAAGTCTTGGGCAGCACCTTAAGCGCGACTGACGCTTAGTCCCAATGCGGTGCAATGCCTTTTGGGTTGGTCAGCCGTTGGTTGCGATCAAGACCGGCGATCAACGCCATGTCGGCCTCGCTCAAGATCAAGGTGCAGGCCTTCAAATTGCTTTGCAGGTTCGCGTGTTTGGTCGAGGAGGGGATCACCGAGTAACCCGACTGCATGGCCCACGCCAACGCGACTTGCGCTGCGCTAGCCTGAAGGCGTTCGGCGATCTGCTGGATGATGGGGTCCTTGAGCACTTCGCCATAAGCCAGGGTCATGTACGACGTGATGTGGATGCCCTGGCTTTGCGCGAACTTGACCACCTTGCGGTTTTGCAGGTACGGGTGCAGTTCGATCTGGTGGGTGGCGATGTGTTCGGCACCGACGGCGGCGATGGCTTGTTGCATCAGGTCGACGGTGAAGTTGGAGACACCGATCAGCCGGGTCAGGCCCAGTTGTTTGGCTTCGAGCAGGGCCCCCATGAATTCTTCAACCGGCACCTGGTTTTCCGGGGACGGCCAGTGGATCAGCGTCAGGTCCAGGTAGTCGGTTTGCAGTTTGCGCAGGCTCTCTTTGAGGCTGTCGATCAACCGCTCTTTGGCAAAGTTGGCGACCCAGATTTTGCTGGTGATGAACAGTTCGTCGCGGGCAATACCACTCGCGGCAATGGCCTCGCCGACCTCGGCTTCGTTTTCGTAGATTTGCGCGGTGTCGATCACCCGGTAGCCCAGCGCCAGGCCTGTGCTCACCGAATCGATGAGCACCTGGCCTTGCAGGCGAAACGTACCGAGACCGAAGGCGGGAATAGACATCTATGACTCCAGGGGTTGCTGTAGGAATGGGCACGAGTATCCGCGCCTGCATCCGTGAGAAAAACCGCTGGAGCGGCAAAGCAATGTTTACCGAAAGTCATGAATCCGCGGAACCTACCCCCGCGCCTCAAGAATCATGCAAGTCGTCGACCCCGTGGCATACAACCGTCCATCCACATCATAAATGCGCCCTTCGGCCAACGCCGTGGAGCGTCCCAGATGCACAATTTTCCCCTCGGCCCGCACCGGTCCACTGGCGCCCGTCAGCGCACGAACATAGCTGATGCGCAGATCCAGCGTCGTATAGCCCTGGCCCTTCTTCAGCTGGGTATGAATCGCACACCCCATGCACGAATCCAGCAACGTCGCCGCATACCCGCCATGCACACTGCCCAACGGGTTGTAATGCCGTGCGTCCGGTGTGCCCTGAAAGATAAACAGCCCGGCCGACCATTCGATGGGGATGAAATCCATCAGCGCACCAATCGGCGGTGAGGGCAGTTCACCGCTGCCAATGCCTTCGAAGAATTCGGTCGGCGACAATGCGCTGACATCAGCCATGGACAGGCTGCCAGGGCCAGCGAGGCGGGCACGCATGGCCTGTTCCTGAGCGATCCATTGAGCGAGCGTGGCTTCGCGGGTGGGACTTTGCATGATCGTGTCCTCGGACGGGGCGGATATTATGGTTGTAATCCAGATCGATATTATGTCCGAAATAAAAACTCCGCCAGCCCCGCGTGTCGCGTCATTCAGGCAATGTCTGCGTGATTGAATTCCTCGCCCAGAAAATCGATCAATGCCCGCACCGAGGGCAGCAGCCCACGGCGAGACGGGAAGATTGCATGGATGATTCCGCACTTTGGCGCCCAGCCCGGCACCAGATCCACCAGCTTGCCGGCCGCAACGTCATCACGTACCACCACGCTGGGCAGGTGCACGACGCCAATCCCCGCGACAGCTGCGTGACGCAACGCGAGCAGATCGTCCGTCACCATGCGGGGCGCATGCCGAATCAGCGCGCTGGCGTCATCGGGGCCGAACAATTCCCACTGATATTCACGCTGCGCCGCGCCCCAATGCAGGCTGGGCAAACCGCTGAGATCAGCCGGGGAGGCGGGTGACGACAGGCGTTCGGCAAAGCTCGGGCTGCCCACCAGGCATTGAGTGCTGTTGCCCAGCACTTTCATCACCATGTCGGTGTTTTCCAGCGGTGGAAAGCGCACGCGCAAGGCGATATCAAACCCTTCGTGGATCAAGTCGACCCTTCGGTTGGTGCTTTCGATGAAGAGCTCTACCCGCGGGTACTTGAGCATGTACCGCGTCAACATCGGCCCTACCCAGGAGTTGAGCAGTGCCGTCGGACAACTGATGCGCACCAGGCCTTGGGGTTCGGAGCGATTGCGCTCGATCAGTTCGGCGGCGCTTTCCGCTTCCACGCGCATGGCCAGGCAGCGCTGGTAGTAGGCCTGGCCGATTTCGGTCAGTGAACAATGTCGGCTGGTGCGATGCAGCAGCCGGACCCCGAGGCGTTCTTCAAGCTCGGCAATTCGCCGGCTGAGCTTCGATTTAGGCATGTCCAGCGCGCGTCCGGCCGGGGCGAAACCGCCGTGTTCCACCACTTGGGTGAAGTAGTAGAGGGTGTTGAGGTCTTCCACCATCGTTCTCCAGATAGAACGCTAAGACTGATTTTTGCAGTCTAGTGCACTAATGGTTGCGGTTTTAAGCTTTGTCCATGGCTTCACTCACCTCATCAGGAGACACCATGAAAAACATCATCGGTATCTACACCAGCCCACGTGCCCATTGGGTCGGCGACGGTTTTCCGGTTCGCACGCTGTTTTCCTACGACAACCTGGGCAAGCACATCAGCCCGTTCCTGCTGCTGGATCATGCCGGCCCTGCAGAGTTCACCCCGACCACCGAGCGGCGTGGCGTTGGTCAGCATCCGCACCGAGGGTTCGAAACCGTGACTATCGTTTATAAGGGCGAACTGGAGCACCGCGACTCCACTGGCAGCGGTGGCAAGATCGGCCCTGGCGACGTGCAATGGATGACCGCCGCCTCAGGGATCCTGCATGAGGAGTACCACTCCGAAGGTTTCGCCAAGCGCGGCGGCACCCTGGAAATGGTGCAGCTGTGGGTCAACCTGCCGGCCAAGGACAAAATGGCCGACGCCGGTTACCAGACGATTCTCGATGGCGACATCCCGAGCATCCCGCTCAAGGACA
>Ga0157370_10003820_pt1 | contig 17557 bp, 14 predicted proteins | sample C35metaG_FD_113463 | JGI IMG/M metagenome (GOLD analysis project Ga0157370, IMG submission 113463) | Corn rhizosphere microbial communities from Kellogg Biological Station, Michigan, USA - C3-5 metaG | ecosystem: Host-associated > Plants > Roots > Rhizosphere > Soil | place: USA: Michigan...
AGGCGGCCCGCAGCGCGGGCGAGTTGACGGTTTCCAGGATGTCCAGGACGCGCTCGGGGGTGTCGCCGTAGATTTCCTTTTCGTTCTCGTGGATCAGCACCACGCCGGCCCCTTCGGCCTCCGCGGCCATCAGCGACATGCGCTCCATGACGGCGTCCCGGATGTCCTCCGGCGTCTGGTCCGCCGCGCGGAAGAAGGAGAACAGGCGGATGTAGCGGGTGTCCAGCGCCTTGGCCACCTCAATGATGCGGCGCAGCCGGGTGACTTCATGGTCTGCGGGCAGGCTGATGTCCACCTTGCCGATGGGGCTGGCGACGGCGGAGACTTTCATGCCCGCCCCGTCCAGGACCGCCTTCAGTTCGGCCACCTGGGCGTCATCCAGTTCCGAGACATTGGTCCCCCAGGCGCTGCGCACCTCAATGTGGGAGGCCCCCAGTGCCTGGAGGACGGCAACCTGGACCTTGGGGTCAGGGTCAACTTCGTCGCCGAACCCGGAAAGGGTCCAGGTGGGGTGCTGGGCATTGGGCAAGGGGGCCTCCACTTTCGAAAAAACAGCTGCCTGGGGGCCGGGGACGGCCATTCCCAGTGACTCACTTCACAAGTCTCGCTGTCTAGAAGCCTAGCCCCCAAAGCAACAGGCTGACAACCGATTGCCAATATTCCTTGCCGACCGTATTCTTGGCACATGCGGACAGGGGCCCGTGCCACCTTGGCGACCGGCCGGCGCGAACCCCTCCCAACGGCGTCCACGCCCGCCCTCCATTCCTGGCGCCGCTTTCAGTCACCCCGTTCACACCGCCCAGCTAGCGAAGGTCAGGCCTTTCATGAGTGCTACCCCCTCCGGCGACACCCCGGGCCGCCCCACCACCATCCGAGATGTCGCGGCACTCTGCGGGGTCACGGCGTCAACGGTGTCCCGCGCCCTGACCACCCCGGGCCGGGTCAACTACCGCACCCGGGCACGCATCGAAGCGGCAGCCGCGGAGCTCAACTACGTGCCCAACGCCCAGGCCAAGGCACTAAGTTCCGGCCGGACACGGGCAGTTGCCGTGCTGGTTGCCGACATCACCAACCCCTTTTACTTTGACATCATCCGGGGCACCCAGCTCCAGCTCAAGGCCGCCGGCTACACCCAGCTGCTGGTGGACACGGAGGAATCCGACGAGGTTGAGGTCAACACCCTGGAACAGATGCGCCAAACGGCCGACGGCGTCATCCTGACGGCATCCCGGCTGTCCGACGAAGCCCTGGCCGCCGCCAGCACCAAGATGCCGCTTGTGACGATCAACCGGGACGTGGCTGGCGTCCCCTCCGTCATCCTGGACACGCCAACAGCCACGAACCAGGCACTGGACCACCTGATCTCACTGGGGCATTCGCGCATCGCCTACCTGGGCGGCCCGGAAACATCCAGCTCCAACATGCGGCGCTGGGATGCACTTTCGGCGGCCGCGATGGAACGCCACGTCGAGGTGGTGCGGCTGGGCCCCTTTGCGCCCCGGACCTATTCGGGAGCAGCGGCCGCCGATGCGCTGGTCCATTCCGGCGCCACGGCCGGCATTGCCTTCAACGACCTCATGGCCATCGGCATGCTGGCACGCCTTCGTGAACGGGGGCTGCGGGTGCCTGAAGACATGAGCATTGTGGGCTGCGACGACATATTCGGGGCCGATTTCTGCAGCCCGCCGCTGACCACTGTCACCGCCCCCGTGGAACAGGCGGGGCGGGTGGCCGTCACGATGCTCCTGAGCCAGCTCAACAGGGGCCGGGGGGCCCTTCCCCGCAGCCAATCCGTGCTCCCCACCTACCTGACCATCCGCGGTTCCACGGGTGTCGCGCCGGCCCGGCCGTCGTCGTTGGGTTCATAGGGGCGCCAGGGCCCGGGGGTCAGCGCCGCAGGGGCGCCGGCCCCGTTGATTCACGCACAGTCAGGTGGGTGGGCAGCTGCGAAACCTGGCGGGCTGCGAGCGGGCCGCCGCCCAGCCGGTTGAGCAGCATGCTGGTGGCAACCCGGGCGGCCTGTTCGACTGGTGCCGTGATGGTGGTCAGGGGCGGGTTGCAGAAATCGGCGCCGAAAATGTCGTCGCAGCCGATAATGCTCACATCCTGGGGCACCTTGATGCCGCGGGTCCGAAGGCGCCGCAGCATGCCAATGGCCAGCAGGTCGTTGAAGGCAATGCAGGCGGACGCCTTGCTGGTGAGCAATGCATCCGCGGCGGCAGCGCCGGACGTTTGCTTCGGCGAGTAGGGGCCCAGCCGCACTGCGTCAACCCCGTTCTCCCTGGCTGCTTCCTCAAACACCTGCCAGCGCCATTGGCTGGACCAGGACTGGGCGGGACCGGAAATGAAGGCAATCCGGGAATGGTCCAGCGAGACCAGGTGCTGGAAGGCCTGGTGGATGCCGTAGCCCGGGTCGATCAGGACCGCGGGGACGCCGGCGTCGTTCCTGTTCAGGGCCACCAGCGGGACCCTCTCCGCGGCGCCCGCCAAGGCGCCTGTGGACAGCCGGGAAGCAGCCAGGATGACGCCCCTCGCGGAAGGGATGACGCTCTCCAGGGCGGACTCCTCGACGTCGGCCGACTCTTCAGTGTCCACCAGGAGCTGGGTGTACCCGGCGGCCTTGAGCTGCTCCTGCGTGCCGTGGATGATGTCGAAATAAAACGGATTCGTAATGTCGGGCACCAGGAGCGCCACGGCCCTCGGCTTTGCGTCCGGGCCTGCGGGGGTGCGCTGCCTGGCCTCGTAGCCGAGCTCCTGCACGGCCCGCTGGACCGCCGCCGTGGTGGCCGGGCTGATCCGGCCCGGCTCCGAGAGCACCCGCGACACAGTGGATGTTGCCACCCCGGCGGCCCTGGCAACGTCACGCAGGGTCGCCCTGCCCCTGCCTGGCACTGAGTCCATCCGCAACTGCTCCTACTCCCCGTGCCCTCGCCGTCAAGGTGCTTGTCAACAGTTTGGCAATTTTTTGGCAACTGATTGCAACCCTATTGCCAAGTCTATAGAGTCTGATCATTAGCCGCATCCTATGACGCAGCTCACACGCGCATCATTTCATTGTTCAGGCTTTTCATTGTTCAAGGAGGAACCAGATGGAGATTACCCGCAAGAATTTTCTTATTGGAATCGGCGGCATGGGCGCCCTGTCGCTGGCACTCGCAGCCTGCGGGGGATCCCCCGACACGTCCAGTTCCGGCACCGGCAAGGTTGATGGCACGGGCAAGACCCTGACCGTGCTGTTCAGCACCAAGTCACAGTATCCCGAGGAACAGAAGGCCTGGTTCGCCAAGACGGCCGAGGACTTCAAGACGCTCACGGGCGCAACCCTGCAGTGGGAAACGTTTGCCTCGGCCAATGATGAGATGACGCGCATCCAAACCTCAGTGGTCTCCGGCACCGGCCCGGACGTCTACGGCCTGGGCACCACGTTCACGCCCACGGCCTACTCCACCGGGGCCTTCGTCAAGATGGGTGACGCCGAGTGGAAAAAGGTGGGCGGCAAGGACAAGTTTGTCCCGGCCACCCTGGGCATCTCCGGTCCCGATGCGAACAACCAGATCGGCATCCCCTTTGTGAGCCGCCCGTTCGTCATGGCCTACAACACAGAGATGCTTAAAGCTGCAGGCATCGACAAGCCGGCCACCACCTGGGATGAATTTTCCGACCACGCCAAGAAAATGACCAAGCCCGGCCAATACGGCCTGGCCATTGCCTACAAGGACAACTTTGACCCCTGGAAGTTCATCTGGGGAATGTCCATCCAGGGCGGCAATCCCATCATTGACGGCAAGAAGGTCCGCATTGACGACCCCACCGTCCTTGCAGCGTACGACGCCTACTTCGGCTGGCTCACCAAGGACAAGGCGGTGGACCCCGCCTCCGTTGGTTGGGGCAACGCGCAGGCCCTTGCCGCATTCGCCGCGGGCAAGGCCGGCTACTTCCCCATGACCTCGCCGCTGAGCATTCCCACGCTGGACAAGTCCCCCATGAAGGGCAAATACCAGTACGCCCTGCTGCCGATGGTTCCCCCAGGCCAGACGGCCCGCCCGTCCGGCGGCGTGGAGGCAGCCAGCATCCTCTCCGGCGACAACCTGGTGGTGGCGGACTATTCGCCGAACAAGGACTTGGCGTTCGCGTTCATCAAGATGATCACCGACACCGCTGCGCAGGCCAACTACTACAAGATCTTCGGTGAAATCCCCACCAATGTGGAGGCCGCGAAGTCGCTGAAGTCCGATCCCCTGGTGGCACCTGCACTGGATGCGGCCTCGAAGTCTGTGGCCACCCCGTTCAGCGGCGCCTGGGGCGACGTTCAGCTTGCCCTGACCAACATTGCCGTCCAGACCATTCCGGACCTGTCCGCAGGCTCCGTGAGTGAATCGGCCCTGTCCGGGCGCATCAAGACCGCCCAGTCAACCGCCCAGGCGGCCCTGGACCGGGCCAAGTAAAGCTGCGCTGAAAGACTCCTCCCATGACTAGCGAAATCGCCGGGAACACCCTGCGGGACGAGGCAACCCGTCCCGCAGGGGGGCCTCCCGCCCCCCAAAACAAGAAACGCAAAGGCGTCACCGAACGCGACCGTCCCTTGTGGCTGCTGGCCCCCGGCGGGCTCCTCATTGCGGTCATTATTCTCATCCCGCTGGTGCTGGCGCTCTACATGTCGCTGATCGACCTGGACCAGTACACGCTGCGCAAGTGGCTGACCACCCCGTTCATTGGCGTTGAAAACTTTGTCGAGGCACTCACCAAGACGGACCTGCTCCGGTCCATTTGGATCAGCGTCTCCTTCGCCGTCGTCTCCACCATCGTGACCGTGCCACTGGGGGTGGCGGCCGTCGTCGTCACCCAAAACCCGTACCGCGGCCGGGCCATCGTCCGTGCCGTGTTCCTGATCCCCTATGTACTCCCCTCCTTCGTGGTGGCCACGGTTTGGCGCACCATGCTCCAGCCGGACGGCATCGTCAACAGCGTGCTGCACAATGTGGGGATCGACCCGGGCCTGTGGCTCAACGGGCCCATGTCCTACTGGACGCTGATCCTCGTGGAGATCTGGGCCGCCTGGCCATTCATCTACCTGCTGGCCCTTGCCGGCCTGCAGTCGGTGGACCACGAGGTCCACGAGGCTGCCGCCATTGACGGCGCGCTCTGGTGGCGCAAGCTGCGGGAAGTCATCTTCCCCTACCTCAAGGGCCCCGTGTCCCTGGCGTTCCTGCTGGGCACGCTGAACCACATCAACAACTTCACCCTGCCGTTTGTGCTGTTTGGTGCGCCGGCACCGGCGGACGTCAATGTCCTCCCGATCCTGGTCTATGTGACCAGCTTCCAAAGTTTCCGCTTTGGCTTGAGCGCTGCCATGGCAGTTGTCTCGCTGATCCTCATCGCCATTCCGCTGTTTATCTACCTGCGGGCAGTCAAGCTTGACGTCTCTGACGACGGAGGGAAGAAATGAGCACCCAAACCCGCACGCGTTCCGCCACCCGGACCCCGCGAAAGGGGCGCAGCGCCGAGGTCACCAGGCTGATGCCTACGTGGCTCATCGCCGTCCTGACCACCCTGCTGTGCGTCCTGGTGCTGGTGCCCGTTGCCTACATCTTCCTGGCGTCGCTGAACTCCGACGTCGGCGTGGCCCGCGGGGAATTCTGGCCCAGCCAGTTCTCGCTGGAAAGCTACACGAAAATTTGGCGCAGCGTGGGACTGGGCAAGGGCATCATCAACAGCCTGGTCGTCTCCGGTGCCGTTGCCGTGGTCTCCGCGCTGATCGCCATCGGCACCGCGTATGTGCTGGTCCGCTTTTCCTTCCTGGGCAGGCTGACCATGCTGCGCGGCCTCCTGGGCCTGCAAAGCATCCCGGGCACGCTCATGCTGCTGCCCGTGTTCGTGCTGTTCGCCTCCATTGGCGCCTGGGTGGGCATCACCATCATCGGCACCCTCTGGGGACTGTTCATTGCCTACCTGACGTTCGCCCTGCCCTTTTCAACGTGGGTCATGGTCACGTACTTGAGGGGCCTGCCGCGTGAGCTGGAGGAGGCCGCGCGCATTGACGGTGCCTCCAACATGGGCATCCTGTTCCGCATCATTGTGCCGCTGAGCTGGCCCGGCATTGTCGTTTCCGGGATCTTTGCCTTCCTGCTGGGCTGGAACGACGTGCTGTTTGCCTCGATTTTCACCAAGCCAAACACGGCGACGGCGGCCATCGTGTTGCAGGTCTTCAGCGCCAGCCAGGAAGGCGGCGCCATCCCGGTCTACAGCCAAATGATGGCTGCGGCCCTGGTCTGTGCGGCGCCGGTGGTCATCCTCTACTTCATCTTCCAGCGCTACCTCGTCGGCGGGCTCACCGCGGGCGGCGTGAAGTAGGGGCGTGCCGGCAGCAGCGCCCACACTACAGTTGTGGCGGGCTGGCCGGGACAATAATGCACCGAGAGTACAGATGGGGCGGGCGGACGGGAGGTCCGCCCGCCCCATCTGTACTCTCGACGAAGTGGGCGGGGCTACCAGCTCTGCGGCAGCGGCCGGCCTTCCTCGTAGCCGGCAGCGGACTGCACGCCCACGATGGCGCGCTCCCGGAATTCGGCCAGCGACGCGGCCCCCGCATAGGTGAACGAGCTGCGCAGCCCTGAGGTAATCATGTCCAGCAGGTCCTCAACGCCGGGCCGGGCGGGGTCCAGATACATCTTGGAGGTGGAGATGCCTTCCTCGAACAACCCCTTGCGGGCCCGCTCAAAGGCGCGGTCGCCGGAGGTCCGGTTTTGCACGGCCCGGGCCGAGGCCATGCCGAAGCTTTCCTTGTAGCGGCGCCCGCCGGCGTCCACCTGCAGGTCCCCGGGGCTTTCGTAGGTGCCGGCGAACCAGGAGCCGATCATGACCTGGCTGGCACCGGCGGCAAGGGCTAGCGCTACGTCGCGGGGGTACCGCACGCCGCCGTCGGCCCAAACATGGGCACCCAGCCCGGCGGCCGCCGCGGAGCATTCCAGCACGGCGGAGAACTGGGGGCGCCCGACGGCGGTCATCATGCGGGTGGTGCACATGGCGCCGGGGCCCACGCCCACCTTGATGATGTCCGCGCCGGCCTCGACGAGGTCGCGGACGCCGTCTGCGCTGACCACGTTGCCCGCGGCCACCGGAACCTTCGGGTTGAGCCCGCGCACAGCGTGGAGGGCGTCGAACATCTTGCCCTGGTGTCCGTGGGCGGTGTCCACCACAAGGGCGTCCACGCCATAGGACAGGAGTGCTTCGGCCTTGCCGGCCACGTCCCCGTTGATGCCCACGGCCATACCAATGCGCAGCCGCCCGGCACCATCCACGGCGGGGGTGTAAATGGTTGAGCGCAGGGCGCCCGTGCGGGTCAGCGCACCCACCACGGTTCCCCCGCGCAGCACCGGGGCGAAGTCGGCGCCGGCAGCATCCAGCACGCCGAAGGCCTGGCGCAGGGCAGCATCCGTGGCGTCCTTGGCGGCCGCGGGATCCAATTCCCCCGCATCGGCACGTGCGCGGATGTCATCAAACGGCGCAGCGTCCAGGGTCAGCACATTGCTGCGCATCACGGAGGCCAGGGAGGAAAACCTGTCCACGCCCTCGCAGTCGGAGCCGCGAACCACGCCCGCGAACTTGCCGCCGTCGACCACCACCACGGCGTTGTGCGCACGCTTGGGCAGCAGGTGCACGGCGTCCACCACTATGTCTGCCGGTGCCATCACAATGGGCGTTTCAAACAACGCGTCGCGCTGCTTGACCCAGGCGGTCACCGCGCCCAGCACCTCGAGGGGAATGTCCTGGGGCAGGATGGCGATGCCGCCGCGCCGCGCCACAGTTTCCGCCATGCGCTTGCCGGAAACGGCCGTCATGTTTGAAACCACCAGCGGAATGGTGGTGCCGGTGCCGTCGCCGCTGGACAGGTCGACGTCGAGCCGGGAGGTGACAGCGGACCGCGAGGGGACCAGGAAAACGTCCGAGTAGGTTAAATCCGTGGCCGGCGTGGTGAGAAAGCGCATGGGAACTCCCAAATCAAGGCAACATGGCGGCCGCTGTGGCGGTGCCAGGCGGACCAATGGGCCGCAGTCCCCGAGTCTAGCCAAAATGGGCCCCGCCGTGCATGGGAACGTCTGTTCCGCCACATGTCGGGGCGCGCCGCAGGACAGATTGGCTTGCAGGCCAACTTGCTCACTAGACTTACAGGCGGTAAGGGTTTGAAGGACCCCATCCAACGATCGAATAGATCCTTCGGCTTTTGCGCCGTGGCCACCCATACAGGGGTGTTCTCGCGCCGTTCGGTCTAGCAGCGGGCAACAAGAACTCATGGAAGAGGCGTAATACACGTGCCAGAGCAATCCATCCACCGTCTACCCGAGGAATTTGGCGGAAACGAGTGGCTCGTCGATGAGCTGTACGAGCGCTACCAGGCGGACAAGAATTCGGTGGACACAAAGTGGTGGCCCCTGTTTGAGTCCTTTGACGCAGACGACGCCACCGGCAACGGGCGCCATTCCGCCCCCATCACGGCCCAGATCCCGATAATCCCCGTCCCGACAGCCCCTGCCCCGGCTGCGGCCCCAAGCACGACGCCGGCCCCCGCCGCCGCGCCTGCCGCACCTGCCGCCGTCGTGCCGGAAGCGCCTGCCGCCGCCCCGGCCGCGGCAGCCCAGGCTGCGCCCAAGGCCCCGGCCGCCCAGCGCCCGCCGGCCCCGGCCAAGGATGCCGCCCGCACCGGCACCACACCCATCCCGGCACAGCTCCCCAAGACCGCCAAGGACACCTCCGTCCCGGACGAGGCAGTCAGCACGGTGCTGCGCGGCCCGGCCAAGGCCATCGCCACGAACATGATCACCAGCCTGGAGGTGCCCACCGCCACCAGCGTGCGCGCCATCCCCGCCAAGCTGCTCATTGACAACCGCGTGGTCATCAACTCCAACCTGGCCCGTGCCCGCGGCGGCAAGGTTTCCTTCACGCACCTGATTGGCTACGCCGTCATCAAGGCGCTGGGGCAGTTCCCTTCCATGAACGTCTACTACGACGTCATCGACGGCAAGCCCGTGGCCGTCCAGCCGCCGCATGTGAACTTCGGCATCGCCATCGACATGCCCAAGCCGGACGGCTCCCGCCTGCTCATGGTGCCGAACATCAAGAAGGCCGAGACGCTGAGCTTCTCCGAGTTCTGGCGCACCTACGAGGACCTCATCAAGCGTGCCCGTGCCGGCAAGCTTACGGCCGACGACCACGCCGGCACCACCGTCTCCCTGACCAACCCCGGCGGCATCGGCACTGTCCACTCCGTGCCGCGCCTGTCCAAGGGCCAGGCCGCCATCATCGGCGTCGGCGCATTGGACTACCCGGCAGAATTCCAGGGCGCCAGCGCCAAGATCATCGCCCGCAACGCCGTCTCGAAGATCCTGACGCTGACCTCCACCTACGACCACCGCGTCATCCAGGGTGCCGGCTCAGGCGAGTTCCTGAAGAAGGTGCACCAGCTGCTGCTCGGTGCGGAGAACTTCTACGACGACATCTTCGAGTCCCTTCGCATCCCCTACGAGCCCGTGCGCTGGAGCCTGGACCTGCAGGTGGACCCGGCCGACGAGATCAACAAGGTGGCCCGGATCCAGCAGCTGATCCACTCCTACCGCGTCCGCGGACACCTCATGGCGGACACCGACCCGCTCGAGTACCGCCAGCGCAAGCACCCCGACCTGGACGTGCTCACCTACGGCCTGACGCTGTGGGACCTGGACCGCGAATGGCCCACCGGCGGCTTTGGCGGCCGGCAGAAGCTGCTGCTGCGCGACATCCTCGGCGTGCTCCGTGACGCCTACTGCCGCACCACGGGCGTTGAATACATGCACATCCAGGAACCGGAACAGCGCCAGTGGTTCCAGGACGAGCTGGAGCACCCGTACTCCAAGCCCAGCCGCGAAGAGCAGCTGCGCATTGTCTCCAAGCTGAACTCCGCGGAAGCGTTTGAGACGTTCCTGCAGACGAAGTTCGTGGGCCAGAAGCGCTTCTCGCTGGAAGGCGGCGAATCCCTGATTCCGCTGCTGGACTCCATCATTTCCGACGCCGCCGACGACGGCCTGGACGAGGTCGCCATCGGCATGGCCCACCGCGGCCGCCTGAACGTGCTCACCAACATCGCCGGCAAGACCTACGCCCAGGTCTTCCGCGAATTTGAGGGAACGCAGGACTCCCGCAGCGTGCAGGGCTCCGGCGACGTGAAGTACCACCTCGGCACCGAGGGCACGTTCACTTCCGACGCCGGCAATGAGACCAAGGTGTACCTGGCCGCCAACCCGTCACACCTGGAAGCCGTGGACTCCGTGCTGGAGGGCATTGTCCGTGCCAAGCAGGACCGCCTCGACCAGGGCGAGAACTTCCCGGTGCTGCCCATCATGGTCCACGGCGACGCCGCCTTTGCCGGCCAGGGCGTGGTGGCGGAAACGCTGAACCTCTCCCAGCTGCGCGGCTACCGCACGGGCGGCACCATCCACGTGGTGGTCAACAACCAGGTGGGCTTCACCACGGCGCCGTCGTCCTCGCGTTCCTCCGTGTACTCCACCGACGTGGCCAAGATGATCCAGGCCCCCGTGTTCCACGTCAACGGCGACGACCCTGAAGCCGTGGTGAGGGTTGCCGAACTGGCCTACCAGTTCCAGCAGCGCTTCCGCAAGGACGTTGTCATCGACATGGTCTGCTACCGCCGCCGCGGCCACAACGAGGGCGACGACCCCTCGATGACGCAGCCGCTCATGTACAACCTGATCGAAGCCAAGCGCTCCGTGCGCCGCCTCTACACCGAGGCCCTGATCGGCCGCGGTGACATCACCGAGGACGAGGCCTCCCAGCTGCTGCGCGACTACCAGGAACGCCTGGAGCGCGTCTTCGCCGAAACCCACGCAGCCCAGACCTCGCCCATCCCGATCGTCACCCGGGATGCCCAGGCGGTGTCCGACCTTGAGCGCCCCCTCGCCCAACAGAAGGACAGCGGCGTCAACGATCCCAAGGTCACCGCCATCAGCGCCGACACGCTGGCACGCATTGGTGCCGCCCACACGGCCGTGCCGGAGGGCTTCACCGTCCACCAGAAGCTGAAGTCGCTGCTGGAGAAGCGCGAGATCATGTCCCGCGAAGGCGGCATCGACTGGGGCTTTGGCGAGCTGGCCGCGTTCGGCTCCCTCCTGCTCGAAGGTGTGCCGATCCGGATGGCCGGCCAGGATTCGCGCCGCGGCACCTTCGTGCAGCGCCACGCGGTGTTCCACGACCGCGCCAACGGCAACGTCTGGACCCCCATCTCCGGCCTGAGTGAAGACCAGGCCAAGCTGTGGATCTACGATTCGCTGCTGAGTGAATACGCGGCCATGGGCTTTGAATACGGCTACTCCGTGGAGCGCCCGGACGCCCTGGTGATCTGGGAGGCACAGTTTGGCGACTTCGCCAACGGCGCCCAGACCATCATGGATGAGTTCATCTCCTCCGCCGAGCAGAAGTGGGGCCAGCGGTCCTCGCTGGTGCTCATGCTGCCGCACGGCTATGAGGGCCAGGGCCCGGACCACTCCTCGGCCCGGATCGAGCGCTACCTGCAGATGTGCGCCGAGGAGAACATGGTGGTCGCCAACCCGACCACGCCGGCGTCGCACTTCCACCTGCTGCGCCGCCAGGCCTACAGCCGCCCGCGCAAGCCGTTGATCATCTTCACCCCGAAGCAGCTGCTGCGCCTCAAGGCCGCCGCCTCGGCCGTGGAGGACTTCACCACCGGCGGCTTCCGCCCCGTCATCGGTGAGCATGCCGCCTTGGATGCCAACGCCGTCGACCGCGTGCTGCTGGTCTCCGGCCGCCTGTACTACGACCTGCTCGCCGCGCGCGACAAGGCCGGGGACACCAAGCCGGCCATCGTCCGCGTGGAGCAGCTGTACCCGCTCCCCGAGGCCGAGATCAAGGCCGAACTGGCCAAGTACCCGAACGCCGGGGTCGTGTGGGCCCAGGACGAGCCTGCCAACCAGGGCCCGTGGCCGTTCATGGCCCTGAACCTGGCTCCGCGCCTGGACCAGCGGCTGGGGCTGGTGTCACGCAACGCATCGGCCGCGACGTCCACGGGATCTGCCAAGATCCATGCCGTGGAGCAGACGCTGCTGGTCAAGCAGGCTTTCGAGCGCAACTAAGGCGTTTAGGATGCCCGGTCTGGATGACAGGCCGGGCATCTTCCATTTGAAGTGAGAAATGAAGGGGGCACCGTGGAAAAGCGGGAGCTGCGAATTGTGGCCGTGGGGGACGAGCTGGTGGCAGGCGTGGGCGATCCGCGCGCACTGGGTTGGCTGGGCCGGGTCCTGGCGCGCACGCCGCAGGAAGACATCACGGTGGAGCCGTACGTCCTGGCGAACCCCAGGGAAGGCACCGAAACACTCGCGGGGCGCTGGCTGCTCGAGGCCGGCAAGCGTTTCGACGACTTTCATGAAAACCGGCTGGTCATTGGGCTGTCGGGGCGGGACATTGAATACGGGCTCTCCACGGCGCGCAGCCGGCTGAACCTGGCCAATATCCTGGACGGCGCCACCCAGCTGAACATTCCGGTGTTCGTGGTGGGGCCGCCGCCGTCGCTGGATCCGGCCCTGAACCGTAAGCTGGCGGAGCTGAACACCGCTTTTGCCGACGTGACCACCCGCCGCAAGCACCACTACGTGGACACGTTTTCGCCCTTGCAGAACCACGAGCAGTGGCGCAACGACGTAGCCGCCAATGCCGGCGCCCCGGGGCAGGCCGGCTACGGCCTCATGGCGTGGCTGGTGCTGCACCGCGGCTGGTACCAGTGGCTGGACCTCCCCGAAGCCTCCTGACCCTCCCCGGTTAGGTGCACGCCCACCAGTTATGGGAGACTTGGGGGCAGATCTTTTTCGGATCTTGGTAAATGATTGGAGGCAGCCATGTCAAAGCGTTCACGCAAGCGTCGGGACCGCAAGACCGGCGGCGCAAACCACGGTAAGCGCCCCAACACGTAAGTCCCGGCTTATGATCACAAATGCCCGTCCCGCCGCTTGGCAGGGCGGGCATTTGCGTGAGCAAGCAGACAGCGGCATTAAATACGGTAATTTCCATGCTTATTGCTAGGCTGGAACAGCACCCTGCCCGCAAAGAGAAAGACGCCCATGTTCGCCCTTGTTTTGCTGACCATGCTGCCGTTCATCTGGTTTGGCATGGTGGTTGCCATTTCCTTCATCGAAACCCCGCTGAAATTTCGCGCGCCCGGCATGACGCACGCGCTGGGCGTGGGAATCGGGCGGATCGTCTTCAAGGTGCTCAACAGTGTCGAGGCCGTGGTGGCCGCCGTAATCCTGCTCACGTGGATCCTGCAGCCCGCCCTGGTGTCCCCGCCGGCCGGCCTGCTGCTGGGCCTTGCAATGGCCGCCCTTGCCCTGCAGGTGCTGGTGCTGCGCCCCTCGATGGCCAAGCGCACCAAGGCCCTGTCGGAGACCGCCCTGAAGCACGACGGCGGCACGGCCGTCAGGGCGAAGGTCGGCACCAACACGCACATCGCCTACATAACGTCGGAAGCGCTGAAGGTGCTCGCCCTGCCGGTGACGGGCATTCTGGTGGTCCTGGCCGTGGCGGCCAGGTAGGCCGTGGACACCGATACGGGCGGCACCGCCCACCTGAACTCCGGCAGAACGGCGTCGAGCCTTCAGGCGTACCAGCCTGCAGGCCCGGGTGGGCCGGAAACGGGGGCGCTGGCCGACATCGCGAACCGCGGGGACATCCTGAACCTGGTCAACACGTTTTACACCCGCGCGTTTGCTGACAGCCTCATTGGTCCCATCTTTACCGAGGTGGTTCACATGGACCTGGTGCGGCACATGCCCATCATGGCCGACTTTTGGCAGACGGTGCTGTTCAAGGCGGGGCTGTACCACCGGAACGCACTCAAGATCCACTTCGACATCCATGCGCTGGAGCCGCTGACGCTGGATCATTTCAACCGCTGGCTGCAGTTGTGGACCAACACCGTGGATGCCCTGTTTAGCGGGGAAAAGGCGGAAATGGCGAAAGTCCAGGCCCACTTGATTGCCGGCTCGCTGCACCGGCGGGTGACGGGGCGCCCCGCAAGCCAGTACAGCACCATTTCCATGCGCCCGCAGGAAGGGCAAACCTCAAGGGAAAACGGCTAGACCTCGGCGGGACGGCCCTCGTGGAGGCGCGCCAAAATGGCGGCCTTGAGCGTCTCCGGGGCAGCCTCCTTGCAGGAGCGCTTGACCACGGAGCGGATCACGCACTCGAGGTCGTACTCGTGCGCGCAGTCGGTGCAGCCGTCAAGGTGCGCCTTGATCTCCTTCAGGTCATCGCGTGACAGCGCACCGTCAAGGTACTCGTAAATTCGCCCGATGCGTTCGTCAGCGCAATCGCCCAGGCCCTGGCAGTCGCCCATGGTTAGTTCTCCGTTTCCTTAAGTTCGGGTGCGGCGCCCTTGGCGTATCCGCGTTCCACTGCATAATCGGCCAGCATGTCTCGCAACAGCTTCCGTCCCCGGTGCAGCCGTGACATCACGGTGCCGATGGGGGTGTTCATGATTTCTGATATTTCCTTGTAGGCAAAGCCTTCTACGTCGGCAAAGTACACGGCCAGGCGGAATTCCTCCGGGATGGCCTGCAGCGCACTCTTGACATCCGAATCCGGCAGGTGGTCCAGGGCCTCGGCCTCGGCGGAGCGCAGCCCCTGGGAGGTGTGTGATTCCGCCCGGGCCAGCTGCCAATCCTCAATCGAATCCGCATTGGACTGCAACGGCTCACGCTGACGCTTGCGGTACAGGTTGATGTACGTATTGGTCAGGATCCGGTACAGCCACGCCTTCAGGTTCGTGCCGGGCTTGTACTGGTGGAAGGCGGAAAACGCCTTGGTGTACGCCTCCTGCACCAGGTCCTCGGCGTCGCTGGGGTTCCGCGCCATGCGCATGGCGGCCGAATACAGCTGGTCAACGTATTGCATGGCGTCGCGCTCAAACCTGGCGCGCCGCGCCTCAACGGACTCGGCGGCAACGTCCACCGTGGCCACATCGAAATTTTCCCGTTGCGCCCCGCCCACAGGCTCGGCAGCGGTGTCAACGGCTTGCTCAGGCTCGGAAATGTTCATCACAGAAGAGTCTACTGTCAGTGCCAGCATTGAAGCCTTTCCGAGTGATGGTTGCGCCGTGCCCGTGCGCGCCTGTTTACCTTGCCCTGTATTCCCTGCCCGGGCCATGCCGGCCCGGTTCCCCGCTATGAATGCAAACCCCTGTACGGCGTCGTCTATTCCGCAAACAGCGCGCCCAAGTGCAAGACTTAGGGGAAGCCGGAACATCCCCGCGCCCCGCCGGGCCGGGAACAGATGTTTGCCGCACCACTTAGGAGGCCTCCTTGTCCGTCATCCGCGCCCTTGCCCGCCCCATGCTCGCTTCGTCCTTTGTCCTTTCCGGCATTGACCGGCTGCGGCGTGCCGATGAAACCGCGCAGCAGCTTTCGCCTGTTTTGGGTCGTTTTTCCGCAGCGCTTCCCGTGAACGCCAGCGAAAAGACGCTGGCGCGTGTCCTGGCAGGCGCCCAGGTGGGTGCCGGCGTGCTCCTGGCGGCCGGAAAGTGCTCCCGCGCGGCCGCCGCAGTGCTGTCGCTGACGGCGGGGCTGACCACCTATGTTGAATACCGCAGCGCCGCCACGGACACCAAGGAAGCCAGGTCGCACCGCCGCAGCCAGCTCGCCAAGAACATCGGCCTGCTGGGCGGGGCCCTGCTGGCCAGCGTGGACACGGCGGGGCGCCCCGGGCTGGCCTGGCAGGCCGGGCAGCTGATCGAGTCCGGCCGGAAGGGCACCTCGAAGCAGCTGAAGAAGGCCGATGCGGGCGTCCGCTCCCTCGCCCACGACGTGACGGGACACTAGGCTTCCATGACCCATGCCCCTTGGCCCGCCCCGTATTCCCCGCAGCCCCTTGACGCCACGGTCACCATCCCGGCGTCGAAGTCGCTGACCAACCGGTACCTGGTCCTGGCGGCCCTGGCCGACGGCGAATGCCGGCTCCGCGCACCGCTCCAGTCCCGCGACTCCGAGCTGATGGTCGGTGCCCTGCGCGCCCTGGGCGCCGTCATCCGCGAAGTTCCCGGCAGCGGTTCGGCCCCCGACCTCGTGGTCACGCCCGTTCCGGCCGGCACGCCCGTGGACGCGGTGGTGGATTGCGGCCTGGCCGGCACCGTCATGCGGTTTGTGCCGCCGCTCGCCGCCCTCCTCAGGGGGCCGGTGACGTTCGACGGCGACACCGCGGCCCGCGTGCGCCCCATGGCACCCATCGTGGCCGCCCTGCAGGGGCTGGGCGTCCGCGTTGCCGGCGCGGAAGACGGATTCATGCCGTTCACCGTGCATGGCACGGGCTCGGTGGAAGGCGGCCACGTGGCCATTGACGCCGGCGCCTCCTCCCAGTTTGTTTCCGCCATGCTCCTGGTGGCGGCCCGCTTTGGCCAGGGCCTGCACCTGGAGCACACCGGGGAGTCCGTGCCCAGCGTGGACCACATTTCCATGACCGTGGAGGTGCTGCGCTCCCTTGGCGTGGAGGTGGATGACTCCACGCCAAGGCATTGGATTGTGCAGCCCGGCCCCATTGCGGCCTTTGACGTGGAGCTGGAGCAGGACCTCTCCAATGCAGGGCCCTTCCTCGCCGCGGCCCTGGCCACGCGGGGCACCGTGCGGATCCCCAACTGGCCGGCCGAAACCACGCAGGTGGGCGCCAAGTGGAGGGAGATCCTCCCCCAGTTCGGCGCAACCGTCACGCTGGCAGACGGCGTCCTGACTGTCACGGGCGGCCCGGATATCCTGGGCGTGGACATTGCCGACACCAGCGAACTGGCGCCGTCCACGGCCGCCCTGTGCGCCCTGGCATCCACCCCGTCCCGGCTGCGCGGGATCGCGCACCTGCGCGGGCATGAGACCGACCGGCTGGCGGCCCTTGTGGCGGAAATCAACGCCCTCGGGGGCAACGCCGTCGAAACCGAGGACGGCCTCATCATCAACCCCGCCCCCCTGCACGGCGGCCTGTTCCGCAGCTATGAGGACCATCGCATGGCCACGGCTGGCGCCATCATCGGCCTGGCCGTGCCGGGCGTGGAGGTCGACGACATCGCCACCACGTCCAAGACCATGCCGGCCTTCCCGCGGATGTGGGCGTCCATGGTGGCACAAACGGCAGCGGCCGGCTAAGGCATGGTACGCGATTACAGCAACTGGGACGAATCCGACGTCAGGGTGCGGGCCAACAAGAAGGGCAGCCGCCCCCGGACCAAGGACAGGCCTGCCCACGAGGACGCCGTCATTGGGCGCATCATCACGGTTGACAGGGGCCGCTACACGGCCATTGTGGACGAGGACCTGCCCGGCGAACGGGTGCTGATTGCAGCCCGCGCGCGGGAACTGCGCCGCTCCCCCGTGGTGGCTGGCGACTTTGTGGCCCTCGTGGGGGACACCTCCGGCACGCCGGACACGCTTGCCCGGCTGGTCCGTGTGGAGGAACGCCGCACGCTGCTGCGCCGCAGCGCCGATGACACCGACCCGGTGGAGCGCGTGGTGGTGGCGAATGC
>Ga0157370_10003821_pt1 | contig 17556 bp, 15 predicted proteins | sample C35metaG_FD_113463 | JGI IMG/M metagenome (GOLD analysis project Ga0157370, IMG submission 113463) | Corn rhizosphere microbial communities from Kellogg Biological Station, Michigan, USA - C3-5 metaG | ecosystem: Host-associated > Plants > Roots > Rhizosphere > Soil | place: USA: Michigan...
ACCGGCACCCACATCACCGCGATGTGCCTGATCAGCGAGGCCGGCTACGTCGACGAGGTGATCGTGCCGGACGAGGTGGCCAACTCCGACAAGGTGTTCCTGCTGAAGATCACCGCGATGCCCGGCGACAAGATCAAGCGGCCACCGGAGGGCAACACCATCATCGGATTCCTCGGCACCAAGGGCGATTCGTTCTCCGAGGCGTTCACCACCATGAACGACTTCGCCGCCAAGATCCAGGTCCGGTTCCGCGAGCCCGCCCAGCACGCCGTCGCCGCGGCCGCCCACTGAGAAACCTTTACCAGGAGATCCCTCTATGACACTGCAGAGCATGCCCACCCGCCCGCAACGGCGCGTCCGGGTAGCACGGCCACGGCGGTTTCTGATGTGCCGGCCGGCCCACTTCGACGTCGTCTACTCGATCAATCCGTGGATGGAGCCGGAGAAGCCCACCGACCGGGATCTCGCGCTGATTCAATGGGAAAGGCTGGTCAACCTGTTCCGCGGCCTCGGCCATCAGGTCGAGTTCATCGAGCCGGCCGCCGGGCTGCCGGACATGGTCTTCGCGGCCAACGGGGCAACCGTGGTGAACGGCAAGGTGCTCTCGGCCCGGTTCCGCTACCCGCAGCGGATCGCCGAGGGCGGCATCTACGCCGACTGGTTCCGCAGGCGCGGCTTCCAGGTGCACGAGGCCGAGCACATCAACGAGGGCGAGGGCGACTACCTCTACGCCGGCTCCCGGATCCTGGGCGGCACCGGCTTCCGGACCGCGCCGCACTCGCACGCCGAGGCCGAGCGGTTCTTCGGCCTGCCGGTGCAGAGCCTCACCCTGGTCGATCCGCGGTTCTACCACCTGGACACCGCGCTGTCGGTGCTCGACGTGGACAGCGAGCTGATCATGTACTACCCGAAGGCGTTCTCCGAGCACAGCCAGGCGATTCTCGGCGAGCTCTACCCGGACGCGATCCTGGCCGACGACGACGACGCAGCAGCCTTCGGCCTGAACGCGGTGTCCGACGGCCTGCACGTGCTGATCGCCGAGCAGGCCCGGCACCTGATCGACGAGCTGTGGGGGCACGGCTTCGTTCCGATCGGCGTCGACCTGTCCGAGTTGCTCAAGTCCGGCGGCAGCGCCAAGTGCTGCACCCTCGAACTGCGAGAAGGACCTCGATGACCGCAGAACTGACCGTCGCCGAGGAGCCCACGCTTCGGCGGCGCGAAGGTGGCGTGGTGACCTGGGCCTGCGCGCCCGGCTTCCCACCCGCCGTGATCTTCCCGTTCACTCCCGCCGAGCGGGCGGGCATGCGCAACATCATCGAGTTCCAGGCGCTGATGTACCGCACGCTGTACTTCTTCGGCAGCAACGGCCTGCCGGAGGTGGACTACGACAACAGCATCGGTGAGCCACCGGAGTGGAGCGAGGACGGCCGCACCGTGGCCATCACGGTCAAGCCGTGGAAGTGGTCCAACGGCGAGACGCTGTGCGCGGACAACGTGCTGTTCTGGGTGAACCTGATGAAGGTGAAGGGTGACCGGTACTGCGAGTACGTGCCCGGCTACTTCCCGGACAACTGCACCAGCTACGGCAAGCTGGCCGAGGACAAGGTCTACTTCACCTTCGACCGGGCCTACAACAAGCGCTGGGTGCTGTTCAACCAGCTGAGCACGATCACCCCGCTGCCCAAGGCGTGGGACCGTACCGCGGCCGGCCCGGCCAACGCCTCCGGCGACCTGGCCGACGTCGAGGCGGTCTATGCGTACCTGATGGCCGAGCAGGGCGACCACGTCGAGGAGGGCAACGCCCACCGCACCAAGTGGGCGACCAGCCCGATCTGGAGCGTGGTCTCCGGGCCGTGGCGGCTCAAGAGCTACACGGGAGAGGGCGTCGTCACCTTCGTGCCGAACGAGCACTACTCCGGCCCGGTCAAGGCCACGCTGGAGGAGTTCCGGCAGGTACCGACCTTCTCCGACGAGGAGCAGTTCGAGATCCTCAAGCAAGGCCCGGACGCTCCGGGCGGCTTCCAGGTCGGTTGGCTGCCGCTCAGCTTCGCCACCGAGCCGACCAGCCACCCGACCGTCGGTGGCAGCAACCCGATCGGCGACACCTACAAGCTGATCCCGCAGGTCGCCTACTGCATCCGGTACTTCTGCCTGAACTACAACAACCCCACGGTGATGGGCAAGATCTTCGCCCAGACCTACTTCCGGCAGGCGCTGCAGAGCACCCTGGACCAGGACCGCGCGGTCCACGAGATCTACCAGGGCTACGCCTACCGGCAGAACGGGCCGGTGCCGATGATCCCGGTCACCGACATGGTCTCGCCGCGCCAGCGCGACGGTGCGTGGCCGCTGCCGTTCGACCCCGAGCACGCCAGGCAACTGCTGGAGGACAACGGCTGGGACACCAGCACCACGCCGGCGGTCTGCGTCCGGCCGGGCACCGGCCCGGGCTGCGCCGGCGCCGGCATCCCGGCCGGCACCCGGATGAGCGTGCTGATGCGCTACGCCGAGGGCCGGCCGGCGCTGACCAAGCTGATGACCCGGTTCGCCGAGGACGCCGCCAAGGCCGGCATCGAGATCCGGCTGGAGGAGGTCTACGGCTCGGTCCTGGTGGCCGAGGACGGCCCGTGCGCGCCGAGCGAGGACAACCCGTGCCTGTGGGAGCTGACCTGCTGGAACGGCGGCTGGATCTACCACCACCCGAGTGGGGAGATCCTGTTCAAGACCGGTGCCGGCGGCAACTTCGGCTTCTACACCGACCCGGAGACCGACCGGATCATCGACAAGGCGCTGACCAGCGATGACATCGAGGACTTCTACAAGTTCCAGGACCACATCGCCACCGAGGTGCCGGTGATCTTCACGCCCAACTTCCCGGTCCGGCTGTTCGAGGTGGCCAACAACCTGCGCGGCTTCGAGCCGATCAACCCGTTCGGCTACATCAACCCGGAGAACTGGTACTACGTCGAGGAGAGCGACGCGGAAGAGGAACAGCGCTGATGGCCCGCTCGGTCCTGGCGACGGCCCCGGTCGCCGCCCTCGGCGGTCATCAACTGCTGGTGTTCCTGCTCCAGGTCAGCCTGCTGCTCGGCGTGGCGGTGCTGCTCGGCGCGCTGGCCAACCGGTGTGGCCTGCCGGCGGTGGTCGGTGAGCTGGCGGCCGGCGTGCTGCTCGGACCGACCATGCTGCACAAGTTCGTTCCGGGCCTGTCCGACTGGCTGCTGCCGCAGGACGCGAACCAGCTGCACCTGCTGGACGCGGTCGGCCAGCTCGGCGTGCTGCTGCTGGTCGGCAGCGCCGGCTGCCAGCTCGACCTGAGCCTGATCCGCCGGCACAAGCGCGGCGTCGGCTGGGTCGGCGCCGGCGCGCTGATCGTGCCGCTCGCGGTCGGCATCCTCGCCGGCCTGGTGTTGCCGCACGCGCTGCGGCCGGCCGGCACCGACCACGCCGAGTTCGCGGTGTTCATCGGAGTGGCGGTGTGCATCTCGGCGATTCCGGTGATCGCCAGCGCGCTGATGCAGATGGGCCTGTACGACCGGACCATCGGCCAACTGATCATGGGCTCGGCCGCGGTGGACGACATCATCGGCTGGCTGCTGCTCTCGGTCCTCTCGGCCACCGCGACCACCGGCTTCCGGATGGGTGCGCTCGGCAAGCCGGTCGGCTACCTGGCACTCATCCTGCTGGTCACCGTCACGATCGGCCGGCCGGTGATCCGGGTGGTGCTGCGGATGGCCAACGCCGCGCCGAACCCGGGCATCCGGGTGGCCAGCATGGTCGTGCTGTTGGTGCTCTGTGGCGCCGGCAGCCAGGCGCTGGGCATGGAGCCGATCCTCGGCGCGTTCCTCGGCGGCCTGCTGATCGGCGCGTCCGGGCTGATGGATCTGTCCGCCTCGCTGGCAGTGCGCACCGTGGTGCTCGCGGTGCTCGCGCCGTTGTTCTTCGCCACCGCCGGCCTGCGGGTCGACCTGGGCTCGCTGGCCAAGCCGGCGGTGTTCGGCTCCGGCATCGCGCTGCTGGTCATCGCGGTGGTCACCAAGTTCGTCGGCAGCTACCTCGGCGCCCGGATCGGCCGGCTCAGCCACTGGCAGGGCGTGGCCCTCGGCGCCGGGCTGAACGCCCGCGGCGTGGTGGAGCTGATCGTCGCGGTGGTCGGGCTGCGCCTGGGCGTGCTCAACTCCGCCTCCTACACGGTGATCGTGCTGATCGCCGTCTTCACCTCCATGATGGCTCCGCCGCTGCTGCGGCTGGCCGTCAGCCGAATGCCAGCCGAACCACTCACCGAGACCGAGCTGCCCGCACCGACGAGGCCGGGAAAATCGCAAGACCTAGCAACGGAGGTAGCACCATGAACGGCGAACAGCGCCCGCTGCTGCTGGTGATCGGCACCGGCCTGCATGCCTACCGGGAATACCTGCTCCGCTCGATCAGCGCCGAGTTCCGAATCCACCTCTTCCACAAGGTCGAACCCACCTGGGAGAAGGAGTACCTGACCGGCTGGACGGTGCTGCCGTCCACCGTGGACGGCCTGGCGATGGCCGAGCAGGCCCGCCGGCTGGACAAGGACGAGCCGATCGCCGGCGTGCTGTGCTGGGACGAGGCCCGGATCCACGCCGCGGCGCAGGTGGCCGAGGCGCTCGGGCTGCCCAACGGCGAGCCGGCGGTGATCGGCCGGCTGCGGGACAAGGGCCAGACCCGGCAGGCGCTGGCCGCGGCCGGCCTGGCCCAGCCGAGGTCCATCCCGGTGGCCACGGTCTCCGACGCGGTCGCCGCGGCCGGACAGGTCGGCTACCCGGCCATCCTCAAGCCGCGCGGGCTGGGCGCCAGCCTCGGCGTGATCCGGGTGGCCGACGAGGACGAGCTGCGGCGTGAGTTCGAGTTCACGTTCAACACCCGCTCGCCGGAGCCGGAGGACGTGCTGGCCGAGGAGCGGGTGCTGGTCGAGCAGTGCCTCGTCGGCGAGGAGATCAGCGTGGACTCGGTGATCTCCGGCGGCCGGGTCAGCCCGCTGTTCGTGGCCCGCAAGGTGGTCGGTTACCCGCCGTACGCCGAGGAGATCGGGCACTACGTCAGTGCCGACGATGAGCTGCTGGCCGACCCGGTGCTCGTTGAGCTGCTGCGGCAGACCCATTCCGCGCTCGGCTTCACCGACGGCTGGACGCACAGCGAGTTCATGCTGACCGAGTCGGGCCCGCAGGTGATCGAGGTGAACGGCCGGCTGGGCGGTGACATGATCCCGTACCTGGGCCAGCTGGCCACCGGCATCGACCCGGGAGTGACCGCGGCTCGGGCCGCCTGCGGCCTGCCGGTCGAGGTCACGCCGACCCGGCGGCAGGCCGCCGGCGTCCGATTCTTCTACGTCGAGAAGGAGGACAGCGAGATCGTCGAGGTGGCCTTCCGGGCCGAGCAGCTGCCGGCGGCGGTCCGGGACGCGGTGGCCGTGGCCAAACCGGGTGCGATAGTCTCCCCTCCGCCCAAGGGCACTGCCTGGGGCAGGGTGGCCTTCGCGATCTCGGTCGCCGATACGGCCGAGGAGTGCGGGCGGGCGCTCGATGCCGCCGAGGCGGCGCTCGAGGTCAACTGCAAGTGACGTCGTCCACCGTGGCGTCTCGGACGAAGGACATGAGCCGCATGCCCAACGACACCCAGAGCGCCGGCGTCTGGCAGACCTTCCGCGAGTCGCCGACGGCGGCCAAGGCGATCTTCGCCGGCGCGGTGGTCAACCGGCTGGGTGCCTTCCTGAGCATCTTCCTGGTGCTGTTCGTCGCCTCCAAGGGCCACTCGGCCACGGCCGCGGCGGCCGCCCTCGGCGCCTACGGCGTCGGCGGGGTGATCGGCACCCTGATCGGCGGCGTGCTCGCCGACCGGCTCGGCGCGCGGGTCTCCACCGTTTTCAGCATGTCCACCTCGGCCGTGCTGACCGTCTCGCTGCTGTACCTGCCCAGCTACGCCGTGCTGTTCGGCGTGACCGCCCTGCTCGGGCTGGTCAGCCAGGTGTTCCGGCCGGCCTCGGCGACCCTGCTCTCCGAGCTGACCCCGGAGAGCCGGCAGGTGATGATCTTCGCGATGTACCGGTTCGCGGTGAACGTGGGCACCACGGCCTCACCGCTGGTCGGCTTCGGCCTCTACAACCTCGACCACCAGCGCTACACCCTGTTGTTCTGGGGGGAGGGGCTGGTTGCGGTGGTCTACGGCACCCTGGCGCTGTACGCGCTGCCACGCCGGGACAAGGCAGCGCGCGTCGCGGGCGCCGACACCGCGACCAAGGCCGACAGCCTGCTGGACGTGCTGCGCGACCGGCGGTACCTGATGTTCCTGCTGGCGGCGTTCTTCAACACCGTGGTGTACATGCAGTACCTCTCCACGCTGCCGCTGGACATCAAGGCACAGGGCGTGGCACTGCTCTGGTACACCGTGGCGGTCGCGCTGAACGGGGCGATCGTGATCGCGTTCGAGCTGCCGTTGACCAAGATCTCCCAGCACTGGCCGCTGAAAATCTCGATCGGTTCGGCGTTCCTGCTGGTCGGGCTGGGGATGGCCAGCTACGGGCTGCCGCTCGGCCCGGCGGTCGTGGTGTTCGGCACGCTGATCTGGACCACCGGCGAGATAGTCGGGGCGCCGTCGATGTTCGCCTACCCGGCGATCGCCGGGCCGGCCCGGTTGAAGGGCCGCTACATCGGCAGCTTCCAGTTCGTGTTCGCCTCCGCCTCGGCGCTCGGGCCGGTGATCGGCGGCCTGCTGTTCACCGCGCTGGGCCATCGGGTCTGGCCGGTGGTGGCGGTCGGCTCCCTCATCGCCGCGCTGTTCGTGGTGGCCACCGTGCGACAGCCGGCCAAGGAGGCGGAGGCCGCACTGACCGAGGCTGAGCTGGCCGAGCTGCCGACCCCGGTGCAGCCGCCGCCCCTGGACTCGCCGCTGCCGGTCGAGGTGCCGCGAGCCGGGAGCCCGTCGGCCGGCGAATCGCCGGCCGGCAACCCGGTGGCCGAGGGATCCACCGGGAACCCGCACAACTGAGCTGCCGCGGCGCCGCGCCGCGGCAGGACCAACCCGCGTCGGCGAGCTGCCGTGCGCGGCGGCACAAGGGGGTTATTCAGCATGGCCGATAACGACTGCGTCCTGGAGATCCGGCTGTTCACCGTCAAGCCGGGCAGCCGGGAGGAGTTCCACCGGATCAGCGAGGAGGGCACCATCCCGCTGATGCGCAAGCACGACATCGACGTGGTGTCCTTCGGCCCGTCGCTGAACAACGACGACGGCTACTACCTGATCCGGGCCTTCGACTCCGAGGAGCACCGGGTGGCCCACTCGCAGGTCATCTACTCGGTGCCGGAGTGGGAGGAGTTCGACAAGCCGGTCTCGGACATGATCGTCGATTACCACACGACGGTGGTGCCCACCTCCCGCCAGGCAGCGGCCGCGCTGCAGGCCGGCTGAGACCGAGCGACGACCGAACCGACGAGGACTCGATGACCACCAGCCTGCCGGAGCTGGCCGCACTGGGCAGCATCCCTGCCGAGTACGAGCACATCCACAAGCTGATCAGCCCGGCCGACGGGCTGGCGCTGCCGGCTGCCTATCTCAAGTGGTACGAGGTTCGCCGGACCGACGCCGAGATCTCCGGGGAGTTGCGGGCCGAGGCACGGCAGTTCCTCCGGGCGCAGGCAGCGGACGGTCGGCTCGACATCGACGGTGAGCTGGGCTTCGTCATCCACCACCTGTGCGGCGAGTCGTTCTACTTCCTCATCGTGTGCACCTGGCGCAACCAGAACGAGCTGTGGCAGACGCTCTACGGCCAGGACGTGGCTGCCGGTGGCGGCTACCGGCTGCTGCCGCGGGACGGCCACCTGCCGATGCTGTGCGTCTGGGAACTCGGTGCGGTGCTGCACGAGCAGCGGGCGTGGAGCAGCTACCTGCGCTCGGCGCGGGACGAGCGGGCCAAGCGCGCCTACCTCGAAGACCAGGCCAGCGGGACGGTGTGAGCCGACGATGATCACCGCAGCCCAGATTCGGGCCATCGCACTCGAGCTGCCGCGCAGCTACGAGCGGTTGGTCGGCGATCGGATCAAGTTCAAGGTCGGACCGATCGTCTACCTCTCGCTGTCACCGGACGAAACCCTGATGGGCTTCGCCTATCCCAAGGAGCAGCGGGCGGCGCTGATCGCCGCCGAGCCGACCAAGTTCCTGATGCCGGTGCGTTCGGACGAGCGCTACAACTGGGTGCGGGTTCGGCTCGATGCGATCGACGAGGTCGAACTGCGCGAGCTGGTCGTCGACGCCTGGTGCATGGTGGTGCCCAAGTCGGTGGCCGCCCAGTACTTAGCCGGCAAGCCGGTGGACACCTCCGGCAAGACCGACAAGCCGGTCGACACCTCCCGCAGGACCGGCAAGCCGGTGGACACCCCTCAGCGAACCGGGCGACCGGTCAATAAGCCATAGCTAGCAAGGAGAATCCGCATGCCCAGCCTGACCCGAGCCGAGGCGGCCGACCGCTCTGCCGTGTTGAACGTCGCGTCCTACCAGGTCGATCTCGACCTCACCACCGGCGAGGAGATCTTCCGCTCGACCACCACGATCGGCTTCGGCGCGACCGCCGGTGCGCAGACGTTCCTGGACATCCATCCCGAGACGCTGCACTCAGTGCGGCTCAACGGAGAGCCGGTGGACGCCGAGGCGCTGCGCGACGGGCGGCTGCCGCTGACCGGGCTGGCGGCCGACAACGAGCTGGTGGTGGTGGCCGACATGCGCTACTCCCGCGAGAACGAGGGCATGCACCGCTACACCGACCCCGCCGACGGCAAGACCTACGTCTACGCGTTCGTCTACATCGACAACGCACCCAAGGTGTTCGCCTGCTTCGACCAGCCGGATCTCAAAGCCACCTACACCTTCACGGTGCGCACCCCGGAGGACTGGCAGGTGCTCGGCAATGCCGCCGCGCACGAGCTCTCCCCCGGCTCCTGGCGGCTGGACAGCACGCCGCCGCAGTCGAGCTACCTGACCACGCTGCTGGCCGGCCCGTACGCCTCGGTGTATCACGACCACGACGGCATCAAGCTGGGATTCCACTGCCGCGCCTCGCTGGCCCAGTACGTCGAGGTGGACGCCGAGGAGCTGTTCGAGATCACCGGACAGTGCCTGGACCACTACGAGCGGATGTTCGGCGTGCGCTACCCGTTCGGCAAGCTCGACCACGTCTACGTGCCGGAGTTCAGCCTGCTGTCGCTGGATCATCCCGGCTGCGTGCTGCTGCGTGAGCTGTACCTGTACCGCACGCCGGGCACCGCCAGCGAGCGGGAGACCCGGGCGGTGGTGCTGGCACACGGCATCTCGCTGATGTGGCTGGCCGCGCTCGTCACCAACCGCTGGTGGGACGACCTGTGGGTCGGCCAGGCCTTTGCCGACTACATGGCGCACCGGGTGACCAGCGAGGCCACCCGGTTCCCCGGGCCGCCCACCACCTTCGCCGCCCGCCGCAAGGGCCAGGCGTACCTGGCCGACCAGCGCAGCTCCACCCACCCGATCTGCCAGGACGGCCCGGACGTGCAGACGGTGCTGCTGGAGATGGACCGGATCACCTATTTCAAAGGGCATTCGGCGATCCGGCAACTGGCTGCCCGGGTCGGCACCGAGGCACTGCGGGTGGGCCTGCGCACCTACTTCGACCGGCACGCGTTCGGCACCGCGACCTACGCCGACTTCCAGGCCGCGATGGACTCCGCGACCGACGACGACATCCGGCAGTGGGCCACGCTGTGGTTCGAGACCAGCAACGTGAACACGCTGTACCCGGAGGTCACCGTCGAAGACGGGATTATCACCGCCGCCGCGATCCGGCAGGCCGCGCCGGAATCGCACCCGGTGCTCCGTCCGCACACGCTCGACGTCGGTCTGTACGGCAACGGCACCTCCGACCGCGTGCAGGTGCGGATCTACGGCGAGCGGACGGAGCTGCCCGAGCTGGCCGGCCGGCCGGCACCGGAGTTCCTGCTGCTCAACGACGGCGACCTGACCTACGCCAAGATCCGCTTCGACGAGCGGTCGCTGGCGGCGCTGCCGCGGATGCTGCCGGCGCTGTCGCCGCTCAACCGCGGCATGCTCTGGTGCCAGCTGCTGCAGGCGATCGGCGACGCCGCCTTCCCGCCGGCCGAACACCTGGCCCTGGTCGCCGACATGGTCAGCGGCGAAACGGAATTGTCGATCATCGCCGAGGTGCTCGAGCAGGCTCGCTACGACGTCGCCGACCGGTACCTGCAGCCGGCGGACCGGCCGAAGTGGCTGGCCAGCATCGCCGACCGGCTGCGCAGCCGGCTGGCCGGCACGCCGGCCGACGACGAGCGGCTGCTGACCCTCTACCGCAACCTGATCGAGTTCAGCAGCGACGTGGCCGAGCTGCGCGGCTGGCTGGACGGCACCGGCGTGCCGCCCGGCATCGAGGTGGACGACGACACCAGCTGGCGGATCCGGTACCGGCTCTCGGTGCTGGGCGAGGTCAGCGAGTCCGAGATCGAGTCGGCGTTCCGGAATGAGCCGAGCGCGCAAGCCGAACAGCTGGCCATGAAGGCTCGCGCGGCCCGTCCGGACCCGGAGGCCAAGCGGGACGCCTGGGAAGCGATCATGCGCGACCCCACGCTGTCCAACTACCAGCTGTGGTCGCTGTCCGAGGGCTTCTGGCAGCCGGAACAGCTCGAACTGACCGCACCGTACGTGGAGCGGTTCTTCGCCGAGATGCCGGACGCCGCGAAGCTGCGCGGGGATCTCGCGCTGGACGTGCTGCTGCGCACGTTCTATCCGCGCTACGCCGCCAGCGAGCAGACCCTGGAACTCGCGGCCGGCCTGGTCGCGCAGGACGACATCTCACTGCCGCTGCGCCGCCGGGTCGCCGACTTCACCGACGACCTGCGCCGGGTCGTCAACGCCCGGGCGAACTACCGGTAGATCATGGCGTCAGCGGGCAGTTCACGGGGCGGCCGGCTCGCCGGTCGGGCGGTACTCGACGAGCTCGATCAGGGTGGCGGCCGGCTTGCGCAGGTACATGAAGGCCACCCGCATGCCGGGCCGGGCGCCCGCGCACGGGCTGGCATCGACCTGCACGAAGCCTGCCGCGCGCAGCCGGGCCAGCTCAACTTCGAGCTCATCGACTTCGAGGGCGAGGTGGTAGAGGCCGGGGCCCTGCTTGGCGAGCCGTTCGGTCACCGCCGACTCGGCGCCGGCCGGCGACACCAGCTCCACCGCCGGCTGGCCCTGGCTGTCGGGGTGCGACCAGAACTCGCAGGACACCGCGTACTCCCGCGCGATGCCGGCGTCGTCACGGCGCAGCCCGAGCGCGGTGAGGAACGGCGCGAGCGCCGCCGGGTCGTCGGTGGCCAGGCCGATGTGGTCGATACCTTTGATCACGCGGCCACCCTAGCCCAGGGCCGATCAGGCTCGGTCGACGCGCCGGGGCTTCTTCTTTGCCCACCGGGCAAATCTCCTCGCCGCGCAAATGTCACAGTCCAGTAGGGTTTCTCGCGCACTGGCAAACCAACTGCGGATGGGGAGTATCGGCATACCGATGAACAACTTCGACTTTCTGGTGGGCAACTGGACGGTTGCCAATCGACGACTGCGGGAACGCCTGGTCGGCTGCGAGGAATGGGACGAGTTCGAATCCAGCTCCGTCGCCTGGAACCTGCTCGACGGTGGCGCGCAGGTGGATCAGTTCACGTTCCCCGACGGGAGCACCGCGCTGACCCTCCGGCTGCTCGACCCGCAGCGGCAGGAGTGGTCGCTGCGCTGGGCGGCCAGCACCGACGGGGTGCTGCTGCCGGCGGTGGTCGGCCGGTTCGACGAGGAGGGGGTCGGCACCTTCTACGGCGACGACGAGCACCAGGGCACGCCGGTCCGGGTCCGCTACCTGTGGTCGGAGATCACCGGGAACTCAGCCCGCTGGGAGCAGGCGTTCTCCACCGACGGCCAACGGAGTTGGGAGGTCAACTGGGTGATGCAGCTGACCCGTAAGCACTAACCGCTACCCACGCAAGCTATCCGCGCGGCCGGCCCGACCGGCAGGCGATATCGCTGGAAAGGACTACACGTGCGAGATTTTCGATTCGGATTCACCCTGGCAAGCCCGCGGTCGCAGGCCGAACTCGCCGACGTCTGCGGGCGAGCCGAGGACTACGGCTACGACATCGCGGTGGGCGTCGACCACCTCGGCCCCAACCGGACCGACCCGTTCCTGGCGGCGATGGCCGCGGCCTCGCACTGCAAGCGGATGAAGGTCGGCACCTACGTGCTGGACATCGGCTTCTGGCACGGTGCGCTGGTCGCTCGGGACGTGGCGTCGTTGACGCGGATGACCGACGGCCGGTTCGAACTCGGCCTCGGCACCGGGGTGATCAAGGCGCAGTTCGACCGGTACCGCTTCCGGTGGCCGTCGTTCGCCGAACGGGTGGCCATGGTGTCCGAGGCGGTCGACACCATGCACGAGTTGCTGGCCGAGGAGGACGGCGTGCCGGTGCCGCCGATCCTGATCGGCGGCGGCGGTGAGCAGATGCTGCGGCTGGCCGCGGCGAAGGCCGACGCCGTCAGCTTCGGCGGCCGGGCGCATGTGCACGGCCAGCCGGCCGGCACCCTGCGGATCCTGACCCGGGCGGATATCGACGACCGGGTCAAGTTCTTCGAGGCGGCCGCGGCCGACCGGGTCGACCAGATCGAGCGCAACCTCTTCGTGCTGGAGGTAGTGGTCACCGACGACCGGCGGGCAGCGGCCCAGGTGGTGGCCGACGCGTACGCGCCGCACAGCAACGTGGACGACCTGCTCGAGTCGCCGAACGTTATGTTCGGCACCGAGGACGAGATCGCCCAGCAGATCCTGGATCTCCGGGAGCGGTACGGGTTCACCTACTTCACCGTGCAGCGGCCGCACATGGAGCCGCTCGGACCGATCATCGAGAAGGTGCGCGCCCAGGCCTGATCCGGCTGGGTCGGCCGGCCCCGGTGTATTCCTGCCGGGCCGGCCGACGCCCCCAAAGCCCGATTGGCATACGCATGCGGCCGATTGGGCACACAGCGCCCACACAGCACCCCCGGTACAGTGCACAGCAAAGCCGGCATAGCAGCGTGCCGTCGCATTCGAGCCGTCACCATCTGGTTCTGCGCCCGTTAGGACGAACATGCGGACACTCGCTCGTCGCTCCCGGATCCTGCTGCCCGCCGCTGCCTGCCTGCTCACCGCGCTGTTCGTGGTGCAGGCCAGATTGGCCGAGGGCTCCACCCCGGCGGCCGGCACGGTGACCGACACCAGCAGCCCGGCCACCTGGACCGGTGGCCCGTTCCTGGTGCCGAACGCCACCGGCACCGCCGGCACGGTCGACTGCACGGCGCCGCAGTCCTGCGACGACTACTCCCTCACCGTTGCGACGCCGGCCGGCACCGGCGACACCAAGAACCTCAAGATCAGCGTCGGCTGGCCCAACAGCGCCGCCGACTTCGACGTCTACGTGCTCGACTCGGCCGGCAACGAGGTGGCGTCCTCGGCGTCCTCCGCCGATCCGGAGACGGTGATCATGCCGCCGACCAGCGGCACCTACACCGTTCGGGTGGTGCCGTTCGCGCCGCTCGGCCAGAGCTATTCGGCCTCGGCCGCGGTGGTCGCCAAGCCTTCCGACACCCCGCCGACCTCAGCCGCGCCGACCCCGGCCTTCACCAACTACGGTGCCCCGGAGGCGTTGGCCAACTCGCACAACGCCGGCGAGCCGTCGATCGGTGTCTCCGACCAGACCAACTCCTCCTTCTACCAGTCCTACGTCTCGACCTACCGGGTGCGCTTCGACGACTCGGTATCGCCGGCGACGGCGGCGTGGTCCGACGTCTCTGCCACGGCTACCAACGGCTGCCCGCAGGGCTCCACCACCTCACTCGACCCGATCCTCTACACCGACCGGACCACCGGGCGAACCTTCGAGTCGCAGCTGTCCGGAGTGGACTCGCTGACCTGCTACACCGATGACGAGGGCGCCAGCTGGCACCCCAGCCAGGGTGGCGGCATCCCGTCCGGCGTCGATCACCAGACCCTCGGCGGTGGCCCGTTCGTGGCCAGTGACCCGCTGAACGCGACCAACCTCTACCCGCGAGCGGTCTATTACTGCAGCCAGGACATCGCCACCGCGTTCTGCGCGCTGTCCCGCAACGGCGGCGTCACCTTCGGTGCCGGCGTGCCGATTTACAGCCTGCTCGACTGCGGCGGCCTGCACGGCCACGTCCAGGTGGCTCCGGACGGCACTGCTTACGTGCCGAACAAGAGCTGCAACGGCAACCAGGCCGTCGCGGTGTCCAGCGACGACGGCACCAGCTGGGCCGTGCACACCATTCCGAACAGCGTGCCCAGCGACAGCGATCCGGCCGTCGGCATCGGCTCCAACGGCACCGTCTACGTCGGCTACGCCAACGGTGACGGCACCCCGCACGTCGCGGTCAGCCACGATCGCGGCGCGACCTGGACCCACGACTTCAATGTCGGCGCCGCGCTGGGCATCAAGAACACGGTGTTCCCGACCGCGGTGGCCGGTAACGACGACCGGGCCGCGATCAGCTTCATCGGCACCACGACCGCCGGCAACTACCAGGACGCCGCCAACTTCCAGGGAGTGTGGCACCTCTACACCGCATTCACCTATGACGGCGGCGCGAGCTGGGTGACGGTGGACGACACCCCGACCGATCCGGTACAGCGCGGCTCGATCTGCACCGGCGGCACCACCTGCGGCACCGACCGCAACCTGCTCGACTTCATCGGCTCCACGATCGACAACCACGGCCGGGTCGAGGTTGCCTACGCCGATGGCTGCACCGGCGCCTGCGTCACCGGCACCGCGAACAACTTCGACGCCTACGCCACGATCGCACGCCAGTCGGGTGGAGACACGCTGTACGCCGCCTACGACCCGGCGCCGAACCTGACGATCAGCAGCCTGACCGCGACCAAGGGCTCTAACGGCAACTACACCCTCACGGCGCGGATGACCAATACCGGTACCGCCGCGGCGACCGCGCCGGTCCGGTTCGTGGTGGACGGCACCCCGTTGTCGACCACCGCTGCCGCCCTGCTGGCGGCCGGCGGCTCGCTCAACCTGACCGCCAGCTGGCATCTGACCGGGAAGTCGAAGACGCATACCATCACCGCGATCGCCGATCCGGCGAACGTGGTGCGCGAGTCGAACGAGAACGACAACCGGCGCACGATCTCGCTGACCGCGTAGTGGCGGGCGGCCTACGGCGGATCGCGGCGCTCGGCGCCGCGGCCTGCTGCGCGCTTACCTTCTCGGCCTGCAGCTCGAAGGACAAGGACGCCGACGCCGACCGGGGCTCGCCGGTCAACGTGGCCAGCGCCGTGTGCGCCAAGGATGCCGCGGCCAAGCAGGTGAGCGTGCCGGCCGGCTTCCCGGGCGACTTCCCGATGCCGCCCGGCACCATCCTGTACGCGGTGGACAACCGGGGCCAGGACGGCATCGTGGTGACCGGCGTGACCGCCACCGCGTTCAAGTCGGTGCTGTCCTCGCTGCAGACCGGCCTGCCGGCACACGGCTACACCCCGGAGGAGGGTGAGACCGAGCCGCACGACGCCGAGTCGAACTGGCACTCGGCCAGCTATGACGGCCGGTGGGCGATCCGGGAGATCCCGCAGTGCGCCGGCCAGACCCTGGTCAACGTGGTCGCCCGGGCGAAGTCCGGCGCGTCCTCACCAGCCGGCTGACCGCGGAGTTCACGGCCCGAACGGTTGATCAACACCGCTTTCGCGGTCGTGTGGTCCGTTCGGCGCGATCTTGATCAGCTCGAAACAAGTTTGCTCTGGACTTGGCTCGTCCGGCCTGTCATCCTTGTCGAGATTTTGTCATCGCAGGGTCTGCGTACCCTTTCTTACGATTGCCCGAGAGGCCAGTATGCACACCCTGTCCGTGCGCCCTTTTGCGGCCCCGACCGGCGGTGGAAGCACCCCGCTCGGTGAGGTCGTCGCCCAATATCGCGTCTACGTTGCCGGCAAGCTGGACGACCTGACCGCCGAGGTCGCCAAGCTGCAGGCGGCGGTCCGGGCCGGCAACCGGGACGCCGGCCGCCGGCGCTGGCTGGCCGCCCAGCGGACCTGGCAGCAGGTCGGCGCCGCCTACGGCAGCTTCGGGCCGGCCGGCACCGCGATCAGCGGGCTGGCGAACGGCCTGCCCGGCGGCGTCGCCGACCCCGGCTTCACCGGCCTGCACCGGATCGAGTGGGGCCTGTACAACGGCGAGGCGATGGCACGGGTGCTCGACCAGGTGAACCGGCTGGCCGCCGACGTGGCGGATTTGAAGGCGAACTTCGACAAGCTGGCGATCGTGCCGACCGACATGCCGATCCGCTGCCACGAGATTCTCGAGGACGCGCTGCGGGATCACCTTTCCCTGCAGGACGATTACGGCTCCGGGATGGCCTACGCGCTCACCTCCGCGGACATCCTGGGCACCCGGGTGGTGTTGGAGGAGCTCAAGCCGCTGATCCCGACCGCGGTGCTCGGGCACAGCGTCTACGACCTCTCCAAGGCGGGATTGGACGCACTCGATGAGGCGCTGAACGCGACCAAGGTGCACCACGAGTGGCCGGACTACCGGACGCTGACCAAGCACCAGCGGCAGCCGGTGAACGCCGCCATCGGCGGGGCACTGGAAAGCCTGTACGTGGTGCCCTTCGTACTCGGCAAGCTGACATGACGACCCCGCCGCGGACCGCCGGCACGACGACCAACCCGGCTCCGGAGGGGCACCGATGAGCATCAACCGTCGCACATTCCTGCGCGGGGCCGGCCTCGGCTCCGCACTCGCCGCCGCCGGCACGATCGGCGTCACCCGGGCCGAGCCGGCCGTCGCCGCGGACCGCGGAGCGGTGGATCCGACCACCATCTCGGTGCCGTTCCTCGGCGCCAACCAGGCGGGCATCTACCGGCCGGACACCCTGCAGCCGGCGTCCTGCTTCGCCGCCTTCCGGGTGCTGTCCGACAACGCCGACGAGCTGCAGGCCCTGCTGCAGACACTCACCGACAGGATCCAGGCGCTCAGCGAGGGCTCGCTGGTCACCACCGCCCCGCCGCGCGAGACCGAGGTGCCCAGCGGCGACAGCGGCGTGCTCGGCGTGGAGGCGCCGCCCGACCAGCTGACCGTGACGGTCGGCCTGGCCAGCACCCTGTTCACCGACAAGTTCGGCCTGGCCGACAAGAAGCCGCGCGGGCTGACCCCGATGCGGGTCTTCCCCACCGACACCCCGGACCCGGACTGGACCGGCGGCGACCTGATCCTGCAGCTGTGCTCGCTGTCCCCCGACGCCGTGCACCACGCGCTGCGCGACATCACCCGCGCGACCCGCAGCCAGTTGCAGCTGGAGTGGAAGATCACCGGCTTCCACTCCGGGCCGCGGCCGACCGGTGCCCCGCGCAACCTGTTCGGCTACAAGGACGGCATCGTCAACCCGACCGAGGACGAGAATCTGGTGTGGATCACGCCGGATTCCGGCCAGCCGGACTGGGCGGTGGGCGGCACCTTCATGGTGGTC
>Ga0157370_10003823_pt1 | contig 17554 bp, 10 predicted proteins | sample C35metaG_FD_113463 | JGI IMG/M metagenome (GOLD analysis project Ga0157370, IMG submission 113463) | Corn rhizosphere microbial communities from Kellogg Biological Station, Michigan, USA - C3-5 metaG | ecosystem: Host-associated > Plants > Roots > Rhizosphere > Soil | place: USA: Michigan...
AGGACCTCAGGGCGCCTTGCCACAAGAGCGCAGCGAGGCAAGGAGTCCAGTCCTCGAAGAGTACATCTATTTTTTACCCTAGCTTACATTCCTCTTTCAGCCAATTATTTTCAGATGGACTTAAAAAAGGACCAAGCGTTTCAATGACATAATTGTTGTATGCTTCCAACCATTGGAGGTGACGTGGTTCCAGCAGTTCCGGAACAATTCCTTTCGGATCGATCATTGCAAGCGTTAAGGTTTCTGAGCTTAGAAAAGAACCGAATTCCGTTTCTCCCGCCGGAACAGTGAGGACCAGGTTTTCAATCCTGACTCCATGATGGCCGGGGCGGTAAATGCCGGGCTCTATGGAGGTAACCATGCCAGCTTTAAAATCTACATCCAGGTTGTTTGGACTGATAGATTGCGGTCCTTCATGTACATTCAGGAAACAACCTACGCCATGTCCGGTACCGTGACCATAATTGATACCCTTGTCCCATAGCTGTTTTCTAATGATGGCATCCAGCTGGTAGCCGCGGGTTCCTGTCGGATATTGGGCAGTGGTTCCCTCTATAAGTGCTTTGAGAACTAAAGTGTAGTCTTCTTTTTCCTGTGTTGTTAATGGACCTAAAATGAGCATTCTGGTCACATCTGTTGTGCCTTGGAAGTACTGTCCGCCGGAATCGATCAGATAAAGCCCTTTTGGTTGTAAGGTCTGGTCACTGAGTTCATTTGGGGTGTAATGAGGGAGTGCTGCATTTGCCGCATAGCCGGATATGGTATCAAAGCTGGGGCCTGTAAATCCTTCATGTTCGGCTCTGAATTGTTCGAGGCACCTGGCGGCAGATAATTCAGTAATGGTCATTTTACCGAGGTTTTCTTTTAGCCATTTCATAAAGCGGGTTAGAGCAATGCCATCTTTAATCATCGCTTGCTTGAAGTTGCTGATCTCCGTAATGTTTTTTATAGATTTTAGGTGTGATACTGGGCTAATGCCCTTACGGATTTCAACTGAAGCCGGGATGCTGTTGAACAATTTAGCATTGGTTCGTTTAGGGTCTATAAACAGACTGGAACCTGCCGGGAGAAGTTTTATAGTGGCGATGATGTCTTGACTGTTTGCAATGATAATGCGGTGACTTGTCAGGTATTCCTGGTCTTTTTTACTGAGTTTTCGCTGGTCTATGAACAGATAGGCATACTCTGGCGTAATCAGTGCATAAGCCAGGGTAAGTGGGTTGCATTTAATATCGTTACCACGAAGATTGAAAAGCCAGGCAATTTCATCCAATGCAGAAAGGAGGATAGCATCGGTTTCCAGTCGCCCAAGTTGTTCACGAAGTTGGTTTAGTTTTTCTGATGCGGGTTGCCCGGTGTATTGATCTTTTAATAGAATAGCCGGGTTGGCAGGTAGTTGTGGTCTGTTGTTCCAAATGGATGAGATCAGGTCTGCTCCAATTGGATTGAAACCGCCGGCCTGCAGTTGTTCCAGTAAAACAACGGAAAGCAGATCTTCTATACAGCCTACTTTGGAGCCTTTTGGAATCCATTTGATGTACTCAGGAGTGTGTGGTATCTGGAGTTTAACCAGTTGGTAGCCACTGTCTTTTAGCTGCTGCTCTGCCTGGATGAAATACCTTGAATCTGTCCAGAGCCCGGCAAAGTCCTGGGTGATGACTAAAGCGCCTGCACTGCCGGTGAAGCCTGAAGCAAAGGCGATGCACCGGTAGTGCTCGGGAAGGTATTCATTCTGATAGGGATCTGAAGAGGGGATCAGATAAACATCGATCCCTTCGTTTTTCATTTGATTCCGGATGGCCTGTAGTTTTTCTGTATAGGTCATAGTTTATAAAATCTCCAGTTGGTTTTAAAATCCTTGGTTAGGTTTTGATGGGTGAGGATGGCCCGGATCATCTCTATAGGCATACTGTTTTCTTTAATAAAGGAGTCGTGGAATTCTTTGTAGGTCATTTTTCCACCGTCTACCAGTTCTTTCTTCAGGGCCATGACCTGCAGCCCACCGGTAAGGTAGCCAACCTGATACAATGGATCAGTCCAGGGGGCAATAGATCTTCTCACTTCTCCTTCGGCATTGGCACGCTCATGTCCAACACGATTGACCAGGAAGTCGATACATGTTGCCGGTGTCCATTTGCCTAACTGATAGTTTAAGGAGAAAATGATCCTCGCACAGCGGTGTTTTCTCCAGAAGAGCATACCAATTCTTTCTTCTGGTGTCTTGGCAAATTTCATATCGTAGAGCAGAAGTTCCCAGTACAGGGCCCATCCCTCCATCCAGAACGGGGTGTCGTAATTGCGATGGGTATTGTAGCGGCTCATCATAAAATACTGGAGGTTGTGCCCTGGGATCAGTTCATGTTGTACGGTTCCCCTGGAAAAATAAGGGTTGTTTCCACGCATGCTCATCATCTTATCTTCATAATTCATACCGCTTGTTGGATAGGAGATACTGATTTCACTTCCACCGGTAAAAAACGGATTCACCAGTTGTCTTTCTGGTGTCATCATGATCATACCCCAGGTTTCTTCGGCAAGAGAAGGAATCGTAATCAGGTCTTTGGATTTGATGAAGTCCAGGGCTTCGTTGTAGAGTTTAACGATCAGTTCTGGTTGCTTGCCCGGTGCAACATAAGTATGTTTGACCTTTTCCATGGCAGCCTGCCAGTCGTTTTTCAAGCCCATCTCTGCAGTAGCCTTTAGCATTTCCTTGTCGCACCACTCCAGTTCTTTTGTCGCCATGGCGATCAATTCTTCCGGACTGTAGGGGATCATTTCCATATCCAGTTTTCTCAGGATCTCGGCCCTGCCGGCAGGAATGCCCTGAAGACTGAGATCTGCGCCGGCTTTACTTTCCTGCAGGGTGTTTTTGGAAAGGGCAGTCGTGTATACGTGAAGCAGGCTGTCGGTTTGTTTGTAGGTTGCTGGTACCCACCAGCTAAACATTGGGTCATACTGGTTATAGAAGTCGAAGACTTTTTTCCCTGCTTGCCAAAGGTCCCTTCCTGTTTTGTAGGCTTCAAGCGCTTCTGAAGGACTGAATTTTGTGCTGGAGGGAAGTTCCCGGATCAGTTTTTTTAATTGTTTACTGATCTCATCCAATTGTGCAGCTGTTTTTTCTGGTTCTGAAGTGGTTCCTCTTCTGCATTGTTTTTCCAATTGGTAGATCTGGTCTGCGAAGGGAAAACGGTTTTTGAGTTTTTCATAAGCTTCTTCCGCTTTGCTGATCTGGAAAATCTGTTCCTTTAAGTCTCTGCTGAACAGGAGATAATCTGCCCTTGCTCCGGTATTGAATTGGTTGAAATCTTCCTGGTTGATCTTTTGCAGGTAATCTTCGGCCAGCGCTTTGAATCTTGTCCGGGATTCTGGTGAGGTCTCAACGGTGTAGAAATTACGGAGCAGGGCTTTATCCGTTTGATAACGCTGCATAATTTGGGCCATCGGATTGGTCTGGGCAATAGATCTGCTGCAATAAAAGACCGATAAAGCAAAGAGGAGAAATTTGAATTTGAACATCTTTTTACAATGAAGGGTGAGTCAATTCGCCATTATTTCTGTTAACCGGGTCTATTCCCAAAAGGGTTTTTACAAAAAAATCCCGTTTTTTATTTTTACCAAAAGGACCTCCGTCGCTGTGACCCAAACCAGGAACCGTAATAAGTTCGAAATTTTTGCCTGCTTTGATGAGGGCATCTGCAAAGCGGTAAGTAGATTCGGGAGGAACATTGGTATCCGCTTCGCCAACAATGAGCAGCAGGTTTCCACGCAGTTTGGCGGCATTGGTGATATTGGACTGTGCTTCATAATGCGGTCCTACAGGATAGCCCATCCATTGTTCGTTCCACCACTGCTTGTCTACGCGGTTGTCGTGGCAGCCACAGGCGGCTACTGCAGATTTATAAAATTCAGGATGGAACAAAACAGAACCTCCTGCATTTTGCCCTCCTGCTGAGGTACCATAAATGCCTACTCTTGTGGTATCTGCGTAACGGTGTTTTTTCCCAAGGGCTTTCATCCAAAGGATACGGTCTTCGAAACCTGCATCAGCAAGATTTTTCCAGCAAACATCATGGAAGGCCTTGGAACGGTTTGCAGTGCCCATTCCGTCACACTGAACAACAATAAAGCCGAGTTCAGCAAGACTTTGCATTTCGCTGTACGGCAGGAAACTTTTAGGTACAAAAGAGTCCTGGGGGCCTGCGTATATGTTTTCGATAATAGGGTAGGTTTTGGTGCTGTCGAGGTGGGAAGGGCGACATACAATTCCCCAAATGTCGGTTTTTCCATCCCGTCCTTTAGCTACAAAGACTTCAGGTAAAGGAACCCCGGTTTTGAGGAAGGCAGAAATATCTGCTTTTTCCAGGTCCATCAATTTTTTACCGTCACTGGTTCTGTTCAATGTAGTGACAGGGGGAATGTTGACCTGGGACCAGGTATCCAGATAATGAGATTTATCAGGAGAAAAGGCCAGGTTATGGTTTCCTTTTGCAGGCGTGAGCTGAATCAAACCTTTACCATTGAAACCGATGCGGTAGTAGTGAATAAAATAAGGGTCTTCTGAAGGATCCATGCCATTGGCACGGAACCAGATCTGTCTTTTTTGAGTGTCTACACTGTCAATTTCTCTGACTACCCAGTTGCCGGTAGTGATGCGGTTCTTTTCTTTGCCGGTTAGTTCGTCCATCAGGTATAAATGACGGTAGCCATCTTTTTCGGTTGCCCAGATCAATTCATGGGTATCTGGCAGGTAATGGGTAAAGATCCGTTGTTCGTAAATGAAAGTGCTTGTTTTTTCATCGATCAGGGTCTTGGCTGCCGCAGTAGGGATATGTATTTCTATGATCCTGAAACGCTGATGACCACGGTCCCTTTTTTCGAAGGTAAAATATTGACTGTTCCCTTTTCTCCAATGGATTTCCGGTGGTCCATAGATGTCAAATTTGTCAACAGCCGCCTTTTGGCTTGTTCCTTTTTCGGGGTTGATCAGGTACATCTCAAACGTACTGAATTCATCGCCTGGCTGCATGTAATTCTGTGATTTGAGTTCCCCTCTGGTGGTACCAGGGGTCGAGCTGAGGATATAATAGACTTTTTTATCTTCTTTATAATTGATCTTATAGGCAATCAGGGTCTTGCTATCCGGAGACCAGGTAAATTCTCCATAAGGTTGTTCTATACTGCCATCTCTGGTGAACTGGCTTTCTTGCCCAGTTGCTTTGGAACGGATATAGATATTGCCGTTTTTGACAATGACTGTGTATTTCTGATCTGGCGAAACAGAGTCTCTTTGTTCCTGACGTCGTCTCCAACCTCTTTCTTTGATTTTTGAAGATTCTGGAGTTTGATTTGATACCATGAGTTCGTTGTTGCCAGTATCCCAGGCATACCATTTTTTATCGGCAAGGATGTTGATCTTTTTGTTTCCGGGTGTGATGGAAAGATTTTCTACCGGAAGTTTGCCTGCCTCTGTTTTTTTACTGGTCAGCTTGCTTAAGGCATCAGCAAGGCGTTGGTGGTCAAAAACAGGATGTTTTGTTCCGGCAGCAAGGTCTACCAGGAGATATTCCCAGGTGTTTTCGGAGGTGTTGATGCGGTACCAGAAGGATTTTCCGTCTGTATTCCACTGAGGTTTTACGGAAGAACGGAATACTTTTTTAGAGGCTGTGCTGTCCAACATAGCCGCATGCTGGTAGGAACGAATCAGTTCCTGGTGGTTTGGCTGGTAAGCTTGCTGTGCATGAAGGCTGATCATGGCACTACAAAGTCCGATAAGGAGGAGATATTTCATGGCTCTAAGAGAAGTGTAGGTTTATAGTCTAAAGTACAGACTATAGCCATGAAGAGTTCTCAGGAAATTAGCTGATTGTAGCCATTAATTAACCCAAATTTATTGGAAAATGCTTTAAAGCTGCAAGGAATGGTAATTTGGGATACAGTATTGAAAAATACTGTATCCCGGTTAACTACCAGAATTTAACGTACAATGCGGTGATCAGTAATAAGGTGAGGATGATCAGTACCATGGTTGAAGGTTTGACTTTGAACATACTTTTATCGAGTTCAAAAGCCTTAGGGTTTACTTTTGGTCCGCTTAGGCTGACAACAATCATCAGCAGCATAGTGAACGCAAAAGACAAGCCCATACAAATGTGAAATGGTATTTCAAAACCACCGTGACCATTGCTGTATGCAGTGTAGAGCCAAGTGTTGTTGCCCATTACCGCCGGTGCAAATTCGTTAAAGAACACCGACAATACGAAGCCGGAAATGACGCCTACTATGGCTGCAGGGCCGGTGGTTCTTTTCCAGAACATCCCAAGGAAAAACATGGCAAATACGCCCGGGCTGATGAAACCTGTATATTTTTGAATATAGGTAAAACCACCAACACCACCAATTCCAAGAAGGTCATTCCATGTAAACAATACGGCCAGGATCAGGCCGACAAAAACAGTTGCTCTTCCAATAAAGACCAGATTTTTCTGTTCAGACTCTTTTTTGACGTATTTAGAATACACATCCAGCGTGAAAATGGTGGATATACTGTTTACTTTACCAGCAAGAGAGGCAACAATTGCTGCAGTTAATGCAGCTATAGAGAGTCCTTTCAAGCCTGTTGGAAGAAAAGTAAGAATGGCAGAATATGCACCATCTTTACCACCGATCAACTGTGGTAAGTGACCATTTTTGTACAATACAAAAGCAGCTATACCTGGCAACATCACAATCACAGGCATGAGCAATTTAAGCAATCCGGCAAACAGAATTCCAGTACGCGCGGTATGGAGGTCTGCACCGAGTGCCCTTTGCGTAATGTATTGGTTGCAACCCCAGTAATTCAGGTTAATGATCCAGATCCCCGCTGCATAAGAAGCAATTCCCGGAAAGGTAAGGTATTTACTGATTTCATTCTGGGAAGAGGCTGCTGTGGGTTTAGGGATGATCATTTTGAAATGGTCTGGTGCTTGCTGCATTAAAACATTAAAGCCGGCAAAGGCATTGCTGCCCACGCCAAATTTTTCTCCAACTACACATAAGGCAATATAGGTTGTGACCAAACCACCAAATATGAGTACCGCTACCTGGATTACATCGGTATAGGCCACTACTTTCATCCCTCCCAGAGAGATGAACAAGGCAAAGACCGCAAGTCCAATCATGATCAGGTGCAGATAGTTGCCGCCGGTAAGCCCATTAATGGCTACTGCACCCAAATACAGGATAGAAGTTAAGTTTACAAAAACATACAAAAACAGCCAAAATACCGCCATGATCAATGCAACCGATTCATTGTATCTGGTTTTTAGAAATTGAGGCATCGTATAGATTTTGTTCTTTAAATAGACGGGTATGAACCATACCGCTACGATGATCAGGGCGATGGCAGCGATCCATTCATAGGCCGCAACGGCAACGCCAAGGAAGAAGCCTTCACCACTCATTCCGATGAATTGTTCTGCAGAGATGTTGGAGGCGATCAAAGAGGCACCGATTGCCCACCAGGTTAGGGTTCCTTCTGCAAGGAAAAATGCTTTGGCATCGTGTTCGTTCTTTTTTCTCTTTCTGTAGATGGAGTATCCGTACCCTGCTACAATCAGGAAGTAGATGATAAAAACTACGTAATCTGTAGTTGCTAAACTATTGCTCATAAGGTTAATATATATGGTTTGGTTAATTTCCGGAATTAGTGCGTATGGCTTTGGTAATAAACCTCATTCCATTTCAATTCATTCCTGAATTGGTTTAAATTGGTATGCTCGTCTATGCTTACATATTCAAGGCCTGCGATGTTTGCGAAATCATTTAAATGCTCAGCGGTTAAATTTTGGCTGTAGCAAGTATGATGCGCTCCGCCGGCATAAATCCAGGCTGCACAACCGGTTTTCATATCGGGTTGTGGCTTCCAGAGTACACGGGCAACTGGTAGTTTTGGAAGTTCGTATTTGGCTTCAACCGGGTCTACTACATTGACAAGCAGGCGGAAACGGTTACCCATATCGACTACTGAAGCATTAAGTGCAGGCCCTGCTGCTGCATCGAAAACCAGTCGTACCGGATCGGCTTTGCCGCCAATACCAAGAGGGTGAATTTCGCATCTGATTGGTCCACTGGCTATAGATTCATCTACTTCCAGCATATGTGAGCCCAGCACAAAGGAATTTCCTGGTTCAAAATGATAAGTATAATCCTCCATGAAGGCATTTCCTCCTGCTAAACCACTTCCCATTACTTTCATGGTTCTCACCAGGGCAGCCGTTTTCCAGTCGCCTTCACCGGCAAAACCATAACCATCGCGCATTAAACGCTGAACTGCAATGCCAGGAAGCTGAAGCATCCCATGCAGGTCTTCGAAGGTATCTGTAAAGCCCTTGAACTGACCTGCCTGTAAAAAGTTACGCAGTCCGATTTCAATTTTAGCTGCTTCGCGCAGAGACTGGTGTTGTGAACCACCTTTAACGAGACTTTCAGCCAGAAGGTACCGGTCTGCATATTCTTTAACCAGTTGGTCAATGTCACTGTCCAGACTTTGATTGATCACCTGTACAAGATCACCGATGCCATAGGTGTTTACGGAATAACCAAACTTAATTTCTGCTTCTACTTTATCTCCTTCGGTTACAGCTACATTACGCATGTTGTCGCCAAAGCGGGCAAACTTCGCACCTTGAAGATCATACCAGCCTGCGGCTGCTCTTAACCAGGTATTTAATCCTTCGCGTACCTGAGGATCTTCCCAATGTCCAGCGATCACTTTTCTGTTGATGCGCATTCTGGACATAATGAAACCAAATTCGCGGTCGCCATGTGCACTTTGATTCAGGTTCATGAAGTCCATGTCCATTGTGCTCCATGGGATATCGCGGTTAAATTGAGTATGTAAATGAACCAGTGGTTTCTGAAGGATTTTTAAACCACCGATCCACATTTTTGCAGGCGAAAAAGTATGCATCCAGGCAATAATTCCAATGCAGTTTTCTGCTACATTTGCCTCCTGGCAGATTTTATAAATTTCTTCTGCAGTTTTAACAGTAGGTTTAAATATGATCTTTACAGGGATTTCGGAAGATTCGTTGAGTGCTTTGGAAATTTGAGCGGAGTGTTCTGCAACACTTCTTAAAGTTTCTTCGCCATACAGGTGCTGGCTGCCAGTAATAAACCAGGCTTCAAATTGTTTTAGGTCAGTTGTCATTATATTTGGTTATTGTCCGTAATAGGAGTTTGCTCCGTGTTTTCTTTCGTAATGTTTTTTTATTAAGGCATCTTTCATTGGCTTTACTTCAGGCTGTACTTGTTCGGTAAGTAAGGCCATTTTGGCCAGCTCTTCCAGTACTGCGCTGTTGTATACCGCTTTATCGGCTGTTTTACCCCAGGTAAATGGAGCATGGTTACCCACCAGGATCATCTCGGTCTCTTCGTAGCTGATTTGCTCTTGTTCCAGGTGCCTGATGATCTGATAGCCGGTTTCGTATTCATAATTGCCCGCGATTTTCTCATCGTCCATTGGCGGTGCGCAGGGGATGGTTGCCGTGGTGTGATCTGCATGGGTGGTTCCGTAAAGAGGAATTGCCCTTAAGGACTGCGCCCAGGCAGTACCATAGGTAGAATGGGTATGTACAATACCGCCTATGTTTTTCCAGTTTTTGTACAACACAGCATGGGTGAGGGTGTCGGAAGAGGGCCTGAGTTTGCCTTCAACGATATTTCCGTCAAAATCGACAATCACCATACTTTCCGCACTTAGTTCCTCGTAGGGCACTCCACTTGGTTTAATGGCAAAAACACCAGCTTCCCGGTCTGCAGCACTTGCATTACCGAAGGTGAAAAGTACCAGTCCAAGTTTGGGGAGGTCCATATTGGCTTTGTAGGCCAGCTCCTTTATTTTTTGATAGTTACTCATGATAGGGGTTTTGTTCAATATAATTTCCAAGAGAAAGGTATTGCGGATAACGTTTTGCATAATATGCTACATTCTCTGCAATGGGCTGATATTCGGCATCGAAGCCTCTGCCCATGCCAACCATAGCTTCTTCTACCGTAGGATAGATCTCTGCAACTACAGCGGCAAACATGGCTGCACCTAATGCGCAGGTATGCTTGAACTGGTGGATTCTGATGGGCATATTTAATACATCGGCCATCATCTGCATTACAAAAGGTGATTTTTTTGCTACACCACCAATACCTATTAAACCTTTAACAGGAATACCCTGTTCCACAAAGCGGTTCACAATGTTTTTTGCGCCGAAACATGTGGCTTCTGCCAATGCTCTGAACAGACGGGGGGCATCGCTTCCAAGGTCCAGGTTGAGGAGTGCTCCTTTGAGTTCCTGGTTCGCATCAGGTGTTCTTCTCCCGTTAAACCAGTCTACTGCCAGTTCAAGATCCGCTTCTTTGGGCAAAAGGGCCGCCAGTCTGCTCAGCTCCGGAATGATCTTTTCTGCTATTTCTTCTTCAAGTGCAGTTGCAGTGGCTGCATCGATAAGAGCAGAATTCTGCAGAAGGTTTTTCAATGGCCAGGATACGATGTTCTTAAACCAGGCATAGGTGTCTCCGAAAGCAGATTGCCCAGCTTCAAGGCCCACCATTCCGGGAATAACAGAACCATCTACTTGTCCACAAATGCCTTTAACCAGTTTTCCGTGAAGGTCCGCTGTTGGGGCTACTAAGATGTCGCAGGTAGAGGTTCCCATTACCTTGCTGAGGTAGTATGGTTCAATCTGACCACCAACCGCACCCATATGGGCGTCAAAAGCGCCCACGCCAATAACAACATCTGTACTCAAACCCAATTTGTCTGCCCATTCCTGGCTAAGATGTCCGGCAGCCTGATCTGATGTGAAAGTTTCTGTAAAGAGTCTTTTCGTAAAACCATCCAATAGCGGATCCAAAGTATTGAAGAACTCATTTGGTGGTAATCCCCCAAACTCTTCTGCCCATAAAGCCTTGTGGCCGGCAGAACAACGTCCTCTCTTCATTTCAGAAATGTGTGTTGCTCCGGTGAGCAGAAAAGGGATCCAGTCGCAATGCTCTACCCAGGAATAGCAGGCAGAACGAACCTCTTCATCTGCCCGCAGTACATGGAGGAGTTTGGCCCAAAACCATTCTGAGGAATAAATGCCGCCACAATAACTCAGGTAATTGGTTGCAAATTTAGCGGCATGTGCATTGATCTGTGCAGCTTCTTTAACTGAAGTATGGTCTTTCCACAGCACAAACATGGCATTGGGATTTTCCTTGAATTCAGGAAGGAGGGCCAGAGGGATACCTTGCTCATTTACTGCAACAGGTGTTGAGCCAGTGGTATCTACAGCAATGGCCTTTACATCCTGCGGATGTACGGTCGCTTTGGCTAGCTCGAGGCATTCCCTGATGGTTAATGTAAGCCCTTCGATATAATCAAGCGGATGTTGCCTGAACTGGTTCGAGCCGGGATTACAATAGAGTCCTTTCTGCCAGCGGGGATAATTAAAAACGGATGAAGAAATCTCTTCACCATTAGAGGTGTTGACCAGGACAGACCGGACTGAATCTGAACCATAGTCTACTCCAATAACATATTGATCTTTTTTCATAAAACAAATAAACGTCTAATTAACGTTTATTTGTTTACTAAAAGAAATTTTTTGAGATTTTTCTTTAAAGCCTGTGGCTGAAGACTTAACTGGAAGGGGCAGGGATAAAGCTAAGGAAGTTCGGAAAATTGGTTTTATACCTTTTTTTGTCAAGTTTGAAATAGAAGGCTCCTTTTTTGGAATTGGATTTATCTTTTTCAGAAAGCTTGATCAATAATCCTGCTGCCGTAAGTTTCCTGATGAAATTCCTGTTGTCGATCTGGATATCATAGATGTCTTCATACAAACTTTGCAGTTGAGGAATGGTGAATTTCTTTGGCAGCAGTTCAAAAAGCAGTGGATTATGTGCTGCTTTGTTGCGGATTGAATTTTTTGCCGTTTCTACCATTTCATCATGATCGAAAATAAGTTTAGGCTTGTCTTTTAGTGGAAACCATTCTGCATGATAGCGGTCGCTGAGCTGTTGCTTATAATTATTGATGTCGATCAGGGCAAAATAGGCTATTGAAACGGTGCGTTCTACCGGGTCTCTGGAGGGGTCGCCAAAAGCGTGAAGCTGTTCCAGGTATACGCCGTCAAGACCTGTTAAAGTGGTGAGAATATTTTTTGCTGCCTGGTCAAGGCTTTCTCCTGCTTTAACAAAACCGCCCATAAGGCTCCACTTATCTTTTTCGGGTTCAAACCCCCTTTTGATTAAAAGAATTTTTAGTTTTTCGCCGTCAAAGCCAAAGATGATGCAGTCAACTGCAATTGCGATCTTGTCTTGTTCTGAATATGTTGTCATTCTGCTCGTTACTTACTGATGGTAAAATTTAAATATTAATGTAACTATTAATTCTCAAATTTATAATAAAATATTAATTGTTAATTCGACGTTTAATTATTTTTTTTTACATTGCCTGCCGTTTAACCAATATTAATCAATTATGAACAGGAATATCAAATTAATGTTTTTGATGGCTGGTACTGCCGCAATTTTGAGCAGTTGCCATCAACCGAATGCATCTTCTTCAAATGGTGCAGATTCTACTTTGGTGGCTGCCGGGACAGCCTTGCCCAAGGCAGCAGCATTTAAGAAAACAGTTGATGGGAAAGAGGTACAGTTGTATTTCCTGAAAAATAAAGCAGGAAGTGAGGCTGCTATAACTAATTTTGGAGGTAGGCTGGTGTCTTTATTGGTTAAAAATGATAAAGGAGAATTGGTGGATGTGGTGTTAGGCCATGATCAACTGGAGGGCTATCAGAAAAAGCAGGAATTCTTCTTTGGAGCTCTGGTTGGAAGGTATGCCAACAGGATTGCTGCCGGAAAATTTAGTCTGGATGGAAAAACGTATCAGTTACAGCTTAATGATGGTAAAAATACTTTGCACGGTGGTTTTGATGGCTATTACAAACAGGTTTGGGAGGCAAAACAAACAGATGATCATACACTTGAATTGAGTTATTTGTCTAAAGACGGAGAGGCCGGTTACCCTGGAAATCTTCAGGTTAAAGTGATATATGAACTGACTGAAAATAACGAACTGAAGATCAGCTATCAGGCTACTACAGATAAGGCTACTGTACTTAACCTGACCAATCACGCTTATTTCAATTTGAATGGTGCGGGTGATTCTACCATTACAGATCATCTTTTGACGATCAATGCCGATGAAATTACGCCTGTAGATGAGACTTTGATCCCAACCGGGAAATTGGAAAAAGTAAATGGAACGCCATTTGACTTTACCAAACCAACATTAATTGGCGCACGTATCAACGACAACAATGAACAGCTAAAAAGGGGAAAAGGCTACGACCATAATTTTGTACTGAAACCATCGAAAGATATTCGTGTGGCTGCAACGCTGCACAGTACCAAAACGGGGATTTATATGGACGTACTGACCGAAGAACCAGGCCTGCAATTTTACAGCGGTAACTTTTTGACCGGAAAGGAAACCGATGGAAAAGGAAATAAAAGTTACGGCTACCGTTCTGCATTATGTCTGGAAACCCAGCATTTTCCGGATTCGCCCAATCAGCCTTCCTTTCCGTCTACGGTGTTGAAACCGGGACAGGAATATAAAACCACAACGGTCTATAAGTTTTATACAGAAAAAAAATAATTACAGAGGAGATCCGGTCGCGACCGGATCTCCTCTGCATCTTTTAACAGTTCTTCGGTGAACCAGTTAATATCAGGCTGATTTTGATCAAAATCCTTTAATAACGAGGTTTAAGGAATGTTTAGGTTTGATAGGACCAACAACTAAAACTATGTTTTCCTTAAACCGGGCCAAGGGCCTTATCTTTTGTCTGCTGATGGGTATAAACCTGTACGGACAATCTAAAAAGCATACGGACCCGGCAGCCGGGAACCCCGTACTACCTGGATACTTTGCTGATCCAACGGTAAAGAAATTCGGTGACACCTATTATATCTATGCAACTACAGACGGAAATGGCGGCGGTTTTGGACCTTCTCAGGTTTGGAGCTCCAAAGATTTTGTAAACTGGAGTTTGCAGGATATGAACTGGCCCACTACGCATCATTACTGGGCGCCAGATGTTACGCAAGCCAGGGATGGTTTTTATTACATGTATTATTGCCAGCCAGTAGAAATTTTTGGTGCTCGTTCTTCCAGCCCCACTGGTCCCTGGACACCTTTATTACCCGATGGCGTACCGGTAGTGAAGAATTTTCTCGTACCGGATGTGATTACGCTGGATGGACAGACTTTCAAAGATGATGATGGAAAGATGTATATGTTCTGGGGAACATGGGGGATTTACCCTAATCATGGTTGCGGGGTTGGTTTGCTGAATGCGGATATGAAGTCTTTTGCGAAACTTGATAAAATTCCCAATACAGTTGCCAAAGATTTTTTCGAAGCCCCCTTTATGTTTAAAAGAAACGGCATTTATTACCTGACCTATTCTTCCGGACGTTGTGAGGACGACACCTACAGGGTACAATATGCAATCAGCAGAACCGGACCGATGGGGCCTTTTGAATATGGTAAGAACAATCCGATTCTGAACACGAGTGCTGATGGTACGGTTCATGGTCCGGGGCATCAGTCTGTTCTTCAGGAAGGCAATGATTTCTATATGATTTATCATCGGCACAACAATCCGCATTCGGGAGGAGGATATCATCGACAGGTGGCTGCGGACAGAATGGTTTTTGATGCAGAAGGCAATATACAAAAGATCATACCGACGCATTTGGGGATAGGTTATCTGGCCAGGAACAACAATCCTGTATCAAATATTGCCCTGGGTGCTAAGGTGTCTGCCTCGTCCTTCTATAGTGAAGATTTTAAACCTGAGTTTGCTGTGGACGACAACAATGGAACTTTATGGAAACCCAGGAACAATACAAGCGAAGCCTGGCTCAAAATGGACCTTGGAGCACTGAAAGCCATAAAAAATATACAGACGCAGTTTGAATACGCAACCTGGTACTACCAATATCTGATCGAGTATTCAACTGATGGTTTGAGCTGGATTGTATTTGCTGACAGAAGCAAAAACACCATCCATGGCAGTCCGATGATTGATCGTGGGAATGTGAAGGCCCGTTACCTGAGGTTAAGTATTTTAAACACGGAATACCCCGGGTTAAATAAAGCGGTTTGGAATTTTAAAGTTTTTGCAGAGGATAAATACCATCCTGAAAACCATATTGCGGCTAAGGACCCTTCTAAAACTCCGGATTTTAAGCCTAAAGGTCTGTTGGTAGACCTGGATGCGAGTGCTTTTGACCTTGGTGCTATAGTATCAAAGTGGCCTAATTTGGGCAAATTGAGCGGATCGTTTTTGAACAGGTCTGCTCAGCTACCAGCAGTTGATCTTGTTGCCGGTAAAAAAGCGGTGGTTTTTGATCGGGGCTGTTATCTGGATGCTGATTTTAAAACACCTGGATCTTTAAGCGGCAACAGCAGTTTTTCTGTGGCAGCTTGGGTATATAACCCAGTTATCGAGGATGAAGAACCGATTCTGTCCTGGACAGCGAGAGGGGGAGTAGACATGACCAATGGGACTCTGGGCTATGGGCGCAATAAAAACTGGGGGGCTGCGGCCCATTGGGGTTGGGCAGATATGGCCTACAAAACCTTGCCTGCTGCCGGAAAATGGCATCATATTGCGCTGGTGTTTGATGGCACAACAGAAAGATTGTATGTGGATGGCCTGCCCGATCGTGAAGAACTAAAAATGCTTTTTATTGCCAATTTGAGGAATTTTCGCCTAGGTACTACAGCCGATAAAAATGCTTTCTTTTCTGGTGCACTGGCTTCATTAAAGGTGTATGATGTGCCTTTGTCATTGGAAGAAATACAGAAAATGGTTAAAGAAGAGCCTTATTCTGATGCCGCTATTTCTCTTTCTCCCGGAAAATTGAATTATGGAGATCTAAAGGAATGGAAGAATGAAGGGCAGCTTGGTGGAAGTTTTTTTAGTACTGAAGTTTCACCAATAGTACAGGATATTCAGGGTAGGATGGCAATTGATCTTGGCAAGAAGGGGGCTCTGAAATTTAAGGCCAGGTTTCCGGCGCAGCTTGAGGGGAATGCCTCGTGGATTGTTCTGGCCAAAGGAAAATGTTTTAAGGATGAGAACTGGCATCATGTTGTACAGGTTGTTCAACAAAAGCGGCATCAGAATTATATAGACGGAGTTTTGCGAACAGATGTTAATTTTGAGCTCTTATCGGTAAAAAATGATACCCTTTTTATAGGATTAGATAAAACAAAGAATGCACCGGATGCAATTGCTTCTTTGACACTTTTAAACCGGGTGATTGAAGCTGCAGAAGTGAAAGATTTATATCAAAAATGGAGCAGTACTGTAGCTGAAGCAAGACCTGGTGCAGTTTTTTCGGTCCTACCCAAAGCATTAAGCCCTCATATGGTTACTATGCGCGCTGGAACACCAGATCTCCCTGGTCAGCGTAGGGAGTATTATTTTTACGATATTAAAGGGAGGAATAGTGGCTGGACAAGCGAACCTGATTATACTTTTTATGATCTGGATGCTGACCAGGCTTATGTATTTATGCTGAAGATAAGAGACAATTATGGAAATGTGACAGCCGCTTCGGCAAAGGTTGAGGTGAAGACGGATGTGAAGCAGTTCAATATTTTTGAGGAGGCTTTTAGCCGTATTGTGGATTATCGTTCAGAAAAAGGTTTATGGGATGGCTTCTTAGGAAAAGCGGATACACTGAAAAGTAGTGGTGGTGTTTTAACCTTATCTTCCAGTGGAACACAATGGGATGGGGGCGAACCAAAAGGCCCTTTCCTGTACAAAAATGTAAGCGGAGATTTTATAGTGGAGACAGAAGTGAAAGAGGTGAGCGGTCAGGGAGAAAAGAAGGCAAATGGGGCTAATGATGTGGGCTTAATGGTATGCACTGCGGATTCTTCATTTCATTTGGTTCAGAACAGTATTTTCCCGGGCTGGGGTATGGGGAATATGGTCACCAGTCTGGACGGAAATGGCCGGATCCAAAACAGTAACGCTGCGGGTTGGGATTTTTACAGACACCTGCAAATGGAGCGCAGGGGAAGTTGGTTTAGTTTGAGAGGAAGTACGGATGGACGCCATTGGAAAGAGCTGCCCGGCAGCCCGGTGCTGCGGAAAGATATGGACCAACGGGTGCTTCGGGTGGGTTTGTTTCAGTGTACTTACGGGCCTCAAAGTGGTTATGGAAGATTTAGTTATTTTAAGCTTATTCAAGCTAAAGAATAATTAACTTGTTGGAGGTGAGTTTTTTCGAAAAACCCTTGTACTCTACTTCAGGGCTAACGATATCAGGTGCGCGAAGAGTGCCCAGATCTCTGAGGCCTTTCCGCATAGTACAGGGGTTTTTCGTTGCAAATTGCAGAGGAGGGTGCAAACAGGAGTAGTTGTTTGTTTGCTACTTCGGTTATACCTTGCTTTGGGATGGGTATTGGATAATCCGCCCTTTCTGCGCCGTTTGTTCGGTAAAAGTA
>Ga0157370_10003824_pt1 | contig 17554 bp, 17 predicted proteins | sample C35metaG_FD_113463 | JGI IMG/M metagenome (GOLD analysis project Ga0157370, IMG submission 113463) | Corn rhizosphere microbial communities from Kellogg Biological Station, Michigan, USA - C3-5 metaG | ecosystem: Host-associated > Plants > Roots > Rhizosphere > Soil | place: USA: Michigan...
CGGTTGCGGGGGAGGAGGGCGGCACGCGCTTCAAGCCTCAGGAGGGGCGGGTGTCGAGCTTCAAGCTCTGGCTCAAGTACGCGAAGCCCGCGCACGGCCGCATCGTGGTGGACGACGGCGCGGCGCACGCGCTGCGCGAGCGCGGCACGAGCCTGTTGCCGGTGGGCGTGGTGGACGTGCAGGGCGAGTTCCAGGCGGGCGATGCGGTGGACGTGTCGTCCACGAATGGCGACGGCCGCCCGATCGGCAAGGGGATCGTGAACTACTCGGCAGAGGAGCTGCGGCGCATCAAGGGCCTCAAGACCTCAGAGGTGCGCGAGCTGTTGCCGCGCGCCAGCGAGGAGGCCGTGCACCGCGACTACTTCGTGCTCGAATAAGTGACGCTTGGCCCCGACGCTGGTGCCGAGGCCAAGCATGTGCCTCTGCTACGGGCTCGGCGGGTTATCCGGGTTGCTCCCGCCCCGACAACCTCCGTTTGCGACCGTGTTACCAGGACTCGGCACGGCTGCCTTAAGCCCCTTGCTGACGAAGCTGAACCCGTAGGACTGCACAATGCCGCCGGGGTTCTCCGGATTTGTGGAACCAGGGTTGTCGTTCAACCCAGAGAAGACGCAGATCGAGTTGGCATGTGACGTGGCCGCCTCATTCGGTCTAAGGCTGCCCGGGGGGCCGATTACTTCACTGGCGAAGGCAGCACCCGCGCTTGCACCGGTAAGCGCGGCCGTACATCCCACTGCGAGCAACAATCGCTTCATGGCTGATCCTCCTCTAACCGGCGTGAACTAGATTCGCGCGGGAGGTGGGCTAGCCCGCTCGGCGAAGGCGAGCATCTTGTAAGCAGGTCCGGGCTGTCAAGCATCCTGGCGCGCTAACCGCGGCCTGCGATCGCATCCCCTGCGGGCTGTTAGTTCGTGCTCGAGTAGCGCGCCGCGTTCTCCTCGATCCAGTCGCGCCACTCCTGCGGCAGCGCTGGAGCTTCCAGCAGGCGCGGGAGCTCCGAGCGGTTGCCCTGGTAGGCGTGGGCAAAGAGGGCGACCGTCACGTCGTGGTCCGGGCGCTCGACGATCTCGATCTCGTCGCCTGCTTCCAGCTCGCCCTCGTCGATGATGCGCATATACGCGCCCGGGCGGCCGGCCTGCGCGAAGCGCTTGATGAACTTCGGGTCGTCCATCTTCTTGGCGAGCTTCCAGCATGGGATGCGCGGGGCGCTCACCTCGAGGGTCACGGTGCCGATCCGCCAGCGCTCGCCCACGCGCGCGTTCGTCACGTCGACGCCGCGCGTGGTCAGGTTTTCCCCGAAGGTGCCGGGGCAGAGCTTGCGGCCGAGCTCCTGTTCCCACCACTCGGCGTCCTCGGCGGCATACGCGTACACGGCCCGGTCCGGACCGCCGTGCACGCTGCGGTCGGCCTGGTCGTCGCCGTCGATGTTCACGCCGCGCACGGCCACGCGGCCGGTGATCGGCTCCTTCCAGATCGCGCTCGTGTCCATCTGCCCGTTGGCGTGCTGGATGGGGCGCGGAGTTCCGACGTTCACTGCTTCGACTTGGGCCATTCGGGACAGTCTGACGGGCTCTCCAGTTGTTACGGGTGGCCGGTACCCTTGTCGGGTGGCCACCACCGCCGCATCGGTAGCTGAGATTTGCGCGGGCGCGAAGCGCGCCTCGCGCGAGCTCGCGCGCCTCGACACGACCACGAAGAACAACGCCATCGGCGCGATGGCGGATGCGCTCGAGGCGCGTGTGGACGAGATCCTCGAGGCGAACGCGCGGGATATGGAGGCGGGGCGCGAGGCGGATCTCGATGCGTCGCTTCTTGATCGGCTGCTTCTGACGCCCGAGCGCGTGGCCGGCATCGCGCGCGACGCGCGGCGGATCGTGGCTCTGCCCGACCCGGTTGGCGAGGTGATCTCCGGCGGGCGTATGTACAACGGGCTCGACATGCGGCAGGTGCGGGTGCCGCTGGGTGTCGTGGCCGTTGTGTACGAGGCGCGCCCCAACGTGACGATCGACTGCTCTGCCTTGTGTTTGAAGAGCGGCAACGCGATCGTGCTGCGCGGGTCTTCCACCGCGTTGCATTCGAACACGGTGCTGGCTTCGATTGCCTCAGAAGCCGTCTCTGCGGCCGGGCTACCTGCGGGTGCTGTGTCCTTGGTCGCAGGCGGCGACCGCGACGAGCTGCGCCAGATCGCGACGCAGGAGGGTGTGGTCGACCTGATCATCCCGCGCGGCGGCGAGGGACTGAAGAACGCTTTGAAGGAGCACGCGAAGGTGCCGGTGATCTACGCGGCGTCGGGCAACTGCCACGTGTATGTGGACGAGTCGGCGGACCTCGACGACGCGGTGGCGATCACCCTGAACGCGAAGGTGCAGCGGCCGAGCGTGTGCAACGCGGCGGAGACGCTGGTGGTGCACTCGGCGATCGCGCCTTCCTTCCTGCCGCGCGCGCTTAGCGAGCTGCGCGAGTCCGGTGTGGAACTGCGGGTCGATTCCCGGGCGCGCTCGCTGGCGGGCGACCTGGCGGGTTCGCTGAACGACGCAACCGAGGAGGACTGGGCCACCGAGTACCACGCGCTGATCCTCGCGGTGAAGGTCGTGGACTCGGCGGACGAGGCGATCGAGCACGTGAACCGCTACACGAGCGGGCACTCGGACGCGGTCGTCACGCAGTCCACCGAAGTGGCGCAGGCGTTCACCGGCGGCGTTGACACCGCGTGCGTCTATGTGAACGCGTCCACGCGCTTCACGGACGGCGGCGAGTTCGGGATGGGCGCCGAGATCGGCAACTCCACCCAGAAGCTTCATGCCCGCGGGCCGATCGGTCTGCGGGAGCTGTGCACGTACAAGTACGTGGTCGAAGGCTCCGGGCAGGTGAGGGAGTAGCGGCCGCGCGAGTTGGAATCCTGGGCGGGACCTTCAACCCGCCCCACATCGGTCATCTGATCTGCGCGCAGGAGGCGTTCGTCCAGCTCGGGTTGGACACGGTTGTCTGGGTGCCGGCGGGAGCGCCGCCCCACCGCGAGGTCGAGGCGGATCCGGGGCCGGAAGCGCGGCTCGAGATGGTGGAGCTGGCCGTGTCGTCCGACGCGCGGTTCTCTGTTTCGCGCGTGGAGCTCGAGCGTTCTGGGCCGTCGTATACCTCGGACACGCTGCGGGCCATGCGCGCCGGCGCGGCGGATGACGACGAGCTGTTCCTGATCCTCGGCGGCGATCAGGCTGCTTCCCTGCGCTCGTGGCACGAGCCGGAGGAGGTCCTGTCCTTGGCGACCATCGCCGTGGTCGAGCGGACCGGCTGGCCGCGGCCGGCGATCGGGGTCAGGTTGTCGGGGCTGCGGGGCGCCGAGCGGCTCGTGTTCTTCGAGATGCCGCGGGTCGACGTGTCGTCGTCGCTGGTCCGGCGGCGGGCGCGGGAAGGCAAGCCGATTCGCTACCTGGTCCCCGACAAGGTGGCGGACTTCATCGGAGCGCAGAGCCTGTACGGGGCGTCGACGCCGGTGGCGGTGGAGCAGTGACTGACACGACGGCTTCTTTGGCGCTGGCCGAACGCATCGCCGAGATCGCGTCGGACCGCAAGGCGATCGACGTCCGGATCCTGGACCTGCGCGGCGTGGTGGGCTACACGGACTACTTCGTGATCTGCACCGGCAATACGGAGCGCCAGACGAAGGCGATCCACGACGCGATCCACCGGGACCTGAAGGACGACTCCGGGTTGCTCCCACGGCGGACGGAGGGCGACCGGCAGGCGCGCTGGATCCTGATGGACTACCTCGACTGCGTCGTGCACATCTTCACGCCGGACGCGCGCTCGTTCTACAGGCTCGAGCAGCTGTGGGGCGAGGTGCCGGCGCGGTCTGTCGGCTAGGCCGTCTTACAACGGCGTAGCGAAACCCAGCACGGCCCAGGCGACCGCCTCGAGCGTGACGGCGGCCCAGGCGAGCCGGCGCGGGAGGTTCACGTGCCGATGGTTCCCGTATTCAGGAAATTGTTGGAAACCGGCATTCCAGAGCCAGTTTTCCGTCCGCCAGTCGAACTAGTGTTCGCGTCATGCAATGGATCTATCGAGCTGAACGACCGCCTCTCGATCTCTACCTTCGCTCTGTCTGGCTGACGCCGATCACGCTCCGCGACATGGCGGCGGAGTCGGGTTGGTCGACCGCCCGGTTGAGCACCCGAGCGCGGGAACTCGGTTTGCCTGCGAGGGCAACCCGCGTGTCGGCTGCCGAAGAAAGCGAGTTTGTTGCCCTGTACGAGCAGGGGCTGTCGGTTCGGGCAATCGCTAGCCGATCCGCTCGCTATTCAGCGACCGTGCGAGCTTCTTTGGTTCGGAGCGGAGTTACGATTCGTTCCAGCGAAGAGGTCACGCGTAAGTGGCCGATCAACCATCGTGCATTCTCCTCTCCGCTCAACCCGGAAGCTTGGTATTGGCTCGGTTTCCTCGCGACCGACGGCTGCGTTATCGGGTGTCAGGTTCAGCTGAACTTGCGGTCATCCAGCGTTCCAACGCTCGAGAGATTCAGGGACTTCCTCGGTTGCCCGGACAAGCCGCTTCAAGCGGGAGGTGCTGGTGGCGCGAAGGGGCTCCGTGTGTACTCGGCGCGGCTCGCGCGGGACCTGGCAGAACACGGGGTGGTGCCGCGGAAGACGGCGTCATTGCGGGTCAGCGCGACAGCCGCGGCGGAGCCTGCGTTCTGGCTCGGAGCGCTTGATGGCGATGGCAGCGCGGGCTTCCATCGCGAGGCACCGACGATCCAGTACGTGGGAACGCGTCAGTTCATGGAGCAGTGCGCGGATTTCATTTCAGACGTCCTCGACCGGCGGCCTGCCGTTCATCCATGGGATCGGAAGTCCCCGATCCTGTGGGGGCTGGCTGTGAATGGTGACTCGGCACGTCAGGTGGCGGAGGTGCTCTTGCGATCACATCCCGAAAGCTTGGAAGCAAAGCGTCTGCAACTGGAGCGGATGTGCACCTACGAGAGCTGCCGCACTCGAGCACGCCTGATGCGAGGAACGCGGGCATGCGACTACTGTCGGGCCGAGATACGCCGGTGGCCGTCACAGATGCAGAGCAAGCGCTTGTTCTGCAACCAGGCGCACTGGAGGTTGTGGCTCAGCAACGGGAAATCTGGTCTAAACCAGCCTCCGGCGACCGGCTACACTGACATTCCTTCGGGGCTATAGCTCAGTTGGGAGAGCGCGTGACTGGCAGTCACGAGGTCGCCGGTTCGAGCCCGGCTAGCTCCACTGAAAAAGCCGCCCAGCACGGGCGGCTTTTCTCATGAGCTGAACGAGTCGCCCCACGCCATGGTGGAGCGATCCTAGATCGCTGCGAGGAGCTAGGGCAAGCCCTATTCGCCGCCGCCGCAGAAGCCCGAGCGCGAGGAGTTGAGCGCTACGAGACCGCGGAGCGTCTCGCCGTCTTCCTCGTCGACCACCACGAGCCGGCGCGAGTTCTCGGTGTCGAGCAGCGCTATCGCGTCGCGCATCGGGGTGGCGGGGTGGACGATCGCGGTCGGCGTGACGGCGAAGTCGATCGCCGCCGCATCGCCCGGAGCGTCCTCGGGCAGGTTCGGCCGCTCGATCGCCGCGCGGAAGCGCCCGTCCTCCACCAGCAATCCCGTCTGAACGCTGCCGTTCTCGAACAGCGCCCGCACGTCGCTGACGGTCGCGCTGGCCGGCAGGGTCTTCGGGCGCTTGATCATCACGTCGCCGACGGCCTGCTCGGCGGCGTCGCCGACAGCGACCTTGGTATTTGCGCAGTCCTCGCCCATACCCGGATCCTACCTTGTGATTATGCCTATGCAATGCTTAGGCAGAACTCATGGCCAGCAAAGACCTCACCCTGGGCGAGGCCGCCCGCGCGATCGGCGTAAGCGCCGACACGCTGCGCCGCTGGGAACGTGCCGGCAAGCTGCGGACCAAGCGCGACGCGTCGAACCGCCGGCTCGTCCCCCGCAAGGAGGTCGAGCGCCTCTCCGAGCGCCCGCAGCGCCACCGCGCCGGCGACCGGCTATCGGCGCGCAATCGCTTTCCCGGCGTGGTCACGTCGGTGGAGGTGGACGGCGTGATGGCGCTCGTTGAGATCGAGGCGGGCCCCCACCGGATCACCGCGGCCGTTACGCGCGACGCCGTCGACGAGCTCGGCCTCGCGCCCGGCGTGAAGGCGACGGCGGCGGTGAAGGCAACGTCGGTGATGGTCGAGCGGAGCTGAGAGTTGAAGGCACGGAAGTTGACCGTGGCGCTCGTGGCGATGCTGGCGCTCGTGGCCGCGGGCTGCGGCTCCTCGTCGAGCGGCGGCAAACCCGACCTGGTCGTATCGGCGGCCTCGTCGCTGAAGGACGCCTTCAATCAGTACGCCCAGCAATTCCCTGAAGCGAAGGTGCGCGCCTCATTCGCCGGCTCCGACGACCTCGCGGCGCAGATCGAGCAGGGCGTAAAGCCTGACCTGTTCGCCTCCGCCAATACCAAGCTGCCCGACGAGCTGTTCCAGAAGGGCCTCGTGCAGAAGCCCGTCGTGTTCGCCGGGAACCGTCTCGTGATCGCCGTGCCCGCGAGCGGAGGCAAGGTCAGCTCGCTGGCCGACCTGGCGAAGCCGGGCGTGAACATCGCGATGGGCTCCGACAGCGTTCCGGTGGGCATCTACACGCGGAAGGTGCTCGCCGGGCTGCCGGGCGATCAGTCCGCCAAGCTCCTCGCCAACGTGCGCTCGAATGAGCCGGACGTCGCGGGCGTCGTGGGCAAGGTGGCCCAGGGCGCGGTCGACGCGGGCTTCGTCTACATCACGGACGTCGACGCCACCGACGGCAAGCTGAAGGCGATCGAGCTGCCCGCGAGCCTGCAGCCCCAGGTGGCCTACGGCATCGCGATCGTGAAGGGCGCGAAGCACCCCAAGCAGGCGCAGGCCTTCATCGACGGCTTGCTGCACGGCGCCGGACAGCAGGCGCTCAAGGCGGCCGGCTTCGATCCGCCCCCACCCGCCGGAACGTGAGATCGCGCTCCTGGTTCCCGCCGCTGCTCGTAGTGGCGCTGTGCGTGGCGCTGGTCTTCCTCGTGCTGCCCGTGGTCGCGATCTTCACGCACACGAGCCCCGGCGACCTGATCTCGAGCCTTGGCGATTCGAGCTCCACGGACGCCCTGCGGCTCAGCATCGAGACCACCGCAATCGCGATGGCGATCATCGTGGTGGTCGGCACCCCGGCGGCGTACTTCCTCGCCACCCGTGAGTTCCGCGGCAAGCCGCTGGTCGTGACCCTGATCGAGCTACCGCTCGTGCTGCCACCGGCCGTGGCGGGCATCGGCCTGCTGGCTGCGCTCGGGCCGAAGGGCATTCTCGGCGACACGCTCGACAACGCCGGCATCACGCTCGTGCTGCGCACCGCGGGCGTCGTCGTAGCCCTGATCTTCGTGGCGTCGCCGTTCTACCTGCGCCAGGCTCAGGCCGCGTTCGCCTCGCTCGACAACAGCTGGCTCGAGGCCTCGCGCACCCTCGGCGCCGGTGAGGCGAAGACCTTTGGCCGCATCGCCATCCCGGCGGCGGCAAATGGACTCGCGGCCGGCCTCGCTCTCGCCTGGGGCCGCGCCCTCGGCGAGTTCGGCGCCACGCTGATGTTCGCCGGCTCATTCCAAGGCATCACCCAAACGGCTCCCCTGGCGATCTACGGCAACTTCGCGACCAACTTCGACGGCGCGCTGGCGCTGTCCGCGGTGCTCGTGGCGGTCAGCGGCGCGCTGCTGCTTGCAGTGAAGTTCCTCACGGGCTCCGAGGTGCTCGGCGGTGCTGCGCACTGAGCTGAGTGCGCGCGTCGGGACGGTCGCGCTCGATGTGGCGCTGGAGGTCGCGGAAGGCGACTGCCTCGCGCTGGCCGGGCCGAGCGGCGCCGGCAAGACCACCATCCTGCGCCTCCTGGCCGGCCTGGCCAGCCCCGACCGCGGCCGGATCGAATGCGGCGGCGAGCTCTGGCTCGACAAGGAGGCGAACGTCTTCGTGCCTCCCGAGCAGCGCCGCTGCGGCCTCGTGTTCCAGCACTACGCGCTGTTCCCTCACCTGAGCGCGTGGCAGAACGTGGCCTACGGTCTGCCGCGAGGTACGCCGCGCGCGACGCGGCGCGTCAAGGCCGGCGAGCTGCTCGAGCGCTTCGGCGCGGGACACATCGCCGACGCCCGCCCGAGCACCCTGTCGGGCGGCGAGCGCCAGCGGGTGGCGCTGGCCCGCGCGCTCGCGTCGGAGCCCAGGCTGCTCCTGCTGGACGAGCCGCTTGCCGCGCTCGACTCGCGCACCGCCGCCCAAGCAGCCCGCGAGCTGGCGAGCTTCCTCGCGGATGCCGACGTGCCAACGCTGCTGGTGACCCACGACTTCGGTCAGGCCGCGCTGCTCGGAGATCGCGTTGCGGTGATCGACAAGGGCAAGATCGTCCAGGAGGGCCACGCGGCCGAGCTGGCCGCCGCCCCGGCGTCCGGGTTCGTCGCCGATTTCACAGGCGCGAACGTGCTGCACGGGACAGCGGCTCCGCACCAGGACGGGCTCACTCTGATCACCCTCGACGGCGGCGGCGCGGTGGTGAGCGCGGAACGCGCCGAGGGAGAGGTGGCCGTGAGCGTCTTTCCCTGGGAGGTGGAGCTGGAACCGCCCGGGACCGACCACGCCGGCTCCGCTCAGAACCGCCTCGACGCGACCGTGAAGACCGTGACGGTGCTCGGCGCGCGCGTGCGCGTCGGTCTGAGCCTGCCTCAACCGCTCACGGCGGAGATCACCGACGCGTCGCTCGAGCGCCTCGGTCTGAAGCCCGGCACCGCGGTCACCGCCACCTGGAAGGCCGCGGCCACCCGGCTCGCGCCCGTGTAGCGCGCTAGCGCCTCTTCGAGCCCGGCTTCTCCGCCCAGCTCGGCACGTCGAGATCCTCGAAGGGGCTGGATCGCCCGGCGCGCGTCGGTTCTTCCGACATCGGCGAGCTCGATCCGGTGACGGTCCGCAGATCCCCGCGGATCCGCTTGTGCCCCGCCTGCACGTCGCGCAGGATCTTCTCGGCCTGGTCCTGAAGCGTCGCGCCCAGCTGCCGCAGCCCGGCGCTCACCGCGCGGGCGTCGCCCAGCATCTCGTCGGCGTACTGCTCGGCATCGGCCACGCGCGCCGCCGCCTCGCGGCGCGCCTCCTCGCCCAGCTTCACCGTTTCGCTGCGCGCGTCCTGGAGCAGCTTGTCCGCCTCCCGGCGGGCGTCGTTCTCGATCTTCTTGGCCTTGTCCTCGGCGGCCACGGCGGCCGCCAGCGCGTCCTGTTCCGCCTTCGCTCGGACCTCCTCGGCAGCCTTCTCCGCCGCGGTGGTCACAAGCCGGGCCTTCTCCTCGGCCTCGCGGGTGAGCGTCTCGGCGGTCTTCGCGGCCTGGGCGCGCGCCGCCTCGGCCTCTGTGCGCAGCCGGTCGGCGTTCTGCTGCGCCTCCGTCTTAAGCGACTTCGCCCGCTCGCTGGCCTCGGCCCCGAGCCGCACGGCCGCCGCCTGCGCCTCGGAGCGCAGGTCGTCGGCCTCCGAGCGCGCCTCGGACAGGATGCGCGTGGCCTCGGCCCGCATGTGGTCGCTGTCCTCCTTGGCCTGGGCGAGCACCTTCTCGGCCTCGTCGCGGAGCGCCTGACCCTCGGAGCGCATGCGCTCGGCGGTCGCGCCGGCGTCGGCGGTTATCGCCGCCGCCTCCTTGCGCGCCGCCTCTCGCGCTTCCTCGCGAATCTCCTCCGCGGCGTCGTGCGCGGCCGAGATGATGCTCTCCACCTGCTCGGCCGCAAAGTCGGCTGCCCGCGACCCTGTGTTGCCGCCATTTCTCACGTCAATCCAGCGAAAAGTACAGGAGCCGACCCGCCGCTAACCTCCCCTGGCCGATGGAGCAGCGATATGACCCCAAAAAGATCGAGCCCAAGTGGCAGGGTGTATGGGCGGACGAGCACACCTGGGAGGTCTCGAACGAGGACGCCGAGGGCGACAACAAGTCCTACGTGCTCGTCATGCTGCCGTACCCGTCGGGCGAGCCGCACATCGGCCACCTGAAGGTCTACAGCGTTGGGGACGCGATCGCGCACTTCCGCCGCCGGATCGGGCAGAAGGTGCTGAACCCGATGGGCTACGACGCGTTTGGCCTGCCCGCCGAGAACCACGCAATCAAGACGGGCCAGCATCCGCGGGTCTCGACCGAGAACTCGATCAACGAGTTCCGCCGCCAGTTCATGAACTGGGGCATCTCGATCGACTGGTCGCGCGAGCTGGCGACCGACGACCCGAGCTACTACCGCTGGACCCAGTGGATCTTCCTGCGCCTGTTCGAGAAGGGCCTGGCCTACCGCAAGGAAGCGGCGGTGAACTGGTGCCCGGTCGACCAGACCGTGCTGGCCAACGAGCAGGTGATCGACGGCCACTGTGAGCGCTGCGGCAGCGAGGTCGAGATCCGCCTGCTCGAGCAGTGGTTCTTCAAGATCACCGACTACGCCGACCGGCTGCTGGACGACCTCGCGACGGTGGACTGGCCGCCTCACGTGGTCACGATGCAGAAGAACTGGATCGGCCGCTCGGAGGGCGCCGAGGTTATCTTCCGCTGCGAGGAGCTGGGCATCGACTACCCGGTGTTCACCACGCGCCCGGACACGCTGTTCGGAGCGACCTTCTTCGTGATGGCGCCCGAGCACCCGGACGTGCTCAAACTGAGCGACACGCCCGAGGTGCACGAGTACGTGAACCACGCCGTGCGCGAGTCGCCCGAGGAGCGCGGCGAGGCGCGCGAGAAGACCGGCATCCCGCTCGGCCACACGGTCACGAACCCCGTCAACGGCGAGCAGATCCCGATGTACGTGGCCGACTACGTGCTGATGGAGTACGGCACCGGGGCGATCATGGCGGTGCCCGCGCACGACGAGCGTGACTTCGAGTTCGCCCAGAAGTTCGACCTGCCGGTCCGGCGCGTGATCGAGGGCGGCGAGGAGCTGCCGTACACCGGCGACGGCCCGATGGTGAACAGCGGCCGCTTCGACGGCTTGCACAACCGCGAGGCGTTCGGTCAGATCGTGGAGTGGCTCGAGTCGGAGGGCCGCGGCAAGCCGGCGATCAACTACAAGCTCCGCGACTGGCTGCTCTCCCGCCAGCGTTACTGGGGCTGCCCGATCCCGATCGTGCACTGCCCCGATCACGGCCTCGTGCCCGTGCCCGACGACCAGCTGCCGGTTGAGCTGCCTGACATCGAGGACTACGCGCCCAAGGGCCGCTCCCCGCTGGCCGCGGCGGAGGACTGGGTGAACACCACCTGCCCGGAGTGCGGCGGCCCCGCCAAGCGCGAGACCGACACGATGGACACCTTCGTGGACTCGTCCTGGTACTTCATCCGCTACTGCGACGCGCAGAACCACGAGGCGGCCTGGGACCGCGAGATCGTGGACCGCTGGATGCCGGTCGACCAGTACATCGGCGGCATCGAGCACGCGATCTTGCACCTGATGTACGCGCGCTTCTTCACGAAGGCGCTCGCGGACCTGGGCTACGTGGGCTTCCAGGAGCCCTTCGCTCGTCTCTACACGCAGGGAATGATCACGCGCGACGGCTCCAAGATGTCCAAGTCGCGCGGCAACGTGGTCAGCCCGGCCGAGTACGTGGATCGCTACGGGGCCGACACTCTGCGCACCTACGTGCTCTACCTGGGCCCGATCGACCAGGACGCCGACTGGTCCGACGAGGGCGCTGGCGGCATCAACCGCTTCCTGGGCCGGCTGTGGCGGCTGGCGGCGGACGCGGCCGAGTCGACCGAGCCGATGCCGGAGGGCCAGCCTCAGGGTGAGCCCACCGAACTGCTGCGCAAGGCCCACTGGGCAATCGACAAGGCCACGACCGACATCGGCCGTCGCTTCGCCTTCAACACCGCCATCGCGGCCGTGATCGAGCTGGTGAACGAGGCCTACCGGCACAAGGACGCACTGATGCAGACGCCCGAGGGGCGGTCACAGCTGCGCTTCGCGGCAGCCACGGCCGGATCGCTGATCTTCCCCTTCGCCCCGCACCTGGGCTCCGAGGTATACGAGCTGCTGACCGGCAAGCGCGTGTGGGAAGAGCCCTGGCCGGAGGCGGACCCGGCGCTGCTCGTGAAGGAGACGAACGAGGTCGTGGTGCAGGTGAACGGCAAGCTGCGCGACCGCGTGGCCGTGCCCTCCGGGGCGCCCGATGACGAGCAGGAGCGCCTAGCGCGCGAGTCGCCCAAGGTGGCCGCGCATCTGGACGGCCACCGGATCGTGAAGACGGTCGTGGTGCCGGGCAAGCTCGTCAACTTCGTTCTGGGCTAGAACAGTCGCCTAGCCGTGTAGGCGGGCCCCGTAACCTTTGTTGCGTACTGCCGTCGACCTCGAAGGCGGGGAGAGTCGAATTCTTGAGACGGGCGTGAATCAGGGGGAGCTGCTCCAGAGCATCGGCGCGCTCGTTTGGGCGGCGGACGCGAGGGACCTGCATTTCACGTTCGTGTCCGGCAACAGCGAGGAGCTGCTCGGCTACCCGTCCGAGCGCTTCACGAAGGGCGCCAGCTGGGGCGACCACATGCACCCCGCGGATCGCGAGCGGGCGCTGCGGCAGCTGGCCGAGCGCGACGGCGAGGGAGACATCGAGTACCGCGCGGTCACGGCCGACGGCGGCGTGGTCTGGATCCGCGACACGACTAGAGCCGACGGACAGGGCCTTCGCGGCGTTATGTTCGACGTGACGTCGTACGCACAGTCGGTAATGCAGGGCCGCTTCCACTCGCAGCTGCTCGACGTGGTGGACGCCGCGGTGATCGCGACGGACCTCAAGGGCACCGTCACGCACTGGAACCGTCACGCGGAACAGCTCTTCGGCTACGCGCGCGAAAACGCGGTCGGCCGCGACATCGGCGAGCTGGGCGTGGTCGACGACCCGGGCTTCGCTGCGCGCAAGATGGAGTTGCTGCGGGCGGGCGAGGCGTTCGAGGGCGAGTTCCGGGCGCGGCGCAGCGACGGCGCAAACTTCGCCTGTTACACACGGGACGCGCCGATCCTGGACGACGACGGCGAGCTGTCGGGCTACGTGAGCGTGGCCACCGACATCAGCGCGCGCAAGAACGCCGAGCGCGCGATCGCCGAGAGCGAGCGCCGCTTCCGGCGGCTCGTGGAGAACGCGGCGGACAGCTTCTTCGTGTTCGACTCAGAGGGTCGCTTCGTGGACGTGAACCAGGGTGCGGCGGGCTCGCTCGGCTACACGCGCGAGGAGCTGCTGAGCATGCGCCTGCGCGAGGTGGACGCGGCGCTGAGCCAGGAGGCGCTCGACGACATGTGCTCCGGCTCCGCCCGCGGGCGGCCGGTCACGATCGAGACCGTGTACCGCCGCAAGGACGGCACCACCTTCCCGGTGGAGGCGCGCGTGGGCCTGCTGGACGCCGGCGGCCCCGAGCTGCTCTTCCTCGCGCTGGCGCGCGACATCAGCGACCGCAAGCGCGCGGAGGAGCAGATCGCCTACCTGTCGCGCTACGACAGCGTCACGGGGCTGCCCAACCGCGGGCTGTTCGAGGAGCACCTCGAGCTGGCGCTGGCGCGTGCCCGGCGCAAGGGCACGGCGGTGGCGGTGTTGTTCGTGGACCTCGATCGCTTCCACCTCGTGAACGAGAGCCTGGGCCGCGCCGCGGGCGACGAGTTGCTGCGCCAGGCAGCGTCGCGGCTGCGAGAGCTGGCGCGCACCATGGACCTGGTGGCGCGCCAGGGCTCGGACGAGTTCCTGCTGCTGCTGCCGGACCTCGATTCCGACGACGTGGAGGAGACGGCACGGGGGATCGCCAGGCAGGTGTTCGAGGCGTTCGCGGAGCCGTTCGTGATCCACGGCGCGGAGTCGTTCGTGGGCGCGAGCATCGGCATCAGCCTGTTCCCCACAGACGCGGGCTACTCGGGCGACATGATCGACCACGCGGCCTCGGCCCTCCACGAGGTGCGCCGCGGCGGCAGCGCGCCCTGGGGCATATTCGCGGGTGAGTCCGAGCGACGGCGCGAGCGGCTAGGCCTCGTCACCCGGCTGCGGCGGGCGATCGACCGCGGCGAGTTCGTCCTGCACTACCAGCCGATGGTGGACCTGGAGTCGGCGCTCGAGCACGGCGTGGGCGTAAATGGCAACGGCTTGCATGACCACATCGTGGGGGTCGAGGCGCTGATCCGCTGGGAGGATCCGGAGCGCGGGCTCGTGCCGCCAGGCGAGTTCATCCCGATGGCGGAGGAGCTGGGGCTGATCCAGCCGATCGCGGACTGGGTGCTGGAGGAGGCCTGCCGCCAGTCGCGCGAGTGGCTCGACCACGGCTGGTCGCTCAACGTGGGCGTGAACCTCTCGCCCCGCCAGCTCTGGGAACCTGAGCTCGTGCAACGGATGCTCGACGACGCCGTGGCGGCCGGGATCTCGCGGGATAGGCTCGTGATCGAGATCACCGAGACCGCCGCGATCACCGACTGGGAGCGCACCGAGCCGGTTCTCCTCGAGCTGCGCCAGAGCGGCTTCCGCCTGGCGCTCGACGACTTCGGCGCCGGCCACTCGTCGCTCACGCGCCTTGGGGCGCTGCCCTGCGACTCGCTCAAGATCGATCGCTCCTTCGTCTCCGGGCTGCCGGACGACCAGACCTCGGCGATGATGGTCACCGCGATCGTGCAGCTCGCCCGCAACCTCGGGATGGAGGCTTACGCCGAGGGCATCGAGACCGAGGAGCAGCTCAGGTTCGTGGTGGACGCGGGCTGCACGCGGGGCCAGGGCTTCCTCTTCTCCCGCGCGGTACCCGGCCCGGCGATAGAGACGCTCTAGTGGGTCGCCGCATCGATTTCGCGCCGCTTCTCGCGGGCCTGGGAGGGCTGGCGCTGGTGGTCAGCCTGTTCCTTCACTGGTACGACCCGCGGATGACGGCGTGGACGGCGTTCGAGGTCTGGGACCTCGTGCTCGCGGTGCTGGGGTTGTCCGCCGTCTGGTTCGCGGGCTCTCAGCTCGCGCTCGGCGCCGACCCGCGCCCGGGCGCGCTCCAGCTGGCCGGCGGCGCGGCGTTCGTAATCGTGATCTCGCAGCTCGTCAACCACCCGCCGGCGGCACAGGGCGCGTCGCTCGAGGCCGGCGCCTGGGTTGCGCTCGGCGGCTCGGCGGTCATGGCCTGCGGCGGAGTGCTCAGTGTGACGGACGTTTCCCTGTCGGTGTCGTTCGCTCCGCGCGAGCGCCAGGCAACGGGCGCGCGCACGACGGTCGCCAACGAGGCCGCCGCCGTGGAGCCCGAGGTGCACGAGGAGCTCTACCCGGCTGAGGAGCGCACCGGCCCCATCGGCGCCGACGACCCGGAACTGCTGCGCGAGCCGTCCGAGGACGACACGCTGCCGTTCGACCAAGAGACCGAAGAGCGAAGCTGAGCGAGCCGCTCCACGTGGCCGTGATCGGGCCGAGCGAGGGCGCGGCTGCGGGACAGCTCGAGGCGGCGGAGGAGATAGGGCGCCTGCTGGCCGAGGCGGGCGCCGTGGTCGTGTGCGGCGGCCTGGGCGGGGCGATGGAGGCGGCATGCCGCGGGGCGCGCTCCGCCGATGGCATGACCGTCGGGATACTGCCCGGCGGCGACCGGCACGAGGCCAACCCGTACGTGCAGTTCGCGCTGCCCACCGGCCTTGGCGAAGGCCGGAACGCGCTGGTGGTTCGCGCCGCCGACGCCGTGATCGCGGTGGGCGGCGGCTACGGCACACTCTCCGAGATCGCCCTGGCTTTGCGGGCGCGCAAGCCGGTGGTGGGGATCGACACCTGGGAGCTCGCCCGGGGCGGTGAGCCCGACACCGGGGTGGTGCGCGCCGAGAGCACCGCCGACGCGGTTCGCAGGGCGCTCGATCTCGCACGGGCATAGACTCGGGCGCATGGCCGAGCTCGATCAGTCGGCCGTCCGTCCAGGGGCGGCACCAGAGCCCTCGCGCGCAGGTAAGGAGGACGCTCCGTACCTGGATGCGCTCGTCGAGTACGCCGAGCGCAAGCCGGGGCGCTTCCACGTGCCCGGCCACAAGGGCGGCCTGGGCGCCGATCCGGGGATGCTCGACGCGTTCGGCGAGCAGGCCCTGGCGCTCGACATCCCGGCGCTCATGCAGGGCATCGACGTAGGCCCCGAACCCACGCCGTTCCAGCGCGCGCAGGAGCTGGCCGCGGAGGCGTGGGGGGCCAAGCGCACCTGGTTCCTGATCAACGGGGCGTCGCAGGGCAACCACGTCACGTGCATGTCGCTCGCCCAGATGGGCAGCGAGTTCGTGGTGCAGCGCAACGTGCACTCGAGCACGGTCGACGGGCTCGTGATCTCCGGGCTGCGGCCGATCTTCGTGGCGCCGGAGCTCGATCCCGAGCTGATGATCGCCCACTGCCTCCAGCCGGCGACACTCGAGGAGGCCCTGCGTCATACGCCCGGCGCGGTGGCGGCGCAGGTGGTGTCGCCCACATACTTCGGCGCGGTCGCGGACGTGAAGGCGCTCGCAGACGTCGCGCATTCGCACGGCATTCCACTGATCGTGGATGAGGCGTGGGGCGCCCATCTCGCCTTCCACCCGGACCTGCCGGCCCACGCGCTGTCGCTCGGCGCCGACCTCGTGATCTCGAGCACCCACAAGATCGTCGGCAGCATGACCCAGTCCGCCATGCTGCACCTGGGGCACAGCGAGTTCCTCGACGAGCGCGTGATCGACCGCTCCGTGACGCTGCTCGAGTCCACCAGCCCGAACTCGCTGCTCACCGGCTCGCTCGATGCCGCGCGGAGGCAGGCGGCCGTGCGCGGCGCGGACCTGCTTGGCGGCACGCTCGAGGCGCTCGAGGCCACGCGGGCGGCGATCCGGGCGATACCAGGGCTCGACGTGCTGGACGAGAGCATGTGCGGGAGCCCCGGAGTGTTCGCCTACGACCCGCTGCGCCTGGCGGTGGACGTGCGCGGCACGGGCAGAACCGGCTACGAGATCGCGCCGCTGATGCTCAAGCTCGAGGACGTGAATCTGGAGCTGTTCGCCGAGAACGTGGTGGTGGCGGTGTTCGGTGTCGGCGAGGACGCGTCCAAGTCCGGCGGCAAGCTCGTGGAGGCGCTGCGCCGCGTCGTGGACGAGCTGCCGGACGCGGACGACCGCGAGGAGACGATGTTCGCTCCGCCGCCGCCATGGGGCCCGCTCGCGATGGCGCCGCGCGACGCCTTCCTCGCGATGCAGGAGGTGGTTCCGTTCCGCGAGGCCGAAGGACGGATCGCGGCCGAGTCCCTGGCCGCCTATCCGCCCGGGATCCCGAACGTGCTGCCCGGCGAGCGGCTGACGGCCCCAACCCTCGACTACATCCAGAGCACGCTCGCCCAGGGCGGCAGCCTGCGAGGCGCGAGCGACCGCAAACTCGAGACGATCCGCGTGGTGGTGGAGAAGTCGTGAGCGCGGCGCCCGACGCCCACCAGGCCGCCATGGAGAGCGCGGCCGAGCCGCCGTTCCACGAGGAGCTCGAGCAGGTTTGGGGCGCGGCGTACGGCGCGCACGACGAGGTGGGCGTGCTGAGGCGCGTGATGATGCGGCGGCCGGGGGAGGAGCTGGC
>Ga0157370_10003826_pt1 | contig 17548 bp, 18 predicted proteins | sample C35metaG_FD_113463 | JGI IMG/M metagenome (GOLD analysis project Ga0157370, IMG submission 113463) | Corn rhizosphere microbial communities from Kellogg Biological Station, Michigan, USA - C3-5 metaG | ecosystem: Host-associated > Plants > Roots > Rhizosphere > Soil | place: USA: Michigan...
CGATGGCCTGCCGTATCCGAGCTGCAAGTTCACCTTCAAGCATGTTCGACACCTTGTTGCACCACAAGAAACGTAGGATAGCAATCGGAGCGGCTGGTCAAGACGACTTCGCCGGTCGCATACGTTTGTTTGATGCGAGTGGCCGGGCTGCGAGAACGCGTTGGCGCCTCGCCGGTGCCCGGCCGCCGCTACGTCGCCGAGGGCAGGCTGCTGCTGCCGCTGACTTGCAGCGCCATCAGCGCCCGGCGCATGTCGCCAGCGGCTGCGTTGACGGCGTCGATGCGCGCCACGAGCGCTTCGTTGAGCAGGCCGAGCAAGGCGCTCAGTTCGCTGCGGGTGGGGGCGAGCGCCTCGCTGTCGTTCGGGGCGCCGGTTTCGATGAGCTTTTCGAACGCGGTGTAGGCGCGCAGCACTTCGTTGAGGTTTTCGGCGTCGTCGCAGGTTTGGATTGCGAGGGTGTCGAGGGTGGGGGATGTGGGATCAGCGCGTGATTGCGCGGGTGTGGATGCGGATTCAGCCATGTGCGGCCTCCCAGGGATTTTTGATTTGCCACAACCGCCGCACCCGCTTCCAAACGGTGGCGGCGGCTCGAACAGGTTGGAAGACCGGAAAACCCCTGAAGGAAACCGGCAGGGCTCGCGCCCTCCCGTCCGAGCCGCCTAAAAAAGCAGCGCGAACGAAAAAGCCGCAGACCATGTGCGGGTCCTGCGGCTTTCGTCGCAGGGGTTTTGTCGGGCTTCCAAACCCGATCGCGCTTTTTTTGCGCGACAAGCCAGTATATCTACTAGGACGCCATCAATCGAATAAGGCAGCCGCGAAAGCTATAGAACACAGTAGCTTTGACCATAAGCGTCGCGGATAAATTTCATGAGACAAAGAAGCGCGCATGCGCTGTCAAATACTTCAACGCAAAAGCAGAAATGACTTATCTCGCAGATTCAAAGCAAATTATTGCTGCGCGATTTTTCCAAAATATTTGACGAAGATACCGCAACAACTTTGTCTTTGATTGGCTGACTGTCGATAATACTTTCGCTGGTTGAGGTAAGTAATGCAGTGCCCGCCCGAGAGAGTTCTAATCGCTCCACATGCACTACAGCACCTTTTTTTGATTCAACGTGGGAATGTGCAATAACTTTAACTCGGCGACCAATAACGGTATTCATTTTCCGTACCTTTCACTTACATATCGAGTGACACCGGCGCATGATTCGAGAATTGCAGACTGCACTGCTTCGTCAGTAAACAAGCCCTGAGCTTTCGCGTCCAAGTAGATCACTCCCAACGCGTGATGTCCACTACCATCCAATACAGGGATCGCCATGGATGACATGCAGTCCGTCGAAAGTTTGGCCGCGTCTGCTGGCGTGTAGCTCCATTCCGCCTCCAAAGCGCGACGATAGCTCGCTAGATTTTCGTCTTGCCTATGCATCGTATGAGGTTGTTTGGTTCGAATGCAGAGCCCAGTTATGCCAGAACGAATAGAGAATTTTCGCCCCTCTCCGCCGCCTGCGCCACCGACATAGGGCACGATTTGCTCTATGAGCTGCGCATCGTCCAAAGGAGGAACAACGCGGTGAAACGTAACGCGTAATGCGCTGCTCTTATCTTGTGGATCAAGACCACACGCGTTACCAGCGCTTGCTTGCAGGACCCACAATGCGGCCTTAAGGCCATCATGATCGCGCTTTGCAGAAGCCTCTCGATCCTGCTCTCGTGCATGCGCGATTTTTACAGCTGACGCTATCAACAGCCATAAAACCGCCCCTGCAGATAAATATCCCAGCAAAATCGTTTCGGGCTGAAGCCAAAAACGATATGCCGCAATCCCTGCAACTATAAGAGGAGGAATACTCCCGACCGCCTCTACCAGCCATTTTTTATTCAGCCAGCTGGGGCGATCTATTCCGGGAATGTGCTTTACAGCCATTTTTGCTTTCGCACCTTGCTAACTGACGGCGACACCGACGTCAGCGGTGTGTGAGGAGAATTTTTGCCACGGCTTACGATACCTGGACGTGCCGGCCGTCATATCCGGGGGAACGAGTCCTTCTGAAAAATAAACCAGTTCGATCCCGCGCTTTGCATTTCCGTGTGCGCTATACGGAAAGTCCATCTGCACCTCATCGCCTCCTCCATAACACTCACGCACAAGTGAGTGATCATCGTAGGAAACCATCCATGGCCTTTTTAGATTACTTCGGACCCACAATGCTAAATTTCGATGATCTTCAGCGTTGTAATGATTGAGGTAAAGGCCGGGGCCTTTTTCAACATACGGAGGATCTAGATAGACCAACGTTTTCTCAGGAAAACTCTGCTGATTGTTGGCCAAAAACTCCATCGCATCGAGGTTGTAAATCTTAATCCTAGATCGCAATTTGCCAATCGCCCTAATCCTTGCAATCAAATCTATTTGATTGTATCTGGCGTTCAGCTTCCACAGTCCAGCTTGATTTTTACCACCAATCACTCCCGCTTCAAGTATCCCAGATCGGTTGGTACGATTCAAAAAGAAGGTCGCAAAACCTAGGTCTAATGAGTCCGATTTTTCACGGGTTTTATAAATAAATTTTTGCGCGTGCCATGTATCCATATTACACGGCGTGGTTTCAATTCGCTCACAAAGCTCGTCCGTACGATAGACCGCACTGTGCCAAAATGAGTATACAGCCGGGTCGAAGTCATTGATATGAATAGCACTGACCACGTAACTGAGAAGAAGCTCTATGGCGACAGCTGCCCCGCCGCAAAATGGCTCCACATAGTGCGCGTCATAAAGCTGATTGGTTTGAATTAGCTTTTCAACGTACGGTCTTAACCGAGCTTTACCCCCGGGGTATCGAAGCGGAGTTGCGTTAGCCATGAGCTTTATTTTTTTCCACAGCTTGAGCGTTTGCGTAAATTCTTTTCCACAAAAGATCCATTCCGCCGCCCAAATTATTCCATGATGCCCGAATGTGGTCCGGACTGATTACGCTTAACGCACTATGTGCTGCTTCGCACAATTGATCGTAAGTACTACTTGATGCTTTAAAAGATTTTGCCAACTCTTGTCGATTTGCTGGGTCCGTGGCATGGGAATTTCCCAAAAGATGGTTTGCCGCTTGCTCAATATTTGTTGATTTATTGGTCGTTTTTTTGGCGCCAATCGAATCCAAATATATCTCCGCAGTCATTTCCTGCAAAGATCTAAGGAGCAATGCACATGCGTAGGGCGCGTCGGCCACAGGTACCTGACCTTTCAGCTCATTAACGATTTCTCGGCATTTGAGATTCGTGACTGTTAGAAGATCTTTTTTATCAATGAGGTACTTTGAATCTCGCTTCTTTCGCACACCGGATGTTGCTGCGGCGGGTGCTCCTGCAGGAGCGGCGGCGGCTGGCGGCTTCGCGACTTTCGAAGCCGCGCCCTCTTCCGCCCCCTGTGAACCATCTCCAGTCTGCTTTGTAGAGTCAGCACTTGTCGTCGCGTCAGCCCCACCACCTTGCGATTGATTTGGAGCAGTCGAAGGTGCAGGAGGAGTTGCCGAAGGAGCGGGGGGAGGTCTGATTGCCTCCTCTACTTCGGCGAAATAGGCCTTCATATTCTTCGCTTCTGCAAACTCGTCGCGTGAGTGCACTCGACCACTTACGACATCTGACGCTAGCTTTGATAGGGCAGCGTAAGCCCGCTGTTTGTTGTCCAAGAGTGAGAACGAGCTCTTTCCAAGCACGAACCCGAAACGATCCTGGTAGTCCTTTGTGCTCGCAACACGCTCAAAGTTGGTGATCGCGAATTGACTGCTAGCTAGCTGGTTTGCAACGTCGAGGTTCAACGCGTTGTCATCGCGAAGTTGCTCAAGGCACTGCCAACTGCCAGTCCGATCAAATCGCGCGACCTGCAGCGCGGACCATGCACTTCGACCAGCGCCTGCGTTCTCACCTGTGTGGCGCAAGCGAATGAAATGTGTCGCGGAAATCCTGTCATCGAAAATCGCGACATCGACCTCTGCGGGCCAATGATCTTTGAAATCTTTCTGAAGCCTTTTGATGCGCTGTTTCAGCGATCCGCTGAGACCAATGTCGTCTCTATCCACAAGGGCTGGCTGCGAAAGTAAACGTAGGCTCGTAAGACGACGGTTTCCGTCAACAACGATGTACCGCCCCTCCTCCGTTTCTGAGCGGATCACATAGAGGCGATCCCCAGGATCAAGCTCACCCTTTTGGCAGATATCTAAAGCTAACGCGTAGATTTTTTCGCCCTCTTTCTCGACCGCGATCAAGCTTCGCATTGCGGCTGTCTGATTTTCCTCAGAGTTGGTTCGCGGATTGGCTGTGTCTAGGTCAAGCTGTGACACGGCAACAGTTGCTTTTAAGGCCATTAGGTCTCTTTCTGGTTCAGGCCCAAGGTTGCGTTGCCCCCTTGTGGGCTTGGTCCTACTCCGTTTCGGTTTGTATCACGCGCTGTAGCTGAGAACAGTGGCAAAAACGAGGGGCTATATCGGTCATCTTCCGTCAGGGCTCTCCGTGCGAGTGCGCCCCAATGTGACTCCTTCATCAGTTCTGTGCTTTGTCTTACTCTTGCTCTCATCGCAACTATCTTCTGCCCACAACCCCATTTATCCGCAAAGGTATCCACAAGACACTCCTCCTAACCCATTCAGGAGTGCCTCATGCCAATCGCCCTACTCGCGCTGACCCTCAGCGCCTTCGCCATCGGGACGACCGAGTTCGTCATCGTTGGCCTCATCCCCACGGTCGCTGCCGACCTGGGCATCGGCCTGCCCTCGGCGGGCCTTCTCGTCAGCCTCTACGCATTGGGCGTCGCCATCGGCGCGCCGGTGCTCACCGCCCTCACGGGCAAGCTGCCGCGCAAGGCGCTGCTGCTCGGGCTCATGGCGCTGTTCACGGTCGGCAATCTGCTGGCGTGGCAGGCGCCGAGCTATGAATCGCTGGTGGCCGCGCGCATCCTCACGGGGCTGGCGCACGGGGTGTTCTTCTCGATCGGCTCGACCATCGCCACGGGCCTCGTGCCCAAGGAAAAGGCGGCGAGCGCCATCGCGATCATGTTCACCGGGCTCACGGTGGCGCTGGTCACGGGCGTGCCGCTGGGCACGTTCATCGGGCAGCACTTCGGCTGGCGCGAGACCTTCCTGGCCGTGTCCGCGCTGGGCGTGATCGCCTTCGTCGGCAGCTGGATCTTCATTCCCAACAACATCCGCCACACGGCGCCGGCCTCACTCGCGCAGCAGGCCAAGGTGCTGGCCGAGCCGCGCCTGTTGCTGGTGTATGCCAAGACGGCGATTGGCTACGGCGGCTCGTTCATTCCGTTCACGTTTCTCGCGCCGATCCTCACCGACGTGTCGGGCTTCAGCGCCGGCGCGGTGGGCTGGGTGATGCTGGTGTACGGCGTGTCGGTGGCGGTGGGCAACATCTGGGGCGGCAAGCTGGCCGACCGCATGGGGCCGATTCCGGCGCTCAAGATCATCTTTGCGCTGCTGGCTGCCGTGCTGCTGGTCTTCAACTTCGCGGCGCCGCACAAGTGGCTCGCGCTGGTGGCGGTGCTGATGTGGGGCGCGGTGGCGTTCGGCAACGTGCCGGGGCTGCAGGTGTATGTGGTCAAGCAGGCCGAGCGCTTCACGCCGCAGGCAGTCGATGTGGCCTCGGGCCTGAACATCGCGGCCTTCAACCTGGGCATTGCCCTCGCAGCCTGGGCCGGCGGCCTGATCGTGACGCACCTGGGCCTCATGCACACGCCCTGGATCGGCGCGCTGGTGGTGCTGGTGTCGCTGGCCCTCACGCAGTGGAGCGGCACGCTGGACCGCCGCGCCGGGATTCCGGTTCGCGCCTCGGGGCCGGTGCCGGTCGGTCACTGATTGATCTGATTTCTCTCTCTTCTTCTTTTTCAACGCACAAGGACAACTCGACCATGACAACGAACAACGCAAACACCATCCCCGCCTTCGGCCTGGGCACCTTCCGCCTGCAGGGCCAGGTGGTCATCGACTCGGTGAAGAACGGCCTGGACGTGGGCTACCGCGTCATCGACACCGCGCAGATCTACGGCAACGAAGCCGAAGTGGGCCAGGCGATTGCCGAAAGCGGCGTGGCGCGCAACGACCTCTTCATCACCACCAAGATCTGGACCGACAACTACGCCAAGGCCAAGCTGGTGCCGAGCCTGAAAGACAGCCTCGCCAAGCTGCGCACCGACTACGTCGACCTGACGCTGATCCACTGGCCCTCGCCCGGCAACACAGTTTCCGTCGCCGAGTTCATGGGCGCGCTGGCCGAGGCCAAGGCGCTGGGGCTCACCAAGCGCATCGGCGTGTCGAACTTCAACATCGCGCTGATGAAGGAAGCGATTGCGGCCGTGGGCGCGGAGAACATCGCCACCAACCAGGTCGAGCTGCACCCGTACCTGCAGAACCGCAAGGTGGCCGAATTCGCCAAGAGCCAGGGCATCCACATCACCTCGTACATGACGCTGGCCTACGGCAAGGTGATTGCCGACCCGGTGATCGAGGCGATTGCCAAGGCGCACAACGCGACGACCGCGCAGGTCACGCTGGCCTGGGCGATGCAGCTGGGCTATGCGGTGATTCCGTCGTCCACCAAGCGCGCGAACCTCGAAGGCAACCTGAAGGCGCAGCAACTGAAGCTGACGGACGCCGAGATGGCGCAGATCGCAGCGCTCGACCGCAACGAGCGGCTCACCGACCCGGCCGGCCTGTCGCCGGCGTGGGACTGATCGATCGACGGACCGCGCCATGCAAGCACTTGAACATCTGGTCGCCACCCACGGCAGCGGCCCGAGCATCGGGCTCGAGCTGCCGCTTGACAACGACTGGTCACCCGCGGGCGACACCGCCCGCCGCGCCGCCGGCAGGCCCTTCGGCGTGCCCGACATCGCACAGCACGCGCGCCTCGCGAAGCTGGCCGACAAGCTGGGCTTCCGTGCCCTGTGGGCGCGCGATGTGCCGCTGTACGACCCGGCCTTCGGCGATGCCGCGCAGGTGTTCGAGGTGTTCAGCTACCTCGGCTACCTGGCTGGCGTGACCGAGCGCATCTTGCTCGGCACCGCCGCCGTGGTGCTGCCGCTGCGGGAACCGGTGCTCACGCTGAAGTCGGCCGCCACGGTCGACTACTTGAGCAACGGCCGGCTGATGCTGGGCGTGGCGAGCGGCGACCGGCCGGTGGAGTACCCGATCTTCAATCGCGACTACGCCTTGCGCGGCGAGCGTTTTCGGGAGCAGGTGGCGATGGTGCGCGACTGGGGCGCGGCGGCGTTGCCCGAAGGCATCGCGCTGTTGCCGCGTCCGCAACAGAACCCGCTGCCGCTGCTGGTGGCGGGCCTCGCGCAGCAAACGCCGGACTGGATCGGCACGCACATGGACGGTTGCCTCGCCTACCCCGGCACGCCGGAAGACCATGCGCGGCGTTCGGCGAAGTGGCGCTCGGTGGCGGGCGAACACAAGCCGTATGTGAGCTTCATCCACCTCGACCTGGCGGACGATGCCGATGCGCCGCTGGAGCGCCATCGCTTCGGCGGGCGCATGGGGCGCCATGCGCTCATCGCCGAACTGGCCGCGCTGCATGCGGCGGGTGTGCAGCATGTGGGGCTGCATCTGCGGCGCAACCGGCGGCCGGTTGCGGAGACGATGGAAGAGATTGCGCAGTTCGTGCTGCCGGTGTTCCATGCGGAGGCCGACGTGCGCCGGTCGGAAGAAGACGACGCCGTTGCGGCCTGAACACAGCTGGCGGGGCCTGGTTGCTGGCAGGACAAGGGCTCCCAACAGCCTGATGCCATCGCGCCCACGTGTGGCAGGATTCGCCCCGACGCGCTGGTGCGTACTGGACGAGCGGGAGGGGCACACACATGATCTTCGACATTTTCTGTTCCGTCGATGGCAACCGGGACCGCTGGGCGCTGTGCTGGCGACTGGGGCGCGACCTGGCACAACGCGAACACACCGTGCGTCTGTGGATCGACGATGAACACGCGAGGCGCGAAATAGGCTGGCGCGAGGTCGGAAACTTTCCCATGTATTCGGAAAATTCCAGGCAGTGGTACGACGGCACCAACGCCGCGCGCGGCTCCTTGGACCCACGCAGCAAGATCCAGGTGAGACCTTGGCCCACGGAAGGCAAGTGGCTCCTCAAGCGGCGCCCTCCCGACGTGATCATCGAGACATTCGAGTGCGGGCTGCCTGGATTGGTAGTGGAAGAAATACTCCGCTTCCCGACACGGCCTGTGTGTGTGGCCTTGAATTCGTTCTCGGCCGCCACTCGTACCTATTCGAAAAAGAAGTCCGGTGTTCGATCAGGCTTGAGCAGCCTGCCGGAAACGCAGGTGCACATCCTCAACGCGGGCCTTTCAGAAGGCGGCGTGTTGTGGGGCACCGATTCCGAGCAAGGCGTTTTTGACGTCGCGAAATGGAGAGCTTGGTTCGTAGAAGGCAGCCTGGGCAGGCCCCTTGAGCCCGGAGAGCGCGTGATCAGCATGTGCGCATCCACCAATGCGCAGGCGCTCAAGGAGCTCTATGCCATCCTGGAGCGCGACACCGTGCCCTCGGTCATCCTGCGCCCAAGATGCGATCCCGTCGATTGGCGCTCTTGGGCGCTCGGTATCGAGCCAGGGCCGCGAATAAGCGAGCGGTCCCTCGATTCGTTATCACAGGATGATTTCGACGATTTGCTGAAGGGGTGCGACATCAATTTCGTCTGTGGGGAGGCGTCAGTCACAAGGGCATGGAAGTCTGGCCGCCCCTGGATTTGGCAAGAGCTTGCCGGCCCTCATGCCAAGGGACCCGATGAATCCGGCGAACTGCTGCGCCAACTGAATGCACCTGCCCAATTGATCAACCTCCATTCGTGGTGGAACGGCAGGCCGCATGCGGTGCCTGTGGTCGGCGACCTCTTTGATCAGAGCCTGTGGCCCGACGTTCGTGGGGCGCAAAAACAGAACGACCTTGTTGTCAAATTGCTGGGCATCTTGTCTGGCCTGGTGGTGGAGCCCGCAGCAAAAAAGAAGCGCGCAGTACGCCCCGACAGCACCTCGAAGGAGGGATCGCGGGAAGTCTTGCTACCTGGTCCTGGATACGACATTCGAGAGGAAGTGCTCGAAGGCAAGATCCTGACGATTGGGATGGGATCTTTTGTCGATTCCTTTCACAAGACCGTGCTGCGCAACTGCGAGTTGCGCATCGTCAAGACGACACGTCAGTCGCTGAACTTCGTAGCGACGTTCGACGGATGCGACATTCGGCCGAAGACGCCTCTGAAGCACAAGCAGATGTGGGACACCATCTTTCTGCGCTGCAATTTCCGCGGCCACTACATCGGCTGTGACTTCGGTTCACGGCGCGAGAAGGGCGAAGGTCGTGCCGAAGAGTGTGATTTCTCGGCTTGCAGATTGCATCTGACTGAATTCTTCGACTGCGAATTGCCGCGCCTGAAACTACCCGGTTGGCCTCACGTCTATCTGATCAGCGATTCCAGCGGCACATGGACCGCTGATTGGGGCAAGGCATCAGCGTCGCTGCCGCCGCGAATCGCCTCGATGCACGAACTAGGCTCCATTCGGGACGAGTCGATACTGGCCATTCACCTGCCCGATTTCGATCTCGATCCGGAGGCGGTCTGGCCTTTGATTCAAGACATGAAATATGCCTGGTTCCCGGGGAAAGACGACAAACCGCGAGCCTCCGCGCAGGCCGTGTTTTCGCTCGGCGAGCAGAACGAATCGAAGAAGCGCCAACGTCAACAGGATATCGAACGTGTGTCGATCTGGAACCTGCTGCATCGCTCGTGGCTGTGCAGCATCCAGAAGCAGTCGGACGGCTCGCTCGAACTCCTGTTCGATACCTCGTTCTTCAAGGCCAAGGTTCCTGATGCGCCGGAAAAGGTGCTGGTGCGACTGAAAGATGGAGCAGCCATTCATCGCAGCGCGGCCGACGCGAACGACTCGCGTGAGGCGAGAGGAGCCATCGAAAAATTCATGCTCATGGGCGTCGGGTGCGAAGGCGACGACATCGTCTTGAAGCCGCACCGCAAGGAGCGAGGACAGATCAAGTTGAGTTATGCGTCCTATGAAGTGTTCGAAGGCAACGGTACCCCCATTGCAGGCGGCGAGCTCAATAGGGTTGCGCAAAGCTACTGGACCACACTGTCGGCGTAACACGATCGACAGAGGCGACATGCGCCAGCCGAAAGAAGACAACGCCGCCGCGGCGTAAGTGGTGCCTACTCGGCCGCTACCGGGCCGGTCTTCTTGTGCGCGGAGATGGCGGCAGGCTTGATGAGCAGGGCGTTCAGTGCATCGCACTCGGACTTCAGTTCGGCCGCGACCTGCTCGGGCGCTGCGCGCAACTCGACGATGTCGCGCTCGCCGACACAGTGGCCGTCCAGGCGCACATAGATACGCTTGAAGTCCCCGCCGAGCGCCCTGGCCACGTCACTCAAGCAGTCTGCGAGGGTGGGGAAACCGCCATCCTTGTAGGAACTCGGGGGTATCACGCCCTTCGAGCGCGGCGCCCTCACGGAATAGGCAAACGTCGCGCCCTCGCCCCGCAGCTCCACGACGGGCTGCAGGATGCGTGGAGCGTCCCCAGTGCTTTTCATGGGCGCAGTTTAAGTGCGTCGGGTGCGGGGTGGAACCTCGGCGGCTGGCTGGTCTCTTGCGGGCCGGCGCGGCGGCTGCGTGCCTGCCGCAGGCTTGTTGCGGCGGGTCAGCGAGAGAAACCGTCCGCGGCGCACGGCCTTGCCGCGGATGCCGGTCTTCGATGCCACAGAATGGCGCCCCTTCAAAACAAGAGGAGACGCGTTGAAAGCCTTCGAAGACCAGGTCGAGCGTTTGGTGGCACTCGGGTATCCGGCGATGCTCGGCTGCACACCCGGTGAATTCCGCGAGCGCCTCGATGCGTTGCGCCCCCATGTTCCCGCAGAGGCCCCGGCATTGGATGTGGAACAGGGAACCGTCGGTTGCCTGCTGGTCGTGCACTGCGCGGCCGCACCGGTGGACAAGACCTTGCCGCTCGTTGTTCGCAACGGCCATGCGGCGATCGAGCGGCTGTTTCCTCGCACGCCCGATTTCTTCAGGCCGCTCCCGTCGCTGGCCTTGCCGTCAGGGCACGCCTATCTGCTGCTCGATGTCGACCGGGGCAACGGCTCGCTCAACGCGGTGCCGAAGGAGGCCGAGGTACGGATCGCGGCCGATGGCAGGACGCCGCTCACGCTCGAAGAAGGCACAGCATTGCTGACGCAGTACCCCGAGTTCCTGCAGCCCAACCGCTGCTTCATGATGCTGGGCTCGCGCGGCGACGACAAGCGTGTGCCGGCGCTCTGGCTCAGCGGCAAGCAGCCGAAACTGGGCTGGTGCTGGGAGGGCAACCCGCATACGTGGCTGGGCTTCGCTTCGTGCGGCGGTCGGTCGCCGGGCGTGGCTGTTCTCGAATAGAAGGTCGGGTGCCAGCAACTCACTCGGCCTTGAGCGCCTCGACCTGGATGCGCAACGTGACGTCGGGCTTGAAGCCCCACTGCGGCTGGTAGTCGAGCCCAAAGGCGTCGCGCTTGAAGCTGCCCGACACATCGGCGCCGCAGTAGTCGCGCTTGAACATGGGGTGCGGAATGCACTTGAACGAATTGATCTTGAGCGAAACGGGCTTGGTCACGCCATGCATCGTGAGCTCGCCGGTCACCGTGGTGGGCGCGCCGTTCCTGAAGCCGCCGAGCTTGCCCTTGTAGGTGATGGTGGGGTACCTGGCCGCATCGAGCTGCTCGGGGCCGGCGACGTATTCGGCGACCTTGGCATGGCCGAAGTCGATGCTGGCGGTGTCGATGCTCACCTCCACCGTGCCGGTGCCCGCGGCCTTGTCGAGCAGGACCTTGCCGCTGGTCTTGTTGAACCGGCCGCGCCACACCGAGATGCCCATGTGGTCGGCCTCGAAGCTCGGGTAGGTGTGCTCGGGGTCCATTTCGTAGGTGGCGGGTGCCGCCACCGCGCTCGCACCGAGGCAGAGCGCGCAGAGAGAAAACAGAAGTGTGCTTTTCGTCATGGCGGGTTGTCTCCATTCGTGAAACCGGGCGCGCAAGCGTAGCGGACAAGCACGGCGCGGTGTGCGAGGATCGCGGCCGCTCTGAAGGAACACACCCCATGCGCACCCGCATCGCCTCCGGTTTCCTCGTCGCATTGCTCGCGGGCACTGCATCGCTTTGTGCGATGGCAGCCGACCCGCCGCCGCAATCACTGCCGCCGATGGTGCAGCGCGCGCAACCCGGCGCAGGGCAGCGCGCATTGCAGCCGCTCGCCGGCACATGGAAGGTCGAGAAGAGCCTCTTCGTCGCCATCGGCACGCCCGACAAGCCCGCGCGCGGCGAGGGCATGACGACCAAGCGCGAGTGGATCGGCGACGGGCGCTTCCTGCACGACGTGACGCAAGGAAGCTTCAACGGCCAGCCGTACTTTCGCGCGGGCTTTCTCGGCTACAACAACATGGATCAGCGCTACGAGTGGGTGACGGCGGACAACTTCACGCCGACGCTCATGGCTTATCAGGCGCGCAATGGCAGCGGGCCGAACGTGAGCGGCCAGCCTATCGACATGAAGGGCCAGTTCACCGACCTCGGGATCACGGGCGAAGCGAACGTGGGCAAGAACATCCCGATGCGCACGGTGATTCGCATCGAGAGCGAGAACCGGCATGTGTTCGAGATCTACTTCACGCCGCCGGGTGGGAGCGAAGTGCTGGCGGACCGGATGGTGTTCACGCGCGCGCCCTGAGCCTTGCTTTTTTTCTTCGCGCGTGAACTCCGGCCCCTCCCCTTTCCGCCCTCGCGTGTCAACCCAGCGGCAGGAGCGGCACGAACCCCCATGCCTGTTTCTCGAACTCGATGAAGCTGATCGGGCCGGCCATCGCTGGCGCCGCGGACTGGTCGCCGGAGAGCTGGATGACCATGGGCGTCTGCGAATTGCTCGAGTGGGTCTTGCTCTGGATGTACCAGTAGCCGAGTTTCTCGGTGGACTGGAGGCACCAGAGTTGGTACTCGGTCTGCTTCGGGTCCTTCGGCGCCATGAACAGGGGCCTGGGCTCGAGCGGCAGGTTCGGCTCGATCGGCGTGTACGGCTCGAGCGTGACGACGAAGTCGGTGCTCATCTTCGTCTGCAGGTACCACCACCCCGGGTTCTCCGGGCCGGCGGCAACGAACATCCATTGCTGGTTGCTGGTGTTCGGCGTATTGCGCGGATAGCCAATGACCTTGGTGCCCGAGGCGGTGTTGTTCTGGAACACATCGAGCACATAGTGGCTTCCGGCCAGGTGCCGGATGGCGTAGGGGCCGAGGTCCAGCGGGCCCATGGTCGGCGTCGCCGGCGAAACATCTTTTTGAAGGGTCGACATCGTTGCTCCTTGAGAGGAATGCGTACGTTCGTGGAATGCGGCGAAACAGCGCTCAGGCGCGCGCGGCGCTGCGCGGGGCGTCACCCAGGATGGGGTCGTCGACGACGATGCTGGTCCTCCAGTAGGCCTTGATCAATGCCTCCGCCTTGGAGGTGTCCGCGGCCCAGCCCTTGTCCTGCAGCAGCTGGATGGCCTCGGGGTACGTCGTGTTCTCCGGAATGAAGAAGGGCAGCGACGGGTTGAGGTTGACGTAGCGATCACCCAGCAGGAATCCGGCCAGCGTCGGCATGAGGTTGCAGGAGGTTCCGTTCAGGCACATGTCCAGGATGGGCCCGGGCGTGGACTGGTTCATGAGGAACGGCGGCGTGTTGTTGAACGGGTTGCCGTCGCCCGTCATCCACTGGTTGGCGCCCCACTTGTGGGTGTCGCTCGCAATCCAGTCGTACATGAGGCCGGTGCCGATGGTGATGGCCGTGATGTCCTCCAGCTTGTGCCCTGCCTGCACGGCCAGCGCGATGGCCGCCACCGTCGGATCGTGGTTCAGGAAAGCACCGTCGACATTGCCTTCGTAGGAGCCCAACTGCCCCGGCATCGCGCCGCTGGAAGTGGCGGCCTTGGCGATGAGCACGTCGCCCATGCCCGGCGCCATGTTCGTGTACATGATCGGCGTCCAGGGCGTGGGCGTCACGACGCCGTCGGCCGAGGTGGCAAGGCCGCCGACATTGAAGGTCACGAAAAGCACCTTGCGTTCGAGGTCGGAGACTTTCGTGCCCGGATGCAGCGCGATCTGAGAGCCGAACACTTCGTCGATGTCGTACGCGGGCGTGTTCGGGTCGGTGTTCATCTTGTCGTAGAACTTGATCTCGCCGGTCTTGAAGAATTCGGCGAGTTCCTTGGCAGTCTTTCCGGCAAGAAGTTCGCTCGTGATGATCGACCCTGTCGAGCACCCTGCGATCAGATCGGTCTCATCCACGATGCCGGGAAATTTCTCCTGCAGTTTCTGCAGGATCGTGACCGACATGAGTCCGCGTATGCCGCCTCCGACGAACGAGAGGATGGTGAATTTTTTTCCAGGCTCTGCCATGACCAGCTCCTTTCAAATCATTGAATTCCCCGGGTTGGGGAAGCGGAGTCTCTGCTTGCGGCCCGTGCATCGTCTACGCGTGGAATCCCGTTCAATCCATCGGCGTAATTCCGAACGCCGCGCAAGATATCGGTGCCCTCTCATGCATCGCATGCGGATTCATGCAGTGCTTCAAGCGCAGTCCTTAGTTCCCTTTCTTGCGCGGATGAGAGCGATTGCACGAGCTTGCGGAACTCGGCCCGGTAGCAAGGAAGCATCAGGGCGGCGGTGAGTGCATGAACACCACCGCCGCATGCGATGTGCGCGTGGCATGCGGCAATGTTGCGATGGATGCCGAGGGCGCATTCGACAAGCGCGGTCTGCATCAGGTCGCTGTCGTGCTCGTGCTCGTGTTCGTCGTTGCTCGTGGTGTGTGTCGTGCGTGTCATTGCGTGCTCCTCGTGGCGCACTGCAATCGCGCCGCGAGACAACTCTATGCACGCGGGCGCGCCGCGGGGAGTAACAACATCGTCGTGAATCGGACCCGACCGCAAGACGGCGAGCAAGCTGCCATGCGGGGACAATCGGGGGCTCCTTGAAAATGAATGCATCCATGCCGACCGAACCTCGCACCCCTCCTCCTTCACCGACGGAACAGCCGGCCGATGCGTCCACCCCCGCGCCTCACGTGCCTCAGGCGCGCGCCGCACAGAGCGCGGGCAAGGCCCGGCGCCTGCGCACCGAAGCCGAGAAGCTGGAGGCCTTTTGCGTCGTCGTGCGCGCGGCTTCCTCCGCGGCGGACCATGCGGCGTTTGCGGAGGTGAGCCGTGCGGCATCGAAGGCGCTGCAGGCCAAGTTCGGCGGCGGAACGATCACTTCGGTGTTCGCATGGCTCACCAGCAGCGCGGGAAAAGATGCGCTGGACAGCGTTCTTGCAGGCGAGGTCGAGTTGACGGGGTCGCTCTCCGTCGAGCAGATCGTCGAGGCGGTGGCACTGGCGCAGAAAGCGGAGTTGCTGCGCGCCACACAAGGCCAAGACCAAGGCTGAGGTTTCTGCTTCTTCGCTCAGCCGGCCGCGCGCCAGCGGCCGGACTCGGGGCACACACTGGCCCGCGCGCCGTCGAGCCAGACCTGCTCGTCATTCAATTGCGATGCGGTCGAGGGGTCGATGTCGAACGCGATGCGCAACGCGCGCGCCACATCGGCGTTGTCGATGGGAAGCTCCCACGTGAGAAACAGCTGGCTGCAATCGCGCCCCGCTGCAAAGTCTTCTGCATCGAACCCGCTGGCGCCGCGGCGGATCACCGCATGCGGTTGGGCGGTGTCGAACATCAGCACGGTGCCCCTGGCCAGCGGAATGCGATGGCCGGTGCCGGGAAAGTGCACGTCGAGCCCCTTGTCCTCGCTCACGAAGAGATTGCAGAAAGCGGCGCTGCCGTACTGTTCGCCGTCGTGGTGGTAGCGCGCGCCGCGGCAGGCCATGAGTGCGATGTCGCTCGACGCCAGCACACCCTTCAGGCCGAGCGCCTGCGTCCACTCGCTCATCGCCTGCACGCAGCGCTTGTGGTCGGGCCAGCGCATGCGCGCGCGTGCCAGCGGCAAGGGCTCGACGTCGCCGGGCTCGAGGAAGAGGGTTTCGGCGATGTCGCGTTCCCAATCGGCCATGAGCCGCGCGGGCGGCTGCGGCACATCGACCGTGCCCGACAGCACGATGTCGCTCACGCTGCGGCTGCGCAGCGCGGTGCTGTTCCAGAAGTAGGAGGTGAGGCGATGGCTCATCGGGGAGCCAGTGTAGTGATCGCCTCTACCGGACTTGAAAAGACAGGAGCTCGGGGCCGAGCGACGCGAGGAAGTCGCGCGCATCGAAGGCCTCGCCGGCAGTCAGCACACCGGGTGTGTGGACCTTCCCGCCGACAACGCGGGCCAACGCCTCGACCACCAGCGGCGCGGTGAACGCATAGATGTCCCGCCCGCTCGCGATGGCCCTGCGCTCTTCGCCGCCGCGGCGCGCGATCACCTCGACCATGAAGGTCTGCGACGACCGGCCGCTCGCGTCGCTGGCGGTCGGCGCCTTGTGGCCCGGATCGGTCAGGTCCTTGACGGCGGCGAGCGTCATGTACGAACGGATCTCGGGCACCTGGATGTGGCGCGAGATGGTCACGGTGTCGGCCATGGTGAATTCGGAGACGGCCTGCTGCCTGCCCACGGGCGCGGGGAATTCCCATTCGACGACCGGCGCGGTGTTCGTCGTGTACGCGATCTTTCCGTTTGCGAAGACGACGCGGCGGCCATCGCGGCGCTGCCGGGAGACCTGGCCGGCGACGAGCGTGCCGGCCGTCGGATGCCAGCTGTCGAGGCCATACGCAATGGAAATGTCGTCGGCCGATGTCCAGTCGCCCATGGCCGCGGTCGCGAGCAGGTCGCCCAGCCCGCCGTAGAACGCCATCGCGTGCACGACGACGACGCCGGCCTCGCGTGCGCGGTCGGCGTACAGCGCGAAGGTGTCGATGTTGGCCTCGACTTCGGCGGCAACGTCGAGGTACGGAATGCGTGCGCGCAACGCTGCTTCGATCACCGGTCCGGCCGTGCTGGCGAAGGGGCCCGCGCAGTTGATGACTGCCGCTGCGCCCTTGAGTGCGCGGTCGAGCGAAGCGGGTTCGTCGATCGATGCGGGGCGCACTGCGAGGCCGGAGTGATCGGTCGCGAGCGTGTCGAGCTTGCCGGCATCGCGCCCGGAAAGAACCGGCGTCCAGCCGCGGCGGCGCAGTTCGGAAACGACGAAGCGCCCGGTGTGGCCATACGCGCCATAGACGACCACCGATCGATTGGATTGCATTGCGGATTCCCTCCAGTGGGAGCCATCCGCGGCAAAACGCTACAGATCTGTACTCCTCTGGATCGAGCTTAGAGTACAGATCTGTAGCGTGTCAAGGTAAACTGCCGGCATGAACAAACGCACGGTCGCGACCACCGAAGCAGTCGCCAGCGAACGCAGCCCTTCCGTCGCGCGGGCGCGCATCCTCGAAACGGCGGCGGCGCTGTTCTACCGGGAGGGCGTACGGGCTGTCGGCGTCGACCTGGTGGTGGAGCGATCGGGCGTCGCGAA
>Ga0157370_10003829_pt1 | contig 17542 bp, 19 predicted proteins | sample C35metaG_FD_113463 | JGI IMG/M metagenome (GOLD analysis project Ga0157370, IMG submission 113463) | Corn rhizosphere microbial communities from Kellogg Biological Station, Michigan, USA - C3-5 metaG | ecosystem: Host-associated > Plants > Roots > Rhizosphere > Soil | place: USA: Michigan...
CGCATCAAACTGCACCAAGGCCCGGCGCTGGACACTCTACCGAAGCTAATTGATTCAGGCCCGTTCGATATGATTTTCATCGACGCCGACAAACCGAATAATCCTCATTACCTGCAATGGGCGCTCAAGCTCTCACGGCCCGGTACATTGATCATCGGTGACAACGTGGTGCGCGACGGCGAAGTGGTTAATCCCGCCAGCGACGACGATCGCGTGCAGGGCGTTAGAAGCTTCTTCGACCTGATTGCCGAAGAGCCGCGCTTGAGTGCCACCGCGCTGCAAACCGTCGGCAGTAAAGGCTGGGATGGCTTCTTGCTGGCCCGTGTTTTGTAATAAATTAAGTAATTACTCAAATATCCCTAAACCTTTGCCCTAAATTTCCGATAAGAATTCCGTACTTGGTTGTTCTATTTTAATTTTTAGGGTTAATAAGGGATTTTTTGATGAAAAAAGTATTACTTACCGCTGCTTTTGCCGTGCTGCTGTCTGGTTGTGCTCAACAGACTTTCAACCTGGGTCAGGGCGTGGCCACTAAGCCGAAAGAAGTGACCACGCATCACTTCTTCGTTAGCGGTATTGGTCAGCATAAAATGGTTGATGCGGCGAAAGTCTGTGGCGGCGCAGATAAAGTTTCTCGCGTAGAAGTTCAGGAAACTTTCCCTAACGTTCTGCTGAGCATCGTGACCTTTGGTATCTACACCCCACGTGAAGCGCGCGTTTATTGCGCATAATAGGAAATTTTTCCTCGCTAAACGGGCGCATCAGGCGCCCGTTTTCACACCTAAACTCAGGCAGGAAAAGGCGTTGAAGCAGTAAGTTTAAAAGCTACATAATTCATTCACGATCCCTACAGGCAAAAGCCGGAACTTCACATTTTCACCAGAGTCTTATTGGCAAGTTTCACATGGATGAAACTGAAGGTCAGTTAAGGGCTGGGAAGGGCAATTTTGCCCTCCTGCAACAATGTTGGAATTTTAAGGGATTAATGAAATGAAAAAAGTTTTACTTACTGCATTTTTTGCCGTGCTGCTAACCGGTTGTGCACAGCAGACGTTTAATATGGATCAGGGCATCTCTTCTGAGCCTAAAAAAGAGGTTACGCACCACTTCTTCCTGAACGGTATCGGCCAGACTAAGACCATTGATGCGGCGAAAGTCTGCGGCGGTGCGGATAAAGTCGTGCGTGTTGAAGTTCAGGAAACCTTCCCTGATGTGGTCTTGCGCGTGCTGACGTTTGGCATTTACGCGCCGCGTGATGCTCGCGTCTTCTGCTCTTAATGAGTCGACGCTAGAAATAAAAACGGGCGCTCATCGGCGCCCGTTTCTTGTTACAAACTGTGGCCTTAGCACGTTGTTAGCGCCAGATGCAACAGTGGGAAAGGGTTGCCCTGACCATCATGGCTTGAGCGCGAAACTACGATAAACCCTTGTTTCTTATAAAAGGCCAGCGCCTGCGGGTTCTGCTCATTGACGTCCAGCTTAGTGGCATTCATCTGCTTGACGGCGTACTGCAACAGGGCTTTACCAATCCCTTTGCCGTGGGCTTCTGGCACCACAAATAGCATTTCCACATTGCCCTCTGATACCCCGACAAACCCCTGAATTACTGAGTCAGCGTCTTTAAACACCCGTAGTTTCACGGCTTGCAAATAGTTATGGCGGATTTGCGGGCGCATCGCGGCGATATCCGCCTCTTGCAGAAAATCGTGCGTGGCCCTGACTGAGCTTTCCCAGACCTCAATAATGCGGTCAAACTCTGCTTCATGCGTTTCAACGATGCCATTCATTGCTGTTGTCCTTATTATCAGCGCGTTACGCCGATAATAAGTGGATTGTCAGCCCAACGCCAGCCCGAGCACCGCGCCTGCCGCCAGCACCCATAGCGGGTGGAAACGCTTGCTCACCGCCAGCAGCGTGCAGATAGCAATTACCGCCGCCATGCTCAGATTGGGCGCCGTGGCCTTGGCTATCAACAAGCCGCTGGAGACTACCAAGCCGACAGTCACCGGCACCAGCCCACGCTGCACGATTTGCCGCCATGGCCGGTCTTTGTAACGCTTCCAGCCGCCCATTACGATAAGCGTGATGATGGAAGAAGGGCCGAACTTCGCCAGAGACGACACCAGCAGGCCCGCCCAGCCAGCCACTTGCCAGCCGACCAGCGGCACTATCATCATATTCGGGCCGGGGGCCGCCTGCGCCAAGGCGAACAGGGCGCTGAACTCCTGAGCACTCATCCAATGATGCACTTGCACCACTTCGCGCTGCATCTCCGGCAGAATGGTATTGCCACCGCCGAAGGCCAAAACCGAAAGCTGGGTAAAGAGTAAAGCCAGTGAAATCAGTATCGCGCTCATGCTTTGCTCCTCGCACAGATGAAAATGCTAATAGGGGCCAGCACTAGCATTACGGGCAGCATCGGGATACGGAATCCAGCAATGGCAATAACGCCAACGGCCACCACGACCAGCTGCAACCATTTGCCCCACAGCGGCGCCAGCATCTTGATGCCGGTGGAGAGCAGCAGGCCACCCGCCGCGGCCGCCAGTCCGGCAAACAGATGCTCGATCACCACGTCGTTTTGATAGCGGGCATACACCAGCCCGAGCAGCACCACGCAGATAGTGGGCGCCAATATCAGCCCCATCAGGGCCGACAGCGCGCCGCGCAGTCCGCGAAACTCCATCCCCAGCGCGACTGACAAATTAATAATGTTGCCGCCGGGCAGGAACTGGCACAGCCCTAACAGCTCGGTGAATTGCTCGGCGCTCAGCCAACGGCGCTTCTCGACCAGCATGTGTCTCGCCATTGGCAGCACGCCGCCAAATCCGGTCAGCCCGAGAATGAAAAACCCCATAAATAGTTGCCGACAGTCGGGTGTGTGCAGCTCGGCTTGGTGGTGAGAACGGGTCTCTAAAGAGTGTTGAGTCATAATGGCAATTCCCTGAACAGCGTGCTTTACGCTCTGGTTTTTTTGCCATAATGCTCGGCGGCGTGTCATGATGTCTAATGCATTTAATGACCACAAAGGATACCTAAAAGGTATGTCAAAACTGGATCTGCGAAAACTCCGCGCGTTTGTTACCGTGGTTGAAGAAGGCAGTATTTCCCGCGCCGCCGAGCGTCTGTTTATTCAGCAGCCGCCGTTAAGTCGCTTATTGCAGGGGCTGGAGCAGGATTTTGGCGTTCCACTGCTGGTTCGCCAGCCGCGCGGCGTGGTCGCGACCGATGCCGGAAGCGTGCTGCTGCAAGAGGCGCGGGCGCTGCTTTCACGCGCCGACCAGCTGGAAGCGGCGATGCAGCGCGCGGCGCAGGGCAAGCAGGGAAGTATCACCGTCGGCTTCACCAGCTCTTCCGCGCTGCACTCCTTTGTGCCGGAAGTGCTGCGCCGCTATCGCGAAATTTACCCCACGGTGAGCACCCAGTTGGAGGAAGCGGGAAGCACCGAGCTATTGCAGGGCGTTCTGGCGCAGCGCATTGACCTTGCATTCGTCAGGATGCCGGTTCACGGTATGCCCGAGTTGAAGGTGGAGCGCGTGTTGCAGGAGCCGATGCTGGTGGCGCTCCCAGCGGGGCATCGGCTGGCAACGCTGCCGCGCAACGAGCCGATTTCACTCAAGCTATTGGCGAACGAGCCTTTTGTGCTTTACCGACGCCCGGCGGGACAGGGGCTGTATGACGCCATTTTAGCCGCCTGTTTCCGTGCCGGGTTTAGCCCGCAAATAGTGCAAGAAGCGCCGCGTTTGACCTCATGTCTGAGTCTGGTGGGCGCGGGGCTTGGCGTGTCTATTGTGCCGCAATCAATCACCCGACTGGGCGGAGAAGGGATGGTGTTTCTGCCGCTGGTGGCGCAGGCGCAGCTCAGCGCGCCACTCTATTTGGCTCGCCGCGAAGACAGCGACGCCTCGGCGATCATCAATACATTCTGTGAGTTGCTGCGCACTCAGCTGATTGATAATTAAAGATGTTCTTCGGAGATGTGGCGCACCGTGGCTTCCAGCGTGCTGGAGTCGGATTCAATGGCGCTCAATAGGGAGTCGAGTAAACCGGGGAAGCGTGCGTCGAGATCTTCGCGACGCAGAGACAACAAGTTGGCGCGGCCGTCCGGGCGCTGCCAGATAACGCCGCTGTCACGCAACACCCGCCAGTGGTGGGTTAAGGTCGATTTTGACAAGCCCTGCAACAGGGTTCCGCAAGGGTGTTCACCGCCTTTGGCCAGCGTGCGTACTACGGCTAAACGCAGCGGATTGCCCAGTGCTGTCAGCACGTTTTCTAAGCGAATCTGCTCGCGCTCGGGGTGGTTCGCTATCATTGGAATGATCCTCTTGGTTTCACGCCGACGTGCGTGGGACGCGCAATATAGCTCATACAGCTACACTGTTTAAAGCACACATCACAACGATTTCACTAATAGAATAAATTTATTGTACGAATATACTCGTACAGTTGTATTATACCGCTCGTTAAATGAAATGACGAAAAACTGCACACCGCAGGTCGTCAACTTTGCCATCCATCACGTAAGGACGTTATATGGCTCGCCAAACCCCCATTGAGCGCTACCGCAATATTGGTATCTCAGCACACATCGACGCCGGTAAAACCACCACCACCGAGCGCATCCTGTTTTACACCGGCATGAACCATAAGCTGGGTGAAGTGCATGATGGCGGTGCGACGACGGACTGGATGGCGCAAGAACAAGAACGCGGGATCACCATCACTTCGGCGGCTGTGACCTGTTTCTGGCAGGGTATGGATCACTCGTTTGATGCCCACCGCATCAACATTATCGACACCCCGGGGCACGTCGATTTCACCATCGAAGTTGAGCGCTCAATGCGCGTGCTCGACGGCGCGGTGATGGTCTATGACTCGGTCGGCGGCGTACAGCCGCAGTCGGAAACCGTGTGGCGTCAGGCCAACAAATACAAAGTGCCGCGTCTGGCTTTCGTCAACAAAATGGACCGTCCGGGGGCTAACTTCTTCCGCGTCCGCCAGATGATGGTTGACCGGCTGAAAGCCAATCCGGTGCCGATTGTTATCCCAATTGGTAGCGAAGAGAACTTCGTCGGCGTGGTCGATTTACGCAAAATGCGCGCCATCCTGTGGGATGACGAGACGCAGGGCATGACCTTCCGCTATGAGCCGATCCCCGCCGAGTTACAGGCGCTGGCCGAAGAGTGGCGTGAAAAAATGGTTTCTGCGGCGGCCGAGGCCAATGATGCGTTGATGGATAAGTACCTTGAAGAAGGGGACCTGTCCGAAGACGAAATCACTCAAGGTCTGCGCATCCGCACCATTGCCGGTGAAATTCAGCCGATGCTTTGCGGCAGCGCCTTTAAGAACAAAGGCGTGCAGCGCATGCTCGACGCAGTGGTCGAACTGATGCCTTCTCCGCTGGACATCCCGCCGGTCGCGGGTACTGACGAGAAGGATCAGGAAGTGTTCCGCCATTCTGATGACAATGAGAAGTTCTCGGCGCTGGCGTTCAAACTGATGACCGACCCCTATGTGGGGCAATTGACCTTCGTGCGCGTCTATTCCGGCGTGTTGAAGAAAGGCGATAGCGTCTACAACCCGGTGCGCGGCAAGAAAGAGCGAATCGGCCGTATTGTGCAGATGCATGCTAACGATCGTATTGAGATTGATGAGATCCGCGCGGGCGATATTGCGGCCTGCGTCGGCCTGAAAGATGTAACCACCGGGGAAACCCTGTGCGACCCATCTGACATTATCACTCTGGTGCGCATGGAGTTCCCTGAGCCGGTGATTTCACAGGCCATCGAGCCGAAAACCAAGGCCGATCAGGAGAAAATGGGCATTGCGCTGTCACGGTTGGCGTCGGAGGACCCGTCGTTCCGTATCCGCACTGACGAAGAGTCCGGGCAGACGATCATTTCCGGCATGGGCGAGTTGCATCTGGAGATCATCGTTGACCGTATGAAACGCGAGTTTGGCGTCGAAGCCAATATCGGTAAGCCGCAGGTGACTTATCGTGAAACCGTGCGTAAAACGGTGACTGACGTTGACGGCAAATTTGTGCGCCAGTCCGGCGGTAAAGGCCAGTACGGCCACGTGGTATTCACCCTCGAGCCGCAGGAAGCGGGCAAAGGTTTTGCCTTTGTTGATGCCACCAAAGGTGGGGTGGTGCCGCGTGAATTTATTCCGGCGGTGGAAAAAGGCGTAGTAGAAGCGCTGAACAACGGCATTTTGGCGGGATACCCGGTGGTTGATGTCAAAGTGACCCTGACCTTCGGTTCCTCCCACGAGGTGGATTCCTCGGAAATGGCCTTCAAGATGGCGGCTATCTTTGGTTTCAAAGAGGCGGCGCGTCAGGCCAGCCCGGTGATCCTCGAGCCGATGATGCGCGTTGAAGTGGAAACGCCGGAAGACTACGCCGGTAGCGTGATGGGCGATTTGTCTTCTCGTCGCGGTACGGTGCAGGGGATGGAAGAGATTGCGGGCGGCGGCGGTAAAATTATTAAAGCCGAAGTGCCGCTCTCCGAGATGTTTGGTTACTCGACCACGCTGCGATCTATGTCGCAAGGCCGTGCAACTTACACCATGGAGTTCAACCATTACGCCGAGGCACCGCGCAACGTCGCAGAAAGTATCATCGCCGCGCGTGGCTAATCAGTAAGAATGGAGTAAAACGAAACGGCCTGAAAGGGCCGTTTTTTATTGGGCGCAGGGAATAGGACTCAGAACACCGCGAAATAAGGAGGTTAAGATGTATTGGCATGAGCGCCTGAAGTGTGTAAATATTGTGCGCATTGTTGATGCGTACAAGGAGTGTGTAATGCCAGTTAATTCGTCCACGGCCAAGCGAAGAACCAACGTCACGTTAAACGCTGAGCTGCTGGAGCAAGCCAAAGCGTTAGGCATTAATTTATCCGCGACTTTTGACATAGCGTTGAAAGAAGCCGTCAGGGAACAGCAGAGGAAACAGTTCATGGAAGAAAATCAGCAAGCCATCGATTCATGCAATGCCTTCACCGAAGAGGCCGGATTATTTTCACAAGGAAGGAGCGTGTTGTAATGGCGCAATTCGATATTTATGAAAACCTTGGCGCGGGAAAGGGCAAGTATCCCTTCTTTATGGATATCCAAAATCCGCTGTTTGAACGGCTCAACGAGCGCGTGGTTATCCCTTTAACCTCAATTAACAACCTCAAGGCTATCAAGCAATTACATCCTTCTATCGAGGTCTCGGGCCAGTATTACCTCATCATGACCAATCTACTGACCAGTATTCGCTTGCAGGAGTTACGGCATCAGCCGGTGATGAATGCGAGCAGTGCGAGAGATGAGGTGGTGGCTGCCATGGATCTGCTGGTGTTGGGGATTTAGCTGCCATAGCGCGAAGGGATTTCCCTCCCCGAGTCAGGGGAGGGGTAGGTGCGGCACAGCTTATTTCAAGCTTTCACTCAGGAAGGTCGTCGCTTCGCTGATGGCCGCGCGGGTTGCTGGCGTTTGTGACAGCGCGTTAAGCAGCACGAAGTCGTGGATGGTTCCGGCGTAGCGGGTTGCGGTGACGCGCACTCCGGCCTGAGTCAGTTTGCGGGCGTAGGCTTCGCCTTCATCACGCAGCACGTCATTTTCGTCAGTGATCACCATTGCCTGCGGTAGGCCTTTCAGCTGTTCAACCGTGGCATTCAGCGGCGAATGGTAGATATCTTCGCGTTTGGCGACATTAGGTTCGTATTGATCCCAGAACCACTTCATGCCATCGCGGGTTAACCACGGCCCTTGGGCGAACTCGTGGTAAGAGCCGTTATCGAAATTAGCTGAGGTCACCGGGTAGAACAGCAGCTGGGACTTAATTGCCGGCGTTTTGCGCTCTTTTGCCAGCAGCGTGACCACGGCCGCCATATTGCCACCGACGCTATCCCCGGCCACGGCCAGCCGCGAGGCATCGACGTTGAACTCATCGGCGTGGTCGGCAATATATTTCGTCACTGCGTAATCTTCTTCAATCGCTACCGGATAGTGGTTTTCCGGCGAGCGGCTGTAATCCACGAACACCAGCGTGGCTTTGCTGCCTACTGCCAATTCGCGAACCAGACGGTCATGGGTATTTTTGTCGCCCATTACCCAACCTGCGCCGTGGAAATAGACAATCACCGGCAGTTTCTGGCTAAAGCCCTGTGGGCGAATAACGCGGATATTGGTTTTTCCTTTAGGGCCAATGGGCAACACTTTGTCTTCGATGTCTACATTCAGCAGGTGGTCGGGCTTGGCCTGCGCACCTTCAAGCACTTTGCGGGCATTGGCCGGTGTCATTTTATAAATCGGGGTAGAACCGGCCAGAGAGTCGAGAAAAGCCTGAGTGGTTGGTTCAAGGACCGGCGCGGCGAAGGCGCTGGCAGATAACATGGATAAGGCTAAGGTGCTGGCGGCAGTGATTTTACGTTTCATTATTTTTCTCTCTGATGTTGTGAACGCTATGTTGTGGTGATGGGATGTTTTATATCTCGCTATTAAATAGTGCGCAAGTTAATTGTTGTTGTTTAAATATCGCGATAATTAAATTTTAATTGAAACCTGTGGTTTAACTTTTAAAAATCAATGGGATAACACTTTGTGCTTTTTTTGTAGCAACAATAGCTTTCAGCTGTGGGAGAAAAGTTAGGTGAGTGTGGTGATCAGGCGAGCTATTTAACTGAAAATTAATAAAAATTCGGGGTAACGCATACCAAAGGTAATGTCCTGTAAAGAGCAAAACCAACTTAGCGGAAGACGTGCTAAGCTCCTGCAACATTTTGAAACATCACGCTCAGGATAGACAGGGAATGGACGTGTTTTTGGCTTATATTATTGAAAACCCTTCGCGGGTTTTGGTTTCCATAGCGTCAATTGGCATGGTGATTTTCGCCGCGCTATTACGCGGTGCCCATGCCGTGTTTGCCAGCTTATTGGCGATATTCGGATCGTTTTTAGCGATGTTGTTATAGCGGGTCCGGCAAGGGGCGTGCGGGAAACAGCCTATCGCACTTCCACCAATTTCCCTTCAATGACCTTCAGCTGTTTGTCCAATACTACGTAGTCAGCCCGGGCTCCCGGCTCGATTATCCCGCGGTCGTGTAAACCCAGGAAATCTGCCTGATAGCCCCAACGTCCAGTGCATCGCCACCTTGCATGATGTCCTTACCGCCGCCGCGAAAGTTTGTCCTTAGTGCTGCCCGCCTCCTGGGTGTTGGAGAAACCTCATCTGACTGCTGACTATTTGGCTCGCCAGCCGTTGTTAATGATCTCTCCCAAGTGCGCAGCGGATTTTTATCGCTGCGCCATGTCACGGTTGACAAAGCAAGGCGTGGCGACCAGACGAGGTGAAACATCACCGGCGGTGAGTCAGTTTTTAGCCTTACTGCCCGCCGTTGGCGCTAAGCCAGATTCGAATGGCTTGCTCAAGCTGTAGGATATCGGCACTCAGCTGGCGGAAGTCGGTATTCAGCGCCTCGGCGTCCGGGCTGCCAAAGGCCTGATCTTCCATCATGCTGGCCATCTCCTCAATCTGCTCGGCGCCGACAATCTGCGCCGCGCCGCTGATTTTATGCAGCGCCTCGGCGAAACTGCGCCAATCCTCTTTTTCCAACGCCGCGCTGGCTGCCGCCGCGTCGCGCCGGTTCTCATCCCGCGTCTGTTCTAGCATTTGCTTGAGCAGGGCGTCATCCCGCATCGCTAGCGCCCGCAAACTTGGCAGGTCAATCAGGGTTTCCAGCGGTGGCGGAGTAGAAATCACCAACGCCAGTTGATGAAGCGCCGCATTAAGCTGCTTCATGCGCAGGGGTTTGAAGAAGCACTCATTCATGCCGACGTCCAGACTGGCTTTGCGCTCGGCGGCCTGCGCGTTAGCCGTCAGCCCCCAAATCATCGCAGGTTGTCCGTTTTGGCGAATCGCGCGCGTCAGCGCTAATCCGTCCATGACCGGCATATGGCAATCGGTTATCACCAAGTCAACATGATGCTCCTGCCATAGCCGCAGCGCCTGCTCGCCATTGACCGCCTCAATCACCCGATGCCCCAGCGACGTCAACTGGCGGCGCAGCAGTAGGCGGTTGGTTGGGTGGTCATCGGCAATCAGAATATCCAGCGAGCGCGGCGTAATGCGCAGGCCGTCTTCGGTCACCGCAGGCGAATGCAGGGCCGCGCGAGCAGGCAGGTCGAAGGTGAGGATCACCCGGGTTCCCTGACCCGGCTTGCTGTCGAACCGGCAGGTGCCGCTCATCAGCTGGATTAACTCGGCGCTGATCACCAAGCCTAATCCCGTGCCGGTCTGCTTTTTACCCGCGTCGAGCTGCTTAAACGGCACGAACAGTTTTTTCTGGTCCTCGTCGCTGATACCAATGCCGGTATCATGCACCACCACCTGCATTTGCAGGCGATCCTCGGAACTCTGCGCGCCTGATAGCTCAATGCCCACCGTGCCGCGCGTGGTGAATTTCAGTGCATTGCTCAGGTAATTATAGAGCACCTGTTTCAGCCGCTGCGGGTCGAGCCAGACTTCAATATCCTGCGTCAGACGATTATCCCAGCTCAGCTTCAGCCCTTTCTGCTGGGCCAAGCCTTCAAAAATATGGACCACCGAGGAGCAGGTTTGCACTGGCGACACCCACTGCGGCGAAAGCTCAAGGTTGCCGGACTCAATCTTCGCCAGATCCAGTACGTCGCCCACTAACTCAATCAGCGACTGAGCCGAGGTGTAAGCCAGTTGCAGAGCCTCGCCGTCTGGCGTATCGGCATTGCGGCTATTCTCTGCCAGTTCGAGCAGGCCGATGATCGCGCTGACCGGGGTACGAATCTCATGGCTCATGGTGGCGAGGAAGGTGCTTTTCGCCTTGTTGGCCTGCTGGGCGTTATCTTTTTCGGCGGAGACTTCCACCAACAGATTTTCGTAATCGGTGATGTCCTGCCAGCCGCAGATAAGCCCGTCAATCGCCCCTTTATGGTCGTTTAATACCGTGGTCCAGTGGGCGACAATGCGATGTTCTTCACCATTAAACAGGGTGGCGCGCTGTTGGTATTCGTGGCCGTCTTGTTCATTTTGCTGCTGTGACAGTAACGGCTCAAGGGCAGGCAGTAACGGCGACAGCGGATGGCGCTGGTCAAACAGCGGCAGCGCCATATGTTCGGGTGCTACTTGTGCAAAGAACTGGTCGTAGGCGCGGTTGTGACTTATCACCTCGCCGTGACGGTTCACCACGTAAATAGGCGTCGGCGAGCCGTTTAGCAGGGTGTCGCGGAAGTTAAGTTGCAGCAGCAGCGCGGCCTGCGCCTTTTGCTTCACTTTCATCGCCCGGCGCAGCCAGAAGGCCCAAAGCAGGGTGCTGATCACCAATATGCCCGCCAGCCCGAACATCAAATAATATTGGGTGCTGTAGAGCTTCCAGGTTTCCAGCGGCACTTCCGGGCTGCCTTGCCACTTGTTGAAGATTTTGGCGTAGGCGCGTGGCGGAATATCGGCCAGCGTCTTGTTGAGAATGCCTTCAAGCTCGCGCTGATCTTTACGCACCCCGAAGCTGACGGTGGCCGTCTGATCGCCTACGCGGGCGGCAATTTTCAGCCGACCGGCGAAGTAGCGGTCAATCATAAAGCTGGCACCGGTTTGAATATGAATCGCGGCGTCGGCGCGCTTTTCTTCCACCAATTTCATGGCTAGGGTGGCATTGGCCACGGGGAGCCAGACCACTTCTGGGTACAGCTCGGCGTATCTCTGCTGAATCTGATTACCGTCGACCACCGCCACGCGCATCTTGCCGCCCAGCTCTGTCGGCGCTTTGTCATCATTACGGACCACCAGAACGAAAGGTGCAAACATGAAAGGACGGGTAAAGGTCATCTTATCTTCGCGCAGCGTACTGTGGCTCAGAGCGGCAATCATATCACCTTTGTGATTGACCAAATCGTCGGCCATGCTGCTGACATTTCCTTCGGGGATCATCTCGAAATGAATGCCGGTACGCAGGGAAATCAGATGCAGCAGGTCCATGCTAATACCGTGGAAGCTGCCGTCGGCGTCGCGCAGGCTGATCGGCGCGTAGAACGGATTGGCGATCACCTTAATCACCGGATTCTCTTTAATCCACTGCTGCTCGTGGGCGGTCATTTTCACCGGCTGGTGCAGGAAGAAGAAGTCCGGTCCGAGGAACCAGGAGTTGATGATGGCGTCCTGTTGCAGCGGCGTGACGGCGGCCAGCACGCTGTTGACCGCGCGCAAAAGCACGGCATTGTCTTTGCGCATCACGAAGCGAGCTCCGGCGTCGAGAGCCGTGGAGACGGATACTACCGACAGGCTATTGCTGTAATTTCTGTCGATGAAGAAACTGACATTGGCCATATTGCCAAGCAGGTAGTCGTAATGGCGGTAGGCAAGGGCGGAAATAGCGCTTTGGCTTGAGGGGAAACGGGTTATCTGCGCGTCGGGATAGAGCTTTTTGATCTGGGCATCAGACAAGTAATCCTTGGCGACCACCAGGCTGAAAGGCTTACCCGGCGTGGGTTTGTCCATGTCGGTGGCTTCTTTGGTGACCAGCGCAGGATGATTGGGCAAATAGGCGAGGCTGGCTGAGAAGCGCTGTGGGTCGATGTCTGGCGAGCCGTGGTCGTCAATCATCATATCCACCTGACCGGACTCCACTGCCATCAGCGCCTCGGCACGGCTTTCAAAACGCACCGGGCGAGGTTGCACGCCGAGCTGGCGGCTGACGATTTGCAGATAATCGGCGGAGATACCTTCAAAGGTGCCCGGAGCGACCACGATATCCATCGGCTGGTTTTGCGGCTCCCAGGTGGCGACCGTCAGCTCTTTCTTGATGCCCAGCCAGCGCCAGTCGGCGTCGGAGAGGTGGAACTTCAATTCAGGCTGTTGCTGGCGGCTGTAAATCATCAATTGTTGGGGTGGCGGCGCGGCCAGCACCGACATGGATAACGTCAGCAGTAAAACAAAAAGCACTTTTAACATTACTTTGGGCCTGTCACTGGGTCATGAAATCTGGTTACGTCTGACAAAGTCGAGTAACTCCGTCCGTGTTTTCAGCCCCAGTTTGTCCATTAACCGGCTTTTATAAGTGCTGATGGTTTTATTGCTTATTTTCATTCTAGTGGCAATGGTGATCACTTCCATGCCCTGAGCTAAATATTGCAAAACCTGAAATTCCCGCGTGGAAAGGGTTTTAATTCGCTCGGCATCGCTGGTGGTTTCTTCTAATAAGGCGTTGCTATGGCTTTTAAGGGGAAAATAGCCATAACCATTGCGCACGGCTTCAATGGCAATATTTAAATCAGACAGGTTATTTTTCTTGCTGATAAAGCCGTTGGCCCCGCTTTTCGCGCTACGCAGGGCGTAGTAGTCGGCATTTTTACCACTCATGACGATGGCGGGCGTGTGGTTACGCTGGGTTCTTAAATTTTCGATCACTTCCAGCCCGTCCATATTATTTATATCAATATCAATAATTAACATGTCTGGTTCTAACTCGGCCATCAAACCAAAAACTTCCTGACCATCGGCGGTTTCAGCCACCACTTCATGTCCGTTATTTTCTAGCAAAAAGCGTATTGCGGTACGGGCCAAGGGATGGTCATCAACGATAAGAAATCGACTCATTATTATTCCAACCTAAAGTAAATGCTGTCGCAGTCTCTAAGAATAAGAGTAGATGACTGTAAGATTATTCGTATCTTAAATAGCCGCACTCCCTATAACAAGATGAATTCGCCTTTGTAGGCCAGTTCCTACAGGGGGTGATGATTTGGCTGATACGAGATGCTGGGCAAGGGATAAAAAAGGAGGAAAGCAGAGCTCTGGCTGTTCCCCTTCATCACTAAAGTCAGCTGACTTGGTTGTCCATGTCACTGTCAGATTGAGTTCTGGGTTAACTTAGCCTCTTTGACTCGCGCCGTAATAGTGTTGAATGCAACATCGTCAGCCGCGGAGGTATCAGTATCGGCTCTTTAATCTCGGCTGTGGGGATTTCACCCCACTCGGCACGGGGTTGGCGTCGGGCAGATATTAATGGCGCATTCATAATCATTACTCATTTTGAGTTAGAGAATTAAAAGGAATAAGCGGTCACTAAACGGGCAGGCTGTTTCCTTTTAACTTAAAGTGAAAAAATGACGTAATAAAAAATTCGTGGAATAACATTTGGCGTCATTCCATCAAGATTTTTCTTATTAAACATTATTTAAATAAAGGGAAAAATCAGCCAATTCGTCAGGCGGCGTAGGCGCTGGACTACGGGGTGTGTAGTCAGAATGAAATAGAAAATAGGAGTTATTCTTTAATCACTTTTAAGATAATCTGTTTCGTTGTTAGTGCGTTTATATTTGCTTTTTTCGTCGCGGACTCATGTCGAATGAGTGCCGTAGTCTTGTCATCCATTTCCTACAGCTCATGATGATTTCGCCGATTATTATCCCTCGCAATAACTTGTTTAATGGTTCCATGCTGACCGATTAATACCTCATCCCCAGATGCTCGGTTAGCTGCCTGCGTAACCCGATGGAGGGGTTACCACGCTTTATTTGGCAACGCTTTCTGTTCCACACCAGGGAATATTTGCCACGATACTGTGGCATTTTTTTATCATGAGAATAGATATGCTTAATATCGCTATGATGGACGCCGATACTTATATTAAATATGGTCTTTCTGTCTACTTTAATTCCAAAGGGATTAATGTGATGGCCGCCTCAAATATTAGTGATCTGACCGTTAACCTTCGAAGCAATGAGATCGACGTAGTGGTGATGGAGTTATTCAGCCGCGATAATGATGTTTTCGAATGTATTGAGTTTGTACGATCCTTCTCATCCAAATGGCCGCGCAGCAAATTGGTGATCTATACCCAAGTTGCTAACGAAGACGCCGTGAAGTTATTAATTTCCGTCACCGGCCAGAAAGAGATCGTTTATAAAACTGACAGTATGCATGCGCTGGCGTCGTGCGTATTTTCACCTTGGAAAGGCAGCCTGACCTGCTTCAACATGGCGCATTAATATGGCGATACCCTCAAACAGATTTGCCAAATTAACGGCGCGGGAATGGTGCGTCATGCGCATGCTAGCCGACGGCATTGTGCCGATGCAAATCGCCGACAGTTTGTCGATCAGTGTCAAAACCGTTAGTCAGCACGTCAATAATATTGAAAAAAAGCTCGGCGTTGAAAACCGTCTGTACCTACAGAAGATGCTGATAAAGTTAAAAAAAGAGGCCAATGCATATTCAACGCCTCCAGATGCTATTCGGTTTTCCAAGCGAATGCCGGGGAAGCGCCACCCTTAATCGGCAAGAGGGAAAGTACCTAATATTTTATGAGCGCGGCACTCGCCGCGCTCTCCGTTCAGGCCTAGTTACTTATCCAAGGTTTGAATAATGTTGTAGGTGGCGTTGACCCTGTCGTCGTTCGGGAACCATTTGTTCGCCAGCATCACCACGGCAATTTTGCGCGACGGAATAAACACCGCGTAGGTGGAGAACCCGCCGGTGGAGCCGGTTTTGTTATACCAGTTCTCAGGCGTGCCCGGTTTTGGCGGCGTGATGGCGGTGGCTGGCATACCCTCCATAATCATCCCCGCTGCATTGCCGGTCACCAGTTGCTTGAGTTCTGGCGGGTAGGCGTAGCTTTCCCACATCATATCTTGGGTGAATTCGCTGGCTTTGAAATAGCCGGTATGGGTATCGTTAATGGCTTTCTGCCATGAGTCGTCGATTTTCTTCACTTGCATATTGGCATCAAGGAAGCGAATTAAATCCAGCGAGTTAGATTTCAAGCCATAAGACTCGGCATCCAGCGGGCCGGGATTCACCCGAACCGGCTTATCAGCCTTGTTATAACCTTGCGCATAGTCGTGCATCTGATCTTCTGGCACGTTGACATAAGTACGGGTCATGCCCACGGCTGGGAGCAGCTGCTTCTCCATCGCGTCGCTGAATTTCATATTCAGGCTTTGCGCGGTGATCATCCCCAGCATGCCGATACCCAAGTTGGAATAAACCCGATAAGTGCCAATCGCATGCTTTGGCTGCCAGTTTTTGTAGTAAGTCATCAACTGGGTGTTATTGGTCACGTCGTCCGGCACGAACAGCGGCAGACCGGAGGTGTGAGTCGCCAGATTCAGCAGACTGACATGGTCGAAGGCAGAACCTTTCAGCGACGGCAGATATTTACTGGCCGGATCGTTGAAGTCTATTTTGCCCTGATTATTGGCATAGGCCGCCAGCGTCGCGGTAAAGGTTTTGCTCAGCGAGCCAATTTCAAACAGCGTGGTGTTAGTAATTGGGGCCTTGGTCTGTTTCGAGGCCACGCCGTAGTTGTAGAATGTGTGCTTGCCGTTTTCAGAGACGGCGATGGTCATGCCCGGCACATGGTATTTCTGCATCAAGGGCTGGATTATTTTATCGATCTCGGCTTTGTCGGTGGCCGCGCTGACGGATGCACTTAATAGCGTCAGTGGGAACAGAGCCAGAACTAACATCTGGTTTTTTTTCATGGTGAATTCTCAGGTATTGAAAAAATAAATGGATTTAGATGAATCGTTTGACGTCGCGAATAAGTTTTATCCATTCGCCATCTTCTCACAAGCGACAAGAATTTCAGGGAGCCTAAAGGAAAACTTATGCCACACGCCATGCGCAACCGACTACCATTAAACGCCTTACGAGCCTTCGAGTCTTCTGCACGTCATTTAAGTTTCACCCGCGCCGGGTTGGAACTGTGCGTGACACAGGCCGCCATCAGCCAGCAGGTCAGAAGTCTCGAAGAGCAGTTGGGCATCGTGCTGTTCCGCCGTCTGCCACGGGGATTAGATTTGACTGAGGAAGGTCAGGCGCTGTTTCCCGTTCTCAGTGACGCCTTTGAGCGCATCAGCGCGGTACTGCATCAGTTTGAGGACGGCCATTTTCACGAGGTGCTCACCGTGGCGGTGGTCGGCACCTTTGCCGTGGGCTGGCTAATGCCCCGGCTGGCCTCATTCCGCGAAGCTCATCCGTTTATCGATCTGCGCATTCTGACCAACAATAACGTCGTGAATCTGGCCTCTGACGGCATGGATTTAGCCATCCGTTTCGGCAATGGCCAGTGGCCGATGACGCAAAATCTTAAGTTGCTGGACGCGCCGCTGACCGTGCTCTGTACCCCTGAGATTGCCCGCCAGTTGCAGACGCCAGAGGACCTGAAACGCCATCCGCTGATGCGCACTTATCGCAAGGATGAGTGGGATCAGTGGCTCAGCGCCGCGCAAATCACGCCGTGGCGCATTGGCGGCCCGGTATTTGACTCCTCGCGGCTAATGGTGGAAAGCGCCATTCACTGCGGCGGCGCGGTGCTGGTTCCAGCCAACATGTTTAGTCGCGAAGTGCAGAGCGGCCAGCTGGTGCAGCCATTCCCGTTAGAAGTAGATCTTGGCAGTTATTGGCTGACCCAGCTTAAATCGCGCGCCAAAACCCCGGCGATTAAAAGCTTTGAGAACTGGCTGATACAGCAGGTGGCGGCGGGCTAAGCCACGATTAGCCACTCACAACGCACCTGAGATCTCA
>Ga0157370_10003832_pt1 | contig 17540 bp, 17 predicted proteins | sample C35metaG_FD_113463 | JGI IMG/M metagenome (GOLD analysis project Ga0157370, IMG submission 113463) | Corn rhizosphere microbial communities from Kellogg Biological Station, Michigan, USA - C3-5 metaG | ecosystem: Host-associated > Plants > Roots > Rhizosphere > Soil | place: USA: Michigan...
GATAAAAAATTCTATGGTAATTATATGCCTAAATTTAATTATGGTTTAAGTGTAGGCTTTAATTATAAAAGTTTTGACCTTTCTGTTGATGGTTACGGTGCAGGAGGAAACAAAATATACAATGGCTTAAAAGGAACACGTATCAATGGTGGTGAAAACTTCCCTGCAGATATGTTTAATGGCCGTTGGACGCCTGATAATACTACAGCTACTAAACCGGGTGCTAACAGAGATGCTGTTGCGTCAAGCTACTATCTGGAGAAAGCAGACTATCTGAGAATTAATAATATTACGATAGGCTATACATTCAATAATGTTTGGAAAGAAGTATCAAGGTTAAGGATATATGCTACGGCAATGAATCCGTTCCTGATAACAAAATATTCAGGTTTTACGCCTGAACTTAATACACCGGATGCAGATGGACGTGTAACTGCAGGTGGTTCTTCAGGTATAGAACTTTCGGCTTATCCTAATGTTAAAACATTCTTATTTGGTGTTACTGTAGATCTTTAATATAAAAGTTATGAAAAAACAATATACAAAAATAATATGCCTGTTAATGGGTGCTGCGGTGCTTATGATAGGTTGTAGCGATGATTTTCTTGATGTAGATTCAAGACAAAATCTCGACGCTGAGGATCAGGAAAATGTTACTCCTGAACAATTCGTGAACGGTATTTACGGTATGCTTACAGAGTTTGACTATGCTTTTGCATATTTGGGTATTACAGAAATATTATCTGATAATGCCGATAAGGGAAGCTCTCCATCAGATACAGGTACCGATAAAAAAGAACTTGATGATCTTCAGTTTACAAGCAGCACAGGTTCTTTTGGTGCAATGTGGACTAACTGGTACAAAGCTATTGGCCGTGCTACGCATGCAATTGAATATACAGAAGGTTACGGACTTACTGATGAGGCATATAAAAACCGACTTATTGGTGAAGCTAAGTTTTTAAGAGCTTACCATTATTTCTTTTTAGTGAGAGGTTTTGGCGATGTGCCTTTACAGCATATAAGCCTTATTGAGCGCGCTCCAAAAGCAGATGTTTATGCTTTTATAGAAGCTGATCTTCTTGATGCTATAAATAAACTTCCAAACAAAAGCGATTATGAATCTAAAGATTTAGGTCGTGCAACTAAAGGTGCTGCTCAGGCATTACTTTCAAAAGTATACCTGTATGAGAAAAAATGGCAACAAGCTTATGATATGGCACAAACTGTAATTGGATCTGGCCAGTATGGACTTGAGAACGATTATGCAGTGCTGTGGAGAGTTACCAGCGAAAACGGAACTGAATCTATTTTTGAAGTTCAGGGTAGAGGAGAAGTTGTAGCACATGGTGTTCAGCAATATTCAGAAACTCAGGGTGCTCGTGGTACAAGTGGCTGGGGCTGGGGTTTTAATACGCCATCTCAAAATCTTCTTGATGCCTACAATGCAGCAGGTGATGATATTAGAAGAGATGCAACTATCATTTTTGCAGGCGAAACATTATATGACGGACGCGAAGTAAGTGCTTCTGTAGAAAATCCAATGTATAATGAAAAAGCATATTCAAGTGCTAATGCAGGTGCAGGAGATGGTGATAAAAACATCCGTGTTTTAAGACTTGCAGAGATATACCTTATTGCAGCTGAGGCAGCTAATGAGTTAGGTAATACTGATGCAGCTCTTACTAACCTGAATGTTGTAAGAGGCAGGGTACATTTAGGAGAAATTACAAATACTGCTAACCTAAGACAGGCAATCTGGAATGAAAGAAGGCTTGAACTTGCCTTTGAACACGACAGATGGTTTGACCTTGTTAGAACAGGACAGGCAGCAGCAGCAATGCAGGCAGCAGGTAAAACGTTCATTGTAGGAACACATGAGCTTTTCCCAATACCTTATGACCAGCTGATCCAGACACCAACAATGTCTCAGAATCCGAATTACTAATATCCAATATTTTCTTCCTCCTTACAGATACTGTAGGGGGGAAGATTTTTTTAATAGCATGAAAATAATTACAAAGCCAATGTTCAGGTATCTATTCTTCATTCCGATTCTCTTAGCAGTAGGATGCAGTTCCAGCGATCCTAAAGCATCTGGAGCTCCGGATCAGCCTGAAACACCGGCAGTAAAACTTACTGATGACCAGCTTATAGACCTTGTTGAAAAACAAACATTTAAATATTTCTGGGATTTTGCAGAACCTAATTCGGGCCTGGCGCGCGAACGTTATCATCCTGACGGTAATTATCCTGATAATGATGCCCATATAGTAACTACCGGAGGTTCCGGTTTTGGACTTATGGCCATCATTGGTGGTATTAGCCAAAAGTATATAACCCGCGAACAAGGGGTTGAAAGGTTTAAAAGAATTGCAAATTTTCTTGAAAATGCAGACCGTTTTCATGGAGCGTGGCCACACTGGATGGATGGAAATACGGGTAAGGTTAAACCTTTTGGACAAAAGGACAACGGGGGAGATCTTGTAGAAACTGCTTTTTTGACCGAAGGTATAATCTGTGTAAGGGAATTTTTTAAAAATGGCACGCCTGAAGAGCAGCAGCTTGCACAACGCTATGATGCGATGTGGAAAGGTATTGACTGGGACTGGTACCGTAACGGACAAAATGTGCTGTACTGGCACTGGTCACCAAACTATGGCTGGCAGATGAACTTTCCGCTTGAAGGATACAATGAGTGTTTAATAACGTATGTATTAGCAAGCGCATCGCCAACGCACGGTATTACACCGGATGCTTATCATCAGGGGTGGGCGAGAAATGGTGGTATTGTTTCGGGCAATACTAAATATGGCATTCCATTAATTTTAAAACACAACGGAGCAGAAGAATTTGGTGGTCCGTTATTCTGGGCGCACTATTCTTATGTTGGCCTTGATCCGCATCAATTTTCAGATCAGTATGCTAACTATTGGGACCTTAATGTAAATCAAACTAAGATAGACTATAAGTACTGTGTAGAAAACCCTAAAGGTTATGCAGGTTACGGTCCTAACTATTGGGGTCTTACAGCTTCATACAGTCATAATAATGACGGTTCTATAGGATATGATGCCCATATGCCAAGTAATGATAAAGGCGTTATATCTCCTACAGCAGCGATAAGCTCAATTGTATATACACCTGCTGAATCTCTTGCCGCAATGCGTAATTTTTATGAAAACCATGGTATGCTACTTTGGGGACCTGCAGGATTTTATGATGCGCATAGTCAACAATTTAATTGGTCAGCAAAAAGGTATCTTGCTATAGACCAAGGTCCAATGGCAGTTATGTTGGAAAACTACCGTACAGGTCTTTTATGGAATTTATTTATGAATGCACCCGAAGTAAAACAGGGGTTGATCGATCTTGGTTTTCACTCAGGTAAATACGGATTTTAATGCAGAGGTTCATTTTAACAGCCGTAATGGCATTATGCCTTACAACATCGGGCATTGCCCAGCAAGACAAAGGCGGGTCATTCAAAACAGAAATAGTTCAGAAGAAACAATTAGGATATCTGTTGCATTCGCCTGAAAATACAAAAAAAAGTAAACCGCTTATCGTTTTCCTTCACGGGTCGGGAGAAAGAGGAAATGATCTTGAAAAAGTGAAAGTACACGGGCCATTTAAATACTTAAAGGATAATAAGCTCGATGCCTATGTGCTGGCACCGCAATGTCCTGAAGAAGAAGTCTGGAACGAAGAAGTACTATATAGGCTAATACAAAAAATAGTAAAAGAAAATAACATAGATGCCAAGAGGATTTACCTTACCGGTATGAGCATGGGCGGATGGGGAGCCTGGCAACTTGCCTTGGCGCATCCAGACACCTTTGCCGCGCTTGTACCTATTTGTGGATTTACAGATGCGGTACCTATGATAGAAGACTGTAATATGAAAGACCTGCCAATACGTATTTTTCACGGATTGCTGGACGATGTTGTAGATGTGAATTATGCTATAACTATTTACAGAAAATTAAAGCCCTGTGGAGGTGATATTAAGCTTACCATTTTTGACGACGCTAATCACGACAGCTGGACAAGGGTTTATGACAACAAAGATATTTACGAATGGATGCTGAAGCAATCCAAAAACTAAGCATTCGTCTATTTATACATTAAACATCTAAAATTAAAATGAAAAAGTATTCAAGAACCTTACTCTTTGTTTTGGCATGCACGGCAACAATGCATGCTCAAAAAGCAAAAAACACAAAGATTAAACCACGCAATGAGTTTATTCCTGAACTTATGGCTAAAATGACTGTTGATGAGAAAATTGCACAATTAGTGCAGTTTACTGCCGATGGTACAGTTACAGGACCGAAAGGAGGTAATAACTTTATTGACGAAATAAAAAAAGGCAATGTAGGCTCTATACTTAATGCTACCGGCGTTAAGTATACCGGAGAGTTACAGAAGTTAAATATGGATAATTCAAGGCTTAAAATTCCATTGTTGTTTGGTTACGACGTTATTCATGGCTATAGAACCATATTTCCTATAACTCTTGGTGAAACGGCTAGTTGGGATCTTGCTGCTGTAGAGCTTGGCGCTAAAGTAGCTGCTGATGAATCTGCTGCATCAGGTGTGCACTGGACGTTTGCGCCAATGGTTGATATTGCACGCGACCCACGATGGGGCCGTGTATCTGAAGGAGCAGGTGAAGATACTTACCTTGGTTCTAAGATGGCATATACACGTGTAAAAGGATTTCAGGGTAACGACTTAATGTCACTTAACACTATCCTTGCCTGTACAAAACACTTTGCTGCTTATGGCGCTGCTGAAGCTGGACGTGATTATAATACGGTAGACATGAGCGAAAGAGTATTGAGAGAAGTATATCTTCCGCCATTTAAAGCTACTGTAGATGCAGGTGTTGGTACTTTTATGACATCATTTAATGAAATATCAGGCGTGCCTTCTACAGGGAATAAATTTCTTGTGAATGGAATACTTAAAAAGGAATGGGGATTTAATGGTTTTGTAGTAACTGACTACACAGGTATTAACGAAATGATTCCGCATGGCTATGCAAAAGATGAGGCGCATGCAGGTGAACTTGCTCTTACTGCCGGAGTCGATATGGATATGGTGGGAGGCGTTTATCTTAAGCATCTTAAACAATCATTAGCTGAGGGTAAAGTAACAATGGCTCAGATTGATGATGCATGCCGCAGAATATTAGAAGCTAAATATGACCTTGGACTTTTTCATGATCCATACCGTTATAATGATTCTAAGAGAGAAAAAGAAACAATCACTAAAAAAGAATACCTCGATGCTGCGCTTCAGGTGGCAAACAAATCGTTTGTACTGTTAAAAAACAGCAACAATGTACTTCCGCTTAAAAAGGAGCAGAAAGTTGCTTTTGTGGGGCCGCTTGTAAGCGATGAATTTAATATAATTGGTTCATGGGCTGCTACAGGTGACAGAAATGGTTTTGCGGTTAGCGTGCAGGAAGGTGTAAATAAACTGGTTACTGATAAGAGTAAGGTAAGTTTTGAAAAAGGTGTTGAAATCCTTAAAGATGACAGGAGTATGATACAGAAGGCAATTGCAAGTGCAAAAAATGCCGATGTTATTGTTGCTGTAATGGGAGAGTTTGAAAACATGACAGGGGAAGCTGCTTCGCGCACTAATATAGACTTGCCTGGAATCCAGAAAGAATTTCTTGCAGAGCTTAAAAAACTTGGTAAACCAATTGTTTTGGTATTATTAAACGGACGTCCGTTAACGCTTACATGGGAAAATGAGAACATGGATGCTATACTTGAAGCATGGTTCCCAGGTACTATGGGAGGAGATGCTATTGCGCAAACCCTTTATGGTATGAACAATCCAAGCGGTAAATTACCTATGACTTTTCCGCGTAATGTAGGTCAGGTGCCAATTTACTATAATCATAAAAATACAGGCAGGCCATACCTTGGTCTTAAAGATCCTGAGCAAAAATACAAATCACGTTATACAGATGTAGATAACAGCCCTTTGTATACTTTTGGATATGGTTTAAGCTATACTACGTTTGAATATTCTAACCTTAAATTATCATCTAAAAACCTAACTGCTAACGGTAAGATAAAAGTAACTGTAGATGTTGCCAACACAGGTAATTATGATGGTGAAGAAGTAGTGCAGTTGTATATAAAAGATATTGTGGGATCTGTAACGCGTCCTGTAAGGGAACTTAAAGGATTCAAAAAACTGCTTATTAAAAAAGGAGCAAAACAAACAGTTGAGTTTGAGATTTCTCCTGACGATTTAAGATTTTATAATATAGACATGAAGTTTGTTGCAGAACCTGGCGACTTTGAAATATTTGTTGGCGGCAATTCAGATGCAACACTTACAGATAAATTTGTGTTAGGTGTTTAAATTTTAGAGCTTGTTTTCACATTTCACTTGAGGCCATCGTAAAAGGTGGCCTTTTTTACAATAAAATTTAATAGATTAGCAGTGAATTTATTACACAAGATACTATGAGATATGTAATTGCATTTTTCTTTCCATTTTTGTCCCTGATGCTTCAGGGTAAAATAATGTCCGGATTAATATGCCTTATATTGCAATTGACCCTTATAGGATGGATACCCGCATTTATCTGGGCAGTAACATCTTTGAACAGGATGTATGCCGACAGGAGAAACAGAAAGCTTATAGCTGAATTTAGAAGGAAATAAATATAAAGTCTTCACTATTTATATTGTTCTTAATCAACCTCAGATAATTACTCCAATACATAAACAAAACTCTAAAAGCATATTAATTTTTTAGCATATTGATTTATAGTATAACAGGCATATCTATGTATATTTAATAAAATTTTTATGTTAGAATGACTGTTATAATGCTATATTATAATCTTTTATGCTTTTGGCTTAGCAGCCTTAAATAAGGTATTATATGAAAAATTGTATAACATTATTAATAGGACTCTTTATATTTACTATTGGCTACAGCCAACAAAAAACATATTGTAACCCTATTAATATAGATTACGGCTATTGCCCGATTCCTAATTTTGTAATACAGGGCAAACACCGAGCTACCGCCGATCCTGTAATTACCAATTTTGAAGGTAAATATTATCTGTTCTCCACTAACCAGTGGGGATATTGGCACAGCGATAATATGCTGGACTGGAAGTTTATACCGCGTAAATTCCTGAGACCGGAACATAAAGTATACGATGAGCTTTGTGCGCCATCTGTTTCCTTTGTAAATGATACCCTATTGGTTGTAGGATCTACACAAACAAAAGAATTTCCGATATGGATGAGTACCAATCCTAAAGTAGATGACTGGAAAGAACTGGTACATAAATTTGAAGCAGGGGCGTGGGATCCGCAAATATTCTGGGATAAGGAAAAAGACCAGGTATATTTGTACTACGGATCAAGTAACACCTATCCGCTGTATGGCGTAAAACTAAATCGTAAAACGTTTCAGCCGGAAGGTGAAGTAATGCCTTTATTAGCGCTTAATGATGATGAGCATGGCTGGGAGCGCTTTGGGGAACATAACGATAATACTTTTCTTCAGCCGTTTACAGAAGGTTCTTTCATGACAAAACATGACGGCAAATATTACCTTCAGTATGGCGCTCCGGGAACTGAATTCAGCGGCTATGCAGATGGGGTATATGTAGGTACTAATCCGTTAGGTCCGTTTGAATATCAGTCTTTTAATCCGTTTTCGTATAAACCCGGTGGTTTTGCAAGGGGAGCAGGACACGGCGCAACCTATCAGGATAATAACAATGCCTATTGGCATGTCTCTACCATAGTGTTGTCGGTAAAAAATAATTTTGAAAGGAGAATAGGTATCTGGCCTGCCGGTTTTGATAAAGATGGCGTAATGTATTCTAATACAGCGTACGGAGATTATCCAACGTTTCTTTCATCTGAAAATAAAGGACATACAGGTATGAGTTCTTTTTCTGGATGGATGCTGCTCAACTACAATAAACCTGTTCAGGTATCTTCAACACTTGGAGGTTTTCAACCTAACTTTATAACCGATGAAGACATAAAAACCTATTGGTCGGCTAAAACTGCAAACAAAGGAGAATATATTATTTCAGATCTTGGTGAAATAAGTACAGTTAATGCTATCCAGATAAATTATGCCGATCAGGATGTAGAGCTAATGGGTAAACCCGATGCGACTACAGGTCATAAATATATTATTTATAGCTCTACAGATGGTAAGAAGTGGAATATATTAGTTGATAAAAGCAAAAATGCTAAAGATGTTCCGCATGATTACATAGAACTGCCAAAACCTGCTACAGCACGTTATATAAAGCTTGAAAACTACCAAATGCCTACGGGTAAATTTGCAATAAGCGGACTAAGGGTATTTGGAAAAGGTAACAGTGAAAAGCCGGGTATGGTACAAAATTTTGCACCGCTTCGTGCAGAACCTAAAAAGAAAGGAGAGCGCCGCAATGTATGGTTTAAGTGGCAGCAGGAACCTAATGCAGATGGTTATGTGATCTATTTTGGTAAGTCTCCTGAAAAATTATATGGCTCAATTATGATTTATGGTAAAAATGAATACTATTTTAGCGGACTGGATAGGAGCGATGCCTACTATTTCCAGATAGAGGCTTTTAATAATAATGGTATTGGGCCGAGAACAGAAATTAAAAAATCAGAATAAACAGTAAACATCTATAACCCAAACATCAAATTAACTTTAAAATCACATTATGAGTTCTGAAAATTCACAAACTAAATGGGGCCAGTTTATTCCACTGGTTTCTGTTTTCTTCTTTTGGGGATTCGTTGCTGCCAGCAATGACATCCTTATTCCGGTTTTTAAGTCAGCCTTTAGCCTTAATAACTGGCAAAGCCAATTGGTTTCTTTTGCATTTTATATTGCTTATACTGTAGGATCCCTGATTTATATTGGTATATCTGCAGCGATGAAAAAAGATATTGTAAGCCATCTGGGCTACAAAAATTCATTAGCATTAGGCCTTACCATTTCGGCGTTAGGTACATTACTATTTTATCCGGCGGCTAATACAGGTTCATTTGCTTTAATGCTTTCGGGATTATTCATTGTAGCTCTTGGATTTTCATTGCAACAAACAGTGGCTAATCCACTTGCGATTGCATTAGGGCCAATAACCACAGGTTCTCAGCGACTTACGCTTGCCGGAGGAATCAATAATTTTGGTACGACTATCGGACCACTTATTGTTAGCTATGCTATTTTTGGATCAGTTGCAGAGGCAAATATGAATGTAAGTGTAGAGAGTGTAAAAGTACCTTATTTATGTCTTGGTGTTGCATTTGTGCTTGTGGCTATATTTTTGAAATTTTCATCGCTTCCTAACCATCCACCGATTGAAGAAGGTGTTGTAGAAGAAGTTGCAGGGGCTAAAACATCAGCTTTACAATATCCTCAACTTATTATGGGTATGCTTGCTATATTTCTTTATGTAGGTGTAGAAGTTTCTACTGCAAGTAACCTGCCGTCATATCTTGAAAAAGATCTTGGTTTCCTTACGCACAATATTGCTCCTTATGTTTCTTTATACTGGGCAAGTTTAATGATTGGTCGTTGGGGAGGCGCTGTTGAAGCATTTACAAGTGATAAGACACAACAAACTATATTTAAATTCATAGCTCCTTATTTAGCATTTGGAGTGTTTTTAGGTGTAAATGCACTTATGGGACACGAGCTTGCTCCATTTTATGTATATGGTCTTATAATAATTGTATTAATCATTGCCGACCTTGCCAGTAAAGGTAATCCCGCAACAATGTTACTATTGTTTTCAAGTCTTGGTATACTGGCACTTTTTATAGGTATTGCTACGAGCGGTATGGTGTCAGTCTATGCGTTTACCAGTGTCGGCTTATTTTGTAGTACACTTTGGCCATGTATCTTTACTCTTGCTGTTAGCGGATTAGGTAAAAGAACAACGCAGGGTAGTAGTTTACTGATCATGATGATTTGCGGTGGTGGATTTGTAAGTATCTTTCAGGGACTTATAGCTGATGCCGTAAGTATTAAACTGAGCTATATAGTTGGCGTTGTTTGCTTTGCATACCTTGCTTTCTACGCGATTAAAGTTAAAGGAATTCTTAGGAGTCAGGGTATTGACTTTGACAAAAAGATAAGCGGAGGACACTAATATCTGTCTTTCTGTATGTTATGAAAACGGCTGCTTTTGTAGCCGTTTTTTTTATAATTTACTAACATTCATATATACGAAAATCCTTATCTTTGAGTTTAAAGAAATAATAAACTATGAAAAAGAAATTTTTATCAATTGCGATTTTAGGAGTGGTACTTTCCCTAACTTCATGTAATAAAAAAGAAACCACTGAAACTACAGAAGTTGAAGCAGTAGATACAACTGCGGTAGACACTACTAAAGTTACTGAAACTGTAGTTGATACTACAGCAGCACCTGCTGCAGCATCTGAACACAAAGACGGTGAAACAATTGAAGTTACCGGTGTTGTTAAAGAAATAAACAAAGGCAAAGATGGCTACACAGCTAAAATTGAAACTGCCGATGCTAAAAAATATGGAGCTACAATCAGCATTCCTAACCTTAAAGATCCTAAACAGTTCAGAGCTGTTAATGTAGGTGATAAAATCACCGTAAAAGGAGAGGTTACAAATCTTGAGGCTGAAGCTATCATTGTTGTTAGAGAACTTAAGTAGTTATAATTGTTATATATAAACGAGAAACCCTGTCCGGTAATGGACAGGGTTTCTTTATTTATAAGTCTGGTATTATTTCCATTCTATCTTTCGGGAAAAGTACATTACGGCACCCAATATAGCAAACAAGCCTATACTGCCTACAAGCAATGCATAATTCTCCAGTTGTATTATAACATAGATAAAACTGTATAATGCACTTAGAGAAACAGCAATAAACACAGGGAATTTAATGTTTTTTAGTATAGAAAGCGAATAGAGTCCTATCATAACTATTACAGCTATTCCAGCCACTATATAAGCAAGCCTGAAGCTACTGTGTTCAGTAATTGAGATAAGCAAAGTATAGAACATAATCAGCGCAAGTCCTATCATGGAATACTGAAAAATATGGATAGATATCTTACTTACCGACTGTATCAGGAAAAATACAAGAAAAGTTAAGCCTATAACTAAGAAACCATATTTTGAAGCGCGCTCATTTTGCTGGTACTGATCTACAGGGATAAGAAACCTGACATCAAAAGTATAGGCTGCTAAGTTGGGTAGTGCGCCAAAATGTTGTTGTCCAAAAGCCCTGTTAAGATGAGATACCTTCCAGTCTGCAGTAAAACCATTATCACCAATTTTACTTCCTTCAGGTAAAAAGTTGCCGTCAAAACTTGGCGATGGCCAGTTTGAGGTCATTTTGGCTGTTGTCATTTTACCAATAGGCACAATTTTTATCTCTTCGCTACCCTTATAATTAATTTTGAAATCAAAGTTAGCAGAACCGGTAGCAAAAGCATTCTTTATATCAAAAGCTCTTGTTTCAAGCGACGCTACAGAATCTTTGCTTTCATCATCCTGAGTAGGTTCAAAACTATAGTTTTTGCCATTTATAGCTACAACGACACTGCCCGTAATACTTTTAATATTATTGGTTTTAACAACAATGCTTACCTTGTTCCATTGTATATTTTCATTTGAAATGGACTGGCTGCTAAAATTCGGAAATTGATAATTTCCTTTAAAATTCAATGCTGAAGTGTATACAACGGACTGGTAATTAGACCTGTTCTTTTGTTGTGTTTTTACATTCATATCGGCATTCAGTTTATCAGGAAAAAAGTAGGCAAACCTTGTTTCTGCCGATTGCTGAATAGTTATTTTTTTAGTTTTTACATCCGATATTTTGGTTTCGGTATAAAAGGTATAAGGTACTTTTAGTACAGGGCCATACATATATACACTTTCACCCCATTTAGAATTTATTTCATTTACTACCTGCTTTTGGCGCTCAGCCCTTTCATAAATAAGTTCCTTTACATACTGAAGCGGAATAAGCAGTACGAGGGTAAGTAATCCTACCATAAGTATTTTAGCAGTACTGGACTGAAAGAAATTAGGACTGTTACTTGGCTGGTGCATTGGTGATGGCTCAAAATTTTGATTCGTTTCCATAATTGTATTTGGTTTTAATTGTTATTTAAAATTGATAATGAGAAGACGTTGTGAATGGATTGTTTATCACTATATATAAATACACTACTGCTACAGGTATATTTATTAGTAATATGGCAGCCTGTTGTAAAATTGTTTTTTGATATTCTTTAAACAGAAAAGAGCATATAACCAAAGCTCCAAACAAAGATGCATTGGCAAAAACAGCTAATAGTATAAATAAGAAGCCTATAGCATAGGAGATATCCCTGTTTCCAAAAAGATGGAGTAACAATATGAGGGTGCCTATTGTAAAAGATATGCCGAAAATCCATACAGGTAGTTTCAGGAACTGATTAAGTCTGAATTCGAATTGGGACTGATAATTTGTATTCATAGCTATCTTATTAAAAATGTGTCTTTAATTCTTTCAAGAGGCAGGTGCAGCATCCTGAAATGATCCAAATCGTAAAAGCGTAGCGCATTTCTGCCGTCTCTGTATCTTTTATAGAAATAGCGAAGCTGTAGAGGGTAAAGCAAAGAGCCTGTACTTATTACAAACAGATTTTTAAGAGCGAGGTCACCGTTGCCAAAGAGATAGAAGTGCATCGCAATCTCTTCTTTATCCGATACTTCTTTGCTTATAAGAACCCTGTGTATATCTGTAATTTCAGGTTGAGGATCTGCATCGTGACTGTTATTAAAAAGAAACGACCCTACGTGAAATCCTAATGTATCCTTTGGATAGCTTATAAGTTCATCCATTGTTACAGGCGCTTTTTTGCCTTCTATGAAGCTGTTAATGCTATTGAGTAATTTTTCCATTTTTTAAATGTATTTTACTTTGAAATTCAAAGTGTAATTATAAAATTTTTTTCGGTTTAGGAGTATGGTATAAATTGAAGAGTAGAAACATTAGTGTACCAAAACCAATGGTAATTCCCCATGCGGGTTTACAGGTTTCAGCATTGGTCAGGCTGCATAATATATCAATAGTCATGGAGTAGGGCTTTTGGAGTATATCCCAACTGTTATAGCGCAAAAACCGACCTACATACATACCAAAGCCACAAAGAAGGCATACAGCAGCCATAATACCCCATGCGGTGTAATTTCCATATTTATAGACAAATAGCCTGAACATATCTTTCATAGAGGCAAGTCCAAAAAGGAGCCCTGTAATAGAGAATGAAGCTATAAGGAGTACATCAAACCACACAGGTACTCCGGTTTCTTTTTTAAGATGCATAAAGTCCGTTATAATGTAAGGAGCATTAGGCAGGAGCAAAAGCCAGCAACATATAGCAGGCAGAAACAAATACCATCTGTTGGTCAGCTTTAAGTTGGTGTACAACATAGATGTTAGTCCGAGCGGGGTATAGGCAAGGAACAGATTCCAGATCAGGAAAAAGAAGAAGATAGAATGTGTGATTTTAGATCGCACTGATAATAGGGCGATACAAAAGGCGGCGAAAGCAAAAAGTAAATAATGCCTGCTAAAAATTCTGGATGCAAATGTTGGTATCACAAGTTATATTTTAAAAGTACTTTGAAATTCAAAGTTATTAGGTAAAAAAATAGATTAGCTTTTTTGTATTAATTTTTCAAGGGCATCAATATGATCCTTAAAAGCTTTTCTCCCAGCTTTTGTAGCCATATAACGCGTGTTTGGCTTCTTACCGATAAACTGTTTCTCTATCATTATGTATTCCTCTGCTTCGAGCGCTTTAGCATGACTGGCAAGGTTTCCGTCTGTAACACCAAGGAGTTCTTTAAGCGTATTAAAATCGGCGTATTCGTTCACCATAAGGATCGACATGATACCCAGGCGTATACGATGGTCAAAAGCTTTGTTTATATGTTGTAATATGTTTTTCAAAATTATTGCTTACGGTCGTATTTAAAATACATAAGTGTGCCATATATAATATGACATACGCCAAATCCTAATGCCCAGAATTGAAGACCGTAACCCATAAAGGCTGTAGCAAAAAGGCCAAGTATAATTATTGTAATACCAAGATAACGAACATCCCTTACAGTATACTTACTGGCATTTACGCAAGCGAGGCCGTAAAATATAAGTGTTATAGGAGCTATAAGCCCATAATAATGGTTTCTCATCAAAAGTATAGCAAAAATGCCACCTGTTCCTAAAGGAATAAGGAAATTAATTGCCAGCCTTTTTGACGTTGAATTCCACATCGATTCTTCAGATCTTTTCGCCTTACGCATGGTAAGGATAAATGCTGTAAGTACAGAAAGAAAAAGAACAGCTCCCGCTATAAGAACGATCAGCTTAAAAGAATAACTTTCTAAAGTAACTTTTCCCTGATTATTAATTGCAATTTCCCTTATAGCAAAAGCGCCGGATAGTGCATAAATACCCGCCATAACTCCTGCCATGCCACTCAATGAAAGAAACTGCGACGATTTGTCCATCATTTTCTTTATATCCTGTATGTCCTTTAAATAATTATCCATATAAAAGTACTTTGAAGTACAAAGTAAAATATAAAATTTGAATTGACAATGTGTTGTGTTAATTTTTATTTCATTTTTTTACCAACAAAAAAGGACAGCAATTGCTGTCCTTAGATGTATATTATTTGGATGATTTAGATTGCTTCGTCATTCCTTCTCGCAACGACTACTGCATAACCAAATTACTGAATTGTCAAATCAACCAATTAAAACTGATTTATTGTTTTTCTGATAGCTACGAGTTTTTGCATCAGGCCTTCGAAATAGTCAAGGTGGAGCATGTTAGCGCCATCACTTTTAGCATTTGCCGGGTCAAAGTGAGTTTCGATAAAAATACCGTCTACACCTACAGCAATACCTGCTTTGGCAATAGTTTCAATCATATCAGGCCTTCCTCCGGTTACACCAACGGTTTGATTAGGCTGTTGCAGAGAGTGGGTAACATCTAATACTGTAGTAGCAAATTGTTGCATAGTAGGGATACCCCTGTAGTCAACAATCATATCCTGATACCCGAACATAGTACCACGATCCGTTACCATTACGTTTTCGTTATTAGAGTCCAGTACTTTCTGAACCGCATGTTTCATGCTTTCAGGACTCATAAACTGACCTTTTTTAAGGTTTACAACTCTTCCTGTCTCTGCAGCAGCTACAACAAGATCTGTCTGGCGTACAAGAAAAGCAGGAATCTGAAGTATATCTACATATTGGGCAGCCATAACAGCATCCTGTTCTGTGTGGATATCTGTAACAGTAGGTACGCCAAAAGTTTCAGACACTTTACGAAGTATCTTAAGCGCTTTTTCGTCGCCAATACCTGTAAAGCTGTCTACTCTTGACCGGTTGGCTTTTTTAAATGAGCCTTTAAAAACGTAAGGAATTTGTAGTTTGCTTGTCACCTCTACGGTTTTTTCAGCTATGCGAAGCGCCATCTCTTCACCTTCAATGGCACATGGGCCTGCAAGAAGGAAAAAGTTGCCGCTATCTGTATTTTTAATTTGTGGTATATTCTGTAAGTTCATTGTTGTGTGCTATAATTTGATGCAAAGATAAAGATAAAAAGCCTTTGCTGTATACAAAGGCTATCGAGAGTATCTATTGTGCTATTTGTCTTATTGTGAATCCTTGTGGAGCAATTACCTTTCCTTTTTCGTACATATTAATGTAGATGCGTTTAGGTGTGTTGAGGCCACTCCAGGTAATATCATACACATCAAGTAAACCCGCACCCGCGTCAAACTTATTAGTAGGGAAGGGACAGCAGCTTTCTACTTTTGTAAAAGTTATTTTTTGTCCTTCAGGGCCTGCAAGCGCCCCAAAGAAACGTTGTACATTAATTTCGCCGGTTGCTAAAGGAAGAAATCCAAGGTTTACAGGATAATCCTGGTCATATCCGTATTTTTTATCTTTGCTTATTTCGGTAATTATAAAAGTTTTCTCTTTGCTTAGCGCAGGCATAAGCGCTGTATCGTCAATATTTCTTATGGTATTTCGGGTGCTTACACATGATGTAGCCAGTGCCAATGCAAGGCAGGATATAAGAAGGTGCTTTTTCATAGTTGATTTATTGTTAACCCAAAAGTAATAATTTTTGTCAGATGTTTTAATGTGTGATACCGATGTCTATTATCTTACATCTAATATCTCAATACTAAACTTGAATTGTTACTTTTGTAAAAAATAAACAAACAGTATGGAAAGTATATATGGTACCTGGCCGTGGTATGTGTCGGGCTTCCTGATAGGGTCGGTTATGCTGACGCTAATCTATTTCGGAAAAACATTTGGTATGTCGTCTAACCTTCGCACATTATGTACAATAATGGGTGCAGGTAAAACATCTGAATTTTTCAGGTTCGACTGGAAATCACAACGCTGGAACCTTGTAGTAGTGCTTGGCGCTATACTTGGCGGTTACATAGCGGTACATTTTTTAAGTGACCCTACTGTGCCAACTGTACAGGTAAGTCCACAAACTATAACTGAATTACACCAAATGCATATCGATGCACCGGAAGGCAAACTTTTACCGGATGCACTGACAAGTGCAGAAGCATTGCAATCCCCTAAAATTTTAGGAATACTGCTGTTAGGCGGAATCCTCGTTGGCTTTGGTACGCGTTATGCCGGAGGATGTACTTCCGGCCACGCCATTACAGGATTAAGTAATCTGCAATTGCCGTCACTTATATCTGTAATCGGTTTTTTTATTGGCGGACTTGTTATGTCATGGCTACTTTTACCATTATTCTTTAATTAATATTATCACATGAAATTTATAAAATTCTTACTGGTTGGTATTGTATTCGGTATTGTACTGACCAAATCTGAAGCGGTATCATGGTATCGTATTTACGAGATGTTCCACTTTCAGTCGTTTCATATGTTTGGTATCATTATGACAGCGGTTGTAGTAGGTACTATTGGCCTGCAATTAATTAAGCGAAATAACATAAAAGACATTACAGGCGCACCTATTGTAATTCCTGATAAAGAAAAAGGCTTTACAAATTACTTTGTGGGTGGTATATTGTTCGGTTTAGGCTGGGGGCTTGTAGGTACCTGCCCGGGGCCAATGTACATTCTTATCGGTGCCGGTTTCTACGGAATAGGCGTGGTGCTATTAGGCGCGCTTGTCGGAACTTATTTTTATGGTCTACTAAAAAACAAATTGCCTCATTAATGACGGCGATAACATATAAATACAAAAAAGGGATAAGCGTTAAACTTATCCCTTTTTTGTATTTATATGTTACTAAACTATTTATTCAGCCAATTAAGCAGATCATAAAAGTTTTGGGGTGCAACGCCATGTCCGGCATTGTACTCATGGTATTCTACATTAAGTCCTAAGTTTTTAAGAAATTCCGGTGCTTTACGAGCCCAGTCTACAGGTATTACCTGGTCTACCGTTCCATGAGAAATAA
>Ga0157370_10003833_pt1 | contig 17537 bp, 17 predicted proteins | sample C35metaG_FD_113463 | JGI IMG/M metagenome (GOLD analysis project Ga0157370, IMG submission 113463) | Corn rhizosphere microbial communities from Kellogg Biological Station, Michigan, USA - C3-5 metaG | ecosystem: Host-associated > Plants > Roots > Rhizosphere > Soil | place: USA: Michigan...
CCCCAGATCAACAATGAGAAGTGAATCGAGCGGGTCCAGCTCACTCAGCAACTCAAAGCCGGCAGGGATGGATTCGGGCATGACCGAGACACTGCGGATTTTGAAGCCCTCACCCCCGTTCAGCGAAACCGGACGCAGCAGGCTCGCCTTTTTCTTTTCGATGTTTGCTGCGGCAGGCTGGTTGTTGTGGTCATAAAACTCAGTCAGCGGCAGCGTGACCGTAATGTCCACCTCGCAAGGTTTGAGGCCGGTCTGCAGGAGCGCATGATGCACAGCAACCACGTTCACGTCGCTGTACTGCCATGCAATGTTCGTGGTTTTCACCGCTTCTGGCGCAATCGGATCATAAGAGTACTGCTCGCCGTTCATGGTGTAATTGAAAACCGGTTTTTCACCAAATGCCACTGACCATTCGCGCTTGAAGCTGTTCGGGCTCAGGTGCGTTCTGATACTGCCGTTGTCTTTCCAGGCCAGCTTTACATTTGTAGAACCATCATCGATGAACACTTTCATATCCCAGACCATCCATTATATGAGAACAATATGAGATAAATATAACTGAAACTGGGGTTGTTTTCTATGCATGACAGCCAGAATCACCCAATAAAATCCAAAAAAGTCTCAAATACTGCTCAAATTAATTTCAAAGTATAAACGGCGGGAGAAAACTGAAATTTTTTCAGTTTTCGGGGCCGCCGTAGAAGAAAACAGGCAAAGAGTAGTCAAAATGTAATACGTATGTATTTCACAGGTCATACATAAGGGAACTACAGGACATTACAGAATGGATGGAAAAACTTGTCTACCGCATACCTTTGCATTACAGATGTAATACAAAGGTAATCAGGCAATAAAAAACCCGCCGCAGCGGGTCTTGAAATCAGCCGATTCGTCGCAGTCTTGGTGAACCTGCCAGCATTCCAGCCTGTCGCTCGAAAGCCGCCTGTGGCTTCCAGTCGCGGTGATCGCGACGCTGACGTCCCGGGCCGGTCACCATTTCCCTGAGTCGTTCAACAGGAGTACGCTGCTGCTGGCCGACATAGACGACTCGCATGAGCGCCTGCGTCATCACATTGTTCACACTGTCAGTCCCCGTCAGGCCGTAACGGCCCTGGCGTGAGGCAACCAGTTCATCAAGAACGGCGCGGTACTCACCGGTAAAGTCACCGTATGTCAGTGAGGCAGGAACAGAACCTGCACTGCTTACAGCAGGCACTGCAGTTCCGGCGTTACGTTCACTGGCAGTGTTCAGTTTCAGTATGGTCATATTCCCTCCTCAGTAATCACTATTTTAGCACAGAAGGCGGTCACAAAACACTCAGCCATCCATCCGTTTGACAAGCACCTTCGCCCGGATCTTGCAGCCACGCTTTTCTCTGCTCTCGTCAGCCGCACTGAGCTTATAACCCTGAGACCGGTAGAGCGGCACGAGCGCTCTGTCAGGCTGGCTGACCATCACCGTCCGGGCTCCGTATGCCTCAGCAAAGCTTTCCGCGACGATCATCCCCAGCGGTAAAAGATAACCGCTGAGCGGATTCGGGAACGGGTTAGATTCGAGATAACGCAAGGTGACGTTGATACGGCGACGGGACACACGGGCAAAAAGAAGACCGCACAGTTCATCACCACACCAGATACCGACATCAATTTTGTCGCGATTCTGAACGCGTCTTGCCAGCCAGTTAAAGTCTATGCCCAGCAGTGCCCGGTCTGGATGCTGACGCCATGCAGGATGAACGACAGCCCAGTCATCAGGAACAATCTTTTCGAGGCGGATCGCATGCACCGGCAACACATCGCCAAAGTTGTCATCAATGGTCAGGATGGCCAGTGCCAGTGCCTGCGCCCTCTTCTGCCTGTGTTCCTGAAGTGTCGCCATGAAATCCTCAGACGGAAATATAAAATACAATTGTATTACATATGTAGTTTTATAGAAATACAAATATCATACAGTTACTATCATTTTCGCACGGTGAAAGCCGCTTCGAGCCTCTCAACGATATGTGAAATGTCCGGAGCAGCATGACAGAATTTTTTGACGACTGACTCAAGCACCAGGCAGGCTTCTTCAAGGTCCCTTATGGTGATTTCATTCCCGTGACTGCCGGCGTTCCCCACAGCCCTGAGCGCATGAATTGCTGCGGCGTCACCCCCAAATTTATCCAGCGCCTGCTGAATACGTCGATGCAGATTATTTGCTTCCTGGACACCCATGACATCCATCAGTATCTCAAGAAGGCGCCTGATGGCATTGGCCGCTGCGGCACGGTTAACAGTGAGCAGTGAAGAGATGACTTTCAGTTGCTCTGCAATCTCATCCGTGCAGCCTTCTGGCACAGAAAACAAAGGCAGAGGCGGCATGAAGGAATGCGCCCTGAAGTAATTGAAATCCTCATATTCAATACCATCAGGTTGCCGTGTTGGTAATACTTCGCACCAACCTGTGCCTGAAACGGCTACTATTTCGCGGCAGCTCTGCCTGGTGCAAATAAGCAGACATGAGAAAACATATGACACCTCGTCCTGTTCGTAGCCAAATTCTTTGAGGGTTTTTCTGGATTCTGCAGAAAGATCGTAATGAAAAGTCCCTTCCTTTATTTTCAGCGTCTGATTGAGGCAGGACGGGCAGCGCCAGTCAGGACAGCGAGACTCTGTAAACGGGGTAAACAGCGAAGGATAAACTTTCATCTGAATACCTTAATTAAAAACACAGCAATCATGAGCTTTGATGTATTGAAGTGAATTTCATTTGTAATACACACGCATTACAAACGTCATTCATTTCCGCGTAAGCATACCCGTGTAATCCTGCGCATCGAGGCTGAACCGGATACCCAGCTGCGGGGCCACGTCCAGCGCAAAGACCTTCAGATACACCTCGGTGCTTTCAGGCCGTTCATGCCCGAGATAGGTCTGCACCACCTTCTTCGGTACGTGATTGAAGAAAAGGTGCATGGCAAAACTGTGCCGCAGTGTTTTAGGGCTTACGGGATTCACGGCAAAGCTAATCCCTGCCGCCTCCGCCCGGTCAAGCGCCTGCGTCAGCCAGCTCCATGCGGTCTTGCGGGTGATCGGAAACAGCGCGGACCGCCTGGCGGGCCGGAACGTGGCCAGATACCGGCGCAGATCCCGGACGAAACTGTCGTCCATTAAGGGCAGCACGCGGGCTATCTTTTCGTCTTTTGCCGGACGGCCGCGGCCACGGCTGCGCTGCTTCAGCGTTCTGAGGCGGACAAACGGCCGGGGGCCGTCCAGCTCCAGATCCTCCGGCGTGACCAGCAGGGCTTCGGTGATGCGCGCACCGGTATTCCATATAAAGGCAAACACCATGCGCTGGCGCTCATCCTCAAAGAAGCTGAGCAGTACGGCCACCTCGGGTGCCAGCAGGTACTTGGGCAGACTGTGCTGAAGCAGCGCCATATTGCGCAGCGCAATCGACGTCTCCCATCCCGGCGTGGAAACCGCCTGTCCACCTGTTGTCATCAGCATGGCTGACTCCTGTATGACAGTTGAAATACAAAGGTAATACATCAGTACGTCTACCGGTATTACTCACGCACCCGGTCTGCCGGAATCCTTTCAGACACGCGGCCCGTTCACTGGCGCGCATCATTCCCCTCACAACCGTCAGGGCAGGGGGCCTGATAACAGACCCGTCCGTCTTTCCTGCCAGAAAGCCGTCACCCGTTGCGGCCAGAGTATTAATGCCAGAGCACCGCAGGACGACGAAAGGCAGAGCCTGGCGTGAAATGTAATACACACGCAATACACCTGTGCGCTGTGCGAAAGTTTTTACTCTGCGGCAGCTCAGGGTCGCCAGAATTCAAAATCCGGCGTCGCGAACGTTAAGGACTATTTTGACGCCCCTGAGGCGCCGGCGCTACCGGAATAAATCGCCGGTGTCATCAGAGCAGGGTAACAAAACCCTGATTAAAACGGTATCGGTTACCCGTGAGAAACGCGGCTTTGCGACCTCTGCCGCACGATAAAAGGACAGAAACCGTCGCCGGGCCGCGCCGGTGCTGGCGTGAGGCGGGAAAGAGGCCGGAAGGGGAGGGCGGTAACACTCTACCTGTTTTGTTACGTGAACATGAGGAGAATGAAAATCTCAGTAAAGCAACGATCAAAATCATGAGGAGGGGCTGAACAAGTAAGAAGTGAGAAAATTCCCGCTCTGAAAAAGGAGTAAGAACGGGATGGAAAGAAACTGGTGATGTTCAAAAAATGAAATGAAAAAGATCTGGCATGTCAGTAAAAAATCAGTTTATTACGACCTCATCGCCAATGTTCACTCTAAATTTCCCTTGAGCTTTAAGATAGAGACCGAAAAATGCTCCATCATATTGATTAGCAGCATCAATACTGGCAAGCAAGTCTGAGTTTTCAACAGAATGTCTCTTATTCTGGAGAACTGAGACTGCATTGCATCGCTCAGTGCGTTCAGTAACGTTAAAAAGAAAACCATTAATCATGATTTTTGCTACATAGGACTCCTGCAGCCCTGCGAAATCAGGAACAACAATATTAGGGCGGAAAATTTGATGATCAATATCATAAAAACCTGATATAGTGGACAGTTCGTTGACAGCAGATTCTGATATTATATGTATTGGCCCAGTATCCATAAAACTCTGGCTATAGTCTTCATAATGTAAAAGCCTGGCTAAAATAACATCTTCCTGAATTAATAAACTGACATATCTGGATATATCAGCAGGCATTACATTAACATCAACATCTCTTGACCAGATACGAATATTGCTGTTTACCATACTTGAAATATCAAAAAATTTTGTATTTCCGTTGAAACTGATTTTGAGGTTATTCCCTTCAGCGATGACATGCAAATCAGCTATAAGAACATTATCTCTCAGGGAGATAAATTTATTATCACGCTGACGATAGAGACAAAACTCACGGTCCCCATGAAAGCCACATCCTCCACCAGTTACGCTTTTGCATGCCAGGGCTGCACCAGACTTAAGTGGATACTTATAAAGATTTTGAATGGTTATCATTCTGCAGATCTCGCATTAAAATAAAACTCCTGCGTTTCGAATTCTCGAGTATTTAAATCATATGAAGACTCGATTAGGTTTCGTCTTATCCTTGCGCTAACAGCATAAAGCTCTGTTGCTGTAACAGATGAATGCCCTAATATGACAAAAAGGCACTTACTGGTATCATCACCGATGCGAAACTCGTCCGAATCAACATCTTTGCTTCCAATCCATGCAAGCGTTTTGTTATCCAGTTTATAAATCAATTCACCACACTTGATTTTTTTATTTTTTGATTCAAAAAGCGGGATTATTGATTCTTCCCCAGATGATAATGTCACATTCAGATTGCCGTTTTTATTAGCGTTGGTAATGTCGTGCCCACCAATACCCAACCCATAAAAATAGGCAGCTTCATTGTATGAGTCAATGATATTATTTATTGTTCTGAAACCACGCTCTGAAAAATTTTTCCTGAGTTTCTCACCTGCCGTTTTGAATTCAGACTTACCCGTAGTCAGCTGAATGACTTCACGCATTCCATTATTAAAATTCTCAGTATTAGACGGAACAGGACCAGATATTGTTTTCTGACATTTTGACTTAAATTCTTCACGGGAAGGTGAAACGATTATTCCACTTACAGTAAGAAAAAGAGCATGCGTTATGCCAGCTGACGCAGCATTGGAATCGATGGAAAAATACATGTTATCCTCCCAGAAAGTTTTTATAGAGCAAAATAAGCCCGATCAATACCAAAGCAGCACCCGATACATAGTTAAGCGCAATAGTCATTTTCTTGTTACGTTGAGACATTTTAGCCAGTAACCCCCCGGTCAATCCCGCCATCATGTCGACGGGTAAAGCCGTAGCTGGGACGATTAAGGAAACTAGGAGTGCCTCGACAGGTGTATATCCACCCGAAAGGATCAAGCCAGGTAAGATAGACAGGTAAAAAAGGATAGTTTTGGGATTGAGAAACTCTACAGATACGGCCTGAAGATAAAGCCTCATGAGACTGTACTTCTTGACGTTACCCTGAGCAGTAGAACCACTGACGTCAGTATCTTTTGCTGATTTAATAGAGTCAAAGCCAAGATAGAGTATGTAAACACCACCTATCAGTGCGACCGCATTTGCCACCATTGAGCTTTGCGCAACAATAGCGGTCACACCCAGCCCAGCAAGAACGGCATGGATTGAGCTTCCTGAAGCAAGGCCTACAGCTGAAACAGCACCCGCCGCTTTACCCTGGCTCATACCTCTTGCACTGACAAATAGTAATGAAGGGCCAGGACTGAGATTTAATAATAACGCAGCTAAAGCAAACGCCAGAAGACTACTGTGTTCCATATCTAACCTATAACTAGTGAAGTTAATGCGTGGGAGTTACATGTGAGTAAATGAAAATCTTTGACCATACTGCTTTCAGCCTGAGGTGATATTTCTTTACTCGCACCAGACAGGATTTTTTTCCTGCACTTCATGCAGATACCTGCTTTACACATGTATTTTAGATCAACTCCTTGATCCAAAGCGGAATCAAGCAATGACCCCTCATTGCGGGCAGAAAAGCCTCTACTTTCATGAACAACAAGAATTTCCGCTGGAGTATATTTAATCAAATTCACTTTACCGGACTCAAGCAGTGCTTCATGTAGGCTTATCTCCTTGAAAGCTTCATTACAGGAAAATAAAAACTTTACTTTTGAGGAAACACTTTCATTCTTGACATATAATTCACTGATTTTGGCAAAGCCAAGACTCACTGATATGGCCATTAAAATGCCATCATTACTCCAGCCATCTTGTAAGCATATGACATCTTCAAGGTAGTTAAGACCAAAAAGCTCTGTAAAAATCATCTTTAAAAGCTGGCTGTCACCGGCTTTAAAGATAATTTCAAACGCTGATGAGTCTTTGTCATGTTGATGTAAATTTTGGCGCAAAACTTCCATTTTTAATACTTCAGGCTTTTCGCCTGAAGTATTGATAGCACCCTTAATGAGCAATGTATTCAAGCTCATATTTAAGTCTCCCTCCGGAGCGGAGAATAGTATTAAAGAAAATTCTCAGCGCTTCCTTCACGACGAACATCCAGTGAACAGCAATGGAATCCACCGCCCACTGTTCGACCGTGTCTGAAAGAAGCCGGAATAATTTCCATTCCACATCTGTCAAGAAGTTCGGCGAGTTTATGCTGATTTTCTTCAACAATTACCGTTTTGTCATCAATGGACAAAACATTCATTGAAATCCATACGGAAGCACGTGACCAGTCAAAAGCATGTCCAATATCAACAGGGTCATTAAAGAAAACATGTTCCCAGTTGCGAAGCTGCTGAGGTATGTCAGCAGTTTTCATACGCGAACCATTAACAAGTGCAAGGCCTGGACGAAGTAACTGCAAAGTCGTTCCTACATGGTCACTGCAAATGGACATAGGATGGAAATTAAACTTATCACCGAAGGTTCTTTCAAGCCATTCAAAACCGGCCCGGTTGCCGCTGTTACTGATATTAAAGAACACATCTTTACCGCAACGGAGAATGTTTGCTGCATCAAATAATGGATCGTTCTCAGCCAGATAAGGAACAGATCCATCCCACAGGTAAGTGTCATCCGTCAAAACAGGCTTTGGTGCCGCTATCCACTTTTCACCTTTAGAGAAGTAGTCACGGGCGATATTCCTGAAAGACTGACTTTCAAAATAGCGATTACGTGAAGGCATTGGAGCCTCAATCAGGGTATCCCCTAGTGCAAGAAGGCAGTCTCTAGGCATTAATGCATGAGATTGCTGAGATTTCCAGTGCGGACTCACACACTCAGTTTCCAGCTTGATAGGCTCTGGACGGCGAACAGTTACACCAAACCTCTTCAGAATAGAGGTAAGTTCTTGAAAATCTTCCTCCATCTCATACTTAACTTTAGCTATTACAGAATCAGGATTTTTTTCCTGTTTGAACTCTTCCTGCAGATCAAAGAAATGACGGGAAGAAATATCAAGATCAGGTAGTGTAAGATTCTCAGGACTACCAAGGATAATCTCTTCAAGTTTACCCCAATCACTATAGCTATTGATGATGCTCATTATGCTTCCTGTTTTTGTTTCGTGAAACCAAGTGCGAAAGATTGACCTGTAGGCATTACTTCCAAAATATTTACATTTACATTTTTAGGAAGTGAAAAAGTCCAAAAAACAGTCTCCGCAATATCTTCAGGGGTGAGGTAGGTTTTATTTTCATAAAGCGAATCTGCTTTTTTCACATCACCTTTGAATCTTACAAGCGCAAACTCAGTTTTAGACAGTCCGGGTTCAATACAACTAACACGAACATTCGTACCTTCCAGATCGGTCTTTAAATTAAGGCTAAAATTTTGAACGAAGGATTTAGTAGCCCCGTAAACATTACTTCCCATGTACGGATAATTAGCAGCCACAGAACCAATATTAATGATATGACCCTGATTGCGCTTCACAAACTGTTCGATTATCAACCTTGTGATGTGTACAAGTCCGACAACGTTTGTACTGATCATCTTTTCCCAGTCATCCATGTCATTGACCTGAGATGGTCCAAAACCCAGAGACAGCCCTGCGTTATTAACAAGACCAGTAACGTTGCTGAAAGCTTCTGGGAGGTTAGTTAGGACCTCTTTGACAACTCCCTTGTCAGCAATATCAACTACAGCAGGCACTACACGCCCGGGATATTTCTCACTCAAAAGTTGTAATTTATCCGCGCGACGGGCCATAGCTATTACGTTATAACCTTCCTTCAGAAAACGTATAGCTATAGCTTCGCCGAAGCCCGACGATGCACCGGTAATGATTACAGTTTCCATTTATTTAACCTCAGAATTTCGTTATTTATTACGGAAGGGGCATATCCAGTTAGTATTTGTTTCATTACCTGCATACTGTCTGGCTTCACTTTCATCGCCAAAGTTACTCAGGTTTGGATTAAGTTCACCTTGTATAGAAATTTCACGACGGCGAATTTCAGCCTGCATCTTTTCGAACATTTTAAGTTTTTTAAGATGACGAAATTGTCTGTGAGCATTGAAAACTAGGGCCGGATAACGAAAACGACGGCTTATGCGGGACGCGAAAGGATGTAAACCAACCACAAAAAAAGGTTCATTAACCAGAGAGAATCCGAACTCTGGGGAGCCAGTATCAGAAGAACATTCTTCACTCCAGATGAAGCCTGCATCAACATCAAGTAGATGCATTTCACTGAGGGTATCCCAAACGAATGCTTCAAAAGCTACTTCATCAGTAAAGGTTCTGTCACTAAAAGTCAGTACGAAGGTGCTGTTGGTCATACTGAGTGTTTCACGCACTGAACAAAATTTCCGAAGAAAACCGTAAGCGTCCGCAAGGGTTAATTTACTGTCCACACTGCAGTCTCTGTGTATCAGAGTTTGCATCGCGACAGCTGTTTTTGCACCAATACAGGCAAAGCGCTCAGATTCAATATACTCAGTCAGTTCACCAAGAATATCTTCTCTATTAGTTACTTCCATCGAATCCACCGACATTACTCTTCCTGAATACTAACTCGCTTTTAGTGAATAAAAATCTATTAGCAAACAGACCACAAGTCAATAACGCTTCATTGAAATTCACACAACATTAATATAGACATAAAAAAATATCAATAAAATCAATAGCATAAAATAAAACTATTCTCTAAAGGCCAAAGAAAAACCTTAGATTTTAACTAATAACACAATGTTACTATAAGGTAGGCATGAATTTTTATATGTTAAAAAAGTACCAAGTGAAAAATTTAAACCTAAAAAAACATAACTTCTATTTTAGTTTAAGGACCAAAAAACTCATGTTATGTAGTGGCGAATTCGTACTTATGGTGGTTTTGGCTTGCTCACCCCTTTCCTGCAATTCCCAGTTGTAAAGCACGAGGGGAGCATCTGAAAATTATGCTGTTTGTTAGCCACAGATGAAGTTGCGAATGGGAGTTGCTAGAGTGAAGTGATACGAATTCACGGACACAAGGAAAGGATGTTTACATGCTTGTTAAACTGCTCAGGAAAGACGGACTGGCTGTTGCCGTTGGTACGATGCTGCTTTATACCGCAACGTATTTTTTTGAGAGAGGATATTGCTTACGGTTAAATATACCTTTCGATTACATTGAAATAACTATACCCACAATCGCCAATGTTATATTAAATTCAATAATATTAGTCATGCCCATTGCCCTCATATCGCTGGCAATTATGCAGACCGGAAAAAAGCATGAATTCAGGGGAATGTATGCTTTATCACCACTATACTGTGGTTTTTTATACACCGGCGTACTGTTTTTTGTTATGGAGCATACATGGAGTAACTTTTTAGTCAGCGCTTTTCTCGGTGGGCTATTTTTTTTACAGTTGATATCATCACGATATAAACAGAACGATAAAGACAGTTCGAAGGCAATTTACTTTAAAACACTGGATTACATCGGCGCTGTTTTTCTGGTCAGTATGACTTTCACAATTTACGGACATTTTTATGCTGCCGATACGAAATTTGATAAGTACATGCAAAATGGTCACGTTTATGAATTGCTGAAAATATATGGTGAAAATGTTTTTATGAGAGAGTTAAAAGACGGAAAGATGATAAATGAAATTACCTACTTTAATGCCCAAAACATGACAGGAATGAAGCTGATGATAAATCCAGATCATTAGGACATAGTCATGCTGTAATTGACGGATTACAGCATGAGACTTCTGGGCCCAAAGTACAGGACAGCACCAACCCGTTGTTGCAGTATCCCTGTCAGAGATATTCTTTAATCATTTTGACCAGTTTTTCAGGCCCGGCCTGATTGGCCAGATAGAGTGCAGCACGGAGTATTGTCGAATCAGTGATGGTCTTACTGGGGGCAAGATCCTGAACAGCGCCTGTAAGTTTTGAACACATAAGCTTCTCATCTGCCGTCAGGCGGACTGTTTTAGGCGTTTCGCTTGTCGTTCTGTTCCGCTTTGTCCGGACATTTGTCAGACGATTATCCTGTTCAGGCTTTGCCATTACCGGCCTTTGTACCTGTGGGCGTTCAAGTTTTCCGGCCATCAGTGTGCACCTTCTTTGAGAGAAATGAGTTCTTTTGCCATTGCACGGTAATCATTCAGCACCAGAGCACCACGTTTATAAAAATAAAGTGGCTTACAGACCACCTGGGCCTGTGCAATATTTTCATCAGCCCGGATACGGGTGGTCAGGACGTTATCTTTAAACCTGACATTCCCTTCCAGCTCATCCTGAAGAAAAGTATTCATCTTCTTCTTCGAGCTGTTGAACTCATTACGAAACAAACTGTAATGCGTGAAGTGTTCTTCTTTTATTTCATCAAGATAGTCGAGAACGGTTTCGGCTCCCGTCAGAGAAAAAGAACCGCCATCTACAGGAATGATAACGTGGTCTGCTATGTATGCCGCATTGGTAGAAGACAGGTTGAGCGCCGGAGAACAGTCAATCAGTATGAAATCAAAGTCACTCATTACGGACTTTAAATGACGCAGGAGAATCTTTTCCCTGTGAGGCCTTGCCATGCTGTTTTCCATCACGCGCTCAAAGGAAGGATCTGAAGGGATCAGGAACAGACCGGGGATATCCTCCTCACCATTCCTGGCAGGAATAATGACATCCTTAACATCGAATTTTTGATTGTTGTACAGGTCACAAATGGTTGGGCCATACTGCGCATAGAATTTCTTCCCATGCGTCAGCACTTCTGTTGCGTTTGCCTGTTGATCAGCATCAACAACCAGCACGCGTTTCCCCATCAGCGCTAAAGCCACGGCCACATTGGTGGTGGAAGAGGTTTTTCCCGGACCACCTTTATTACTCATTGCTGCGATAACAAAAGCCTGCGTTTCGGTTTTATTTTCAGACATCATCGAGCCTCAGGATGTAAGTCAAAAGTAGTACATTTGTATTTCAAATATCAGTTATAAAGAATTTAAAATCAAGGATTAAAATACATATGTAATACATTTCGCAGTTTTAGAAGGTCTTCTTCAAAGTCGTGGTCCGACTTTTAAATAGAATAGCTAAAGGGAGTAAATCAAGAAGGTTGTGTCGAACATGTAAGCATGTCATGTGTTGCTTCAAAGGATAGCATTTAAAAAAAATCTTAAATTCATGATTTTTATACAGTTAAGTTTTTTAATGCTGCCTGATAAAGCCAGCTTCTTAAGAAATCCTCGCATCACGCTCTTCAAAAACACAGAGGGCCACTCAGTGATGAGTGGCCCTCTATGCTCTGAAAATATTCAGAAAATTTGGCTCCATCTAGCCCCTGAAACCCGCCATTTGTCGGATTAAAGAGTTAATGCTAGTGTGCTTACAGGAATAATGATAAGGGAAACACAGGAAAATGCAAGTAAAGAATGTTCCATCGTACCTTGAATGCCTATCAGATGCTCGAATTCAGTCGTATAGACATTTTTTCACTGGTGCCACGATACCCACTGATGACGAGCTGGTGTCACTTTACCAATGGAACAACGAAATTTCAGAAATGATTTGGAAACTCATTTCACTGATTGAAATTGCGTTCAGGAACAAAATCCATCAAGTGTTGAGTGATGAGCTTTTCAGTAACGCAAAAAAAACAGTCGCGAATGGCTCTAAAACCAACCAGTTTTTAACAAATACTGTTTCGACAATCAACTTAGGCACAAAAAAATCATGTAACTGGTATAACGCTGTTAACTTTACTGGCGAACCCTTAAATAAAATCGTTGCTATAACGCATAAAAAAAACAAAAACAATCATAAATTTTACCTCCGAAATCCTAACTTTAATCCTGATGACGTCATTTCAAGACTAACATTTGGTTTCTGGCGCTTCATTTTCTTAAACCTTAGTAAGGCAGGGGAAGATCATAAAAAGATCATTTCAAAAACCTTTCGTTACTCCCCATTCTATAATGGCAATATCTCACCTCGTGTTGAATTCAAGCTTGATGCCAGACTTGACATGATCCATTCTATACGTAACAGGATTTCACATCATGAACCTCTTTGGAAATTGGGTGACATGTTGGAAGAAGCTAACAGCCCAACAAAACTTAAAAAATTCAACCGCAAAATTCTTAAGTCTAAGCCAAAAAATTTAGCCGAATCTTGCGAGCACCTAAAGTTCTATCACAGTCAGATGATTGAGTTTCTAACTTGGATTGATAAAGACCTAGCAGATAGTTATCGAAATTCATGGTGGTCTGAACGTCTAATTTTTCTATGCTCTAAAAAAGACGTAAAAGGAATTACAAATATGGCACCACAAAATACAGACATTTCATATCAGAAACTCAAAAGAGACATCAAGTCTATTATTTTCAGAGACCGAGCAAGAATTATATGTAAAGGGAACAAAAAATCTCTCATTATACCTTTGAGATAAAATTAACTGGTGATTTAATATACGAAATACTTTTCTGATGGGCCCAAAAAAACCTACTAAACGAAACCTAATGCTGAAGGAGCGGCGTAATGAGAGATGTATGGAGTTCAGCAATATGAAGCCAGAACAGTATTTCAACCAAAATGGTGCTATTTCCAATGATAAAGATGATCGTTATGGCTTTACCTCTGTGGCTGACGGATTAGCTGAAAGCATTTTGAGAATTACGGATGAAGAAGGGACGGTAATTGGTTTAGAAGGGCGCTGGGGGTCTGGCAAGACAAGTCTGCTTAATCTTCTTCTAAAGCGCCTTGAAGCACAGAGTATTGATGGTATGCACGTGATTCCTTTTTCTCCCTGGCTTAATGGTGCCGGTAACCTTACTGAAGCGCTGTTACTGCCGGTAGCAATGTTATTAAGGGAAGAAGAAGAGCGACTTGAGTCTCCTCCCCATGGAGTATATCAACATACTTCCAAAAAAATTAGAAATTTATATCGTTGGGTGAACCGAAAACGTAATGAAGGGGTAACACTCCAATTTTTGAATTATATTCAGCAAACATCGGGGCGACTTGCTTCTATAACTGACTTTGCCGGTAATTTCTTTCCTGACCAACACTTGTCCCTAGCATCCAAAAGTATGGACGCATTAGCAAAAGCTGATCTTAGTACACGAAGTAAAACAGTTACCGAGCTCAGATCTGATATTGAATCTCGCCTGAAGCGTCTTAATAAAACGTTTGTTATCATCATTGATGATCTTGATCGTCTTGAACCTTCGCAGGCAATCGAGGTATTAAGACTCGTGCGCTCAGTCGCCAATTTTCCCCGTTTCCGCTATGTAATGTGCTATGATCGGGATGTTCTCGCCCATGCCGTTGAGCAGGGACTGAGTATAAGCAATGGCCGACTGTATCTGCAGAAAATTGTGCCGCTATCATTCAGCGTACCCCATCCTGAGTCATTTGCAATGCGCAGGCATTTTCGTGACGAAGCCATCCTGCTTTACAGAAAAGTATCCGGAGCAGATCCAGATGTTGAAACAGAAGCTGCTCTGTCCAGGGCGGTGGATATATATGGAGAGGCTCTTGCTACCCCTCGCGAAGTCACTCAGGTTCTCTCTTCAATTAGCTTCCGCTATCCAGGCCTGAAGGACTACGTCTGGTTTCCCGATCTCTGCATGCTGCAGCTTATACGTGAGACTAACCCAACACTTTACGACTGGGCAGAGCATTACCTGACGGAGAGGGCAGTCGAGGTCTCAGAAGATGCCACTCTTCTGGATAATGAAAAGCAGGAAATGACTACCCTGCTGAAAATTGCCTTAGAGCAATTTTCTACGCATGCTGCTCGTTCACCTTGGGAACTGGGCGGATGGCTGCCGGGCATAACTGCCGATACAGAGGAAAAGGCAAAAGCGTTCGGATACTGGAGCATTGCCGATGAAGAGGGAGCAACGGCGCGCCGTCGGCTGGCAAGCCCTGTTTACTGGAGATATTATTTTGCTTTTTCGTCTCCAGCAAATGTCCTCACTGAAAATGAAATTCAGGAAATTTTAAAGCTCGCTGCTGAGAATCCTCATGCGCTGCAAAAGCGGCTATTTGATTATCTAACAGACAATGGCGTATCTACACGTACTTGGTTTGAGCATATACTTACACGCCTTACTCCAGCTGTAACCCTGCAAGCAGAAATGAAGGCAAAAAAAGGACTTTTGAGTTTCATCTTCAACTACGCAGATCAGGTTAACAATTATTTCCGATCACGCGAAAGGGAAGTCTGGATAAGCAGAATCGGTATTGAGGAACTCGTCAATCAGTTATTACAACAACTTCTCACAGAAGAACGGCAGGCTACGCTGGTTTATCTACAGGAACAGTTTTCACACGGTTGCGCCCTTGAGTGGTCCGCTAAATATATGGATAAGCTTTTGATGGTTCACGGAGGTGGCGGGTACTATGGGGTTGCTGAAGAAAACAAAATGTTTCTTACGCCTGATGAAATGGAATTACTGCGCAACGTAATAGACAAACGGATGCAACTGCCTGAAGTTCAATCTGATATTCTTAAGATGTCTTATACCGGGCAGTATCTTAAGGCATGGCGTAATATTGCGGGACCAGAAGTAGTTAAAAATTGGGTCACTGGTTTCTGTCAATCAGATGAAACATTTTTACAACTGCTGCTGAATCTCAGACACAGCATCTCATACAATGGTGAACGACTCCTTGCACTGAATCTGGGCAGGGTTGCAGATACTATTGCTGAAAATTCTGAGTTGTTTTCGGTGCGTCTTAATGATATTTCCAACAGAGCAACACCCAATACTTTGCATCTTCTCAAAGAGGTACGCAAAGCTATAGAGAATGATGCAGATTTCTAGAGAATTAGAACTGTAAACTGACAACAGAAAGAAGTTCTGTCTGTCAGTCACAGACTTTTATCAGGGAAAGGGTGGCATTTCCTTATTGTTCGCGGCCTCCCAGAACCACCAACGCCCCTGACCGTACTCTGAATCATAATGAGCGGTTTTAACTTGTTTGCGCTGCAGGTACTCAGGCGTGTTCATCCCGAAGACTTCCATCGGCAGCGCATCGACGCCGGGAACGTCCTTCAGCACAAAATCCGGGAATACGTCTTCCTCGCCGTCGTAGCGCAGCGGCTTGATGAAGGCGCGTTTTTCCTGCCAGAGACGGTCTTCGACCATTCCCTCATAGCCCGAATCCAGCGGAATAAAGCGGGGGCTGACCGTCATCAGCGCCACGTCGATGACGGTGCTGCAGCTGGACGGCCGGTTACGCCCGTCAATGTGTCTGAACGTCGTTTCTGGCGGCTCCGTTTCCGCAATGACCACGACCTTAATGCCCCGGCGCCAGTCGCCCAGCTCGCGGCCAAAGCTCCGCTCCAGGCGCAGGCGCACGTCTTCCGGCAGCACCAGGTCAGGGAAACCGAAAAACAGCCCCAGCGGCAGCGTGGTCTGCAGCCGTGCTTCAGCAGCTTCATTCCAGCCGGCCAGCACGGACACCACAATGAGCCGCCGTTTGTTCTTTTCGGCTACTCTCAGGTGTTCCCAGTTTGAAATGACCTGCGGCGTGCCCTTCATGGCCATGAGCAGCAGCGACTCCTCCAGCGGCACGCGGCCGACGCGTATACGGCCAGCAGTCTGCTGCAGGTGCCAGCTCACCCAGCCGGGCGTGCGTTTCTTTTTGTCGAAAGCGGGATGCCAGACGTTGATGCCGGACTGTTCCCACAGCAGGTGAAGCAGCCCCAGCAGGCGCATAGAAGGCCGGCGCTTACGCTTGACCGGTTCATCACCGGACACGTCTTCAGCCGGCCTGACCTCTGAAGGTGCCTTTTTCTGCAGGCCGGTTGGCAGCCTGACCACGATGGTGCCGTCCGCGGCGGTGCGGACCGCATCGCCCTGATAAATCTCCGCCTGGCGTTCGTCTGACCACACTGAATAAAAACGGCAGTCCGGCTTGTGTTCGTTACCTGTAAAGGCATATGAAGAGAGCCAGCATCGTTCAGTCTCCTGAGAGTAATGCACCTTCAGGCGGCGTTTTATGGGGTCAGTCTCTGTCGGCAGGCAGCTGCAGGTGACGACCGTGGTCTTTTTGTTGTTACGGGCATGCTTCAGCCAGCGCTGCCAGACAGGCGTTTCGTTCTGCTGGAAAGCTTCTGACGCCTCGTGCTGCCCACGCTGACCGGTGAAGTAAACCGGATACACTTTTTTCCTGGTCATAAACAGCTCACCTCACCGGCAATATTAATTATATTTTTATTAACGGCTGCACTGTACAGGCGATGATTCCGCCCAGAGCCGGTTAAATTCATCCTGATACTGCTTACTCACTGACAAACTGTCTCTGATAACCAGCGCATTTTCGGCATTACGCTTTTCCGCCGACGAGGTGTAATTAAAAGAGCCCGTCTGCACGCCGTTATTTCCTGTCACGATAAATTTGTTATGCATAATACTGTACTGCGCATCTGTCCTGACCTGTATACCTGAACAGGCCAGTTCATTAACCAGTGACCAGCGGTCGTGACTTTTCTTTTCGTCGGCCACTAATCTTACAGGGACACCGCGGCGCGAGAGCTGCACAAG
>Ga0157370_10003834_pt1 | contig 17534 bp, 8 predicted proteins | sample C35metaG_FD_113463 | JGI IMG/M metagenome (GOLD analysis project Ga0157370, IMG submission 113463) | Corn rhizosphere microbial communities from Kellogg Biological Station, Michigan, USA - C3-5 metaG | ecosystem: Host-associated > Plants > Roots > Rhizosphere > Soil | place: USA: Michigan...
CCGCACCGCCCGTCACGGTGGAAGTGCACCTGTCCGGCGGATTGCCGGGCACCCACATCGTCGGCTTGCCCGAGACCGCGGTGAAGGAAGCGCGCGATCGCGTGCGCGTGGCGATCCAGAATGCACAACTCGAATATCCATCCCGCCGCGTCACGGTGAGCCTGGCGCCGGCGGATTTGCCGAAAGACGGTGGACGCTTCGACCTGCCGATCGCGCTCGGCATTCTCGCCGCGCAAGGACACTTGCCGAAGGAAAGCCTCGCCCAATACGAATTCCTCGGCGAACTCGCGCTGTCCGGCGAATTGCGTCCGGTCACCGGCGTCCTGCCGGCAGCGCTTAAAGCCGCAAAAACCGGACGCACCCTGATCGTGCCGCGTGACAACGGCGCCGAAGCGGCGCTGGTCGGCGGCGCCACCGCGCACGGCGCTTCGTCGCTGCTGGAAGTGTGCGCATTCCTGCGCGGCGCGGCGGACTTGCCCATCGCGACGGCCATCGCGCAAGACGACGGCCTCGCCACGACCGCATTGGATCTGGCCGACGTGCGCGGTCAGCCGCACGCGCGGCGCGCGCTGGAGATCGCCGCCACCGGCAATCACCATGCGCTTTTCGTCGGCCCTCCGGGCACCGGCAAGACCATGCTGGCGAGCCGACTGCCCGGCATCCTGCCGCCGCTGACCGAGGCCGAGGCGCTGGAAGCCGCAGCGATCCGCTCCGTGTCCGGTTGCGGTATCGATTTCCACAAATGGAAAACGCGGCCTTTCCGCGCGCCGCATCACACCGCCTCCGCCGTCGCCTTGGTCGGCTGTCATTTCCCAAAGACAATGGGAAACGACACTAGAGCATGCGACTAGAATGGTCTTACTGTGAAAAGAAATTATAGGCATCAGCAGCAACAGTAAGCCTCTCCAGCTTGCGGATACCTAATGAATTGCCTCCTTGCACCCTAAGGCTCCAAAAAAGGAAGTCACAATCTACTAAAACCCAGATCGCCTCGATCATCAAACAGGCTGATTCCGGAGTGCCGATCAAGGACCTTTTGGCCTCACAACACCCGACGGTTTATCGTGGTCAGGGGCATCGCTGGGTAAAGGTTCGTAACCACTTGGCGGATCGAAGTTTTGACGTGGCTCTGGGCCTTCGCCAATTACGACGTGTGCTTCCATAAAAAATGAAGGCCGCTGAGGTGGCTCAAGGGGAGTGATCGCATCAACATAGCGAGCGTCCACTTTGCTTAGCTCTGCGAGGAAACTAGCCACTCGCTTTTGCTCCGTATCCAAGCCTCTGCCACAAAGAGCTTCGGAAAGCACTCTGACAAATGAGGATGCGCTTGCGTTTAGCACTTTGTGTCCCTCGGCCTCTAGCCCCAAAGCAAGCGCAGTAGGGAGCGAGCCGGCACCAGTACAGCATCCCGGCCACCATTGCTCTTCAAACCGTGACCAGATGGTGTAAAGCAGCACTTCATGACCGGTCAAGCTAGCCATTGAAATGAGCTGACTGTTCCGTATGGCTTTGTACTCGTGCGTATTGGGGTCTGCCACTTTGGCCTCGAAATGCTTCACTCCAACAAGCACTTCACCTTTTTGCGTCGACAGCACTACGTTGAGTGCGATGTCACCATTCAGAGTTTCATAGTCACCATAGGCCTGAAACATCTTCCAAACAGCTTTGCAAGTGTTTTGTCCCCACTGAACGGTACCCGAAGTCCCTATCGCCCTCAGGACGTCTGCGGTGATCCTATTCTCATCCCATGTGCGCAGACGCTGGTCATCTGGGTTCCAGCATGCGTAAATAGCTTCACAAACTGCGGTGTTCTTGTCGACCAGCCATAGCCATCGGTCCATGCGCGTCTCCTGCTATTGCAGCCCAAAGTAATCGGATGTGTGAAATGAAAAAGATAGTAGCGCATGCGAATGGAGGAGGGCTTGCCGGCAAAAAATTCACATGTCTGCGATGGATTTCAGTGATCTTCCTAAGCAGCATGCTGATCATCGGCTAGTTCAGAGAGAAGCTTTCAGATGAAAGCTGATACCAGCCAATCCATGACACCTGAGTTCGAACGTAGCGAAGTCGAAACGATAGTCGACCTTTGGCTTGTCCTTGAGCGCGCCGCAGCGAGCGGCGATCGCGAAGCGCGCGCGTTCTTAAGCGGAACATTCGGTCCCTGGTCAAGCGAGATGATCAGAAACCACGCATCCTAGTCGGGATTGGCGGATCGAGATCGAATCCCCGTCTCGGACCTACCGGATAGTATCAGGCCAAATTGAAATGGAACTCACTGTAGTATTTGGTCGTACCGGGCGGATTCTTTGTTAAGGTTTCCTGCACGGGCTGTGGAATCATCGTGCTGATGATGGCCACGACGGGATCGGCGTTGACGGTGCACAACGACACCACCGTCATTCCGCCTCTCAAGAATTCTGGAGCATGCCGATCAAAGTGTTGGCGCGCCTGTTCGGGAGTGCCGGCGACGGCCAACACGGTCGTCACCCCCTCGCCCGTGGCGTAGTACTTACAGTAAGCGGCGAAGCATTTGTCCATGCAAGCGTCCCGAGATGCTAACCAAGGAAGAGGATAGTCGTCTCTTATCTCACAGGCCGAGATGGTGCTCCTATAGATACCTGTTCCGCCAAATGGTATAGCTAGCTATCCGTACAGCGCGCTGAGCATTGCCACGCAAACTGAAGAGAATGCGACCAACGATCTAGGCAATTTGACGTTGCCGATGAAAGCCTCAAATAGGCAACTACACACGGATTGGCAGTGCCACCTTGGGTTGTATTGGAATGAGAAGGCTGGCATACGCGCGCAGGATGTCGTTGTAAAGATCCGTGTGTTTTGGCGCTTCGACGCTGATGATAAGAGCATATCGAATTTTCTCTGCGCCAGTCGCCTGGCTACCCGCTTCTCGCGCGTTGTAGTGAATGTCGAACACAGGGTGGTGAAGGCTACTTCCCCGCATAGTCTTGCTGTTATGAAGAACCGTTTCCCATTTACCCAGATCGGAGCGCCGCTCTGCTTCCGTAGCATACTTGCTCAAGTCGAAGAATCCCTTGGTGTCAGCGTTAGCCTTACCTTCTTTGACCTTCTTCTCGCTCGGACGAAAGACAATCTCCAACCCGGCACGGGTGTACGCCGCTGCGTCCTGCGGATCAGTCGGTGAGGCGTAGCAGAATGTCGCCGTAACCCGAACATTTCCGTTCAATACATACGCAGGTAGGGGAAGCGCTGCGCGCAGGTACTTGCCAGGCTTAAGTTCGCCTTGGTAGACAATCCTAGCTATGCCTGATGGGCAAGTGATGATCTTCATTAAGTCTTCCGGAACTTTGCCCCAACCAACCTCGAACTTATCGTGTGCCGACGGATCAGCAGCGTGAACTAGGAGCGCCTTGATCGCCAGCGGATTCAAGTCGGCTCCGAGAATGGAGCGAACGCCGACTGCATTGCGGAGTAGGTAGGGTGACGCAAAACTTGTTCCTAGCTGTGGAGCCAGTATTGGTTTTTCGCCTTGGGATAGAACGTGAAAGTATTTCGCTGCGGCACCGCCGAAAGCGACCAGATCTGGTTTAACCACACCAGGACTGCGACCGGGTCCGATTGCGCTGTATGGCGCTCTAGCCCAGTGTTCTTCGGTATCGCTCGCAGCGCCGACGGCCAGCGCATTGACACAATCTGAAGGCACTTGAACCCGTGCGTTGCCGGCGGCGCGATCTTTCTCCCCATTGTTTCCAACAGCAATGGTCATAAGCGTGTCGCCGTCACTAAGCAAATCATCAATCACTGAAGTCCAGGAATGAACTTCAGTATCTTCTACCGGCAAATCGGGGCCGAGGCTGAGATTGATGAATTGATATTGGCTAGAGAGCAAAACCTCTTCGATAAGTCCGAGTGTTCGATACAACTCAAGCGGGTCTTCGGACTCAGTTTTTTTGTCGAGCACACGCAGGTGGTCGACATAGGAAAATGGACGGGGTGCAGAGCTGTTGGGTTGAATCGGCCCGAATAGATAGGCAGATGTCACTCCTAAACCATGCTCCAGACCCAATGGGTCATCGTCGGCTTTTTCGTCCAGTCGGCGGTAGGCCCGGACCCAGGGCCCTAAAACATGGTGCTTCGGTAGACCTCCGTCGAGAATTGCCACCTTGGGCTCAGAGGACAGGGGTTGCACGGTGGGAAGTTGACAGCCGACGGACACTCCAGTCGCTCGTTGCGCAGGACGCATTCCACGCATTTTGGGAATAGGACGGATAACTCGTACGAACGTGAATTCAGCCAAGCGCTTCATAGCATTGGATGCACCTTCTACCGGTACAAACCAAAGATTGCCAGCAGTGAAGGCGAGTTCATCATGGATTCTTACATCCGCGCTCTTGGCATATTTCGAAAATGCGCGCTGCACAAAAAGTTGGTTTTCTTCCGGCAACAAATGTATGCCGACTTCGAAGAAGCGTTCGCTCTTGTGGCCTAGAGAAACGATTCGTTCGTTCGGTAGAAATGCGGAGAATTGCTCGATGTGTGCAAGATCCAGAGCCTCACCGGTATCAGGTTTGATTTCTTTCGCCCAATCTCCGAGATGACGAAACACCTCTCGCTTGCCCGCGACGAACAGCTCCGTTGTGGTCGTTTCACGCGGCGCACCTTTCTTCGTCCAACCGTCTGGCTTCACGGGTACGGTTCGGCTGCCTACCGATTCCAGCCCCACGGCACGCAGCATCTGCGTCGGGAAAAAAGATCGTGCAATGTAGCTCGGGTTCATCATTAGCCGAGCAATGCCAAAATCGCCTGGGCATGCGTCTGCGGAAAGCGTATCGAGAGCTTTCGATGTATTTGCGAATTGAGGCACTAGACGCTGCCGCGCCGCTTGCAACGTGTAAACCTCTGCCTTTCCAGGCTTACGTTTTGGCGCTTTGATCTCGTGAGTCAGCAACTCACCACGTCCAATCAGGAAATTTGTCTGGCTCATGTATCAGGTTTCCCTTTACCTTTCTTGTTCGCACCCTACGACTTGTCTGTGTACTTTCGGATAGTGTCTCGACTGACTCCGGTTATCTCAGATATCTTGTGCTGCGATAGTCGGGTCTTCTTCGCCAAGAGCGCCGCCATATCAATGCGCTTCTGTCGACTGAGCGACAAAGCACGTGTGCTAATGAATTCCTCGATCAGGTCCGCATCTGAGGACGTACCCAATGCAATAGCGCGTCTGAATCGCTGAATCTCGCGTTCGATATCGCTGAACGATTCGCCTTGGAAAACGAAAGCCAGAACGTCCAACCATCGCCCTAATAGCGCGACATCTGTTCCAAGAAAGCGCTGGACTGCTGCCCGGACAGCAGACGCATCCGGCAGCGTGAACTCGATCATCAGGTCAAATCGTCTCCACAGCGCCGGGTCGATTAATTCTGGATGATTGGTCGCGGCAAGCAACAAGCTGGTTGCGGGCCATTCATCGACCTCTTGCAAGATCACCGTTACCAACCGTTTCAGTTCGCCAACGTCAGTGTCATCACTCCGGCGTTTGGCGATCGCGTCGATCTCATCCAACAGTAATACGCATGGAGTGCGCTTGGCGAAATCAAGGGCAATGCGCAGATTGCTACCGCTGCGCCCAAGAAGGCTGCTCATTACCGCGGTCAGATCCAGCACGTAGAGGGGAACGTGAAGTTGGGCTGAAATCCAACGTGCCGTCAAGGTCTTTCCCACTCCCGGTTTGCCCACAAAGATTGCAGATCGGGTTGGAGTTAGGCCCGTTTCAGCAAGCCGTTTTGCCTGTCGACGCTCTTCGATAAGTTGACTCAACCGTTCTTCAAGTGCACTAGAGAGAAGTGGTTGCTCGCGGCCCGGTGAGTCCTGAAATACCTTCAATAATGACAAACGTGAGTCGTGATCTACCGGCGGCACCTGTTCCGGCGACGCGAAACGAGCGTTCTTTCGCAGCAGAGAGGGGGCGGTCGATCGCTGGGCTTTGGACCGCAAGTAAAGCTCCATCTGCTCCGCGAGTTCTGGATCACTGTTGCGGTACTTGCGCACAAGCCTGGCGACAAACAGACGAACGTCTTCCGTCTGCTCCGCGAGTGCAAGCCTGACAACCTGGGCTAAATCAGACTCAAGTTTCTTCGTTTCGTCCGATATCATCATATATTATTGAAAATAATAAATATTTACACTGCAATACTATGGGCTAATTTGTAGTGTACATCTTTTTTGCGGAGTTGAGAAGGAAAAGAGACTGGTGCTCTGATAAACCAACCGGTGCAAGGTTTTGAGGAACCGAGGCAGCTGGTTGAGAGCCATCTCGTCGAAGTAAGAATCATCGAATGACGCGGCGCGCTAGGTGGGCCGGATCGCTTTCAGGCTTCGCCATTCGCCTAGGTCTAAGAGTAAGCGCAGCAGAATGGGAAGCAGTCGCTCAGGGCAGCCGGGCTGAGACGCTGGAGAGTCAGCTGGCTAGGTTGGGTGGGATGAGAGCCGGATTCGAGCTGATTGATCGAGCTATACCAGCACGCCGCCACGCCGATACCGATTGCTAAAATTCGAACAAGATTAGCGGAATGACGACGTTGCTAGCGCGACAACTTGCCGCAAACCAGACCATTTCATCCATGAGGTACCGCCATGGCGTCGGTTACAGAACAAATCCTGATGGCAAGCTCGGCTATCTGCCAGAACATCGATGCGCTCGGCGAGCAACGTCCGTTATTGTCTCAGAACGTACTCGCGCAGCTTCGCAACCTGGTCGAAGGTGTCATGGTTCGCCTGCACCTTGGTACAAGCGAGGCGGAGTTCAGCTACGACGTTGTCATGCCGGCGCTGGCGTTCGTGCGCGGCCAAGCAAAGCTTAACTTTCTCAGCCGTTTCCACAGCTTGCTGCAAGCCAGCAGCTCGCACTATACCCTCGACGGCGATGCTTCTGAGCGCCTGATGCTCAAGTACTACGAATACATGCACCGCCTGCGCAGTCTGGTCCGAATCGCCTGCGCGATGGAGGTACTCGGCAATCTGGAGTCGTTTCCGGTAGATCTCGACCCATCGCTACGCGAATACCACCAGAAAATCGCTGAACGGATTGAGACTACGCGAGGTACGAGAGTAGATCAGGACACTGGCAGGCGGTACTACATCCATAAGGTTAGGCCCTTCTTCGTAGACGGGCGCATCTATTACGAAGTGACCTTTACTCGCGCCGTGAATCGGGTAAGCAAGTTCGATCGCTCAATCGCCTTCACCGACATCGACATGACCGACAAGTACTCGGCTTACCTGGTCCTGCAGCGCGACGCAATCCGAGTGTTTGACCAGATGATGCCTATCACCCTAGTCCGAATATGGAGAGTATCGATCCGGCCGTGCGAGCTGGACAATTTCGCGCGATTGCTCGGCATCAAGACCAAGATCCGCAGTAGCTCGGCAGAGTTCCACCACCTGATGCGGTGGCTGACGGCGACGTCAGGAAGTCTGTTGGACTTGGTGGACATGGAAGATGAGGCGTATCGATCCACCCATTTCGTTCCTAAGGCTAGCGATAGCAGTCCAATTATTTTCCCGATCTTAGACGCTGCGCGCCGGATCATCCGCTCTCGAGCCGCCGGTAATAACCTCATCCGGTATTTGATGCTCCGCATGCACAACCAGGTACTTAAATCTCAATATGCCGCCGACCAGTGCCGGCAATTGTCGAACCTCCACTTGCAGATGGGCTGCATTCCATTCGAGAGGATGCCATTTTGCACGTCGCCGCGGGACCATAACCCGCGCTTTTCGGATCTTGTTGAAGCACTCGATGCCAGTCAGCGGCGTCACGAATTTCTTGCACGGCAACTACATATTAATGTTGAGCAAAACGGCATGCTTTATACGCCAGTGAAAGATCTCGAACCCTTCGGTGATACGAGCGCGTTGATCACGGTGTTCAACAACAATCTTTACTATAAGCACAGGCATAGAATGCTCGTGCAAGACAAAGACCACGTCTTCATTCGCGGCTACGAGGATGACACGGCCAACATCGTTTCGACGTTACAAGCTATCGCGGCTGGCGGCATCGCTGGTTACGGTCAAGCGGTGGCACGATGGCTTGAAGACACGCCCCGCGACATCGACGATCCGGCAAAAATGGATGCGCTATCGCGGCTATTCAGCGACTCCAAAGTTGCTTTGATCTACGGCGCCGCCGGCACCGGCAAATCGACGATGGTCGATCACATCGCCAACTACTTCAACGACAGATCCAAGCTTATTTTGGCGCACACCAACCCGGCAATCGACAACCTCAAGCGCAGGGTCAAATCGCAGAACGCGACGTTTCGAACCATCAGTAGTCACATCTATCGAACTGGCTTTGAACCGGAATGTGACCTACTGGTTATCGACGAGTGCAGCACGGTAAGTAACGCCGACTTGCTTAAGGTTTTAATGAAAACCTCGTTCAAGCTGCTGGTGCTCGTGGGTGACGTGTATCAGATCGAGTCAATCCAATTTGGTAATTGGTTTTCGATTATTCGTGAGTTCCTCGCGAAGAGCGCAATATTCGAGTTGGCTACACCTTTCCGAACGAAAAGTGAGGCATTGCTGCGGTTCTGGAACAAGGTTCGGAATATTGATCACGATATTGACGAGGTGATCGCAAAGAACGGCTATTCCGGCGCCTTGGACAAGACCCTCTTTGAGCGCGTTGGCGACGACGAGATAATCTTGTGCCTGAACTACGATGGTCTGTACGGCATCAACAACGTCAACCGTTTCCTTCAGAGCAGCAACCCTAGTCCCGCTGTCGTCTGGCGGGAGGCGACTTATAAAGTGGGCGACCCAATCCTGTTCAACGAGTCCGAACGTTTTCGATCAGTTCTGTACAACAATCTCAAAGGGCGCATCGTGGCGATACTCCAGAGGCCAGGATCGTTGCGCTTCGATGTCGAGGTCGATCGTCCACTCAGCGCATTCGATGTTGTCGGTACTGAACTGGAGTGGGTGACCGGATCGACGGTGCGGTTTACGGTATTCGATCAGGACACCAGCGACGAAGACGATGACGCGCTGCACACCCTGGTGCCCTTCCAGGTTGCTTATGCGGTCTCCGTCCACAAGGCACAAGGCTTGGAGTATGACTCAGTGAAGATCGTAGTGACTAATGCCAATGAAGAAGATCTGACGCATAGCATCTTCTACACGGCCATCACCCGTGCGCGACGGCACCTTCGGATCTTCTGGACCCCGGAAACGCAGCGAGAGGTGCTGAAGAATCTGCACCGTACTGTCAATTCTCGAGACGTCGCGCTGCTAGCGTCTCGTCGCGGACTTACTCCTGTACGCTAGACTCTTGCGCAGCAAAACACGGACTCTCGCGTCGGAGAACTCCTACGTCTTCTAGAGCACTATTCCGATGGCGACGGGCAATCTCCAACGGCGAAAATATTTTCGTCCAGGCGTCAGGGCATGGCTGAAGGTAGGAAATCTCGATTTGCCGTTTTGGAAGCAAAAGACCCGACGCCTAGACTCGTTTACCAAATTCGAATAAAAAAGAGAGCAATCGATATCCAAAGCTGGTGACGGCCAAGGTTTCACCTCAGGCGCCAAAAGCGCAGCCGCGATAATGGCTCGCCATCTTGCAGCAGATCGAGCGCCAGCGCTTTGAACGAGCGGAGAGTTAAAAACATTCAATGCATGAAATATGGCTCAGGTGCGTTCTCCCCAAATAGCTTGCCCCGACGTTGCTCCTGCCATTTTTGAATGCGCGCGTCGATTTCACGCTCTAAAGTAGGAAGGAATCGTTTGCAAACATTTGACACGGCCGGAGGCGAGTTTTCCCAGAGCATCATCCTCCCGTCTACGATCTTTCTCAAAAGCGCAGAACAGCGCCAGAATTCGATTGGATCTGAAGTGGCGCACATCTGCTCGTACCAATGACGAGACCACTTGTTGCGCTCGTACGCGTATTGAGCCGCATGGGCCGCGGCACCAATAAACCCAACTGTTCCATGGTATCGAGCAAGCACAGCATCTGCGTGTGCGTTCCGGTCAGAAAAGCCCGCCACCATCAGAGCTCGCGCGATGGACACCGGTTCCGCCACAGCCAACCGCGAATCAATGTATTGTTCTATGACAGCGCCGCGACATGTCCAATAAGCTGTCAATACTTCCTGTGCAATCTCGTTGTCGTTTGAAGCTTCATCCAGTCTCTTCATGCACTCACTATTGAACTCAGGCGCGCCAGCGGTTCCCCACATAGTTACGGCGTCATAAGGCAGCTTAGACCTACCGACGATCTGCCTGACCAGCGGCTCAATATCGCGAACAGCGTGAATGATAGAAAGAGCCTTCGTGGCATCCGATCGTGCCAAGGCGCCCGCGAACGCAACTGCGAACAGAAAAAGCGAGCGCTTTTCGCTGGGGCTCGCTGAGAGAATAATATTGTGCCAGTCTTGTACAACTTCAGGTCTTGCTGCAATGATCGCAGAGACACCTTCTACCCCAAGATCCGCCAAGACTAGCGAAGCGTCCGCTTCGGATAAGTTCTTACTGAAGCGCTGATATTCGTTGTGAGCTCGTTCTTGTCGAGCTTCGAACTCTGCATCCGACAGCGCCTCAAAGGCAGACTTCATGTCTTTAGGCGTGTAGCGATCGTCAAGTTTTACGAGCTGAGGTTGCCGATCGGCATACCGCAGAATCTGGCGCTCGATATCCGGCAGACCCTGGACGTTCGCCACTTTACAAACATTTGCGAGTGTTGCGCCCACTCGATCTGCGATTGTGCTGCAAACAGCATCGCCCAAACGTGAAGCCGCGATGCCGTAGTACGACAAAGAGATTCGATTCAACGCATCGGCAACGTTGATAATCCCCTTTTGCGCCGCCGCTATAAGAATCTTTGATCCGTACCAAATTTCATACGAGTCGGTATACAAGCTTAAAGAATTGGCGGTCCAGCCACTTTCAGCAAAACACCTTAGCAGTTGTTCATCGTCCGAAGACGCGGCAACTCCAAATGCCTGTACTCGGACCTTTCTATCACTAGCGAACATTAGGTTTGCTACAACCGAGATTGACCTCCGAGAAAGACGTGCTCCTGAGAAGCCAATTGCGCCAAGCACTCGGACCTGCAGGTCTTCATCTGTCGATCGTTCTGCTCGCAGCAACCAGTCTTCCGTCGTCTGTTCACTAGCGGGCTGTAAAGAGCTCATCATGCTAAGGAGCATCGACGTGCCTTGCATACGGGCTACTGCAGCAATTTGGCCGTCTGGTGTCAGATGTGGCAGTGCCAAGAACAGCGAATACTGTGCTGAAATCCAGTTGTCCTGATTTGCAGAGTGCGTGTCTCCTTCGGAGGACTGGGCTGCCGTCACGAACTCAGACACTATAACCTCGTCCAGGAGCACGCTATGCGACAAGAGCGTCAATACAGCTTGCCGCCGGGCCACGGCAGACCGGTTCAGCGCATCTCTCGAAAGCCTACGAACAGCCACAACAGCTGCATGCGGCTTGAAGCGAGCGACTCCTGTCATTGCAGCTTGGAAGAAATAGTCTTCCTGGGACATACCTCGACCCTGCCGCAGCAACGCTACGTCGATACCTTCATATTCGCGAGCTGTATGCTCGATATTATCGGGTCGTGCGGACTCGGGATCGCAGGGATCCGACCGACAATAGTTCTCAATAAGCCGCCATGAAGGGAATTTTTCCCGGTCCTTTGTCAAAGACTCTGCGAGTACATGCGCCTTGGCAGCGTCATCCTCAGCTCCACTAGCCCTTAGAACCGCAACTGCCGTCCAATCTCCGACAGACGATCTGACCGTAGGAAGCTGGTCTAACAGTGCTAACAGACTGTCCCTCATTTTCGACCAATCTACCTGGTTAAACTGGATTAAATGACGAAATTCAGCGGTCGGCGCGCCAATAGAAGAGTTGAGCGAATTTCCGAGCGCCCAGTTAAATAGCGCAGGAGCAAATTCAGTGAGCGATTTTCCGCTCAACAAGACGAAAGCAGCTCGATGCAGCTTATCTACCTCGGCATCATCATTTCTAATCAGATTCCTATCAACGTACTCGCGTTCGGGTATTGTCAGTGAGTCAAATTGAGACTTGATATTGAGCACTAGCCTGTCGCGCTTCTCCGCGATCTTCTCCTTTGACTCGCCTGCGTACGCAAACATGCGCCGGTCTGGTGAAAGAGAGTACGTCGCGAGCCATCCTCTGATGCGTTCTGATATTGCTTGCCAGAGCGCAGGGTCTTCTCGGTTCTTTCGGAGCGCGTACATCAACCACGCGACATTAGGCATATGCACGGCAGCCAGACTGGTTTCCTCGAGTGCTCGCACGAAAGCTCCCGGTGCCTTTCTGGCAAGCGCAGCAAAAGAATCCGAGCGTTCTTCCGGTAAATTCTGAAGTCCGACGTAATGACTTACGAGAGCGGATGAGACCGCGATAGGGCAAGAATCGCGCAAGCACGCAACTTCGATCGCACACATTACGACGTCTGCCGTCATATCCAAGGCAGCGATTGGGCCGAGAATCTGAGCTAGGCGTTCGGAAGGAGCACGCCCGTTCCTAGCGTCTTTTTCGAGCGTATCAACGAGCGAAAGACCGAGTGCAAGTTGCAGCCCATCCTCTTTGATTTCGTAGAGATCCGGATCATCTCCAACAGGATTGAAGAAGCGGCTCGATGAAACAGCTTGGATGCGCTTGTGAATCCTCGCATCGACGAGCTTGAGGTCGTCTTGTTGGTTTGCTTTCAATCGTTCAAAGATTTCACGGCCTAGATCTTGTAGCGCCTTTGCAAATTCCGGGGCACCAAGAGCTGTTGTGCCTTCGCGATTAGAGAGCCGCAGATGTTCGAACAACAAGCGGCCGACACTCAGCTCTTGCATGCTTTCTATAGCATGGCTATCGAGGAGTTCGACCGCAATGCCGAGAACCCTGGGGTTTCTGAGTGTATTGATGACGTCAGGAGCCAGGACGTTCCCGTCGATACCTTTATTCCTCAAAATTGCCAGCAACTCATCCGGAGTCCAATCTGAGACGATGACACGCTCATCCTTCGAAACCATCGCGTTGCGAAAGCGGGCGTAGTGTGCCGATCGTGTGGTAATGATGAGTCGCCCACCAATTTCTTCGAGGAAAAGTGCCGCGGCGTCGATCCATCGAGCCCAGGGAAAATCGGTCGCTTGGTCGAGCCCATCGATCCACAGTGTGACTCGAACATTGTTGGGATTTGGGTTCGCGCGCCAACAAGCGAGTCGCCGGATCCACCTTTGCCTATTTGCATCGGAAGCTTCGCTTCCCGTTTGCCGGAGCAGGATCCCTATTAAGAAACCCTCGAGCCCGACCAAGTCAGCGGGATTCTGGAGGGTATTTGCCGGTGCTACTGCCAATAAGGAAGCAGGCTTGGCGGCAAGCCAGCCATCTGCAACCGACCAAGACTTCCCTACACCTTCTTCGCCCATGACGAGTACCACGGAGGGTCGTGGCGGGCCTGAAAAAGCCGTCTGCATGCGGAATCTGAGTTGGTTGCGGGGCCATGCAGATAAGCCTGTAAGATCTCGTGGCGCCAAAGGCTGACCAAAATGTTGTCGCGCGATGATGCGACTGGAAAAAACCCTGGAGTGCCACACGCGATTGGCGGACTTAGCTAACCCAAGACCAACCGACGGTCGCGAAAACATGTCTCGCAAATTTGCCGATGTCGCGAGAAACTCCGGAAGGCTGGAGATGTGATCGATCGCCCGCTCGACCTCGAGTGCTGCCGCCTTGTCCACCGGCACCCAATGGGCTCGCAAAAAATCGATTGTCGCTTGCTTCGCTGCACAGAGTGCTGTCGCTAATGACGGGAGTGACGTGTCAGACCAGTCTAGGATCATCATACCGATGCCGTCATTTGAAGCCATATCCCGAAAGACCTTTGCGTCCTGCGCGTAAACCTCCGAGGTGGCAGCCAATATCCACGTGTCAACTTGTCCTTGGTTGTCGGCTTTCAAATACATCAACTTGTCGGCGATCTCTTGTCGTGGAATCTTGTTCTGGTAGCGCTTGCACTCGAAGTAGGTAGCGCCAGCGTCGAATGCAGAGTCACCGTCGCGCCCTCTTTGACTTCCGCTCGAAGCTAACCGGAAAGGCTGTCCACAGATGTCCGAAAGGACGGCCGCTAGAAGACCTTCAAATCCCGTCGGTCCAGTCGCATCCAGTTCGAGTAGAGCGGACCTGACTCTTTCAAGATATGCGGTTGACTGGTTGTTCATCAGAACAAATCCTTGCGGCATTGTGATTCGATAGGAGCCGCCTGTACTTCGGGTTTGCACGTCTGCGTTCAGATTGGTACGAAACAGGCCGGCGCCGGAGAACTTGAAACGTTTAGTTGGATTTGAACAGATTCAGGCGTAATTGAAGCCGTTCACTGGCTCTGACAATTGCGGAGGTAACTACTTTGGTGGCGCGGCCGTCCGGAAGGACTCGTTTGATGACGACAAATTATCAGCAGGTCGACCTCTTAAGTGCTGCGAAGCCTTTCACGACAACTTCCCCCGCTTATCCGATACGCACTGCAATGTGATGTCTCCATTGCCCTATTGATGACCGAACTCAATGACTAGGCTATCCAGTACGCCTTGCAACTTGAGCGGTGATACTCGACGAGTTTGAAGAGCTATACCTTCGCCAGGCTGCGCGCCTGTGAAGGGGTGCGCCCAAACCGTTTCTTGTACTTGCGCGTAAAGTGAGTCTCATTCACGAAGCCGTTCCGATGGGCGATCTTTGAGATCGACGCATCGTCGCTTGCCGGATGCTGCAACTCGCAGTTCGCACCGCAAAGACGTCGCTCCCAAATCGCCTTGTCGGCAGTGGTATTCGTGCTCGCGAAGAGCTTGTCGAGATTTCGCCGGCTCGTGTTCAATTTCTCTGCGAGCCGCTTCGCATCCAACTTATGATCGCCGAATTGCTCCTCAATGATTTTCTGAGCTTCTTCCAACAGGTGTGGGGCCTCTAATCTGTCCTGGTGCGCGCATTGAAACGCAGAACCTAGGCGCAGGGAACTCATCAAGGCCAATGCCGCATCATCGGTCGCGGCCATGGTTGCGCGAGAAACTTCAAAGAGACTTTTTGCCGTCGCTGCGAACACCGGATCCGTAGCAAATTCCCTGTCGGAAGTGGCAACGAGCTCCCACTCGCCAGTGCGCCAGAAACGGAATTCGATTTCGATCAGGAGGATTTCGGCGTGCGCACTCGTGCCGAAGCGAGACTCTTCAACTGGCGAAAGAACACACCACTCTCTCGTTCCTAACCACTCACATCTGACCCCGACCTCAAGATTGACCTCATTTGTCCCGACATTCAGCAAGATCATCAGACCGTGCTTGCGTAAGTCGTGGGGCGCATAACGTAGTTGACCATCTGCAAATGAAATCAAAGTAAGCCGGCAACCACGCAGCCGATGCTGCTCGAGCCAACCGGGCATCGGCTTCACGGAGCGGATTGCGATCTCTGGGAGATAACGCTGAAGGCCCTCCGAGGTAAGGGACGGAAGAACCGTTCCTGAGCTCCAATTCTCATCGCTGAACCAGCGATCACTACCAGAAAAGAACATCTGATCGACCCTTTTCCACGTGAGAGAAGTCCCGTTCCAGCTTAGCAAAGCCGCGAGTGCGGCACTAGTCGATTATTTGCACCGTCTTTGGTCGAAACGACGGTGATGAATTGGCCATACAGCCCCCCTATGTCTCAGATGAATACTTAGGCCAGTCCAAGCGGCTTGGAATCATTTGCGCAATTCTCTGCAACACGTCCCGCGCTCAGTTGGCATGCTTGGCCAGCCAATACCCTGGCCTCTCGCATACCGACATCGCGGCCGTTATCGATTTGCCGTTGTCATTGCTCTCCTATCATGTGCGCCAACTGAAGCGGGCTGGGTTACTGCGCGTCAGGACCGAGGGTCGCAATCATCTGGTTTACGTCACGGCCGAGTTTCGTCCACTCGTCCTGAACTTGTTGGCACTGTCCGACTTGATCTTTGGCGTAAATCGATGACAGAAGGCGCCGACATCCGCACCGCTAGGCTGCCAGAAATTCGCGGTCTAGGAGATAGGGAATGCGTGTTGAATTGGATCGGACAGGCCCGCAGGCACCCGAATGATCACGCTCGGTATCAAGTGTTTGTTCGATTTGCGGCACTATCGACTAACACGCGCTGTGATGCCTGGGTATCGTTGGACAGATTCCCACTGCTGATCCTCGGATCACGCTGGCGTCAAGGATTGATGGTGGGCAAACCGCTCGGCGTACGCACATTCACGATCTGCGCTGACCGTGAGCCAAACTGGCAGGATGTTTCGATGACTGAGAACCCAAGGCGTCTTTGCTTCGGCCTCGGTTACCCCCTTACATTCGATCGACCCGCGTCCCCAGTTCTCCAGGTCAATTCCCGTCGCGGGGAAATTCTTTATTTGCCATTGTCGGAACTCCTGCGTTCCCACTATTTTTCTATCCCACGTGCTCTGCCGAGTTTGCTTGGTGGGCAGATGCTCTTTGGCTCACTGGCTTCACAGGGATTGCAGGCTTGGCACGCGGCGGGCACCGGATGGCTCGACAAAGCAGCAGGGATCGCATCGATTCAGCGAGCTCGATTCATCACAGAATACCAGGCGCTATGCCTAGCTCGCATGCTTTTCTCGAACGAAGGAGAACAAAACCTGAAGCGGTTAAAACAATGGGTCGACACCGAATTCCAAGTTCACCCATTCCGCACGCGCGCAGAAGAGCGCAGCGACCTGCCGCGGTTAGGACTTCCCTACCGTGTCGGGCGATGGAGCGCTGTCGCGCAGCGCCTGCAGAACGCGCAAACCGGTCAGCCTCGCTACCTCATTCTCCAGCTAATTTCGTTCGATTCGGACGAGCCATATCAGGAACTCGCGATCGCTACGCAAGGCGAGACGACAACGGGCGGCAATAATCCCAATGGCGACGACGAAGCACGCTCATACGGAAAGCGACTCGACCCGCTAGTGGATGAGGGGAGTTTCGAGCTTCAAGATGAGTTGGCCGATGCCAGCCTCACGCCGATCACACTCGAAGACATTTTGCCGGTAGACGCCGCGAGCAAGCGTCGACGGCCGATTCGAAACGCTGAAAACCACATGCCGTCGCGCTCAATCGCCGCAACTCCTTCTCGCAGTATTGTCGTTTCGGCAGGGTCGATGCGCGAGTCCGGCGCTGGCGGGAAGGGGAATGCACCGATTCGACCGGGACAATCGCGCGACGAATGGCCGGTGCGGTCCGACGCGCTAAGACTGCTCAATGACGCGCTGCACCGCGCGCTTGAGCCATATCTGAAAGCGCATCGGGACCTGGGATTTGCGGCGAATGCTGCGTCGTTGCCGAGCAAAGACGAGGCGTACGCATTCGAAATTCGTCCGGCTGAGTCGGACTCATTTGCGAAAGCTCGTCAGTTTCTGGTTATTCGCGTCGCGATCGATTCCAAAAATGCCTACATTTTCGATGCGGAACGACTGGGGTCCGATACGTTTCCGCTCGCAGTGCTCGCCCGCCGGGGTGAGCACGTC
>Ga0157370_10003835_pt1 | contig 17530 bp, 25 predicted proteins | sample C35metaG_FD_113463 | JGI IMG/M metagenome (GOLD analysis project Ga0157370, IMG submission 113463) | Corn rhizosphere microbial communities from Kellogg Biological Station, Michigan, USA - C3-5 metaG | ecosystem: Host-associated > Plants > Roots > Rhizosphere > Soil | place: USA: Michigan...
CAAGAAAGCCGACAAACGCGCTGCACAACTGGCCGCCGCCAACTCGTTCGAAATCGTTGCGCGTGAGTGGTTTGAGACTCAGCGCGGTGGATGGTCCGAGGTGTATGCGGGCAAGGTCATCAATTGCCTCGAGGTCGACGTATTTCCTCGACTCGGCGCTCGCCCTATCGCGAGCATTGATGCCCCCGAGATTCTGGCGATCGTCCGCGCTGTCGAATCTCGCGGCGTTCGCGAGACGGCCAAGCGGGTATTGCAGCGATCGCGGGCCGTGTTTCAGTACGGCATCATGACCGGCCGCTGCACCCGAAACCCGGCGGCTGACATCGACGCCGAAACGGTATTGAAGAAGAGCGCCGGCGTACAGCATATGGCGCGAGTGAAAGCGATCGAAATCCCCCAGCTCCTGCGAGACATCGACAATTATTCCGGCGATCTAGTCACACGACTTGCCCTGCGGTTCATGGCATTGACGTTCGTGCGGACAAAAGAAATGATCCAGGCCGAGTGGCCAGAGATCGATGTCAACGCTGCGGAGTGGCGCGTGCCAGCGGAGCGCATGAAAATGCGCGATCCGCACATTGTGCCTCTTTCTCAGCAGGCACTCGAAGTTCTAGCCCAGCTCCGCGAAATCAACGGCCAGCAACGCTTCGTTTTCTACAGCGTGCAAGGCCGAAGCCATATTTCGAATAACACTATGCTGTATGCCCTATATCGGATGGGCTACAAGTCACGGATGACCGGGCACGGGTTCCGCGGACTCGCTGCGACAGCGCTGCGCGAACTGGGATACAGCCGCGACGTCGTCGAACGTCAGATGGCCCACGCCGAACGCAACCAGGTCACCGCCGCCTACGTTCACGCCGAGTATTTGCCTGAGCGTCGCAAGATGATGCGACACTGGGCAGATTACCTGGACCAGTTACAGGCAGGTGCCACGGTGCTGCCGTTGATCGCAATGAACCAGTAGTGAATGGCGCACCGGGCAACGCCGAGTTCGACAATAGCTCACCAAGTTTGCGCCAACTTGACGGAAAGTACAGGAGTGCGACGCCCACCCGGGACGACCGACCTTATCGGTGCCCCTTTAGTGTTCGACATACAGGAGGTCAATTGTGACCATTGACAGCACATCGTTTATAACTGACGCCATGCTCGAAGGGATCAACCAATTTCGCGACTATTACATTGATTCAATAAAAAGCATCGTCGAAATTTTGCCTGACGAAACCTCAAAATCAGATATTGATGCAAATATTGAAGCAGAAAAAAGACTGCTGAAAAATCAATATCCAACCTACGAAAAATTACTCGCCGCATTCGCCGAAAGGCAGGCTATCCGCAACGCCACTTTTAAAAAGCAGCAGGAAGCCATGCTGGAAGTCATCAACACCTTTTCCGGAAGCATGGGCCCGCTCTTGTCATTGCTGGAAAAGATTCACGATGATCATCAGGAAGATCAAAATGACGTCGATCTAGAAAAATTAAAAAACCTCGAATTCGACGAAGGCGCATTTTTAAAGATTGCCGAAAAAATGGCCATCGATAGCTCTCAACTATTAAAAACCGTAAGCATCCTTCAGGCTCGCCGAGAAACCAAGGAAACGCTCAGTGCGAACGGGGCTGAAGGTGCCAAAGCTCGAGCCGATAAATACACTCCTTTGAAGGAAAAAGCGTTCGAGTTGGCACGTAATGGAGGATTTCGAAGTGCGCATCAGGCAGCGATCGCGATTACACCAGCTATCCTTGCAATGCCGGAGGCAGCAAACAACGGCATGTCAAAGGATCGAGCTGCACAGACTATCGCTGGTTGGCTACGAAAAGAACAACTGTTTCCGAAAAAATCCGAATAGCTTTTCGCTTAGGGGCCAAACGCAGCCGTTCAGGGTCTAAACGGCTGCGCCTGGCACCCAGATGCGCTATTCGAGCACATCCAACTCACTTCAAATACAGCCATTGCAAACAACGCCCAATGAGGCAAAGGAAGCGCAATGGCTCACAACCCTCAAAAGCGCGAGCAGTCAACACCAGCTCCGTCTCAAAGTCCCCCCACTCTTCCCGCTGACGGGTTCATTCGTTGGCAGACCCTCCGCCTGATCGTTCCGCTCTCCAGGGAATCCGTGCGCCAGCGCGAACTCAGCGGTCGCTTCCCGCGCCGAGTGCAACTTGGCTCAGAGCGCTGCGTGGCCTGGCCGAACCGTGAAATTCATCGATGGCTCGCCGATCCGACGAATTATCGGGTGGAGGACTGAGCGATGGCGACGACCCTAGAAATGCAAAAGGGCCGCGACTCCGGCAAGAGCGCGACCCAGACGACCCGAGGAAATGATACCTCGGCATCAGTACCTGATGCGTGCTTTCTCGATGTTCACCGAAGCGGATCGGAACGTCTTCGCGTCCAGATTCGACAGTACCGCGGCCGCGAGTTCCTCGACGTGCGCTGCTGGTACCTCGCCAACGACGGCGAATACCATCCGAGCCAGAAAGGCGTCACCTTCAACCCGTCCCAGCTCGCCGAGCTCGTCCAGGCGCTGATGATCGCCGGCCGGGCGTTTGATGCGAAGGGGATGTGTTGATGAAAACCCCGAGTGCCGCCCACTTGACGAAGTACCCAACGGGTATTAAATTTCGTCCCATAGAGCCGCGCAATCCGTGTGGTTCGAAACTCCGAAAGGAATGATCCATGAAGACCCTTCTTCGTGCGCGTCCGTACGCGCCTAAAAAAAATGACTCAATACGCGCCCCCTTCGCCAGAGGATCTGGAACGGCTCAAGGAGCAATTGGGCATGAGCAGCGGCGAGATGGCCGAATTGTTCAGCCTAGCAAACGGCCGGCAGTGGCGCCGGTATTTGTCCGAGGATCCGAACAATCGTCGCGACATGGGAATGCACATGCTGTTCTTTGCGATGGCTCGGCTCGAGCTGGATACGGAGACGTTCGACCGGATCGTGAATCGGATGCGCGAGGTGGGCGCGACGATCGAGCTGGACAGCGAGTAACTGCCGGCGGCGCGTTCGCGACCGCCATCCCGAATACCCTCCCCCAATCGGCCGATCCGTTCGACATCGTGCCGAGCGCCTGGCGCAACGGTCGGCCGTCGAAGTCGGCGGCCACCGTCGCCCCGGATCTGTTCGAGCCCGCCGGCATCCGCGCCGCAGAACATTGGCTGAAGGTCCGCCCGACCGCACGGCCGAGCCAGTGGTGTCGGTCGACGTTCGACAATCTCGTCGCCGGCCTCGGCCGCATCCCCTCCTACGCTGATTGCCTCGCTGCGTTCGAACGCTCATTCAAGCGCCGCATCGAAGCTACGGCCAGTACTAACCGTGAAGCCGCGGAGGTGCGCCATGTCTAACGGCATCAAATCTCGTGACGACGCGCTCCGCGAAGGTGTCGATAGTTCCAACTGCTCAGTCGAAGGTTTCAAGCAAATTTCCGAAATCTTGAGCGCGCTTGCCCACTTCGCGCATATGAGCGGCGCCCATCATCTCGAAACGGTTGCGAAAACCGGAATAGATGTCGCGCGAACCTATCTCGATCTCGCCGAGTGCGACAGCCGACGGTTTGAATCTGCTCGCACGGGGGTATCGCATGGCTAAGTTCCTCATCGACGAGCAAGCACTGGATAACCTCGCTGGCAAGATTCAACGACTCGAAGTGCTCTTCGACGTAATCCCCGATGACCCCCCAGGTCAGCAGATCGCGACCGACCTGCTGTGCGAAATCGGGCGCGACATTTCTAGACTCGCCTCGATCGAACTCGAAAACCTGCGAATCGGCACGCGTGTGGACAGCGCAATGGAGGTCCCCCATGGCTAACCTGCGGTGTCGCCCGGGCGATCTCGCTCGCATCATCCATTCTCGCCGGCCCGAGCTTATGAATCGGATCGTTTTCGTCGAATACCTGTACGACTCTGAACGATGGGCGATCACCCTGCTTGGAGAACCGGCGTTCGGTTTGACGGAACGAGGTCGACGACCGGTCGTCACGAATGAGTTTTCGATTCGCGATTGGAGGTTGGAACCCCTTCGCGGCGAAGAACAAGCCAACGAGCAACATCAAGAAAGCGCATTTCAGCATATGCATAGCGCTGAGCACTCCTTACAAGATATGGGAGGCGCATGAGCTCAACGAAAGCCGACAACATCCGGGCGCTCGTCAACTCCATGATCGAACGCGAAATTGAGCGCTGCAAGAAACAGATGGGTGATCGCGAGTGGGAAAATCACAGAGAGTGGGTGGTATCAAACATCGTGACGGCGGCCAAGATATGGCTCAGCCGAACAGCAACGGAGGGCCGGCTATGACGGATCACCTTGCTGATTTTGCTCTCGATGATGAACTCGAGGCGAGTCGCATAGCTGCAGCGCGTTCGGCATTCTTTGCTCATACCCGTGGCGTGAACGATGCGAAAGCGCGGCCGGCCGTCACGATCTCAAGGGCGTCCGACATCGTTCCGGAGGCGATCCGCTGGCTGTGGCCGGACTGGCTCCCAGAGGGGAAGTTGACCTTGCTCGCGGGATCTCCGGGAACTGGCAAGACAACACTAGCCTTGTCGCTGGCGGCGACGGTCACACGCGGAGGCGCCTGGCCGGATGGAACGGCCTGCAATCGTGCCGGCGATGTTCTCGTATGGAGCGGCGAGGACAACCCTGCCGATACGATCGTTCCTCGCCTGATGGCGGCTGGCGCCGATCTTGATCGCGTGCACATCATCACTGGCCGCACCGACGAGGACGGGGAACTGCTTCCTTTCGACCCGGCCGCCGACATGCCGTTGCTGTCCGAACGACTCGCCGACATGGGCGACGCTCGGCTGTTGATCCTCGATCCGATCGTCTCGGCCGTCTCAGGCGACGCACACCGTGTCAATGATGTGCGCCGCAACCTGCAATCGCTGGTGGATATGGCGGGCACATACCGCTGCTGCGTGCTCGGTATCTCGCACTTCGCGAAAGGTACCAAGGGTAGTTCGCCTGCCGAGCGTGTTATCGGTTCTCAGGCGTTCGTCGCACTCGCCCGCGTGGTGTTAGTTGCCGGCAAGGATGAGGCGGCCGAGCGTCGAATTCTGGCCCGCGCAAAATCGAATATCGCGCCGGACGACGGCGGCGTGTCGTATTCACTCGAACTGACCGAAACGCACGGCATTCAGGCTAGCCGAATTGTCTGGGGTGCGCTGATTGACGGATCGGCCCGTGACATTCTCGGGGACGTTGAACAGGACGACGAGGAACGCACAGGGCTGGATGACGCTTGCGAGTTTTTGACTGGCCTGCTGTCGGACGGGCCTGTACGAACGAAGATATTGAAATCGGACGCCGATGGTGCCGGATTCAACTGGAAGATGATGCAGCGAGCCGCGACAAAACTCGACGTCCAGAAACGCAAGATCGGGATGAAGGAAGGGTGGGAATGGGCGCTTGCGAAGGAGACAGCCCCCGAAGAAGACACGAAGAATCCCGCTCTCTATACCGTGTCCCCTTCGGTGATTCATGTCCCCTTCGTTTCTGGCAAGGGTTTGCGGGCGGTCGATTTTGGTGATTCTCCCGAAGGGGACATTACCAAGGGAGTGTCGCCTTCGGGGAATTCTTCGGATTCTGACGCCGGAGGTGACGTATGACACCCCTCGAAATCTGGACCGAGTGTCGCCGCAGCGGAATCACCCTGGCTGTCGACGGAAATCGATTGACGTGGCGCGGTCCGAAGGATGTCGCCGATCGACTGCTGCCTGTTATGCGAGCAAATCGGGAGGCACTCCGCGAGTGCACACGTGAATTGGACGGGCTACCTGTGGAAGATGGACCGTTTCTCCCCTGGGGGCCGTATGTCGCGCCATGCCTCCTCGAATCGATGCAGCGTGAGCTGTTCGAAGTTGTCGACGAGCTGGCAAAGATCGAGCGCTGGCGCGACGACGACTATGATCTCGTCATCGGAGCAATCGAGCGCCAGCCGATTTCGACGATTCGGCCCGATCTCGCCTACTTCCGCGAGCGGCTGTTGGCGGTTCGGACCCGGCGCTCGATCACCAGCCATGTAAGGGGGCCGGCGTGACTGCCCATCATGAACTCGACAAGGCATCGACCATCGCAGTCGAGGCGCGCCAATCAGGTTTATTGCCTGGGGTCGACGCGCTGATTCTCGGCGCCGCTACGGAGTTGGCCGAGCATGGCGCCGCCCTCCCCGAATCGACGCGCCTTGTATTGCGTGGCTTCATGGTGATGGCGATGCTGAAGCAGATGGAGGGCGGAAAAACATGATCGTGATACATGCGGTGTCCGACGATGCAATTCTCGCGGGCTGGTCCTACTTTCGAGAATGGCGCGCGAGTCGCAATGCACTGCTGTTGTTCGATGCGCTCGAGCGGGTGAACCACGCTGAGCGAGCCTGGATCGCTGAGCGCGGCCCACGCACACCGCTTCGTCGTGAATGGCAGGTGCTTCGGCGATGCGTGACGCGCGGTCTCGTTCGGTTGCGCGGACCGCTGCTTGCGGCCAGTACACCCGCGCAGACCGAGCAGGCGCTTTTTCGAGGAAAACGGCGTGCGACGCTGGCTCGACGTGACCAGCTCAATGTGTTGGAAGTCGAGATTGCTCTGCGCGGATCCTCAATCGAACAGGCAATGCAAATTCTTGCCGGCTTTGGTCGCCCCCGGGCCCGGAGTTATTTGGTACGCAAAGCTTCAGAGCTTGGCCTGACACCCAGGCAGAAAGCATCGGTCGGCAGTAAGAGAGCTCGCAATCGGAGTAGGCGCGAAACTGCGACTGGTCTTCACGAAAATGAAATTGCTCCGGGCCATCGACGCTATCGATCGCGATAGCGTGCGCGCAACTTACCCCAACTCCCGCACATGAAGTAAATGCGGCCCGTTTCATGACGCCGGGTCGCGCTCTCGCCAAAGTCTGGTCATCGCAACTCAACCGTGAGCAACGATGACCACTATCTCCTCCCAGTGCACCTCGGCTTCCGTCGACATCGACGGTAAGCCGGACATCGCGCGCGTTCGCATCGACACCGTCGCCGCATTGCTCGCCTGCAGCACGTCGACCGTTCGCCGCCGGATCCGCGCCGGCACCGTCCCCGCCCCGCTGCGTGAAGGCGGCGCGCTCGTCTGGCGCGTCGGCGATCTCCGTCGCGCCCTCGCTTAAGCATCTCCAGGAGATTCTATGAAACCGTTATCCCCCTACGCCACGTTCCTGTCTTCCCCCGGGGCACGGCCGCAACCGTCGACCAGCGCCCGGAAAGCGGCTCCTCAGGCCGCCAAGGTAGCGGCACCGAAACCCGCGGCAAAGCAATCGCCCCAGAAGCCAGTTGCAACGCGACCGCCTCGCGCACGCAAGGCTGCCGCAACCCCGTTTTCCGATTTCATGGGCGGATTCCCGAACGCTGGCCGCTCGATGGGTTCCGATCGCGCGGTCGCTGCATCGCGTCAACCCGAACGCCAGCAATCCGAGCCGGCATCGAATTCGACCACTCTCGCACGCCAGATCGTCGACGCAGGCCGCATGGCACGCGGTGAGATCGACAACCCCGCCACCTCGTCGCCGCCCACCAACTCGATGGCGGCCCAGATCATCGCCGCCGGCAAGCGTGCGCGCGGCGAGCAGTAAACCCTTCCAACACTCCCACCGTCAAGCCATGAATCAGACCAATCCCGACGCAGCGAATGCAGAGCTTCTCCGCAATCTCGACGAAAAAATCGAAATCGCGGAGCGGTTGTACGAGCAAGCAGCGGAGGCGCTCGGCGCACACGTCGTCGAGATGGCCGCGCTGATCACGTTGCGCAATGAGCTGCACCCAAACAACGCCAGCGGCAACGCCGGCGGCGCGCTGTTTGTGCGCCTTCGCGACGAAGGGCTCAGGGTCCGTCATTCGGACGGCCGCAGCACGCATGTCGCCCCCGAATGGATGCGCGCGTTCGGGGCGCTGAAAGAAGCACGAACTGCAGCGCTTCACACCGAGCTCGCCCAGGCACGCGCTGACGCGTCTGCGGTGACCTCCGAATCGAATCCGGAATCCATCTAATCGAGGCACCACATGAAAGACATCAAATCCCTGTCGACGAAGATCGACAAAAACCGCGAAACGATCACCCGCCTGCAGGGCGAGCGCGAGCAAGCCGAGGCAACGATCGCAGCAGCCAGCAATCACGATGAGCGGCTGGCCGAACTTCAGGTCGAGCGTCAACGCCTGAAGGCTACGGCGCTCGTCATGAAACGGAAGCCGGACACGGCCAAGATCGACGCCGAGATTGACCAGCTCGAAACCCTGCGCGCGACGGCGATCGCTGCAGCTGACGTGTCGCGCGCAGCGCTCCCCGTCTACGACGATGCCATCCGGATCGCGGAGACGGAACTCGCAGAATTCGAGGCCGATCGGCGAACCGCCGTGACCGAGCACATCATGGAAACGCACGATGCAGCCCAGAAGCGCTATCTGGACGCCGTTGCCGCAATGGAATCCGCTGTCGTCGAAATGGTCGGCGCGGATCTCGCGTACCGCGCGATCTTCAACATCCGCGCCGACGCCGTCAACGTGTTTCCAGGGCGCGGGAAGCAGGTTCTCGAGGACCTGCGCACGACCGGCGTGCGCGTGCCGTGGGACCATTCGCGCCTCAAGGATCCGGAAATCGCTGCCGGCTACACCGACGACTATCGCGATTACTGGTATCCGCCGGCATGGGCGGCACGCGAGCTGAAGGGTATCGGAGACGATTGCGCCTCCCGGCTCGTTTCGCATGTCGTGTCCGGAGGCTATCCCTGCAACGCCTATGTCGGGCATATCGAGAAGGTCCAGAAGACGGTCAAGGTCAGGATCGTGCGCGGGACGTTTCCCACCACAGTGAGCAGAAAGCTCTCACCGGTCTCCGGCGCCATCATGTCCAGCGAGACACACACATACATGCCGGGCGACGACATCGAGATCGAGGAAACACATGCGCGCCAGTTGGTTGAAGCGCGCATGGTAGTCATTCACGGCGAAGGCGAACTGCCGCCGTCCCGCGTCGAGCTCGCGCGCGGTGCTGCCATCCCTCGCACCGAAGACGGCCACCGTCTGGTTGAGCTGGATCTCGCGCGAGCAAAAGCACCCGCCAGCTACCAGCCGGGCGGCGCGCGCGTCAACATCGATCGCGGCTTCGTCGGCTAATTCAGGGGTGCCCCAGCCGGCGGTGGGTCAAAACACCGGCATCCGTCGACGTTCATGGAAGCGGCTCCTTTCCTTGATGTCCCTCGCATCAAGTCCAAACCGCGGCGGGCGACGGAATCTCCAAACTCACGGACAACATTCATTCATGGCAAACAATGACTTAACCATTCGTATCAGCGCCCAGGACGACGCAACCGCCGTGATCGAGCGCATTAATGCGGCGCTCACCAAGGTGACGGCCCCCGTCGACAAGATGCAGAAGCGATTCGAGCGCGTCGGATCGATCGGCCGCGGCAGTTTCGAGAAACTGACGAAGGGTCTTGAATCGGCGGCTCGAGCTGCGCACACGCTCGTCGACAAGGTCGTCGAGCTCGTGCCGGGGCTTGCTGCGCTCGGCGCGGCCGGAACGGTGGCCGGGATCGTCGGCCTGACGAACCGCTTCGGCAATTTCGGGTTCGCGCTGAACAAATCGTCGAAGCTGCTCGGCATGAATGCTCAAGACCTCGCGGCCTGGCATGTGGCGGCGAAGCGCGCCGGGGTCACCGCAAGCGAATTCGATTCTGCGATTTCGTCGTCGCAAATGAAGATCCGGGCCACAGCGTTTGGCGCTGATCCGCATGCGCAGGCCCTTGCGCAGAAAATGGGCGTTCAGATCCTACCCAACAAGGATGGCTCGATCGACTATTACAAGATCCAAATGCGCCTGATGAAGGCGATTCAGGGCCAGCGTTCGGTCGAGGCGCAGCGGGACGCTGCCGACACGTTCGGTATGGGCGGTTTGCTGCCGATGCTTCAACAGGGAACGTACGGCGAGGACAAGGCCCGCGCACTGCGCAAGGGATTGATACCGACGCCTGCGGAAATTGCACGAGCGACTCAGTTCAGGAACGAAGTCAACGATCTCGAGGATTCTGTATCGGGGCTCGGCAACAGCATCGGTTCGCGCCTGGTTCCAATCCTTGAGCCAGTGGTGAACTCGTTCGCAGCATGGCTCGACAAGAACCGTGCCGACATAGCCGACAAGCTTGCCGATTCGGTCCAAAAATTCGTCGCTTGGCTGTCTAAGATCGATTGGAACGCAGTATCAAAAAATGCCAAGGAGATGTGGGACAACATCGGGGGCGTGAAGACCGTGCTGATTGCGATCGCCGGGATCAACCTCGTCACACCGATTGCAGCCGTCGCCAGCTTGGTCACGAACCTTGCTACGTTGACCACGGTGACGATCCCCGCAGCCGTCGGTGCGCTCGGAACGCTCGGAGCGGCCGGAATTGCGGCGTGGGGCGCACTGAAGGTAGCCGAGATCGCCGGACTGCCGAACGTCGACAAGAACAACGGTATCGACGACGTGCGCAAAGGCGATTGGCTGATGGCGTCGGCCCACCTGCCGGCCGGAGACTTCCTGCGCGCGCTTGCTGCGAAGGGGCAGGGGAAATCGAACGACGAGATCGCGACATGGCTTGCAGGAAACCAGAACCCGGCGGACAACGGCAATAAGCAGCTTCCTCTCGGGATTCGCACCAACAATCCGCTGAACATCCTGCACGACGGCAATCAGAATACCTATGCGACGCCCGAGGACGGCCTGACCGCCGCGGTCAGGAACCTCGAGCGAGGCTATCGTGGGCTCACGGTAGCCAAGATCGCGGACAAATGGACCGGTGGCGCGCGCACCGGCAACACGCCGCAGCAGATGGCGAACTACGTGAGCCTGCTGACGGGCGCGACCGGCCTCGGCGCGAATGACGTGCCCGATCTCAACGATTCGGCGGTGGTGTCGAAGTTGATCAAGGCGCAAATCCGCGCCGAGAACGGCATGCAACCTTATACGGACGACCAGATCAACGGTGCTGTTGGGTCCGGCATGGCAGGTGTGCCAAGAGCGGCGGAAACGGTTCGAGGAGATGCATCCAAGCAGTCGATGCACATCACGCTCGATATGAAGAACGTGCCGCAGGGAATGCGGGCCGAGGCAAAGACGGCGGACGGGAACTACCTGCCGACGCGCGTCGAATACCGCCTCGACGGCATTTAGGAGGCTTAATGGAAGAATCCTACTATCCCGCCATCGTATTAGGGCATTTCGTCAATACGCACGATGCGATCGCATCATTGGATGCCAGTGCCGCACAAGCAGCGGTATTGCTTCGTACGATGGATGCATGTCCAAACCGATTCGTCACTGTCTATGCAGAGGTGGATCATGCTGCGACAACCGGCCCGGAACGCGAAGCGGTCACGATCGAGAGATGTCGTGATGGCCGGGTGCGCGTGTATCTCGGTTGGCCTCATATTCGATCACAGTCGAAGGGAAAAATCCTGGCGATCGCGCGCGATATTCTCGCAAGCGATCCGGTACAGTCGCAGGCGAACGACGTGCCAGAGCTAGTTGCGCTGCGTTGGCGCGGTATCACTCCCGTTGTTCACACCGCGGGCGGATCGAGCCCGTTCGCGATGGCGATATGAGCGTAAGCCTTTTCCGCGTGGGTGCCGTTTGGCATTATCGATTCCAGATTGGCGGCACCCGACAGCAACGTTCGACTCGCGAAACCGATCGACACCGCGCCGAGCAGATTGCGGATCGGGCATTGCGACAGGCAAAGCTCTGGACGCATGACAGCAAGGAGTTGCCGACCTTGCGCGAGCTCGTCGCTCAATGGCTCGTGGTCCACCAACGGACCGCCAGTCGCGCACACGCCAAGGTCGTGGACACGTTCGGCCGTCTCCACCTCTACGAGCTCGCCGACGTGCTGATCGACGAGTTATCCACCGATCGTGTCGAGCTCGCACGCGTGCGGCATCTCGAATCACATGCGCCCGTATCGGCCAATCAGTGGCTCAAGGTGCTGCGACTGCTCTGCAATTGGGCCGTACGGCGCGGCATCTTGCCGGCGGTCCCGTTCCGAGTCCGCGCGCTGAAGGTCCAGAAGAAGCCGCGGGCGATCTTGCCCGTTGCAATGGCCCTGGCGTGGCTCGATGCCATCGACGCGGCCGAGGGCGATCGCACCGGCGTTCGCACGGCGGTTCGACTGATGCTCGGCCTAGGCTTGCGCGAGTCGGAGACCACCACCGCTCGATGGGAATGGCTCGACGTCGGGCGCCAGACCTACACGCCGGGCCGAACGAAAGGCCGCGAGGCCGATCCGCTTCCCGTTCCGGCGTGGTTGATCGACTACTTGATGGCGGACTGGAAGCCAGCCGGCCCGATCCTGCAGAAAGCGAACGGTCGGCCATACCCGGCTGGCATCACGCTCGGCGATGCTGGCCGCCAACCAGGTCGTCGGCGCACCCCACATCACCGCGCATCGCTTGCGCGGCACGTTCGCCACGCTGCTATCCGAGGCTGGTGTGCCGGTGCAGTCGATCCAGCGTGCCCTTCGCCACAAGAACCTCACGACGACCGCGGCGTATCTCGAGGTCGACATGGGCACCGTGGCCGCCGGCCAGCAACGCATCGCAGAGAAGATCGGTTTCGGATTACACCCGGAAACGCGTGGCGCGCCAGTGGCGAACTCCACCCCGCAACCCCAGCAATGACAAGGAATCACGATCCCAAATGGTAATCGAGACGTTTCCGCTCGCGCGGTCGCTCGCCGGGCCGTTCTGCGACCCATTTCGCGGTCGCCGTAGCCCTTCGGCAGCCCTGTTTGCCCCCTCTTCCCACCGGGTCCCTCCTAGAGAAAGGAGGGTCAGGGGCAATTGCGCGCCGCGATATTCGTCTAGCTATGAAGGTTGAAATTTGCTTAACGCTTTTCACTTAACACGCAGGACTTAACACCATGACTCTCATGTCCCTCGCCGAATACGCTCGTCGCGTCGGCAAATCCCGCGCTGCGATGACGCAGTGGAAGAAGGCCGGAAGGCTTGTCATGCAAGGCGATCAGGTCGATGTCGAAGCCAGTGACGCATGGCAAAAAAAATATCGACGCGATGGCATGCCCGAGATCACAGGCGATGCAACGACGGTTAAGCGCGGGCGCCCATCTGTTAAGCAGCATGTCGAGGACGGCCCGCAACTTAACACCGAACCGACCTGCTTAACATGCGACGTAATCGAAGCGCGTCTCGCGGCGCTCGACTGGAAGCAGGCGTTCGACTGGTCGGTCGAGGTGCAGCGCGAGCGGGCGAAGCGAGCCGCGCAATGCGTCGGCCTGGTCGCCATCGAATCCAACCTGCGCGACGACGGGCACTGGGGAGGGTTTCAGTTGCGCAACCCGGCGTGCCAGGATCAGGCGTCAACCGACGCCATAATTGCCGGGTTCGGCTTTGAGCTCTCTGCCTGGGAGGTCGTGAAGCATTGCCGGCATGAGATCGAGGCATCTGTCTGGCCCGATACTGGAGAGCGTATGTTCGGCGACGACGATGCGACCGTGGTGCCCAGTCTCCTACCGACGCTCGCTCGACCGTTCCATCAGCATGACAAATTCGGGGATACCTGACCCGCACTTGGTCACGGCGGTGTTTGACGCATCACGGCTCTGTCTGTACACTCCGCGCCGCGGGGTGGAGCAGTCTGGCAGCTCGTCGGGCTCATAACCCGAAGGTCATAGGTTCAAATCCTATCCCCGCAACCAACATCGAAGCCCGCTATGCGACAGCAAGCGGGCTTTTGTTTTTGCCTGGTGGAACCGAGCGCATAGCTCACCTGCGACGTACAAGGACGCGCTGAACAGTGGGCCTCCGAGACTCGCAGCCGTCACTTGTCCTTCTTTTTCGGGTCGGCTTTACGGATCTGTTCACGAAGAAACTCCTGTAACGGGGATCTAGTCACTTCGGGGGAGCTGATCGTCACGCGCCTCGCCTTGGCTGCCTGTAGAGGTCGATCGATTCGCGCGTGCGATTTGACGAGCTTTGCCTCGAGAAACGCGTGCAGCGAATCCAGGTCGTACACATACGTCTTGTGGCCGAGCCGGTACCGTTTGATGTATTCACCTTGGCGATCGATCCGGCTAATGTTTTGATATGGCACGCCAAGAAACTCAGCGGCCTCTTTCGCGCTGACGCGTCGCCCATCAAGTTTCCTGGAATCGTCATTCGTCATTTGCCGCTCCACCTATCGAGATGCGCAACGTCGACCAACCACATCCCATACGAAATCGAACAGCGGCGGATAGTGCACGCGCCGAGCCCCGCCATCACGTCTTTTTCCGCGGCTTGCTGCGTGAAGTACCAACCAGTTCTTCATATTCTGCGCGAATCTTCGCCTGTCTTGCAGAGGGTACCGGATCGGAAAGTCTTGCTGCATTTTGCCGACGTGCAGCTGCCGGCTTCAATGTTTTCAGTAATGCATCCAACTCCTTCTCCGCCTGCCGAGCGGACGGCGACAGCGTCTGCCGCCGAAGAGGCGGAATCCGATCAGGCGGCCGGCTCGGGTCAATGCCGATGTCCGTAGAGCTCGATTTCTTCGTTCTTCGCCCCATCTCCTCTCGCAGCGTTTCCGGCCATATACGCCATTGGCGGCCAACCTGGAAAAAGCCCAGGGCTCGCCTATTCGCGAAAACGGTTGAGTAAGAGACGTTGAGCAAGTCCGCTGCTTCTTGCAAGCCAAGGGCACGCGCCGTCGACGCTGCATGCGGTTCCGGCACCCCGACATCCACCGGTGGTTGCACAGGTGCAGTGGCAGCATGTCGTTCCGCTTCTGCCGCCTCGCTCTGCAATGATCTCGCTTCGGCTGTCAGCCTCGCGCATTCAGCCTGCAGACGTTCGATCGCTTCCGCGGCCTTCCAGTCGAGCGACTGCTCACGGCTTGCACTACGCTCCACGCGAGCACGAAGCCGTCGCACCAAATTATCAAACTTGCTTGCGTCACTCATCCTAGTTAGTCCCCTGCGTCGTTGAAGGATGCCTCGAGGCGCGCCATTTCGACGGCATCTTGCCGCCCATCTAGCCATCTCGCATAGGTCGTCAGGAACGTGTCGACACTGTGCCCTAGCTGTCTCGCACAGAAAGCGGGCGTCATTCCCGCCATTAGCATCGCCGTCGCATAGCTATGCCGCATGTTGTACGGCCGGCGGTAGCGAATGCCAAGCTGTTTCAAAATTGGCGTCCAGAAGCTTCGCCGGAATGCGCGCTCGTCTTCCCATCGAGTGCCGTACCGAGGATCGTGAAAGATCGCGGTGCCTGCGACCTCGGTAAATGACCGCTGGCGATTCAATGCGGACGAGGCTCGGCTGTTCAGCCGAACCGTGCGAGCGATTGCCGTTTTTGTTCGATCCTTGTACTCGCCGCGTACGAGTGCTTCGGCAACTAGGATTGTGCCGCTTTGCAAATCCACGTTCAGCCACTGCAGTCCGAAGATCTCTGAAGTACGGAGGCCAGTCCAAAACCAGAATTCGATGAGGTTGTGAACCTGCCCGGGATAGATACGCTCAACTTCGTTGATGACCCTTTCAGACTCGTCGCGGGAAAACGGATCAGGCGGTGACTTTTGATGCTTGGCGCGAGGAACATTCGCCGCGGGGTTGAGTGCCAGCACGTTATCGGACACTGCCAAATCGAGCGCCTTTCGTAGGACCGAAACATAGTTATTGATCGTTTTGCCGCTCAGATCTGGCCGACTAGCGATCGCACTCAGGATGTGGCTCAGCTTAAGCTTGCGGAGCTCAATACAGCCCATCCGTGGGTGGCCTTGGCCGGATGCTGATAGTCGCCAGAAGCGTATTGCACTTTCGTATCCGTGCTTCGTTGATAGCTCGATGCGCTGCGCAGCAAGCCAAGTGTCAAACCATGTGTCTACGGTTGGCATGATGGCATCTCAACATCCATCGTGGATCGAATAGGTTCGCCCCGCGCCCCTGTGAATGAAATGATTGAACCGCAACACGGCACAGACATGACGCACGGACCATTCGTGCGTCAAAGGCAGCGCAAGCGGTTGATTCAAAAACCATTTTCGTGCACCACATCGCAACAAACCGAACGATGAAAAATTCGTGCTGCATTCATTGGGATGCTTGCTAGGTAAGGCTTTGCAGCACGGCGCACAATGCACCGCCCATGCGGAACCGCGGTGACAACGACGCTCTATTGGATCAAGTCCCGCGAGAGCGGCCGACCTCACTTCATCGGGGGCTTGCCGGCAGCTTCCAGCTTTGCGTTGAGCGCGGCGCGCCGGGCTTCCAACCGTGCTGGCTGCACGTAATAGAAATCAAACAAATCTGACAAGACCTCGAGGTTCCATTCCGCTTCTTCGGCTGCGACCGGAAGGATGGCACCAGTATTGGTGTCTTTCATCGGATGGGCCGCGAAGTTGCCGATATTTCTGATTGCGTCGAGGCTTTCAGCAACCAACGCCGGCAAGGTTCCCGAATCGAGCGCCGCTTGGATCGCTGGGGCGAGATCCCGCTGCGCATAACCGTGCTCGCGCAAGACCGCTTGCAAGCATCGCCGACTCAATGCAGCTGACGCTTTCGGGCTGTCGCTCAAGACGAGGCAGGCTTCGACATAGTCTTCCGCGATATGTGCCGGCACCTGCTGTGGCGGCTTCGGTCTGTTGACCACTCGTGGATAGGCCATAAACGCAGGCGTCTTTTCTTTCTCCTGCTGCGTATCAGTGCTGCGGAGGTAGATAATTGCGGCCCTACAGGATGGGCACTGCATCGCACAAGATAGCCAGACGGTGTCGCCGTCCAAGACGTGAGAATCTTCCTCGTCAAACTCAATGAGCGTTTCCGTCCGCGTATCGTGGACCTCGACGCCGCAGTGCGGGCATTTCATGTTCGGCGCTCCCCGGGGGCTTTATTGGGCGTTTACCGTGCCCTAAATAGAGCTGCAAGACAAGAATAGCCAGGCAGGCCGTCCGCCCCCACGTGGAACGGTTACGGGGGTCGTTTTGGGGGTCTTCTCAGTGCCAATAACCACCAATATCAATCCAGCCATACAGACATGAATTCTGTCGGGGGACCAGCCTGGTTCCCATCTTCTCCCAAGTTTTCCCAAAAAGTCGCGCTCAGCCTTGTGCTGCCTGGGCTTTTGCTGCCATCATTGCCCAAGGTTGCCCAGTACAAGCAACCTAACTTGGGGGCATCTTTTGGGACATGCCTCCATGCCCCCAAACTCGATGCCCCCACGCCATGCCGAAGCGCGCTACCCCGCTGACCGAGATGCAGATCCGCAAGGCCAAGCCGGCCGAGAAGCCGTATCGTCTGGCTGACGGCAAAGGGTTGTATCTGGAGGTCATGCCGAACGGGTCACGCTACTGGCGGATGAAGTACCGCTTCGACGGTAAAGAGAAGCGCGCTGTTGATTTCCACCGAGTCTTAACCCACCGGGGATGCGGCTATTTTCTTGGACTGATTTACGTTGCTAACCCGAGGCTTTCACGGTACTCGATGGGGCTGAGATAGCCAAGGGAGCCCTTGATCCGTTTCTCGTTGTACCAGCGAACGTAGG
>Ga0157370_10003838_pt1 | contig 17525 bp, 17 predicted proteins | sample C35metaG_FD_113463 | JGI IMG/M metagenome (GOLD analysis project Ga0157370, IMG submission 113463) | Corn rhizosphere microbial communities from Kellogg Biological Station, Michigan, USA - C3-5 metaG | ecosystem: Host-associated > Plants > Roots > Rhizosphere > Soil | place: USA: Michigan...
AGGACCTTCGAACATCATGATGACCGAACCTTCGAGCGCATCCGAGTAGATAAAGTCAGACAGTTGCTCTTCCGTAGGCGGTGTGGGAGAGGACAGCTCATACTCGTGGACATTTCCCGGGTCCTTCATCATAGCGTCGTGAAAAGCGATGGTCATCCCCATTCCGGTGACGAAGAGAATGGAACTGCCGATCAATCCGCTTAGCGCGCCAACCTTGAGCGCCGCGACGAAGCTGCGCGTTCGGCAAGTGGCCACAACGCCCGCCAACGCAAGCGATGCAATCGCACCCTCCGTAAACCAAATTGGCCAGGGCAGCCCGAAAAGGTAGGGATGAAGCTCACGGAGATGCGCGAAAATGGGCGTGCCAAACAAGTTCCCGGTCACACCCATTGCCGTCAACATCACTCCAACAAGGACGCCGAAGGCCCAGCTCAGCTTTCGAACCATGGCGGAAGTATATCACCGGGCGACGCGTAGCCCAGCGTAAAATAGGGTCTTGCGGCATTTTCTCCGTACCGGTATCCCAGACTGCCCGCGGATCCTGCTGATTGAAAGCGGGCCGCGCGTGGTGATCGAGAGAGTGATTCTGCACCTGCGGGATCTATTCGGCCCGGACGTCGAGATGGACTTGGTCACTTGTTACGCCGGTGAGCCGGCCGGATTCCGAGGCCGCGTCTTCAACGTGAATGATTACGGCGGCGCCGCCGGACGCGATGCCCTCTGGGCCGATCTTGTTCAACGTAACTACGCCGCTGGCGGAGTCGTCTGCGCGGCCGTGCCCATCATGACCAAATGGAAATGGTGGCTCGCCTACAAGGTGCCCGCGAAGATTTTCATCATCAACGAGAACGCCGACTATTTCTGGCTGGATCGCGCGCACCTCCGCCAGTTACGGAAGTTCGCAACACACCGCATGGGGATTAGCGGAGCGGCCGCGGCGCCCGCGCTGCTGCGATTGTTGTTTTTTCCGGTGACGCTAGTCTATTTGTTGTTGTACGCCGGCACGATGCACTTAAGACGGAGGATCAGACAAACTTTTTAGAAGCGCGCACAACGGAACGCCGCAGCAGCGTATACTGACACGAGTGAGGATGCTGCGGCGTCCTGTGCGCTCTTATGAAAGCTGTCTTTATCGAACAACCCGGCGGCATCGACGCGATGCGTTACGGCGATTTCCCCACGCCCCAACCCGCTCCGGGCGAAGTACTGGTGAAAATCGCCTACTCCGGCGTAAACTTTATCGATACCTATCATCGCAGCGGTTTGTACAAGCTCCCTTTGCCCGCGGTGCTCGGATCGGAAGCCTCCGGAACGGTGGAGAAGTTGGGCGATGGCGTAACAGCACTCAAGCCTGGCGATCGCGTCGCTTACACGCTGGCCCGCGGCTCGTATGCCGATTATCAAGCTGTCCCCGCAAGCAACTTAGTCAGGATTCCAGAGGGCGTGGATGACGCCACCGCCGCAGCTTCCATGCTGCAAGGCTGCACCGCACACTACCTCACGCACTCCACATTCCCGCTAAAAAGGGGACAGACGACATTAGTTCACGCAGCAGCCGGCGGCACTGGCAGGCTGATCGTGCAGATGGCCACCATGATCGGCGCGCGGGTGATTGCGACAGTCGGTTCGGAGGCGAAAGCCAAGCTTACTCTGAGCGACGGCGCGTCGGACGCAATTCTGTATAACACCCAGGATTTCGTCGCGGAAACCAAACGCCTGACCGATGGCAAAGGTGTCGACGTAGTTTACGACGGCGTGGGCCAAGCCACGCTGCTGAAGGGCTTCGATTGTTTGAAGCCGCGCGGCATGATGGTTGCTTTCGGCAATGCAAGCGGTCCCGCGGCCCCCGTCGATCTGCTGATGCTCAGCCAGAAGGGATCGCTCTACGTCACGCGGCCGACGCTGTTTACCTACATCGCCAGCCGCGAGGATTTAGAGTGGCGCTCGTCCGACATGTTCCGCTGGATCGGCGAAGGCAAGCTCAAGATCAACATCGACAAGATTTATCCGCTAACTGAAGCAGCCCAAGCGCATCGCGATCTGGAAGGCCGCAAGACCACCGGCAAGTTGCTTCTTAAGATTTAGCGAGCGTGACGATGGCCTGCGCTTCGGCCGAGCGTCCTTCGCCTACCGGTCCTACGCGTTCGGCGGTCTTGAACTTCACCGACACACGATCGAGCGCGATCTGGAGCGTTCGCGACAACGATTCGCGAATCGGCTGGCGATAATCTTTCAGCTTCGGCCGCTCCAGAATTACTGTTGAATCCACATTGACGATCGTGAATCCCAGATTGCGCGCCAGTCCCGCGGCGTGCGCCAGAAATAGGAGACTATCGGCGCCTTTCCAGCGCGGATCGGTATCTGGAAAATGCATCCCGATATCGCCCAGTGCAGCCGCCCCCAGCACCGCGTCGGTGATGGCATGGGAAAGAATGTCGGCGTCCGAGTGGCCCTCGAGGCCAAGCTCGCTTAGTACCGTCACGCCCCCAAGAATCAGCGGCCGCCCCACGGCGAGACGATGCACGTCCCAGCCTAAACCGGTCCTGATCTCGTTTAACGGTTTCGCAGGCGAAACCTCGTTCACGCTGTCTCGCCCGCCACTTCTTCGGAAAGGAACAATCGCGCCAGTTCCATATCGGTGGGCTTGGTGATTTTGATATTGCGATCGCTGCCCTGGACCACATGAACGTCGATCTCTTCCAGGCGTTCCACCAAGCTAGATTCATCGGTTCCGGTGAATCCATCCTTGGCCGCTTTGGCGAACGCGCGCTTGAGAAGCTCAAACCGGAATACCTGTGGCGTCTGAGCCATCACCAGGTGTTCGCGCGAAAGCGTGGAGCGAATCTTGTTCTTGTGCACTTGCTTGACGGTATCCACCGGGACGATTCCAACGATGGCCGCGCCGCTCTTGGCTGCTTCCGCGATGACTTCCTCCACCAGTTCGGAATCGATGAAGGGGCGCACCGCGTCATGCACCGCGACCAACTCGGTGTCCGGCGCCAGCGTCGCCAGCGCATTCTCGACCGACTCCTGCCGGCTATCACCGCCTTCGACCACGCGCACAGGCTTCGCGGGATGTTCCTGATGGATTAAGCCTCGAGCCCAGTCCATATCTTCGGCGCGCAGGGCCACCACGATTTCGGTGACGGAGGGGGTCCGCAAGAACTTGCGGATCGTGTGTATCAGGATCGGTGCGCCTTCCAGCAGCATAAATTGCTTGCGGCTGGTGCCGGACTTTTCTCGCCCCATGCGAGTGCCGAGTCCTGCGGCGGGAAGTATGACGGAGACGTTCATGCGTGTCTTTCAGCGCGAACTACTGATTGTAGTGAATTCACCGGCACTTTGCTGCCGTCGGCCAAGCTTATTGGATTCGGGTAATCAGCAGATGGGCGGAGACCGGGCGAGTTCCACCCGCGAGGGGTGTAATCGTGAGGGCCGTGGAGTTGCCAGCGGGATTGCGAACAGTGAGAAGTGAATTTGCCGCGGTCGTGGTCACAAGAGATAGCCCGACGATCTGACTCGTCCCAGTTGCGCGTCCAATAACGGTATAGGCCAGATCGGACCCGTTGAGAGTTAGCGTCAGCTGACCGGCTTCATCTACGCTTACTTGAAACACCACTTGATAGGTGCCGATCGCAGCAAGATTAAAGACCGAGGCGCTTGTACGCGCTATCGCACCGCCTGACGATGGTCCGTCTTGGGGGAAAGATACGTCGGTGCCGATCCCAACCGTCGCAGAGTTATCGGGAGGCATCAAGGCAAAAAAGTCAGCAAAGCCGAGGATGCCGCTCGAACCTGCTGCGCCTGTCGCTCCAGTGAGTCCCGTCAGGCCAATCGGCCCGGTGGCTCCCGCTGAGCCTGCTGCGCCCGTTGGCCCCGTCAGTCCCGTTAGGCCAATCGGTCCCGTGGCTCCGGCGGCACCTGCCGGTCCGATCGCGCCCGCCACCCCTGCCGGTCCAGCTGCTCCGGTGAGTCCCGTTAGGCCAATCGGTCCGGTGGCTCCGGCGGCACCTGCCGGTCCGATCGCGCCCGCCGCTCCTGCCGGTCCAGCTGCTCCGGTGAGTCCCGTGAGGCCGATCGGTCCAGCGGCACCCGCCGGTCCGGTGGCTCCCGCTGGGCCTGCTGCGCCCGTTGGCCCCGTCAGTCCCGTGAGGCCAATCGGTCCGGTGGCTCCGGCGGCACCTGCCGGTCCGATAGCTCCCGCCGCTCCTGCCGGTCCAACTGCTCCGGTGAGTCCCGTGGCGCCAATAGGTCCGGCGGCTCCAGCGTCTCCGGTTGGACCCAATGGTCCGGCCGGTCCGGGCGGCCCTTGCACCGTGGGGGCCTGAACGAAGTATCCGTTCATATCGATCACAAGGTCGCCGCTATTGGTAGGGAGCACTTGTATCCCGCCATCGGCACCCGCCGAAACGATGGCCGAATCAGCTATGGTGCCGCCCTGTAGGGCATTTAATACCACGGTCCCGGGCCACGCCGTATCATCCTGCCAGGCCGCGATCCATGCCACCGCCTGTCCGGGTGGAGTTACCGATACAAAATTCAGCGAATAGGCGGCGGCCACAGGCACGCCGCAATTGGATGAGGGGATCGGAACCAGCCGCGCCTGACCGCCCACCAGTGAGGGAGGGCCGAATACGCCCGTCTTGCCCGATCCGCCGGCCGTACGCGTATCCATGACGCGGCAGGGCGTGATGGCGATGAACACCAATCCTGCGGCGCTATTGGCGACGGCTGCGCTCGGATCCTCCGGCGCTGAAATGCTGGATTTATGCAGGGGCCAGTTTTTTACCGGGATGGCGTTGGGCTGGACCTGTTGCGCAAAGCCTACCGGCATTAGAGCCGCCATGTAAACCCACGCAGCGCTCCGCAACGCAGAGCCGAGCCTTGAAAACCTAGAACGCGGACGTCTAGTGTTCATGCAGCGGCCTCCCTCTGCCCTTGGCTTCGATCTCCTCGGGCTTCCCGATCATAAGCAAGGTCCATGAACGGAGCAATCGAAATCTGGCGTTTCGACGTGCCGTATTCGCTGTCTAGTGAATCCCGATTCGGCAGTGGTTCAATACGAGACAAAACCGGACGAACACGGGGCTGAAGGAGAATCTGGAAGAGCGCGCTACGCGCCGCCCGCCGCTTCCCGCTGGGGACGCTCGCGGTCTTTCTCATAGACCGTGTGGGCGCGCTCGTCGAAGCGACCGAAAATCATCTTGCCCGCAGTGGTCTGCAGCACGCTGGTCACCGCGACATCAATGGTCTTCGAAATCATCTTGCGGGCATTGTCCACCACCACCATGGTGCCGTCATCGAGATATGCGACGCCCTGGTTGTACTCCTTGCCTTCCTTGAGAATGAACACGCGCATGGTTTCGCCGGGCAACACTACCGGTTTGAGCGCATTGGCCAGATCGTTGATATTCAGCACTTCTACGCCGTGCAGCTGCGCCACCTTGTTCAAGTTGAAATCGTTGGTGACGATCTTGCACGTGTACAGCTTGGCCAGTTCGATCAGCTTCATGTCCACTTCGCGGACGTTGGGGAAATCGTCTTCCAGGATCTGAATGTTCAACTGCGGCATTTTCTGGATCCGCTGCAGCACGTCCAGCCCGCGCCTTCCCCGATTGCGCTTCATCCCATCCGAGGAATCCGCCACCTGCTGTAATTCGCGCAGCACGAACTGCGGGATGACCAGCGAGCCGTCGATAAACCCGGTCTCGGCGATATCGGCGATCCGGCCGTCGATGATGACGCTGGTGTCCAGAATCTTGAAGGAAGTCTTGGTGGCCTTCTCTCCCCCGAATAAGCCTCCCAGAGCCGAGAGATTCAACATCTCGCCTTTGGCGGCGCCCACCACCAGGCCGCAGTAGGTCATTAACGCCAAAATCAGGACTTCCAGGAACGGCACCGTGTTATCGCTGTCCGGCATAGCCTTCTCCAGTACTAGCGAGATGAGGTACGCGCCTAGTATCCCTAGGACGCTGCCGAAGGCGGATCCAATCAAGCGCGGCATACTGACCTGCTTGATCCGGATCTCGAACACCACTACGGCCAGGCCGGCGACTACGCCCACACCGGCAGCGACCAGACCCTCCAGGTTGAAGGGATGGAGAAAGTAGGCCGCGAACGTCAGTACAGCGATAAAAAGAAGCCTGATGATCAGGAGGTCGCCCATAGGCCCTCAAAGCCCACGATTGGAGCGGGCTTATAACATTAAGATTACTTAGGAATCGAGTATAGCACCCGTTCGCACCGCCGTCGAGGAGCGGTAAGTCGGGTGAACAGGCGGGGCTTAGAGGGCTTTGGCGAGTTCTTCGGCGAAGGAGCTCTGCGGGCCGCGGCTTTCGCTGCGTTTAGCAAAGGTTTTCTTGGCGCGGCGCGGCGGCGGAGGCGGCCGGTGTTCGGAACTCTGAGGAGGTGCACTATGCCCTTCGGCATGGCTGGCGCGCTGTCCCATACCCGTGCTCCGCTCAACATTATGCCCTGAGGGAGCGCCTTGAGAGGGTCCAGAACCTCCAGGACCACCCATGGGCCGGCCACCGGGTTGCCCCTTCGGCCGAGCCGGCTGTGCAGGATTGGCCCGAAGCAAGCGATCCTCCAGCGGAGCGCGGTCAAACCGTCGAATAATGGAGTTCATCTCCTCGGTATTCGGCGCTTCGATGAACGCGAAGCCCTTGGACTCCTGCGTTTCGGGGTTGCGGATAACTTTAATTGCGTCCGCGACCAGGTTTTCGGCTGTCAGCCATCCCTTGATATCGTCCGCAGTGACCCAGGTGGGCAAATTGCCCAAGAAGACGGTAAAACTCATTCCGTGATTGTCTCTTCTCCGTGAAAGGGGGTTTGCTTCCGGAGATCGTCCAGGAAGCACTATCATGCTACCACACTCGACGAAGGCCGTAAATGGAGCGCCCGCTTAGGTACCTACCTAGCAATTACTTTACGACCTAATTAATTATTTGACGATCAGGGAATACGGCATCAGCCGCTGCATGCCGCCGTGGGCTAGCGATTTCCAGGGCAGATTCCCGGCGACAGCCTTGATCGCCGATTCCAGCTCCGAATTATTGTCCGTGGAGCTCTTTAGCAGCATCTCGAGCAATGTGCGGCGCGGCGGATAGGTCACCAGGGTAACCTGCTCCGACGCCGGGATGTTGGTGCGCTGCTTAATCATCTCGACCGCGCGGTCCAAGCCGCCGATCTCGTCCACCAATCCGTTCATCTTCGCTTGCGCTCCCAGCCATACACGTCCTTGCGCCAACGGTTCCACTTGATCGTAAGGGCGCTTGCGCGCTTCGGCCACGCGCTCGACAAAGCCGCGGTAGAACACCTGGATCTCTTTCTGAACTTTGTCCTTCTCCTCTGGCGTCAGAGGAGCCGCTTCAGAGTCGATCGCCGCGAAGCGGCCGCGCGTCAGCAGATCTTTCTTGAGGCCGATCTTCTCATACAGCCCGCTCAAATTCACTTTGCCGAAGAACACCCCAATGGAACCGGTGAGCGTATTGGGATAAGCCACGATGGGGTCGCCCGTCATGGCGATGAAGTATCCGCCGGAAGCCGCGAGGTCGGACATCGAAATCAGCACCGGCTTTTTCTTGCTCAGCAGCTTCATCTCGTGGAGAATGTCATCGGAAGCGATGCCGTCGCCGCCGGGAGAATCCACCCGCAGAATCACGCCTTTGATGCTTGAATCGTCGGCCACCTGGCGCAGGACTTTCACCATACTGAAGGCAGTGATCCCGGTATCGGAAACATCCTCGCCCGGATTGCCGCGCGTGATTTCTCCATCTCCGGTGACATAAGCGATGCGCGAACGGCCGGCCGGATCTGCTCCCGCGGCCTTGGAATAACTGTGCGCACCGATCTTCTTGAGATCGGTCTTCAGGTTGGTGTTGAGCTGCCCCAACATCTCATCCTCAAAAATGAGCGCGTCCACCAGGCCGCTATCGAGGGCACTCTTGCCGATGAAAGGCCCCTGATCGATGATGCCGCGCACCGCGCCCGGAGGCAGCTTGCGGCCATCGGCGATGACCTGCACCATGTCTCCATAATATTGATCCAGAATCTGATTGGTGACCTCCAAAGTTTCCGGACTCGGTGCCGTTTTGGTGAACTCATCGGGCGCGTCTTTGTACTTGCCGACGTGCTCGAATTCCAAGCTCACGCCCAGCTTGTCGAGCGTTCCTTTATAGAACGTCAATTCGGCGCGCAGGCCCTTTACGTCGAGCTCGTCTTCAGGCGCCATGTAGATTTTGTCCGCGGCGGTCGCTAGGTAATATTCGCGCATGGTCGCGTTGCGCAGGTAAGCATAAACCGGCTTGCCGGATTGCTTGAACGCTATAATTTCCGCGCGCAGCTCTTCGAGCTTGGCCCAGCCTGCATCGAGACCTCGTGGCTCCAGCACCAGCGCCTTCACCTTCGTATCGCTGGCGGCGCGGCGGAGCAGCTTCCAGGTGTCGAGCACGGTCAGCGGGGGCTGTTGTTGGAAGTAGGGAATCGCGATGTCGACGGGCGCCTGTTCCGGCACCGCGCCTTCCAGATTGAGGATCAGCGCGGAATTGTCCGCCACGGTAACCGGCCGTTCGCCACCAAAGCTCGAGGCCATGCGGATCGCGGCGAATACCAGAATTACCCCGACCAGTCCGACGAAGACAATACCAATGACGAACCCGAGGAAGAATTTTTTCATAGGGGAGCTCGCCTCCAGTGTAGCTCCGGGCCGGGCATGCCCGGCCCCTACAAGAGCAGGTGGCGTTGTAGGGGCGAGGTAAACCTCGCCCGCAATACGTACGGAGCACGTCTACCGGTTGGCGATCGATGCTCCCACCCCGAAAATCCACAGCAGGAACACGCTAATCAAATACCACCACAAGGTGCCGAAGACTGCGAATGCCAGGAATGGCTCCACGAAATCCATGAAGCTCAAGTGCCTCAATACTATGTAGTTGGGAAAATCAAAAATGCCCAAGAGAAACCATTTCAATCCATAGTCTTGAGCCTTGCTTGCGTCCACTACGAAGCACACGACAAGGTGCAACGTTGGCAAGATGAGCAACGGAATCGTCGGACGGAACTGATTCAGCGCTGCGTCCTTCACGCTAGTGAGCTTCTAGTTCGTTGCGTTGTGCGCGATTAAAAAAAAGAGCCGCGGTCGCCCGCGGCTCGGTAGGTTCACAACTCTAGGAGGATACGTTACACGAGATTCGGAATCTTGATGATCTTTTTCTGGATGGCGTACTGCACCAGCTGCGCCTTGTTGTGAATGTCGAGCTTGCGCATCAGGTTGAATTTGTGCGCTTCCACGGTCTTCACACTGAGATTCAGATCGCAGGCGATTTCCTTCACCGAGTTGCCCTCTGCCAGCATCTTGAGCACTTCTCGCTCGCGAGTGGTCAGAGTGGCGAAACGCGGCAAACGATTGGCCGACTTGATGCGGCTGCGGAAATCATCCACCAGTTGCGACAGCATGCGCGGGCTCAGATAGCTGCCCCCGCGGCAAATATCGCGGACCGCCGCCACCAACTGCTGGCTGGGACTATCTTTCAATACATAGCCACTGGCGCCCACTTCCATGCCCTCGACCAGGTAATCCTCGTCGTCATACATGGTCAGGAACAGGACCTTCGTCTCGGGCCGGTTCTTTTTGATCTGGCGCGTGGCTTCGAAGCTGCTCAGACCGGGCATCCCAATATCCATCAGGACTACGTCGGGCCGCACTTCATTCGCTTTGTCCACCGCATCGCCGCCGTTAGAAGCTTCGCCCACCACTTCCATGTCCGCTTCCGCTGAAATCAGCGTGCGAATTCCCTGGCGAAACAAAGTATGATCGTCCGCCAACATGATTCTGATCTTGGCCATAGTAATTAGACCTTGCCTTACGTAATCCTTCCTACAAAAGCCGCTATTTGGCTATCGGCAGTTCTATGGAAATCTTTGTACCCTTCTTGGTTCCTTCCGTACGACTCTCTACGTGGAATTCACCCCCTAAAAGGGCCACGCGCTCACGCATTCCGGACAGGCCGAAGGATTCCCGCTTGGCTAACGCTTCGTCGATATTGAAACCGACGCCGTTATCGTCCACCACCAGCCTTAGTCTTCCATCGGCCGAGATGAGGGAAATATTTACGTGGGTCGCCCCAGAATGCTTGCCGATGTTGTTAAAGCATTCCTGCAAAAGGCGATAGGAGATCACCTCCACTTGTTGTGGCAGCACGCCCATCTTGGCAAGATGTAGCTTCACCTCGCAATTGTTGAGCCTTTGGAAGCGATTCACCAGTTGCCGAAGGGCAGCTCCCAGACCCAGTTGCTCAAGCACGGCTGGGCTCAACGCGGCGATCAGGCGGCGCATTTCTAGGATGGTCCGCTCGGTCATTTCCCGCGCGTCACGTAGTTTGGATTTCCATTCCCGTTCGCCGTCCGGAAGTTCCTGCTCCAGCAGCTCCATTTGGAGGCGGATGCACAGCAGGCTTTGGCCGGCTTCGTCGTGCAGCTCACGGCTGATACGGCGGCGCTCCATTTCCTCGACATGAAGCATGTGCTCAGCCAGGCGGCGGACCTGCTCCTCGCGCTGAGCTAAATCCTCCACCAGGCGAGCTTTCTCGGCGGCCATCAGGCAGCGCTCCGCGGCCGCGGCCAATAGTTCCTGTTCGCGTGGTAGCCACTCATACGGCTTGGCGAAGCCGAATTGCATTACGCCGGCCGTGCGTCCATCGGCCGCCAGCGGAATCGACCAGCAGGAAGGGAACCGGCTGTGCCAGCTTTCCTCCAGCAGAACGTCCGCTGTGCGGGGATCGCCACTTATGTAGCGCGGCTTCGAGAGTTTCTTGACCAGTCCCGGCCGATTGGGAACCGACAGTACTTGGGAATCGGGGCAGCCGGCCCGCAGCACCCATTGGCTCGAATCCTCGTTCAGCATGTACAGCCGGCCCGCGTCGGCGCGGCACACGTGCACTAGAGTTTCGAGAAACCGCCGCAGCAGCTCCTCCAGATTGCGCGACTCGAGCTCTACACGAAACAGCTCGTAGAAGGCCTGCGTTTCGGCCTCGCGGACCTGATAGTAAGCGTTGTTCAGGGTGAGAATGACACAGAAATGCAGCTGATCGCGGACCCATTGAAAATTGGCATGGTCATCTGGAATCAGGGCTTCCAGCGCGGGCGCCAGCAGGCGATCATACTCCTGCAGGGCTTCCAGGATCGCACTGGGCGGCAGGTTCAACTTGGCCAAGCGACGGCCGTTATATTCCACTTGTTCGATGAATTTGAGCGCCGGCAGCTCATGAGCCAAAACGCGCGAGGCGGCCCCGGGCGTAATGGCGGCTAACGCTGCGCGCTGCTGCGGCTCAAATCCCATTTCCCGCAGGCGTGTGAGAAAGCGGCGATCGATTTTATCGGCCTGAGGCTCCAGGAATCGCGCCAGCCCTTGAAGATGAAAGCGAAGCTGGTCGCTTAAGACATCGGCGGCATCGGCGAGCTCGGGCGAAACCTGCGCAGTCTGCACAAGGTTAAATCGGCCGACTAGGGTCTTCTCTTTAGTACTCTCGTTACCCGATGTCGACTACTTCTTGGCTGAGGGACTCACGAACAGTTGATTCAACTCAGCCATAAACCCGGGCGCCTGGATAGCCGCTTGCGACCACTCCTTCACAATCAGCCCGTTGGGGTTGATGGCAAACAGGTGCGGCTGGTCAAAGGTCGGTTTCTGCGGGGTGGCCTTAAAGTAAGCGATCGCCACCTGGCCGGAGTCGAACAGAATGGGCGTAGTAATCTTTGTCTCGGAAACATACTTGGCGGCGGTCGCCTGTGTCTCCGGCGGCGAGATCAGGACCGAGAGAATTCCTACTTTCGATCCATACTTGGCTTTTACCGATTCGAGTTTTTTCGAAAACTCCTTGCTATCCGCAGAACCGGTTCCTATGAACCCCAGCAGCAGCCAGCGCCCGCGGTAGTCCAGAATATCGTACTGCTTGAGCGCTGAGTCCGGCAGCGAAAAGCTGGGAGCGCGACGATTGACAAGCCCTTGCGCGGAAACCACCAGCGCGACAGCGAAAAAAACTGTGAGACGGGCAACTGACATAAATCTCACCGTATCACGCCTTCGCCAACTTACGCAGCGATTCTTCGTAAGGCGGGCGAGCGATGCCCCGCTCGCACACGATCGCGGTGACATAACGGGCGGGCGTCACGTCGAATGCTGGATGCTTCGCCTCGATTGCGTCCGGACCCACCGGTACTCCCCGGAAGTGCGTGACCTCGTCGGAGGAACGTTCTTCGATGGGAATCAAATCGCCCGAAGCCAGCGTCAAGTCGAACGTCGAAACTGGCGCGGCGACATAGAAGGGAATCCCGTTTTCCTTGGCGAGCACGGCCACTGAATACGTCCCAATCTTATTGGCCACATCGCCATTGCCGGCGATCCGGTCTGCGCCCACCACTACGCAGCCAATCCTTCCGGAATGCAGAAAATGTCCCGCCATGTTGTCCGTAATGATGGTGGTGGCGATTCCGTCCTGCTGCAGTTCCCAAGCCGTCAGCCGAGCGCCTTGGAGAAACGGACGCGTCTCATCGGCGAAGACGTCGATCTTCTTGCCCGCGCTGACGGCGGCGCGGATAACACCCAGCGCCGTGCCATATCCAGCCGTCGCGAGCGCTCCCGCATTGCAGTGCGTCAAGACAGTTTTGCCATCGGGAACCAGGGGCTCGCCATGGCGGCCGATGGCCTCGCAAATGGCGATATCTTCCAGCCTGATCTTTTGAGCCTCGGAGATCATGCTTTGGACACGTTCCTCACGCGTCGCTCCCTGGAGCGATGCATACATGCTTCTCATCCGCTTAATGCCCCAGAACAGGTTCACCGCCGTTGGCCGCGTGGCCGCGAGCGTTTTGCAGACTGTCTCGAAGTCGGCGCCTTCCTGGACGCCGAGTGCGACCCCCATCGCAGCGGCGACTCCAATCGCCGGCGCGCCGCGAATCACCATGGTCTTAATGGCGTCGGCTACTTCAAGATATGTGCGGCAGGTGACGAACTTCTGCTCGCGCGGCAGGCGGGTTTGATCGATCATCACCACGCCCGCATCGGTCCACTGAATGGTTTCTACCATGAACTATCTATTGTCCATGGTTCGTGGAGCATCCCGCCGATTCCCCGCATATACTATTTCTGATGAAACTCTTTCTGATACTTGTGTCGGCGGCTCTCGCGTTCGCGGACGACGGCGACCGCCTATTGCGGCTCGACCACTACGTCCAGGTTCATTCCACCGTCCCGGCCATCACCGGCCAGCTCACCGAGATCTACGTGCGCGAGGTGGTGGAAGCCGGAACCGTTCTGCGAGGTGGCCCGGCGGCCGACCGCGTGGCGCTGTTTATCCACGGCGCGGGAACGCCGGCGGAAGTTTCATTCGACGTTCCGTATCAAGACTACAGTTGGATGGCGTACCTCGCGCACGCAGGCTTTGATGTTTTTTCGATGGACATGACCGGCTATGGGCGGTCCACACGTCCGGCTGCGATGAGCGATCCGTGCAATCTTTCCAAGGCGCAGCAGGCTCTTTACGTACCTTTTCTAATTCCCGCCGCGTGCGACGCCACCTATCCGCACCAGATGACGACGCTCGCGTCAGACTGGAACGATATCGACGCCGTGGTCGATCACGTGCGCGCGCTGCGTCACGTCGACAAGCTCAATCTGCTGGCATGGTCCCTGGGTGGACCGCGATCGGCTGGCTACGCAGCACAACATGCGGACAAAGTCGCCAAGCTGGTGCTGCTGGCTCCGGCGTACAACAGAGCAACGAAGGCCGACGCGCCAGCACAGGTGCCGGCGAACGGTGCGGCCTTCAACACGCAGTCGCGCGCGGAGTTCATCGCGAATTGGGATCGTCAGGTCGGGTGTCCAGATCAATATGCGGCGGGTGCGCTCGATTCCGTGTGGTCAGAAATGATCGCGTCCGATCCGGTGGGTGCCACCTGGGGGACCGGTGTCCGGCGCGCTCCTCAGGTAACCACCTGGGGATGGACCACGGCGGTGGTGGCGAAAACGCAGATCCCGACTCTGATGGTTTCGGGTGCGCACGATAAGCAAGTGAACCCGGATCGCGTGCGCGAACTCTATGCCGACCTCGGCTCGCCCAAAAAGATTTTCATCGACCTGGCCTGTTCCTCGCACAATGCGATGTGGGAGAAGAACCATCTGCTGCTGTTCAGCGCCTCGCTCGAGTGGCTCACGAAGGGCACCGTGCAAGGCAAGCAGGAAGGCATGCTGCGCGTGGGCTACTGAAAACCTGGTGGGCCCTGATGGACTCGAACCATCGACCAACGGATTATGAGTCCGCTGCTCTAACCGACTGAGCTAAGGGCCCTCCTGCCGAGTTTACCGCGACTTGTGGGAGACGCTCATCGTCAATATCTAGCCATGTGTATGCGGTTCGCATATCGGCTTCAGCGATCGCGGGTTCGCCGGGCCATCGCGCTGGGTAAACGAAGTCGCCGTTTCGCCGTCCTGACTAGAGAAGGAGAACGGCACCGTGCGGATTGTCCCCCGCGCGGCCTAAATGCGAGGATTCTATTCGCATTTGAGAAGCCCGGTCCGATGACGGCTGACGGAAGCACGCTCAGCGAGCGGTCCGGCTCCGGCTTTATCAGCCGGAACAACGACGATCCAACTGCAGAAGCCACTATGGGTTTCATGGAAAAAGCTCGGATTCCGCACACGCTAACGGTCTCATGGAACGTGATTCCGTGGTGGAACGGCACGAATTTGCCGCGCGGACCTAGGATCCAGGAAAGGTCGGCGGGTTGTTAGGCAGGAAGCCGACGGTTTTTCCGATACCAAGTCCGCCAGCAGCCAATTGCGACTATGTAGCCAACGGGTCCGACGAGCGCAAGTAGGAGCAGCGGAGGAAGGCGCGGGAGAGAGGGCGGGATATTGTTCCAAGTTCGTACTTGCCACCAAACCAAGTTCTGGGTCACCATCCCGATTACAGCCGCAGTTACAGAACCCCATAAAATCGCTTGAAGCAGTCTCGGAAGCCTCGCCGGTTGTAAACCGTGACGTATTCCCCAAAGCGAAGGCAGCGCTACCAAGACGGTTTGTACTATCAATGGGAAGATGATGCGGTAAAACGGTTCAAGAAACACAGCAGCGTTGGAACCAACGGGACTATGGCCGAGCGGCCTGGGAAGAAGTAACCAATGCCGAAGAAATTGTGGCGCCCCGAAGAGCTCACCCAACAACAACACGAGACAAAACAGCGGCCCATTGACCGCAAGAGTGCGGCGCGACAGGGAACCGACCAGAAAACCACCGGTCCACGACCAGCAGAGTACCGCCAGATATTCCACCGCTATCCCCGCGCTATCACGGAAAAGATCATGCCGCACACCAACGTTCGTAATGTAGTCGAGGGTCCAATTATTTGCATACAACCAGATATATATAGCGCTCCCATCAGCCATACGTCTGGAAATAAGGCTGAGTAGCATCCCAACCGGAACCACCAAGGTTATTAGAGCCAACCAAGGTTGCCAGGCCTTCCACAAAACTGTCTGACGCCGGATCACTAAACCCAGCACATCGAGGAGAGCTCGTCCAGCTGTCTCGCCTGACTCGGCGATATCCCCATGCACGGCGTCGCGTTCGGCGGGCGCCAGCAATCGAGAAAATCTGTCTACCAGCCACCAGCAGATTCGTGTCATGGCACAGCGATCCGGTTCGCTTCCCAGGAAACGCCGCGACTCACTCGGGTAACCGCGTCGTAAAATGCGGTAGCCGCCTGAATTCCCTTAATCGTCACCCGAACCATTCGCTTTGCCCGACCACCCCGCTGAGGTGTGGCCTCCCCCATCCACGTTTTGAGAAGACCTTTTTCCTCTAGGCGATCCAACGTAGTATAAAGGGCGCCTATAGAGCAACGGCGTTTAGTCGCGCGGTCGATCTCCTGCCGGATCGCTGCGCCGTACGCTTCCTCGCCCAGTCGAACCGCCGCAGTAAGTAGGAGGTATTCAAACTCGCCAAGCATTACTATTACATTGTGATTCTAATGTCAAATGCCTGTCAAGGAATACGTTGATGGCTTGAGGTACTTCTTTGCGTAATTCGTGATACTGGAACTTTAGGATGAGAACATGAAAACATTGGGCGCGAACCAAGGCCAGCCGGCATCCGAGCTCATCTCGAAAAGAATCGCCGAACTCGGGGACTGGCGCGGGAAAACCCTCAGCAGAATGCGCAAGCTCATCAAGAAAGCAGACCCGGACGTCGTCGAGGAGTGGAAGTGGATGGGCACTCCGGTTTGGTCGCACGACGGCATCATCTGCACTGGCGAATCCTACAAGAATGTCGTGAAGCTTACCTTCGCCAAGGGCGCGTCTCTGAAGGATCCCGCGCGCCTCTTCAACTCGAGTCTCGACGGAAACACACGCCGCGCGATCGACATCCACGAAGGAGAAGAAATTGAGGAGTCCGCCTTCCAGGCCCTCATTCGTCAAGCGGTCGCCCTCAATAGTTCTGGCAAGTCGAAACCTTCGAAGAAAGCGAAGTCGTAAGGGTCTCGAAACCGGCCAGGGTTCCCCCAGCGACTGAGCCCTATGAGATCCGGGTCCCCGGTCGCGGATCCGTGCGACCTCCTCGTCGCAACGATACTATGATAAAAACTTGCCTGCGGCCAAAATTTCGACCCTGCGAGAGCAAGCTCTCCAGTTTCAGGCTTATCTCGCTGCGGTGAAGGCGCAGACACCGCTGAATCCTCCGCGCGTGAACTGGTATCCGTGGGAAACCTTGAGCCAAATAGGAGTGCTCGATACGTTCCTGCAGAACGATCGCGACGCTCTGACGAACATGATCGGCCGCGACCCGGTGCTCGATGTCGGCTGCGGCGATGGCGACATCGCCTTTTTTCTCGAAAGTCTCGGGATGCAGGTCGATGCCGTGGATTACGCGCCCACCAATAACAATGCGCTGTTAGGCGTCCACGCCCTCAAGAAGGAGCTCGGCTCCTCGGTCCGGATCCATGAGGTTGACCTGGACGCGCGGCCCACTCTGCCGTCGGCCAATTACGGATTCACGGTGATGCTGGGAGTCCTGTATCACTTAAAGAATCCGTTTCTCGTGCTGGAAGCGCTCGCGCGGGCGTCCCGCTATATTTTTCTCAGCACCCGCATCGCCTCGCTCAGCCCCGACCGCAAAACTAATTTTGGCGCGTGGCCGCTTGCTTATTTAGTGGAAGAAGACGAGCTCAATAACGACGAAACCAATTATTGGATTTTTTCCGAGAAAGCCTTGCAGCGAGTCTTGAGGCGCGCCGGGTGGGACGTGATCCATTACACAACGTTTGGCTCCGCGGCGACGGCGGATCCTGTGAGTGAAGCAGGGGATGCGCGGGCTTATATCCTGGCGAAGAGCCGCGTGGCCGGACCGCAGCGCGGTTTTCGTCTTCGGCAGGGCTGGCATCCGCTCGAAGATAACTACTGGCGCTGGACCGAACGAATCTTTTCTATCGAACTGGACACGCCCGCGGCGCACCAAGCGGGTACGCTTCAAT
>Ga0157370_10003839_pt1 | contig 17518 bp, 17 predicted proteins | sample C35metaG_FD_113463 | JGI IMG/M metagenome (GOLD analysis project Ga0157370, IMG submission 113463) | Corn rhizosphere microbial communities from Kellogg Biological Station, Michigan, USA - C3-5 metaG | ecosystem: Host-associated > Plants > Roots > Rhizosphere > Soil | place: USA: Michigan...
CATCCGGACTAAATACCAGTGAGTGTATTAGAATTTTTTTTTTCATTCAGACCACACTACCCTTTTAACATAATCAACATAGCTTATAATTATTCTTACCACTTTATCCGAAACATTGGGCATTGAATAATCTGCTATCTTTCTAAAATTTCTTTCTGCTCCCCTCTTTTGATATTGTAACTGAACCAGTGCTTGCATAATACGCTCCGGATTCATACCAACCATCATTACTGAAGCTTCCTCCATTGCTTCCGGGCGTTCATGCGCGTCTCTAAGATTCAATGCAGGGAAGTTAAGTGTAGAGGATTCTTCCGATATGGTACCACTATCAGACAAAACCGCATATGACTTCATTTGCAATGCATTGTAGTCATTAAAGCCCATAGGTTTAAGAAATTGAATTTCAGGTCTCGTTTCAATCTTCTTTGCTTCTATCATATTTCTTGTCCTTGGATGGGTACTAACAATAATAGGATAACCATATTTTGCAGCAATGAGGTTTAGGCTTTGCATTAAGTTTACAAAGTTCTTTTCACTACTAATATTTTCTTCCCTATGAGATGATACAACAAAGTATTTTTGTTCTTCCAGGTTTAGACGTTTTAATATATCAGAACTTTCAATTTTAGGCAGGTAGTGATTTAATACCTCAAACATTGGAGATCCCGTCTTAATAATTCTATCAGCTGGTAGTCCTTCACGTAAAAGATATTCTCTTGCAATATCGCTATAGGTTAGGTTAACATCTGATACATGATCCACGATTTTTCTATTGGTTTCTTCAGGTACACGCTGATCAAAACAGCGGTTCCCTGCCTCCATGTGAAATATAGGTATATGACGTTTCTTTGCAGGGATGGCGCATAAACATGAATTTGTATCTCCTAAGACTAGAAAGGCATCCGGCTTTTCACTTTCAAGAAGAGGGTCTATTTTAATTAAGATCTGGCCAACAGTTTCGGTAGCTGTTGCTCCGGCAGCATTTAGAAAAAAATCAGGCTTACGGATAGCAAGATCATCAAAAAAGATCTGATTTAATTCGTAATCGTAGTTTTGGCCTGTATGAACAATAACATGCTCAATTGCTTCAGAAGCATCAAGGGCAGCCATGACTCTTGCAAGCCTGATAATTTCAGGCCTCGTGCCAACCACTGTCATCACTTTAAGCTTTTCTTTCATTTAATTTGATATATTTTTTTTACTAAACAGTCTCGAAATAAGTATCAGGATCATCCTGATTAAAGAATTCATTAATCCAAAAATTGGTATACAATTCTTCGTCACCTATATTCTTTATATTATGAGTATACCATATAGGCATATCAACGTAAGCAGGTTCATTTCCATCAAGATAGAAATCAAATACTTCTTCTGTTCCAATTTTGCGTAACTGTATCAAAGCCTTACCTTTAATTACTGCAAAACGTTCAATTTTACGTGTGTGAAAGTGATTACCCCTGGTAATACCTGGAACCGTAGTAGAAAATGATACTTGTCCACCGACATTTAATCTGATTACTTCTACAAAGATACCCCGCGGATCCGAATGCTTTACAAACTTTACAGGATAATGATTTTTAATGTCCATATAACACCTGAAAGTATTGAACAGGTTCACATTAAATGAATCATTTAGCTCAGGTATTATTCCTGCCTGCAGGTATTGTGACTTAAAACCTTCTAATAGCGCTAAAATCTCAGAAACCTTTTTTTGATCTGTATGTGGAACAACCAGTATATTCTCTCCAGTCTTTTTCAATATTTCGGAGATTATTACATTTACTAAATCTCCAATATAAATCAGCTTAACATCTGCATCTTTTTCTATTTTAGGATGTTCATTGCGGCTTAACTGATGAGAAAACGTAGCAATAAAAGAATTATAATAAGGTTTTCCAAATGGACCAAAAACATTTGGGATAATCAGTCCGGTAAATTTACCACCCGACTTATCTGCCCACTTCGTTAACAATTCCCTACCTTCTTTTTTACTTTTACCATATAAATTTTCATTTTCTTCCTGTGAAGAAGATGAAAACAAAACATGGGCCTTACTCTGACAAGTTTCTAATGCAAGAATGAGTTTTCTAACGAGCTCTATATTGGTATTGTATATAACCTGAGGATCTGTATGTCTATTCATTGCGGCCAAATGAACAATAACATCACATTGAGCGACAAAATCATTTAGTTTCGTCTGACTATCAAAGTCATCCTTACTAAAATTTATTCGTTCAAATTTTTCGGGACAAAGAGCAAGGGTATTATAAAGATATTGTCCAACAAATCCCTCTTGTCCTGTTATCCCTATTCTTAATTTATTCATTTAATCAAGTTTACTTCCAATTTGTAAAATAATCAGTTGGGTATTGATAATCATCATTCTTCGCTTCTGAGATAAATGCATCACCATATATTATAAATTTTGAATTAGGTTTAAGTGCTTTAAAGCCACTTGCATACCCAACAGGTACATGAAGCACTTGTGGTTTATCGGCTGACAATACATATACTTCTAACGGCAAATCAGGACTGGGAGTTACCCAATCATCTATTTTAATCAAACTGATTTCAAAACTACCTTCCAGTACATAAAACCACCGTTGTTCTAATTTATGTGCCCTCCATCCCCTTTTTATTGAAGGATCCGGGTGAGTAATCAGATACATTCTTTTTACTTCAGACATATCGAAGTTATTCACAAAATCTAATGTACCGCGACGATCACTGTGTCTGCCTCCATCTATTATTTTCACTTCCATATTTTATTCGGGATATTGAGTAATGGCCAAGTCTCCAAAAACTTCTTTTTTTATTAAAGGCAAGTTAGAAAGCAATTTCTTCATGCCCTCTACAGCTAATTGCTCAGTATTGTGGGAATGATAATCTTCGATTTTGGAAATATCTGTTTCTCCCTCAGAGAAATATTGAGCATAGTTTAAGTCCCGATTATCTGCAGGTATACGATAAAACTCGCCCAAATCTTCGGCTTTTACCATTTCTTCTCTAGTACATAGCGTTTCATATAGCTTTTCTCCATGACGTGTACCAATAATCTTTACTTCATTGTCAGCGTTGCAGAGCTGTTTTAGTGCTTCAGCCAAATCTCCTATTGTTCCCGCTGGTGCTTTATTAACAAAAAGGTCTCCTGAATTACCGTTTTCAAAAGCAAATAGTACCAAATCGACCGCATCTTCCAATGACATTAGGAATCGCGTCATATTTGGATCTGTAATAGTAATAGGTTGACTTTCCTTAATCTGCTTTAAGAATAAGGGAATCACTGACCCTCTTGAAGCCATTACGTTTCCATACCTTGTCAAACACACTGTAGTTTGTTTCAAATTCCGCGAAGCGGCGATAGCAACCTTCTCCATTAGCGCTTTGGAGATTCCCATTGCGTTTATTGGATAAGCTGCTTTATCTGTGCTCAAGCAAATAACTTTAACTACATTATTAGCCGCGGCCGCATCAATAACATTTTGGGTACCAAAAACATTAGTTTTAGTAGCCTCAATTGGAAAAAATTCGCAAGATGGCACCTGTTTCAAGGCTGCGGCATGGAATACATAGTCAACACCTTGCATTGCTCTATTTACGCTGTTATAATCGCGAACATCTCCAATATAAAACTTCAACTTATCATTTTTAAGTTGATTCCTCATATCGTCCTGTTTCTTTTCATCTCTACTGAAAATGCGAATTTCCTTAAAATGATCCGTACCTAAGAACCGATTAAGTACAGCATTACCAAATGAACCTGTACCACCGGTAATTAATAATATTTTATCCTTAAACATATTCTATTTAATTGATCATATACCTAATGAGGAGAATTTATACTTTTTTTTATGAGATTATCCTTATCCAATGGGTTTGGATAATTAATAAGTACCGCTTTATAAACACCCTTAAAAACAAATAAACTACCTGCAGACGCTCCGATAATGCCAAATTTACTAATTAAACTACCAATATCTTCCAATGAACCGGCACCACCTAGGATTGTTAAAGGGAGATGAGTAACCTTCCTAATCCTTTCGGATAGATTTAAGTCATAACCTTTCATGACACCATCGTGATCAATTGAATTGATCACAATCTCACCAGCACCCATCCCTTCCAATTGCTTAACAAAATCAATGGGATTCTTCCCAGTGGCTTTTTTGCCATTATTAATATAGACTTCATATCCACCCAACAACTTTTTCTTTACATCTAAAACCACAACTACACTTTGGCGCCCAACTTTCTCTGATATCCTTTTAACTAATGTTGGGTCTTCAACAGCCGCAGAACTGATAGCAATCTTTTCAACTCCAAGACTAAATATTTTTTGTGCTTGCTCTGGCGTTTTAACACCTCCCCCATAACATAGAGGCATACGACATTCAGCAGCTAGATTTTCAATCATTCTGTAATCCGGCTCACGATTTTCCGCGGAAGCATCAATATCAAAAACTGAAAGCTCATCCACTTGTTTCTCATTAAAAATTCTTACCGCATTTATAGGGTCTCCCACGTATTTTGGGTCTTTAAATCTTACCGTTTTAACGAGGCCCTTATCATGAACCAATAGACATGGTATTATTCTAGGTCTTAGCATTATAAATCTGAAAAATTATTCAACAGTTGAATTCCATATTGGTGGCTTTTTTCAGGATGAAACTGAACACCATAAATATTACCTCTATTTACTGCGCAACTAAACTCAATTCCATAATCAGTAGTTGCTATACTATCTTCATCATTATTACATTGAAAATAATAAGAATGTAAAAAGTAGAACTTAGCGTCGTTTTCTAGTTGCGATAATAATGGATTATTCTTTATCGGAGTAATATCATTCCAGCCCATATGAGGTAAGTGGGTTGAATATTTTATTTTACTTTCATCAAATTTTTTGACGGAAGCATCTATCCAACCGAGGCCAGGAAGTTTTCCTTCATCACTAGAATGTGCAAGCATTTGCATTCCAACACAAATCCCAACTACAGGAATACCATTTTGAATAACCAATTCATCTAATCGTTGCCGCATTCCTGATTCCCCTAATTGCTGCATAGCGTGATCAAAAGCCCCAACACCTGGGAGGATTAGTTTCGTTGCACCCTCCAAATCCTGCGCCTTTTGTGCAACCTTTATCGGAACATCCAACTTTTTGTAAATATTAATGAAAGCCCTGATATTACCAACGCCATAATCTATTATTGCTATCATCTAAATAATCTTTTTTCCAATCCTAATACTCGCATGACTTTAGTACCCAGACCTATAATGTTTTTTTTATTTTTATAGTCTCTATAAGTCTTATTCTCTCCATTAAAAATGTGGCGTAATTCTTGAACAGTTAGATCTAGTTTATTAGCAACATACTCGAACTCTTGTAATAGAAACTGCTCCTCCAATTCTGGTTTTGAAACTCTCTCAAGAGCCTCCTCCCTTGTCATTTGTCCTGTCAAAATCAAACTTGAGAAATGTGCTCTACGTTTTTCAAACCCAAATTTCCTTGGGAGCCAGTAATCTTCATAAAATCTTGTGAACCGAGATTCATGATGTTTATGTTGAAATTTCTGCCACCCAAATCTATCTTCTAATAACTTCTCTACATCTTTCTTAATATATGGCACAAAATTCAAAGGTTTAAAAACCTGCATCCCTAGAAAATACTTATAAAAGATTTTATAAACTAGTACGTCGACAATAGGGAAAGTCTTCAGTGGCCTTTGACCAAATTTATTATGAATGTCAGTAACAAGTGTTTTATCAATTCCAGCATATCCGCCCCACTCTTCGGGTTCTCTACAGCACTCTGTTGAAATGTTTGATCCAGTTAGTATGTATTTTATCTTATGTTTTCTAGCAAACTTATAAAGCGCTGAAAAAAAGGCATAATCCTGAACCAGATCCTGATCCGGAATTTGAGATTTAAGGAATGCTACTTGAAGGTCCTTAATTTCCTCCCAATTAATTACCTCTGTATACAAATCTAACTCCAATCCATCAATCAGTTTTTCGATATTGCCAACTGCCTGTTGAGTATTCCAGCCTGCGTCAACATGAAAAATTAAAGGCCTCAGTCCCATTTTTTCCTTTGCAATATATGCAAGATATGAACTATCGAGTCCTCCACTCATTCCAATAATGCAATCAAAATCTTTTCCCTTACCTTCTTTTTTTATTTTTTCAGCAATTTTCATTAGCTCCTTCTCGCCTTTCTGATCAGGATGCCAATCGGGAAGAATTACATTTTTAAAGTTATGATAATAATCACTAACTCCATTCTCATCAAAGATAATATTAGGATCAGAAGTATCCATTATTGTCTTTGTACATATTTGATAATCTTTTATGTTCATCTTCTTAATTTATTCTTCGATTCATTTTCATATTTATTGACAAATCCAGTGATGTCATTAAACAAACTTGAATACTCAGCAATATCTTTATCATCCCAATTCCACCATTCTGTTATTTCCAATTTCTCAATTACATCGTCACTAAACCTTTTCCTAATTAGCTTTGCGGGATTCCCAGCCCATATTTCATAAGAACCAATATCTTTTGTTACAACACTACCCATCCCAATTACAACTCCATTCCCTATACTTAACCCAGCTTTAATCATTACATTATTCCCAATCCAGACATCATTACCAATAACAGTTTTACTAATGGGGTTAAATTTATGGTATGAGAATTTATATGGTAAATGATCTCTATTTTCATTAAAAACAGGAGAGGTGGAAACCCATTCAACTGTATGATTTGCACCACCTACGTTAATGTTTGCTCCAAATGAACAAAAAGATCCTATCTTAGTATGTATAATAGTGCAATCATAGCCTATATCAGAATATTTCCCCATCTCTACATTTACCAAATGACTACCTGCACAAATTTTTGAGGTTATATGAATATCACTATTAACGATTGCTCTTAAATGGAGCTTCTTTATAATTTTAGAAATTATATATTCGATTTTTCTAAACATAATTATAAACATTTACATTTTAATAGATCTTCGTGCTATATCACTATAAGCAAACGTTTTTATACCCCTCTCCAATGCAATAGTTTTCATCTTAACATATTCGCCATTATTTTCAACTAAAGCCTCAATTACTTCCTTGATCTCTTCTACCGTCCCCTTATATAAAAATTTGCAATTACCCCCAACATCCACATGTGTCATCCCTTTCCAATATTTAAAAACAGATGGGGTCCCGGCACCAACTGCTTGCTCCCACAATACAGAATGGCTACCTGGGAATATAATTAAATCTCCAAAAACAAAATAGTCTAGTATCTCGTCCGGACTCAACCAATTAACATAATAAATATTTCGACCCTTAATTAATGTATCAAAATCATCCTGCATTTCCGGCGCTACATTGCCAAATAAAACCAGCTTTACATTTTTCTTATTAATATCATTAACTGCTTGCATTACATGATGGATATTTTTATTTGAATCTATCTTTCCTCCGGAAATAATAATAAAATCCGAGTCATTAAGCCCAAGTTGAGCCAACAATCTATTCCTAATGACGGTTCTTTGTTTCGAAGTTATAAGTTCATCGTCTATCCCCATGACTAGCAGTTCGATCTTTTTTGGGTCTATTTTATATGCATCTTTTAAAAAGTCACACCTTAAAGGCGTAACTCCATAGAACATCTCAACATAAGGACTTAATAATTTACCGTAAAACCTCCATATTAAGTGATGAAATATGTTTTTTGAAATCCAGGTTTTGGCACTATTGATATAATCTGTATGACAATCAACAAATACTTTAACATCCTTATTCTTCTTTAAATACTTTATAACTTTTCGAATATCTAAAAAGGAAAAATCATGAATAAAAATTAAATCTGGAGCTTCTTGCTCTAGAATTTCACTAGTATTATTATAAATCCTTACAAATTTATTAAATAAATAGAAAGGTCGTTTATAGTCAATTCGAATTACTTTGTATCCATCCTTATCATACCTAGTTGTCTCATTTTCTATTAAACATGGCTTTCCTCGAACATCAAAGGAAACAAGTGATGCAACCATAGTTACTTCGTGCCCTTGCCTAACATGGTATTTGGGCAACATGTTTTCCTGATAAGAGTAGTTATCAATATAAAAGCTAGACAAGCAGAGATGAACAATTTTCATGTAGCGATAATGATATTTAATTTATTTTATATTAACCATTAATTCATTCTCTTTTCTTGGTAATGCTATCAATGCTGCCATAAGATTCCAATTATCAACACTTTGATACAAATTTCCGGTAGATAAAGAAATTCCAATAGAAAGGATAATCAAACTTATAAAAACAGCATAATAAACTGAGGCCCCTCTAAAGGAAATCAACTTAACGCAAATCACGCCTAAGCTTAGTATATAGAAAAATAGACCTATCATTCCTGTACTCATTAATACTTCCAATATTACATTATGAGGATAGGCTCCTGTTGATTCTAAAACAAATTGCTTTCCTATAATTGGCGATGACTTGAACATTTCAAATGCTTCAATGTATAGCTCTTGTCGTTCTTCTTTTTCTCCGTTTTCCAAACTCTCCTTCATATTAACAAGTCTTTCAAAGATTCCTATCTCAATGTCATTTGCAATCATTTGACGATAAGCAACCCCAATAGAAGTGCTAACAAGAATTAGAATAATAATTACCCTCCCATAATACATATATGTTTTCTTCACATAGACAAAGTGAATTCTTAGAATTACAAGAATCCCAAAAAAACTAAACAAAAAAGGCCCTCTGGAGGATGCAATTATTAAATTAAATAATCCTAGAAAAAGAAATATACCCGCGAAGTTTAAAACTGTAGCCGAGAATTTCTTTTGACATAACAATAATAATGAAAGACATAGCAAAACCAAATAACCTCCATATAAACCAAATGATATAGGATTTACTATTAGAGACTCATCATCCGCGCCTTTAACCTCTGCTCTGGACAACAACATTGAAGGACTAATCGTCCAACCATTTTGTGACATAAAAAAATAAAACAATAACAAATTCCCTAGGATCAAAGTATAAAAAACCCTTAGCACTGTCTTACGGGTGTCAACATATTTGAATGTTAAAAGAATGGCTATTATTGGTATAATAATACTACCTATATAAAAGGAATATATCTCTATAGGAGTAGTCTCAGCATTGACATCTGCAAAAGATGTATCCCAAACTATCCTACATAAATAAAGCACCAAAAAAATTAACATTGGAACTGCGTATTTACTAATTGTACACCTATATAGAATAACACTTACAACAATGATATAAAGAGAGAAGGTTAAATTAATGGCTCTATAGATAATATTTATTGGAGTTGATGAAACACCTAATATCGAGGAAATAATTGCTGAAATTGGATAAGCAAAACAAAGTAAAGCAAATACCCATGAACTTAGAGTTCCTAGGAAAGTCTTAGATATTAATTTTTCTATCATTATCTAGTTTAACATTAAATTAATCTCATAAGTTGCTCTTTCGTCCCAACTTTTAATAGCATTATTGGCGAATTGTATAGCTTGATAAGACATTCTTTCTCTAAAGTTTATGTCATTTAATAAAAATTCTATGGCATTGACTAATTCGAGCGTATCATCTGTTTTTAATTCATAAAAAGCATTTTTATCTATCAAATTTAGGGACCCTGTATCATTTATTGCGACTATTGGTGTACCTAGTTGAAGAGACTCAATAAAAACATTGCCTAAATTTGATGTATGATATAAGGAAAAAGTCAACATAGACTTCTTAAGAATATAATGTACTTCTGAGATTGGTAGCCCATATATAATTATCACATCACTCTCAAGTTCGTTATGCACAATAGACTCTTTGAGTCTATTTACATAATCTAAATCATGAGCGGAGCCAATAATATAGGTTTTAGGAAAAATAACTCCTCTATTCTTTAATACACCTAACGCCTCAATTAACAAATGTTGTCTTTTCCAATTATCCAATCTAGCTACATATGACATAAACTCTTGAGGAAAATCAATGTTAGGTTTAACAGAACTAACTGAAATTTCTTTATTGACTCCATTTAATGGAAAATAAAACGGTAATTTTTGATGCCCTATTTTATTAAAAACTATATCACCTTTAGTACCGTCATTAGTAACCAAAAGCCCCTTTCCATTAAGGCTAAAACATAGATATTCTAATGGATGCTTCAAGAATAGTTTAAATTTGGAATAATTAATCTCATTAATTAAAAAAGTTCCAAAAATTCTTCTAAAATCAGGAATGAATGTTAGTTTGCCAATTATAGCTGTAATCGCAGCCAATGATCCAAAACCTATAAGTCTCTTAACCTTATCATTCTTAACAATTGACACCCCTGTTCTTATCATAGTCAGAATCAAGATAAAGAAAGAAATCACTCCTTTTTTCCTTAAATAAAATGGATGGGGAATTACTTTGTGCTTGTATTTTTCAGGTATTTTAATGATGTCACTTTTATCTGTTAGCCAAAGGAATATATGAATTCTATCTACTCTATCGTCGACAAGAATTCTTAAGAAGACATTATTAAAAGCTGGCATACCCGTTGAAATCTCCTTACCTTCGTAAAAGAAAGATTTTGCGCCGGTCCAAACATTAGTAATTATTAGAATATTCATTTACTAATCAGCCATTTTTCCGTAATAATTCAAACTTTTTAATTTATTATGGATTACAAAAGCAAAATCATAAAGCTTCCGATACCATTTATTGTTATAATAACCATTATAATCTAAGTAGCTCTTTACAGGAGCATTCATCATTTGTTCAAAATCTAAAGCAGATAATCCCATTTTTTTCATGAAATACTCTTTATCATCTTTTAGCATTTGTTCACTTACATATGCGTCTTTTTTTAAGTCTTCCATAGCATCTAACCTACTCATTTCTCCGGCACAAATTAAATTTGAATGGTGTGCTTTTCGTTTATCTATATTAAACTTTTTAGGTTGAATGTAAGCTTGAGTGAATCTTGTATAGATAGATTCATAATGCTTACCCCCATAATATACCCATCCCAATTCATCCTGAATTACCTTCATTCCTTTTTCTTTCGAAAAATCCACGTAGTTCAAAATATTAATTATTGACAATTTATTTAATAACTTATACCTGAAATTATCTACTAGAGTTGTATGAGGAAACGATTTTAGCTTTGCCTTCCCAAATTGCTTATGTACATTTTTCACCAAAAGCCAATCTCTTTGGGCTTCACCTTCTGACCATCTTTTTGCCATAATGAACTCAGATGAACTGTTAGAGCCATTAATAATATATCTAATCTTATTCTGCGCTGCCACTTTATTTAAAATAGATATAATTGCGTGATCAGTAGGAACCTCCATTCCAGGAATCGATGCCTTTAAAAAAGAAAGTTGCAAATCCTTAAATTCATTCCAATCGATCACATATGTAAATAAATCAATCTCTAACTTCTGAAGCGTTTTTTGAATATTAGACACGGCTAACTCAGAATTCCATCCATTATCCAAATGAACCGCCAATGGCCTTAAACCTCTTTTTTTAACTTCATAAGCCACATATGTGCTATCCACACCTCCGCTTACACCTATAATACAATCATATTTTTTGTTACGCCCACCAATCTTAATGTCCTCAATTACTTTTTGTAATTGAGCCTCTTTATCAGCGGAATACTTAAAATTGTGGCTCAAGTAACTATTGCAATGGTTACAATTCCCCTTCTCATCAAAAACAATATCCGGATCAGTTGTATCCATTACACAGCGAGCGCAAACAACCCTCTCACTTACATCTTCATTATTTGAAATACTCATCATAATTTACTTTTTAAACATCTTTTGCATATTGTCCCAATTAGGATAACTAATTAAAACTGCCTTATGGACCCCTTGAAAAACAAACATGCTCCCTGCCGCACTGGCAGAAGCATGTCCTTCATTCACTGCGCTAGCTAAGTCAACGTCATTGGCTGCACCTCCACAAGCAATTACCGGAATGTCGACGGCATCACTAACTTTTTGAATTAGCGGCAAGTCATAACCTGAATAGGTACCATCTTTATCTATTGAATTCAGAAATATCTCTCCTGCACCGAGCATGCTCATTTTTTTTGCAAATGCAACAACATCTAAACCAGTATCTCTTTTTCCGCAATTTGTATACACCCGATTTTTACCCCAAAAATTCTTCTTATAATCTATAGAAACCACTGTACTTGAACTACCAAATCTGTTTGCAGTTTCCGAAATTAGATTTTCATTAAATATCGCGCTAGAATTAAATATAACTTTCTCAACGCCTTGATATAGGATTTTCTTTACCTGATCTATGGTTGTTATGCCTCCTCCATAAGATAAAGGCATAAAAGCCTCGCTTGCGATCTCCGAAATTCTCTCAATATTTGGGGTCAAATTATCTTTTGTAGCTGAGATATCCAAAATAATAATCTCATCTACTTCTTTCTCATTAAAAATTTTTACCGCGTTTATGGGATCGCCAACATACCTGTGACTTTTAAACCTTACGGACTTTACCAAGCCGCCATCCATAATTAATAACACCGGAATCACTCGCTTCATTAATAATTACTTATAAAGTTATCGTATAATTTCATGCCAAACTTATGACTTTTTTCAGGATGAAATTGAACTCCCAAAATATTATCCCGCTCCACTCCAGAAACAAAAGAATATCCATGATTAGTTTCCAAGAGCATATCATCTGAATTAGTACAGATCATATGGTAACTATGTACAAAATAAAATCTAGAGTTAATATCTAATCCTTTAAGAAGTTTACTCTCCTTCAGTCCCTTCACCCTATTCCATCCCATATGAGGTATTTTTTCATCTCCCGATAATTTTTTCTCATCGAATTTAATGACACGCCCTGAAATCCAACCAAGGCCTTTAGATTCACCGCCCTCTTCACTACTATCCAATAAGAGTTGAGCCCCTAAACAAACACCCAATATAGGAACTTTATCTACTAGTACTCTTTTTTCTAAAAGGGAAAAATAACTCATACTCTTAAGCTTTTTCATTCCGTATTCAAATGACCCAACACCTGGTAGAATAAGTTTATCTGCTTTAACAATATCATTGATATCAGATGAGATTACACTATCATAGCCAATCTTTCTAAGCATATTTCTAATAGAAGCTAAATTTCCTATTTCGTAATCAATTATTGTTATCATCTTAAAAATTCAGGTTAGATTTTCTAAAGTTATCAAAGTCAAATGACTTAATATAACCATTGTATTCATATCTATTTTTAAAAGGCATGCATTTCTCTTTATCGAGTTCTTTTATTTTTTTTGCTGGATTTCCTCCAATCACGCAGCCACCCTCTACAAATGATTTCGTAACAATGGCACCAGCTGCTACAATCGTAAAATCACCTAAACACACGCCAGGTAATATAACAGCATTCATACCTATCCAACAATATCTTCCAATGTTCACCTCAGATACAATCTTCTTTCTTGAATCGTGTAAATCATGATTAGAACTAATAATACCTACATTTGGCGCAATTTGAGTATAATCTCCAATATATACTTTTCCACCTCCTTGTATATAACATCCAGGCGAATATCCTGGAGACGTATCAATTCCTGCGTAGATATTTTTAGGATTGCTAACGATACTTGTGAAATGCATTGGCCAGTACGCTTCCTTATTAACACCTATAACCTTCTGAATAAACCACATCCAAAATCGGATAGGAGTTTGAGTTTCTCTAGTTTCGTAAAAAAAACGGGTCGCTGGAATGATTCTTATAACTTCCCAAATTAATTTCTTTATCATTTTAACTCTCTTTCTTTGTTAGGATATACGAATAAATCAAATAGAATAAATAGATTAAAATGAAATTTATGCAATAAATCCATAAGATTGCTTCAGGACCAATCGCATAAAATTTGGGCAAATAGAAAATCAAACCTGTTGATATGAACATATATAGGTGAAGAATGAAATCTGCTCTTTGTTTTTCTGCTATGTAAAACATATAGCTTAAAGGACTTGATACAAATTTAAAAAAATAGAAAACAGAAAATATTCTTGCATACTCACCGGCAATATGCCATTCTTTCCCGAAAACCAAACTGAAAAGCCAAGGACCACATGCAAAAAGTATTAAAAAAGGTAATATTGAAATTAACATTAAATTTCTTGCTGTTTTAATAAATAGTTCCCGACAGCTTCCAAAAACAACATATTGTTCTGAAGCTTTTTGTCTAAAGACTTCAAGTATTGATGACGAGAACAGTGCTATCGGAGCATCCAATACTCTTTTCATTAAAGAATAAAAGCCCGTTGTACTTACTCCAAAAAATGAACTTAGAAAAAAAGCTGGCATTTGACTCGATGCGACATTTAATAGATCTGAGGGGATATTATAAATAGGGAAACGTCTATATTTCCTAAAAATGACTCTAATTCTAGGCAATGCACTTTTTTTCAGAATAAAAAGCCCTTTAACATCGGAAAATAAATATAGGGTTGAGACTACATATCCGAAAAATTCACCTAATATTAACCCACCGACATTTTTCATAAATAAGATACATAGAAGACTAATTAGTACTCCTGACAGAGTCTTGATTATTCTTGAGGAAGAGATCTTTTTATAGTCACGTTTATAATTTAAGAAAGTAAGTGCAACTAAATTAATCCCAAAAACAACAAGAAAAATAGGAAAAAGTAATAGCCATCGATAAAGTGTTTCGCTTACTCCGAAATAATTAATAATTATATCATTTCCCAGTACGATTGTCAAGAAAGAAACAATTCCTACAACTAAACTTATATATAAACATAATGTAGATGAATATCTTATTTCATAGTCTGATCTAGCTAGCAGCAATGCGCGTTCATATTTCCCAGTTACAAATGAGCTCACTATTCCAAATATGCTCATGTAAGTTAGCATAAAACCAAAATCACTAGGAGAATAGTTCCTAGTTAATATTGGTGTAACTGCCAAAGCAATAATCTGAGATGCAGCAGTACCACTCATAACAACTACTACATTCCTAAGAAAATCTGATTCTTTATATCGAATAATAAATGCTCTAAGCAAAATAAAAAATTTTAAAAACCTCTACAGCTTGACTCAACTCTAAACTCTTAAATAAGACAAACTTATTAAATAGCGATACATCATATTTTTACTCCCTTAATATTATGTTTTTCAAAACAAATCGCACAAATAGCAAAAATACAATGAGAAACCCTGACAATACACCACCTACAACTATCCCTTCAAACTTTCCTACATAATCCTTTTTAAGTGGAAAAACCGGACTATCTATCAGTTGAATCAACGGTGTTTCTTTACGTAAAGAAATTTTAGACAGCTCTAGATTTTTGAGTAATTCAATTAAAACCATCTTATTAGTTTCTGCCGTAAACTGAGACCGCTGAACCGGAACAACCCTTTGAGTTTGACGAACAGCATTTAAATTAGGAGTAACATCCGTTGCCACTGCTGCATTATAAATAGCACCATTCATTACCGACCGTACTGAATCTGTTTTTTGTTGTAGAATTTGAACATTTTGCAATGATTTTTTTGTTTTTGTTTTTATGTAGAAATCATTCACATTTTTTACAATTTGCTCATTAAATTCTTTCGCAAAAAATTCATCCGTAGCCCTTACATCAACCTTTATAATACTTAATTTCTTATCTGGCTTAGTAACAGAAAGATATTTTTTATTAATAGCATTAACCACCATGCTTAAAATACTGTCTTGCGCCCGTGTTTTAGGAGCATTAGAATTTAAATCAAATGTTATATCATTAAATTCATCGCTATTGGTGAAAAGCTTACTCGCTCTATTAAATTCTAAATATCTATTTATCAATAATTGTTCTTTACCATTTATCCTAACCTTACTCAACAGTGTTTTTCCAATCATTGTACGGGACTTATAAAGTTCAATAATATTATCCCCTTGAAACAACCCACCGCCACCGCCAATATCGATACCAACCATCGATGCTAGTCCGGAATATTGCCCCAATCCACCGCCACTACTATCTCCACTTTCTAAGGCAAATGTTGTTGTTGAAGTATAAATTTTCTTCTTTAGAAAAGAATATAAAAAACCAAGGGTACAACCAAATATTACGAAAATAAAAACAACTTTCCACTTTGATATAATGTAGCTATATAAGGCACGTAGTTTCAAAATCAACTCCTTTAATGATACTTCATCTGCTTCCTTCTTAATTTCCGTCATTCCTTCTTTCATATTATACTGGTAACTTACCTGATTTTTTAAACAAATGTCAAATGAACAATATCTACTATTTGAGCACTGTTATTAATATTGCCGCTAATGATGCTATTGCTGTTGAAATTCCAACAATTCCCTGAATACCCAATTTTTCTCTTTCTGCACGTTTTGGCACAAAAATCTCAGATCCTGGTTTAACTTGCGGATAATTATTAAAGAACAAAAACTTCCTGGCCGCAGCTACAGATCCATTCGAATACACAATATAAGCTCCTTTCTTGTAAGCATTATAACTGAAACCTCCTGCACCATCAATATATCCTTTAAAACTCCTCCCCTTAACATAAACTATACTATTGGGTTTTAAAACCTCTCCGGTTAGCCTTACTGTCTGCAGTTCTTTAGGAACACGTATTACATCTCCATCTTCAACAATCAGGTCATTTCTAGACAATGGTTTCTTTAAAATCTTCTCTAAATCAATACCAACAAGGTCACTACGCAAAATCTGCAGGTCTTTTTCTATAGTTGTTGTATCTTTAGCACCAGACTGCTTCAATCTCTGCAAATTCATTAGCTTTTCTTTCTCTTCTTTCCTTCTTTCTAAGCTATCTGCTGTCCTCGCCTCTGCACCTCCTGTACGTTTTAAAGAAGCTCCGTCTACATAAGCCAAAGGACTTAGCCCGCCTGCTCTCTTTATGATGTCCGAAATACGTTCATCCTTTTTAGTAATGGTATAAGTTCCCGGATAAAGTACCTCTCCTTCCACTTTTACCTGTCTTTGCACCTGATAGCTTTCAGAACTACGAATAGAAACAATGTCAAATGGTTTTAAAGTAAAATCCTTCTCCTGAATTTTCAGATTCTGATCAACATTTACTGTAAATACCTCAGCAGTCTGTGCAGATGCCGAAGTTGCATCGCTATTTTTAATCCTTCTGGAAATTTCAATACGATTAGGCGTTGCTCCTTCTTTAAAGCCTCCTGCCATTTGAATCAAAGCTTCAAGATTCATATTGTCGCCATACTCAAAAATACCGGGTTGCCTAACTTCACCCTGAATGGTTACCTTATATTCTTCTCTTAAATCAAATATTGAAGAGATGGTTACTTTATCCTCCCTCTGCAGTTTAATATCTGCCTGTGTACCTGCCAGTACCTTGGCCACATCAAATGATAAAAGTGATAAGCTATTGTCGGCATTTAACCTTGAGATGTATCCCCTGTTTAAAAATGCATCTTC
>Ga0157370_10003841_pt1 | contig 17516 bp, 14 predicted proteins | sample C35metaG_FD_113463 | JGI IMG/M metagenome (GOLD analysis project Ga0157370, IMG submission 113463) | Corn rhizosphere microbial communities from Kellogg Biological Station, Michigan, USA - C3-5 metaG | ecosystem: Host-associated > Plants > Roots > Rhizosphere > Soil | place: USA: Michigan...
CGAGGTCGAAGCGCCGCGCGCCGGAGTCGAGACTCCTGACCGTGTACCGCCGCCGCACACCGCTGCCGCTGCCGTCTGTGAGGTGCAAGACGACGTCCTGACCGGGCCACGCGGCGAAATCGGACAGCGTCTCGCCGGTGAGGGTGACGCGTCGCATCCGCGGGCTCACGTCGGTTACCGCCGTCACCTCGACGAGGTGCGTTCGAGCGGACGGCGGGGTGGGGTTGTCGGCGGGCACGCCCGGCATCATCCCAAAGAGCGTGCTTGCGAACTGCTCGGCCGTACCTCCCGGAGCGCGGCAAGGATCTCCTCCGGGCGCCCGTCCTTTTCCAGGTACGTGCTCGCGCCCGCCGCGAGCGCCGCTTCGCGAGCGGCGCCGTCGACACTGATCGCGACGACCGGCCGGTACGCCGCAAGCTGAGCAATCAAGCCCAGGCCGTCGGCTCGACTCGGCAGCAGGATGTCGACCAGCACGGCATCGGGCGCGGTGCTGTCGAAGGCGACGAGCGCCTCAGCGACCGACCCGACGTCAGCTGCGACGGCCAGGTCGGGCGTGCCGTCGAGCAACGCAACGAGCGCGGCGCGCACCCGCTGGTCGTCGTCGACGACCAGGACGCGCTTGCCGATTGCGGGCATAAGGAACTCTCCTCCGTGGGCGATGGGTACATCCACGAATGTCACTCAGATAAGCCGCCCGCGCATCGGCGCAATGACGTACCCGTCAGGGGCCGATGGTCACGCCTGGGCGTCGACCAGCCCTTCCTTTACTGCCCACATCGCGGCTTGAGTGCGGCTCACCAGGCCGAGCTTCGCAAGGATGTTCGACACGTGGGTGCGCGCCGTGCGCTCGGTCACACCCAAGTGATGGGCGATCTGCCGGTTGGTGCCGCCTTTCGCGATAAGCACGATGACGTCGCGCTCGCCGGGCGTGAGGGCAGCGGTCTCGGCTTTCGGCGCGCGTAACGCGTCGGTGAGCGCCCGGGCGGCCGCCGGATCGAGGTGCACCTCGCCTCGCTGCGCCGCGCGGATCGCATTCGCGACGTCCGAGGCGTCGGCGTCCTTGAGCAGGTAGCCCGCGGCACCTGCCTCGAGCGCCGCCCGGATTTTGCTCTCCTCGAGAAAGCTGGTCACCGCGACGATTTCGATCTCCGGCCACCGCTTTTTCATTTCGGACGTCGCCGTGATGCCGTCCATTTCCGGCATCAGCATGTCCATCAACACGACGTCTGGAAGCGCGTCGGAGTTGGCGAGCACCGCAATCTCGTCGAGCGCCCGGCGACCATCCGCCGCCTGACCGACCACCCGCATGCCGGGCTCGGTGCTGAGGTAGGTCGCCAGGCCGGTACGGACCACGGCGTGGCCGTCGACCAGGAACACCCTGATATCCGGCTCACCCACGGCACCTAACCTACGTCATTCCGCCGAGTCGAAGACGGCACAACTGCCGACACCGGCGTGGGCGCGATGCCTCATGGCGCGGGTCACGAATTCGACGACTCTGAGTCGGGTCATCGTCACGTACCTCGCACACCCCTTCTTCCCGTCTCCCGCTCTGCTTTTCGAAAGGAATGCCATGAGACCGCGAACCAATCTCACCGGCCGGGTCGGCCTGTGGAGCGGACGCCACCCATGGCGGGCCATCGGCATCTGGCTCGCCTTCATCGTGATCGCCGTCGTCGCCGGGGGCGCGGTCGGCACTAACAAGCTGCACGACGGCGACCAGGCGGTCGGCGAAGCCGGGCGGGCGCAGCACACTATCGCCGGCGCATTCGAGCAGCACGCCGATGAGCAGGTCCTGCTGCACAGCAGCAAGACCACGGTGAGCGAGGACCCGCAATACCAAGCGGCGATCCGCGACGTGGTCGCCCGGGTGCAAGGAACCGAACTCGCACTCGACGTCCGCTCACCGCTTGACGAGCGGTATCGCAATCAGGTCTCGGCCGACGGTCACTCGGCGCTCGTAACCTTCCAGGTCGCCGGCACGATGGACGACGCCGCGACGACCATTCCCCCAGTGCTCCAGGCTGTGCAGGCGGCGGCCGCGGCTCACCCGGGCTACGACATAGCTGAGGCCGGAGACGCGAGCATCCACAAAGCGCTCAACGACACGGCCGGCAAAGACTTCGAGAACGCCGAGCGGCTCTCGGTCCCGATCGCACTGTTCGTCTTGCTGGTGACCTTCGGCGCACTCGTCGCGGCCACGCTTCCGCTCGGTCTCGCGCTGACCGCCGTTATCGGCGCCACCGGTCTGGTCGCCCTCTGCGGCATGTTCTTCACCGGCAGCAAGATCTTCGTCGGGATGGGCGAGGCGACGGTTCTCGTCGTCGCCACGGCGGTGCTCGGCTCGCTCACCGTGCTGCCTGCGCTCATGTCACTGCTCGGGCACCGGATCGAGCGCGGCGCATCCCGTTCATCGGCCGGTTGCGCCACGCCGAGGGCGAGAGCCGCATCTGGGGTTGGGTGCTCGACCGCACCCTTGCCCGCCCGGTCGTCGCGCTCGTGGTCGCCGCGGCGGCACTGCTCGGCCTCGCGGCGCCGGCGCTGTCGATGCACACCGCTACCCCTGGTGTCAGCGACCTTCCGCACACCCTGCCGGTGCTCAAGACCTACGACCGCATCATGACCGAGTTCCCCGGTGGCGGCGCTCCGGCGGTGGTCGTCATCACGGCGGACGACGTGCGCGCACCGCAAGTGGCGCAAGGCATCGAGGCGATGAAGACGGCCGCTTTGGCGAGCGGTCAGATGGCGGAGCCGATCTCGGTACACATGAACGACGAGCACACGGTCGCTTTGGTCGACGTCCCGCTTGCTGGTAACGGCGAGAACGCGGCAGCGACGCACGCGTTGGCAACGCTGCGCGACGAGGTCATCCCGCAGACCATCGGCAAAGTGGACGGCGTGCGGGCCGACGTCACGGGCATGACCGCAGGCACCGAGGACTTCAACGCCCTGATGCGCGCCCGAGCACCGGTCGTGTTCGCCTTCGTGCTCGTGTTCGCCTTCCTGTTGCTGTTGCTGTCGTTCCGCTCGATCGTCATCGCAGCCAAGGCCATCGTGCTGAACCTGCTGTCGGTGTTCGCGTCGTACGGTGTGCTGGTCGCGGTCTTCCAGTGGGGCTGGGGTGAGAGCCTGCTGCACTTCAAGAGCGCGCATGCTGTGACTTTTTGGCTGCCGCTGTTCTTGTTCGTCGTCCTCTTCAGCCTGTCGATGGACTACCACGTGTTCATCATCAGCCGGATCCGCGAGGCCTTCGACAAGGGCGACGACACTCGCAGCGCCATCGCGCACGGCATCAAGTCGAGCGCCGGTGTCGTGACCGCGGCGGCGACGGTGATGGTGGCGACGTTCCTCGTCTTCGCCAGCTTGTCGCAGGTCTCGATGAAGGAGCTCGGCGTCGGGCTCGCGGTCGCGGTTCTGCTCGACGCGACGATCGTGCGCGGCGTGCTGCTACCCGCGGCGATGAAGCTGCTCGGTGAGTGGAACTGGTACCTGCCGCGTTGGCTCGACTGGATTCCTTCGATCTCGCACGGCGAAATGCCGGTGCCGCAACCAGTGGTGCTCGAGCCGCACGCGGAAGAGCGTCGGGAGGTGCTTACCGTCTCGTAGTCGGCGGAAGCGACCCGGCAACCGCAGCCGGCGCCCGGAGTGCTGCCAACCAGCACCCCGGGCGCCGGCCGTTTCAGCTTGCGCGGCATCTCGCGGTACCTATGCTGATTTGAGCCTGTTCACGTCCTGGGCAACCATTTCCGGCCCCCAACCGGTGGTAGTTACAGGACCGGCGGAGGCAGGGCGAGATGCGTCAAGAGCCGCAGGGATTCCACGACTTCGTCGTGGTGCGCCAGCGCGCCCTGCTTCGCACGGCCCGAATGCTGACCGGTGATCAGCACGCGGCGGAGGACTTGGTGCAGACGGCGCTCGAGCGGGTGTGGCCGAGATGGGACCGGATCGTCGACGACGGCGACCCGTACTCCTATGTCCGCCGGGTGCTGATCAACACCTACGCCTCTGCTTGGCAGCGGCGGTGGCGACACGAACAACCGACTGTCGACTTCCCCGACACCCCCGATGCCTACGACGGATACGCCGTCTGCGACCTGCGCGACGCCGTCACGCGGGTACTCCCGATGTTGCCGCCCCGCCAGCGGGCGATCGTGGTGTTGCGCTACCACGACGACCTCACGGAGGAAGCGACGGCCGCCCTACTCGGCTGCTCGGTCGGCACGGTGAAGAGCCAGACCGCGAAGGCGCTGGCGAAACTGCGTTGCTTGCACGACCCAAGGCTTGCGGAGCTCGACTCATGAGCGACCAATTCGGCGATGCGCTGACGACGGCGATGCGCGATGTGAGCGCCTCGACCGCCGATTGCCCAGAGTTGTTCACCCGAGTCGCGAGCGGGGTGCGGCGCCGGCAACGCCGGCAACGGGCCGGCGTCGCTGCCATCGGGCTCGTCGTCGCGGCCGGCGCCGTTGCGATCCCTGCAGTCGTTTCCAATGCTGCACCGCGCCATTCCACCGTCTCGGCTTCGGCTTCAGCTGCACCGGAGCCGGATTTCGAGGTTTGCTCACCGACAGTCGGGCCCGGCCACTTGACCGAGGTGGGCAGCGAAAGCGCGTCACTGGATGGGCCACTCCAGTCGATGCGGCACTACTGGGGCGTGCGGATCGAGTCGGCGTCCGCATGCATTTTCGAACCCGATCCGCAGTCCCCGCTGTGACCTAACCGAGCCCACAAACGCTCGGTTTTTGAGACATTCACGCGACACAACAAGGAGAAGCGCGTGCATACAACGCTGCGCAAAAACGCGCGTAAGAGCGCATCAATTGCAGGACTGACCGCGGTATTGCTCGTCGCCGCTGCGTGTACCTCGAAGTCGGCAGTCACCGGCTCGGGGTCGTCGGCGCCCGGAGCGACCAGCAGCAACGGCCTGGCCGCCGAAGACCTGAACAACAGCGGGACGCCGGTCAAGGGCGGCACCCTGCACATGCTCGGCGTCGGCGACGTCGACTACATGGACCCGAACATCTCGTATTACTCGGGCGGCTATCTGGCGCTGCGGTTGTGGAGCCGGCAGCTCGTGACGTATCCGGCCGTCGCCGGCAAGGCCACCACCGACGTGCCCGACCTCGCCACCCAGTTGCCGACGGTGGCGAACGGCGGCATCAGCAAGGACGGCTTGACCTACAAGTTCACGATTCGCACCGGCGCCAAGTGGAACACGACTCCCGCCCGGCAGGTCACCGGTGACGACTTCGTGCGCGGAATGAAGCGGGTCTGCAACCCGGCGCAGCCGTTCGGCGGCATGCCCGACTTCCAAACCCTCATCGCCGGGCTCGATGCCTACTGCAGTGGGTACGCGAAGGTCGACCCGAAGTCGGCAAGTGCGATGGCCGATTACCAGAACAGCCACGACATCGCGGGCGTCTCGGTCGACCCGAGCGACCCGCAGACCGTGGTATTCAAGCTCACGCACGCGGCGTCGTACTTCGTTGCCATGCTCGCGCTGCCGGCGTTCTCGCCGGCGCCGAAGGAGTACGACCAGTACGTCCCGGCAAGTGCGGAGCTGGCCCAGCACACCATCTCTGACGGGCCTTACGAGATCACGAAGTACAACCCAGCGCACGAGATCGACTTCGACCGCAACCCGGCGTGGGATCCGAGCACCGACCCGGTGCGCAAGGCTTACGTCGACAAGGTCGTGGTCAACGAGACCGGTGACCAGACCGCGATCCAGCAGCAGCTGCAAGCGAATACACCGGCCGCCGACATGGAGTTCGACACCTTCCCGCCGGTCTCGCAGGTGACACAGCTGCTCAATGCCAAGGATCCGAACTTCTACCTCGGGCCGACGTTCTCGTCCAATCCCTACATCGTGTTCAACACGGTCTCGCCGAACAATGACGGCGCGCTCGGCAAGGTAGCTGTGCGCAAAGCGATTTCGGAGGCGCTGAACCGGGCGAACCTGATCCAGGACGACAACGGGCCGATCGTGTCGCCTCCATTGACGCACGTGCTCCCGGCCGGCATCTCCGGCACGCAGAGCAACACCGGCCTCGACTTGTACAAGAACGACCCGGCGCAGGCGAAGAAGGATCTCGCGGCCGCGGGCTATTCCAAGGGCCTGACGCTGAAGTTCTTGTATCGGCCGGCCTCGTCGCTGTCGGCAAAGATATTCACCACAGTGCAGCAGGACCTCAGCCAGGCCGGAATCACGGTGCAGGGTGTCGCCGTGCCGAACGCCGACTTCTACACCAAGTACCTGCAGGTGCCGGACGTCGCCAAGAAGGGCACCTGGGATGTCTCGCTCGCGGGCTGGGGCCCCGACTGGTACGGCAATGCAGCGGTCTCGTTCTTCGCGCCACTCTTCTACGGCAAGGATGGCGCGGCGTTCCCGCCGAACGGCAGCGACTTCGGGTTCTACGACAACCCGAAGGTCGACTCGCTGGTCGACCAGGCCACCGCCGAGCAGGACGAGTCGAAGGCCAACGCGCTGTGGATCCAGGCCGACAAGCTGGTGATGGAGGACGCCGCGTTCTTCCCGATCACGGCACCCAACCAGCCGACTTATCACGCGAAGCACGTGCACAACACGGTGTTCATCCCGACGTTCCAGCAGATCGACCCAGCGAACGTCTGGCTGACGAGCAGCTGATGCACCTGCTCGAGGTCGACGACCTCACCGTTTCGTTCGCAACACCCGACGGGATCGTGCAAGCCGTTCGGCACGTCTCGTTCGCCGTCGATGCCGGGAAGACTCTCGGCATCGTCGGCGAGTCGGGCTCGGGCAAGAGCGTGTCCGCCCAGACCGTGATGGGCCTCACGCGTGGTGCCCGCATTAGCGGGCGCGCCTTGTTCGAGGGCGTCGACGTGCTCGCGATGACGCCGCGGGAGCTGCAGGAAATCCGCGGATCACGGATCGCGATGGTGTTTCAGGATCCGCTGTCGAGTCTGCACCCGTTCTACCGCGTCGGTTGGCAGATCGCAGAGATGCTGCGCGCGCACGACAAGTCGGTCTCGAAGAAGGCGGCGCGCAGCAGGGCGATCGACCTGCTCCGGCTGGTCGGAATCCCGCAGCCGGCCACTCGCGTCGACGACTTCCCGCACCAGTTCTCAGGCGGCATGCGGCAGCGGGCAATGATCGCGATGGCGATGGCCCTAAACCCCAAGCTCCTGATCGCCGACGAGCCGACGACAGCTCTCGACGTCACGGTGCAGGCACAGGTGCTCGAGGTGATGAAGCGGCTGCAGGAGGAGTTCGGCACCGCGATCATCATGATCACCCATGATCTCGGAGTGATCGCGGACGTCGCCGACGACGTCGTCGTCATGTATGCCGGCGCCACCATGGAGATGAGCGCGCGCAACGACATGTTCTACGCGCATCACCATCCCTACACCGAGGGGCTGCTCGAGTCGCTGCCCGCGTACGGCGACGAACGGCAGCGGCTGCGGCCGATCAAAGGGCAGCCGCCGAGCCTGATCAACGTGCCGACCGGGTGCCCGTACCACCCGCGCTGCCCGTACGTGATGGACGTTTGCCGCACCGACGTGCCGCCGCTGCGCGATATTCCGGGCCCGACCCGGCACGTGTCGGCCTGTTGGCTCCCGGTCGATCGGGCGGCTCACCCGAAAGCCGGTGAGGTGGCGTGAGCGTGCTTGTGAAGCTCGACAACGTGGTCAAGCACTTTCCCGTGCAGTCGACGTCGATCCGGCGGCACAGCAGTGATGTCGTGCATGCAGTGGACGGCGTGAGCCTCGAGATCCAGCGCGGCGAAACGCTCGGCCTGGTCGGCGAAACGGGGTGCGGTAAGTCGACGCTCGCCCGTTGCGTGACCCGGCTCTACGACCTGACCTCGGGCCGCATCACGTTCGACGGCGAGGACATCACGGGGTTGTCGCGTCGCCAGATGCGCCCGCTGCGCGCCCAGATCCAGATGATTTTCCAGGATCCATACGGGTCGCTGAACCCGCGGCGACGCGTCGGCTCGATCATCGCCGACCCGCTGGTGATTCACGGCGTCGGCACCCGCGACAAGCGCAAGTCGCTCGTGCAGGAGACGATGGAGCTCGTCGGGCTGAACCCCGAGCACTACAACCGGTTTCCGGCCGAGTTCTCCGGTGGGCAGCGGCAGCGCATCGGAGTGGCCAGGGCGCTGATCCTGCGGCCGAAGCTCGTGGTGTGTGACGAGCCGGTGTCGGCGCTCGATGTCTCGATCCAGGCTCAGATCATCAACCTGCTGGCCGATTTGCGAGCAGAACTCGGGCTCACCTACCTGTTCATCGCGCACGATCTCTCCGTCGTGCGGCACGTGAGCGACCGGGTGGCCGTGATGTATCTCGGCAAGGTCGTCGAGCGCGCCGACTCAACCGACCTGTACAACCACGCGCGGCACCCGTACACGAACGCGTTGTTGTCGGCCGTACCGGTGCCTGATCCGGTGGCAGCCGAGGCTCGTCAGCGCATCGTGCTCGCCGGCGACGTGCCCTCCCCCATCGCGCCTCCGGAGGCCTGCCGTTTCCACCCTCGCTGCCCGAAGGCCGAACAGATCTGCACTCTTCAGGAGCCTGCCTTGGTGCCGCGTTTCCGCGACCCCGAGACCCACGACGCGGCCTGCCACATCCCCGTTGCCGACGAGGAAGATCTCGCCACTGCGAGGAGGACGGCGTGACGCAAGGCATCGGCGACGCCATCTCGTCGCACGTTTCGGAAGGCGCGTTCGAGACGCTCCCGGCGAATGCGCCGGGAACGAAGGCGATCGAGGGACGCAGCCCGGTCTCACTGGCGTTCGACCGGCTTCGCCGTGACCGTGGCGCGATGATCTCGCTCGGCCTCATCGTCGCGATCATCGTGCTGGCCATCGCAGCGCCAGGGGTGGCGGCCCTTACCGGTCATGGGCCGAATCACCAGTATCGAGGGCTCGATGCGCTGTCGCCGTCCGGTCAACCGCATGCACCGAGCACGACGTTCTGGTTTGGCACCGACGACCAGGGCCGCGACATCTTGGTACGCACTGCCTACGGCGCAAGGATTTCCTTGATGGTCGGCATCGGGGCGACGCTCATCACGATTACCGCAGGCACGGTAGTAGGCCTGCTCACCGGTTACTTCGGCGGCATCGTCGACACCGTGCTCGCCCGCATCATCGACATGGTGCTGTCGATCCCCTACCTGCTGTTCGCGATCGCGCTGGTCGCGATTCTCGGGCACATCAACATGTGGCTGGTGATGGTGGTGATTGCCGGTGCCGGTTGGGCTTCGGTCGCGCGCATCATTCGCGGCCAGGTGATTTCGATGCGCGAGCGCGAGTATGTCGAGGCGGCCAGATCGCTCGGGGCGAGCGATTGGCGCATCATCTTCGTCGACATCCTGCCGAACGTCATCGCGCCGGCCATCGTTTTCGCGACGCTGCTGCTGCCGGTGAGCGTCGTCACGGAGGCAGCGCTGTCGTACCTAGGGGTCGGGGTGCCGCCGCCCACTGCCGACTGGGGGCAGATGATTTCCAGCGCGCAGGGCCTTTACCAGGAGGCGTGGTGGTACCTGTTCTTCCCCGGCATAGCGCTGCTCATCACGACGCTCGCGTTCAACATCTTCGGTGACGGCGTGCGCGATGCGTTCGACCCGCGCAGCGACCGGCTGTTCGCGAAATAGCGGGAGACGCCGATGATTCGCTTCCTCGCCCGCCGGCTCGCTCTTGGCGTCGTCGTCATGTTCTTGGTGACGATCGCCGTCTACGTCATGTTCTTCGCCGGCAACGCAGAAAACATTGCGCATCGCATGGCGGGCCGCCAGGCGACTCCCGACGTCGTCCAACGGGTCTACGACAACCTCGGCCTGAACCGGCCGATTCTCGCGCAGTACGGCCATTTCGTGTGGCGGCTGCTGCACGGCGACCTCGGCCGTGACTACTACCACCAGGTGCCGGTGACGACGATCCTCAAGCAGGCGGCGCCGATCACGTTCTCGCTCGCGATCGGCGCCGCCGTCATCTGGCTGGTGCTCGGAGTTTCGGCCGGCGTCTTCTCAAGCGTTCGGCCGCGAACCCTGGCCGATCGGGCGTTCACCACAACCGCACTCTTCTTCTACTCGATCCCGGTCTTCGTGCTGGGCCTGACGTTGCTCTACGTTTTCTTCTATCAACTGACCGTGCATGGGTTGGCCATCTTCCCGGCGTCGGGCTATGTCGGTCTCACGTCCAATCCGTACGAGTGGATGCGACATCTGATCCTGCCCTGGCTCACGCTCGCGCTGATTTCCGCTGCCGCGTATACGAGATTGAGCCGCACGTCGATGCTCGAGGTGCTGGGAGAGGACTACATCCGCACTGCGCGCGCGAAAGGCCTGTCGGAACGGCGGGTCATCGTGCGACACGGTCTGCGTAGCGCGCTCGCGCCCGTCGTCACGCAGTTCGGTGTGGACGTCGCCACGGCGCTCGGCGGCGCCATCCTGACCGAGAGCGTGTTCGGCCTGCCGGGCCTCGGCTACGAGTCGGTGCACGCCATCAACGACCAGGACCTGCCGGTCATCGTCGGGATCGTCATCGTCGCGGCCGCCGCGGTGATCTTGGCGAACATCGCGGTTGACCTGATGTACGCCGTGCTCGACCCACGGGTGCGCCTGCACTGAGGGGAAGTCTTGACTTGCGAACCTCTTGACATGTGGCCTTTGTGGGGATTTGGGTGGAGGCGCTTGCTGTGAAGGTCTAGTCCATCGGTCCGGGTAATCCGAGGAGCGACCCATGGCCTCGCTCAATCGCATCGCGATCTTCGCCTCCGCTCTTGCCCTCAGCCTCACGACGGTCACGCCAGGGGTTGCGGCCGCCGCGGCACCCGGCGCGGCAGCGTCGGCGTCGTCCGCCCATGTGGTGCCGTTGCCGGTTTCGATGACAACGGGCCACCGTGTGTTCACGCTGACCCCGAGCACTCGCATCGTGGCGAACTCGGCGGCAGCGCACGCCGTCGCGGAAGACCTCGCGGCGTACCTGCGACCGGCGACCGGGTACCCGCTGCACGTCGTCGACGGCAACCCGGGCCACGGCGATTTCGATCTGCGGCTGGGAAATCCGGGCACGCTGAGCCATGACCCGGACGGCGAGGGGTACCAGCTCGACACGAGTACGACCGGAGTCACGCTCGAGGCGATGACTGCGCACGGGCTGTTCAACGGCGTGCAAACGATTCGCCAGCTGCTGCCGGCGTGGATCGAGAGCTCGACGGTGCGGCCGGGGCCGTGGACGATTCCGGTCAGCCACATCACCGACTACCCGCGGTACACATATCGCGGCGTCATGCTCGACATCGCGCGGCATTACGAATCGCCAGCGACGGTGAAGAAGTTCATCGGCCAGATCGCCGCATACAAGATCAACATCTTTCACCTGCACCTGAGTGACGACCAGGGATTCCGCATTGCGATCAACAGTTTTCCGCGACTGACGTCGATCGGGTCGCAGGGATCGGTCGGCACCGACGGGCGGACGATGGACCCGGGCGGGTTCTGGACCCAGGCCGACTACAAGAGTGTGGTCGCGTACGCGGCCGCGCATTTCATCACGCTGATTCCCGAGGTCGACTCACCCGGCCACAACAATGCGATCATCATGTCGGAGTACAACGACACGGCGAACCCCCTGCTGAACGGGCACCCGCAAGACATCAACTGCGGCACCAACAATCCGCCGGTGTGGAACTTCACGGGTGACGTCGGGTACAGCGCGATGTGCCCGAGCAGCGACAACACCTGGACGATTCTGACCACCATCATCAAACAGCTGAGCGCGCTCTCGCCCGGCCCGTATTACGACATGGGCGGCGACGAGGTCACCCAGCTCACGCAGACGCAGTACAACGGCTTCCTGGAGAAGGAGGCCGGAATCGTTCAGGCCCAAGGCAAAATCGCGATGGGCTGGGCCGACATCTCGGCGGCCAACCTTTCCGGGCCGACCGTGGCGGAATACTGGGCGCCATCGGGCGGAAACTCCCCTGACGCCAGCACTTTCCGCGACGCCGCCGCCAAGGGGATGCCGATCGTGATGGCCCCTGCGAACCACGCTTATCTCGACCAGGTCTACTCCGAGAACAAGACCGCTCGTGTGCCGCCGAACCCGTTCGGCCAGGACTGGGCGTGCGCGACCGGCTGCGACGTCGACCAGTTCTACAACTGGGACCCGTCGACGTTCGTCTCGGGCGCGCCGAAGAAGCCGAACGTGATCGGCGTCGAATCGGCGGTCTGGACGGAGACCCTGCGAAACCTGTCAGAGATCGATTACATGGCATTCCCGCGCATGCCTGCGACGGCCGAACTCGGCTGGTCACCAGCAGCCAGCCGGACGTCGAAGAGCAGCCCGGCCTACCGTGATTTCGTCCAGCGACTGGCTTCGCAGGCGACGCGCTGGTACTTGGACGGCGTCAACTTCTACCCCTCGCCCGAGGTGCCGTGGCATCTTGCGGCCGCCACGATGCGTGCGTCGGTGTCGGGCAGCCGGCTGAGCGGGGTTGTGTCGCTCGCCGCGCCCGGTGTCTCTCCGGCCGATGTGAAGGCGTCGGTGAGTTGGGGTGACGGCCACACCACAAGGGCGGACGTCGACGGCACGCCGGGCTCAACCATGAAGGTGAACAGCCTGTATGCCGTGACCGGTAGCCACACGTACAAGCAGGCGGGCACATTCAACGGCGTGGTCATGATGCACGCGGCCGGCGAGGGATCGGCGTCCGTGCACTTCTGCGTTCACGTGAACGCGAAACACCAACTAGCCGTGGCTACGGGAGGCTGCTGATAAGTGGCTTCTCCGGCGTCCCGTTCAGCTGAACAGTCAGCAAATTGGGCGCTGGCCGATGGCGACGTGCCAGGCGCCATGAAGTGCCCCGACGCGTGAAACGCTGGTCGATAGGCTGGTCCACGGCTGTCGGGTGCCGACGGCCCGCCAGTCAGGTCTTGGCGTGCTTGCTGGCGCGCTTCAATCTGAAGGTCAGCTGGCGCCGCTCGTGCCCGTTGGCCGCCGCCAGGGGTTTGCGGGCAGGCAGCCTGCGACCGTTGCTGCCGCCGTCCGAGGTATTCAGCATGAACGGTGTGCCCTGGAGCTCGTGCCGTAGCTCGTGGCGAACGAGGTCGGCGCCGATCGGAAGCTGATAGAACCCGGCGATGGCGTCGATGCGCGAGGCGTCGTCGGGCTGCCAGCCGGTGAGTCCGAGATAGAACAACCTCGTCACGGGCAGGCGCTGGTTGACTGCGAGTAGAACCGCCCGGCATTCGGCGGCCGCGAGGGGGTCACCTGCCTGGTGCCGCTCGAACGCAGCCGAGACGCGCAGCATCAACTCGAACTCACGGTCTGCGGCTTTTGCCCGCTCGGCCGCGCGGTAGTCCTCTTCGGCTCGCAGGGTCACCTGGCGGCGAAACTCTTCCTCGCGCTCCTCGGCGCGACGGCGATCAACGGTGGCCCAGCCGACGACCGCGACAATTCCGACAGCTGCGACAAGCGGACTCGCGATCTGCGCCCACGCAACTGCATCCACGAATCGAGGCTAGAGCAAGCGACGGTTCGGCCGGACCGCTTCCCAAGTTCGCCCGGTGGTCACAGGTGGCGAAGACACGCCGCGGCCGGCGATGCATGAGTGACCACTCGACGGATGCGGGGTCGGTTCACGTGAACCGTCTCAGCGCAAACCCGACAAGACGCCACCAATGGCTGCATCCGGCAGCGCCGACGTTTGACCGATCACCGTCAGCGTCGTCACGGACGCCGCCGCACCATGCAAGTAGCTTTGCTGGACGGCGTTGACGCTGGTCGCGCCCGGCGACACGAGCAGCATCGCCGAGCCGAAGTGGGCTGCATAAGCCGCGCCCGCCAAGCCGTCGGGGAAGTTGACGCCGGTCGCCAGCACGAGACCGGTCGGCTGCGGCAGCACGCTCGCAGCCACCATCGCCGCTGTCGCGTAGCGATCGGCCCCGACAAACGATGCGATCCCCGGAGCCGCATGTGCTGCCGCTCCGCCGATCACGGTCTGCGTAACACCGGGATGAGCCGAAAGCCAGCCACTAGTAGCGGCCGGCATCGAGGCGCCATTGGTCAGCAGGACGACCCCATTCCCGAGCGCAGCCGCCCCGGCCGCTGACTCGGCGTCCGCGAAGTTGAGACCGGTCGCGAGATAGACGCGATCGATCGGCTTCACCTGTGCCACCTGATCGGCGATCAAAGCTGCGGTGGCGAAACGATCAGCGCCGCCGATTCGGGTGACGGCGTAGCCCATCCCCTGCAAGGTGCCGACGACGGAATCGCTGATCGCCGCGGAACTGCCGAGCACGTAGACCGTGCCGCCCGACGGCAGCGTTGCCGTGATCGCGCGCTTCGCGTCGCTCGACAACGCGGACGGCGGGGTCAGCACCAGGGGGCCGTTCACATCATGGGCAAGCGGCGAACCGGCGAGCGCGTCGGCGAAAACGTCGTCGCGAGCCAGCACCACGGCACCTGCCGATGCGGTCGGATACATGGCCGTCGCAAGTGCCGCAGCCGTCGCGTCACGGTTCGCGCCACCGATGCGCGACACCTTCACGTTTGTGGGCACGACCATCAACGTGATGCTGTTTGCGGCAAACGTGCGCGTCAGCGAGTTGCCGGAGAATGCCACGTCGGGCTGCCGAACAATAGCGCCTAGATTCGCTGCGCTGTAGGTAAAAACGTTGGCCAGGGACGCCGAAGCGTTGCGCACGCTCAATGTGCTGGTCAGATCGGTGCCGGTCTTGTTGACGACCACCATGGTCAGCGCTCCATCGCTGCTGCGCTGCGCGGCATAGATGGCAAGCTGGCCCTGATCGGTGCTCGACGCGCTGACGCTCTGGTCGCCGAACTTGCCGCCAGCCCCGTCGTAGTTGCGGTAGATGCGAAACGCGAAAGCTCCTGGCTGTGAGGACGTCGGCGGCGACCACAGCTGCGCGCGGTCAAGGCCTTCGCGGCCGAAGATGCCAAGGACGTCGGCCTGGGCGAGCGCGCCGTTCATCGAGTCGAGCGCGCCCCAGTTGTACTCGCTGATCGCTGTCTTGGTGCCGGGGTAGTACTGAGCCACCCACTGCTTCATCCGCGGAATGAGCTCGACGGGACCGAGGCCGAGGTCCGTCGTCCAGGATTCGTCGGTGTACGTGGGATCCCACAGCGCTCGGGTCGACCGCAGTCGCAGCGCTTGGGTGTTCGCGTCGCCGGCTCCGGCCAGCGCGACCCCGCTTTCTTGCGGGTAGAAATGCTCGTCGAAATAGTCGAGCAGGCGCACGCCGTGTTGCTGCTCATACGTATGGAACTGCTGGAGATACCAGGCGGCTAACGGGAGGTTTCCGTGCGCCTGGCGATCCGGACCGTTGCCGCAGCCGCCCGGGTCGTCCGGCGCGTAGAAGTAGGCGCACCAGCCCCAATCACCCGGGCCGTCGACCGTGGCGCTCGGGTCGGCTGTCTTGATGGCCAGGGCCGTTGCGCTGCTCTTCTGCCAAAGCTCGTCGTACGTCAGCGGCGCCGGGTGCACATCGATATGCGTCGAGTTCCACAGCGACGGCTCGTTGTCGATCTCATAAGACCGCACACCGCCGTGCGCCGCGTCACCATGCGCCTGCACAAGATGGGTCACCATCGACTGCGCGAACGAGCTGTTCACCGCTATCGAAGTATCGGACGGCGAATTGCCGGTGATCTGGCTGCCGTTGCTGTGCTTGCCGTTGCCGCAGTTGGAGTCGTACGGGTCGGTCGACTGCTGCGCGCCATAGGTCGAAACCTTGAAGGCACACGCAAAGGGATGCGTGCTAGGCGAGTTTTTCGCCACCCAGCCCATTGCCGGGACGGTGACGACCGGGTTCGTGCCGTGGTCAAGATCGCTGCTGATGAAGCTGTCGAGCGACTGGGAGTCAACGATGTTCTCGAAGTACCAGTCGCTGCCGGTGTTGTGCGTGTTGTTCTGGTAGTTGTACCGGCTCGTCGAGTTGCCGCCCCAGCGGTCGGTGGTCAGCTGCAGCTCGGACTCGAGGGCCGGGTCGGCGAAGTTCATGCCGTAGATGTCCGGGCTGATCGCATGCCGGCCGGCAGCCACGTCGACGGTGAGGGTCGGGCCGGTTGCAGCGGTCGCGCTCGGCGCAGCCGCGACCGCGCCCACAGCGGCGAGGGGCGCGATGGCAGTGATCAAGCGCGCGTGTTTCGACGTCCGCTTCATGACACTTCCTTTGCCCTGACGCGTTGTGTCCGACACGAGAGCATCGGCAACCCACCACCCGCCGATTGAGCGGCGGACGGCACCGAGGCGTTGAAGCACGCGCGATAGGCGCGCTAAGCGCCGACACGCTGAGCAGCCAACGCGAGGGCGGCCGACGAGTCGGCATGTAAGCCGGGGATAGCTGGCCCGGTTTCCGGCCGCGTGCCGCCGGCTGTCGCTTGACGGCGTCTGTGGCGACTGCCGCGGCACGGGGACCGTCACGCGTGCAGCCAAATCGCGGGACTACCGCGCGAGAGACATCAGCGGAGGTGCAACCATCGGGCTGCCCGCTGGTGTACTGCTATCGCCGAGGCACCGCTCTAATCGGCTCACGTGGAGACTTCCTATGCCAATGCCAAACATGTCGCCAGCGTGCACGAAAGGCGATCACGAAGCGTGTGCTCACTGGGCCGCGCTGGGACTGGAGGGGATCTTCAGCGGTGGCAGCCTGTCCAAAGAGCGAACAATCTGGTTGTGCGTTTGCCCGTCGCACGCCATGTGTCCGCTGCACGGGCGTAAGGAGACCCCCGAATCGGCATGGCGAAGCACATGTACCTGCCCCGCCGCGCCGGCGGAATGGGCTCGGTTTGACCAAGTCAACGCCAAGGTAGAGCAAGCCCGGGCGAGGCGCGCAGCTAGAAAGGCAGAAGACCGCGAAGTGCTGAGCGACGTGACGATTGGCCCCGGTGCTACGCGAGATTCGATTCGTACAGAACTCATGGATTCACTGGCTCGCCACGATCTTGTTTGGGATACCAATAAGATCGAGACCACCATCGACATCCTGACATCGACGACTGGCAATCGCTGGCTCGTTGCCCCCAGGGCAGCCGTCGCACTCGGCCGCGCCTTCCGCCGCTCCCATGGGAAGGCTTAGAAGCGCACAGCGCCGCGCGGCGTCATCCACGAAGTGCTGGCTCGGCTGAAACTTTGAGATGCTCACCCGACCTTGACCGTGTCCGTAACTAGTGTCGGATGGTGTCGCCCGCCGAGAAGGACGTAGGGACGCTCGTTCGGGGTGCGCATGTGGCGTACGAGCGAAGAGACGACCCGCGCTGCGATCGACGCGGCCTTGAGCCCGACTCATCTTGACATTTCGTTGCTCAAGCGGCCTCCGAAGAGGCTCCTTAAGTTGTTCCGCAGGTCAGAGACTTGCGGGCGGACGAGTCGGCCTATAGGCCGGGTTCTGTGGTCGGGATTGCTCCCGACCGGCGACCATCCATCTAGGACTGCCGTTGCCGACAGCCTCAAGCGGTCTACCCGCAGGCTCGGGCGGGCCGCCCTCGAACGCCTGCGCA
>Ga0157370_10003843_pt1 | contig 17514 bp, 10 predicted proteins | sample C35metaG_FD_113463 | JGI IMG/M metagenome (GOLD analysis project Ga0157370, IMG submission 113463) | Corn rhizosphere microbial communities from Kellogg Biological Station, Michigan, USA - C3-5 metaG | ecosystem: Host-associated > Plants > Roots > Rhizosphere > Soil | place: USA: Michigan...
CCATCCACGTTAAAAGAAAAATGTTTCGGCTGATATCCGCGAATTTTACTCAAATGCTGTTTGCTGAATAATTCCCGGATTTCATCATACGCCTTAATATAAGTTACGGGATTGCTTCGTGAGGATTTTCCAATCGGATTCTGATCAATCATTTCTATTTGGGAAATAAAATCTAAATCGCCTGAAATACCTTTGCTCAATCCCACCTTTTCTGAAAATTCGCCTTTCATCTTTTTGAGAGCCGGGTATAAAATTTGTTTTACCAAAGTTGTCTTTCCGCTTCCACTAACCCCGGTTATCAAACACAAAACATTCAACGGAAAAACAACATCGATATTTTTCAAATTATTCTGGCGAGCTCCTTCCACTTTTATAGAACGATTCCATTTACGAACATTTTTTGGGGCCTCAATTTTCAATTCCCCCTTTAAGTATTTGCCGGTAAGACTTTCAGGATTTTGGATTATCTCATCATAATTTCCTTCAGCAATTATTTCTCCGCCAAGATGGCTTGCCATCGGCCCCATGTCAATAATGTGATCGGCTTTTCGCATCATCATTTCATCATGTTCAACCACCACGACTGTATTACCAAGCTTCTGCAGATTTTTTAAAACTTCAATCAAATTTTCAGTATCTCTGGAATGTAAACCGATAGAAGGTTCATCCAAAATATAAAGCGAATCAGTAAGATTACTTCCAAGACTCCGTGTAAGCTGAATGCGCTGGCTTTCGCCACCACTCAGTGAATTGGCCAGCCTGTTTAAAGTCAGATATCCCAAACCAACGTCCTTCAAAATTCTTAACCGTGTATTTATTTCGATCAAAATTCTTTTGGCCACTGTTTTATCAAACTCAGAAAGTTCAATTTCTTCAAACCATTTTTGCAGATCTTTTACAGGCATTTCACAAAGCTCGCCGATGTGTTTATTATCAACCTGAACATACAACGCTTCTTTTCTTAATCGATAACCATTGCATTCCGTACAAATGGTTTTCCCCCGATAACGGCTGAGCAAAACCCGGTATTGAATTTTATATAGGTTCTGTTGAACCTCTTTAAAAAAATCATTGATTCCTTCAAAATATTCATTTCCTGTCCACAGTAAATTATATTGAGCTGTTGTAAGATCAATGACGGGTTTGTGAATTGGAAAATCAAAATGCCTGGCAGATTTTATTAGTTTCTCCCTGTATAATCCTGATTTTTCTCCGCGCCACGGAGCAATGGCATTTTCATAAATGCTCAATCTTTTATCAGGAAAAACAAGCTCCGGATCAATGCCAAGAACCAAAGAAAAACCGCCGCATACAGGGCAGGCTCCATATGGATTATTGAAAGAAAATAAATTAGGAACCGGTTCTTCAAATTTGATTCCATCCAATTCAAATTTATTGGAAAAATGTAAATGATCTTTCCCATTTATTTCAAGGATCACTTCGCCTTCTCCTTCATAAAAAGCTGTATTTACAGAATCAGCGATCCGGTGATTATCATCTTCGTCAAAATCTTTTACAACCAAACGATCAATCAAAATATAGATAGTCTGATGTTTGAAATACGATTCCAGATCTTCTTCATCCTGAATGTCTTCAATCCTGATTATTTTATTATTGGCATATAATCTTGAGAATCCTTTCTGCATTAAAATATGCAATTCCTCCTTCAAATCCCTGTGATGCATTTGCCTGAAAGGCACTAACAACAAGACTTTATCGCCACTCTTTAAATTATTGATTGCCTTTACCACATCCGTTACATCATCTTTTTTCACTTCCCTTCCGGAAACAGGTGAAATCGTTTTCCCAATTCTTGCAAACAATAAGCGCAGATAATCATAAATTTCCGTCATGCTGCCAACGGTAGATCTTGGCGTTCTGGTAATCACTTTTTGTTCTATTGCAATTGCAGGACATAATCCTTTTATAAAATCTACATCGGGTTTATTCATACGCGCCATAAACTGTCTCGCATAAGCACTCATGCTTTCTGCATAACGCCTTTGGCCTTCTGCGAATAAAGTGTCGATGGTCAATGAAGATTTTCCGGAACCGGAAACGCCGGTTACTACAATCAATTTATTGCGTGGAATTTCAACATCAATATTTTTAAGATTGTGAACCCTTGCCCCTTTTATAAAAATATTATTTGTACGGTTTTTCTTAATTTCTTTTGAGAGAACTTTTCTTGTATCCATGGTAAAAAGCAAAATTAATGAATAGTAATTTTACGGGACAGTTTTAAAAGTGGTATTGCCCTTTTTTACAATTTAAAGAAAAAACATTAGCATTCCATTTGGAAATGTCGATTTATTCTCTAATTTTAGCATTCCAATTTTCCTGAAAGAATGAAGAACCTTCTGCCCTCCGCACAAAGTTGCCTCATCTTTTTCTCTTAAATTGGAACTTACACAATATCCTAAACCTAAATTCCAATCCGGTTATGAAAACCATGAACAGCTTATCCGATCAACAATTGATTACTCTCTATGTTGAAGGAAATCCAGATGCCCTGGCAATTGTTATTGAACGTCACAAAGACAAAATTTTCACTTCTATTTATTTATTAGTTAAGGACAAGTTTCTTGCAGAAGATCTTTTCCAGGATTGCTTCGTTAAGGCCATTGACAAACTTAATAATGGCGTTTACAATGAAGAAGGAAAATTCCTGCCATGGATGATACGCATGGCCCATAATTTATGCATTGACTATTTCAGAAAGGTAAAACGCAGCCCCTCTATTAAAACCAGTGATAGCGATGATATTTTTGACTCGTTTGATTTTTCTGAATGCGGAGTGGATGACAAAATGATCCAGGGACAAACTCATGAAAGAGTAAGAAAAATGCTGGATTTACTTCCAGAAGATCAAAAGGAAGTAATTGTAATGCGCCATTTTGCTAACTTAAGTTTTAAAGAAATCAGCAATATCACCGGCACAAGCATTAATACATCCCTTGGCCATGCGTTATGGCCTTATGAATTTAAGAAAATTGATGGCTGAAAAGCAAATTGCTTTATAAGCCTGCTTGCTTCTGATACCTCAAGGAAAATCCCTGCTAATAAAAATTACAGGGATTTTTATTTGGAAAAACTTCTGGCTTTCTTATTGAAAAATATTAACTCGAATTATGGTGCTAAAGAAATTCTTACCTGCACCCCGGCTCTCGTATCAATTGTAGGTGCTGATGAAGAAATATAAGGATTGACGCGCCTTTGATCAAAATACAATTTGATATTTATTCTGTTGCTGATGTAATAATCCAAAGTTGGACTGATCGTAACTTCTCTGCTTCCGTTGGTTGCAAAGGCACTATTTTGATCCAAAATACTGTTTGAAGAAACGTTGTTTCTGATGCTGAAAGCAATGTTGAAATTAATTTCATTGTCGAGTTTCTTCGTATCTTTTTTGGTAAATGGAACTTTAAACGGCAGCTTTAAACCGCGTTTTCTGAAACCGGCACCAAAAGTAATTTCTGTAGAACGCACTTCGCTCAATTGATAATCAATCAGGCTGAGACTCAATTGTCGTTGTTTTGTATAATCAAATTTCAAACTGAGCTGATTGGTAAATGTCATATCAATTCCGATCAGGGGCGAAAATTGTTCCTGGATGGTAATATTAGGAACCAGGAAAAAGGGAATATAATTATTGCTCCCGGCAGTTGTATCAATAAAAGATGGATAACCATATTGAGAAACATCTCTGTAATATAATGCAGATGTAAAGCTGTTCATTCCCAAACTAGCATTGTAAGCATGAGATAATGAAAAATTGGTAAAGATTTTATCCAAACCGGCAACCCTGCTCAATCCGTTATAAGTAATACTCCAGTTGGGTTTTGGCAAAATTCCACTAAATGGATTTGACTTAATATTTGAATTTTGTTGTTTGATCAGCGCCACCTTTGTAGGATCCTGACCGGTATATGCCGCAATAAATGCAGGCACCAAAACATCCACCGCATATCTTCCATATCCCAGTGCATATCCATCGGCACCTGTAGGATTTCCCTGTAACTTATTGTAGGTGTTTTTTGCTCCCAATCTTTGAGATAAAATTTTCCGGTAATCCTGGAATTTCAAAAAGGTTGCTGAAATTCTGTTGGGATCATATTTGCCAAATAAAGTATTGAAGGCAATATAAGTAACATTAAAACCACCATTGATATAAGGACTTAAATGAGAAAAATGATCGCCCGTGCCTGAAGTATCTTTGAAGGTTTCAGAATAATTTTTAGTAAACGTTTTCCCAACGTTTATATTTATTGCCAAATCCCTGATAGGTTCCAGTTGAGCAGCAAGTGTTATTTTCTGATCAAAATTTTGAACAAACAGATCATTGAATAATGAATCTCTTGTAATTAAGCCACGTCGCGCAGCACCATTGAGCCAATTGCTGTCGGGTTGTTTTCCCATAATAAAGTCAAATCCGGGAGCCATACTTTTAAAATTTTCACCCAAAATTTTGGTACTGTCTGTATAACCCGGCAATCTTGTATTGCTGATCTGGGAAACCGAAGCATTGATCGATTTAACACTCGTCAGTAATTTCCCAAAAAATCTTACAGCCCCGTTCATTTCAGGTAACGCATTTGCAGTTGGTTTGGCTACCTGTTTTTGAGCCAGGGAATCAGCCGGATTGTATTCTTGTTTTCGTTGCCTTGGCTGATCCAAAGCGCGTAACCATTTGGATTTATTGTACAATTTTAAAAAATCGAATTGAACAGTAGCATTTTCCTGCTGCCCGTTTTCTAAAAAATTCCCAAGATTCACCGCAAGCCTAGAAGCGCCAATCCAGCTATAGGTTGCGGTATAATCCAAATGCATATTGATCCAATCTGTGATTGGAAATTTTGATAAAGGCACATTATAAGAAAGGTTCACCGTTTGGTTGAAAAGTGTATTTCTGCCGCCATTAAAAAAGTTTTCCTTCACGCTGTCTTTTTTTGCTTTTGTATCCAACCTTCCGAAAGGCTCATCGATTACAGAATTATTGATTGCAGAATAATCGAGTGTGAGCGAGTGGGTTAATTCCCATCGCAAAATATAATTGCGTGTAAAAGTGAAATACTTATCATAAGTCTCAGGAGTTTGATATTTATCACCGCCGATGCTTCTTGGTTTCAACACTCCAAACTGCCTGAATACATCCGCTTTAAATGTTAGCTGGGAAGGAATCGGGTTAATATTAAAATCTTTTATCAGATCGAACCAATGCGTTTTTGATTTTTTGAACAATTTCTTAAACGGGGAAATGAATTTAGGCTGGGGTAGAAAATTATAACCGAGACTTCCCTGCTGTTTGGTTACATTATTATATTCAATCAGCGGGTTATGCGCTTCCGTTTTGGTATAAGTATAACTTACATCAACATTTTCGATATCCCATATTTGCGGTTTTTTATTGCTCGTTCTGTTTTTGTGAACATTATTAAAACTGACCGTTTTGATTGACGCAAAATCAATCGCATTATTCCTGATAGAATCTTTTTCAGGTTTAGAGGTTGCGGCATTTAATTTTTGTTTCAAAGTCAGATCCATATCGAAAGGATCATATTGAGGCGTGCTCACTGTATTGGTAATACTTGCAAAAAATGGAATTGATAAAGCAGCAGTTTTTGGTAAAAGTTTACCAAGTTCAAGTGTTGCAGCTGCATCAAACTGAACAAAATTATCTTTAAACCGGTCATTAATTCCCTGTTCCAAAGTTCCAAAACCATTGCTGTGGGTATTTGCGGAAACTGAAATTGTGCCAAGGTCAGCAAGATTCGCATCTACTCTTCCTAAAGAGGCCCATCCGCCTTTTTCATCCATTGAAGCCAATCGCAATTCATTGAACCAAACTTCCCCACATGCAGAAACTGCATTGGTATTTTCGACTCCCATAAGGATGCCGGTTACCTGGCCAAGATTAGGATTTCCCATGATCGCATAAGTTTGTCCATTCGGTTCTGTTTGTTTATACAAAACATTTAAAGGAACATTGGAAAGATTTCTTTTTGTTTTAATATCCGTCAGGTCGGCCAGATCAAGATCCAGATTATTACTTTTGATCCATAATGTATCATTATATTGATTACTGTTTGGATTAAGTCCTAAATTAAGAGGAGTTAATTTCAAAGGAATTCTTACTTCATAGTAATTACTTGCAAAATCACTTCCGATTCTTATCACCGCAGTCAGATCATTGTTATTTAAGGTAGAGGTTTCATTTTTTTCAGCATGGATATACATTTGCAGTTTCTTAAATTGACGCAGATCCCTGTTTGCATAAGTTTGAAAAACTGCTTTTCCATCATTTTTTGCAAGGTTGCAGAACTGAAGGGTAAGAGATTGTTCGTTTTGTAAAAGGTTTACTCCGTTATTACTTAAGGTTTGGACACGCTCAATATCTCTTGGAGTACGGTATGGCAAAGGAGTCCGTTTGTCATTCTCCTCAATATTTACCGCTCCTACATTAAAATCATTTTCTGTTGCCGGAGAATAATTTCCGGTTGTATCCAATTTGTATTCAAATTTTCTCCATGTATTTCTTACAAGACTGAGAGAACCAAATCTTACAGTGACACTGTCTTCAAAACCCGTCAGGAACATTCTGATAAAACGAATAGATTTAAAATCAGGAATATTGCCCACTTTTTTATCATAAGAATCAATCGGAATCCTTAACTGATACCATGTCTCATTTTTAATCAATCCGTCTTCAATATCTTTATGACTTACCACTTTTTTGTCCACGATATAGTTACTGCCAATATTCATTTCGGGATCAGTCGGCGGTTTCAGATCAACGACATACTGAAAATATTCTTCAGTTTCATTCAACGTATTATCGCGGTTCAGATCTTCCTGGTCGGGATACAAAGTGGCTGCCGATGAAAACTGGGATTTATTATCAGCAATCGGTGAATTTCCCTGGGGATTATTGAATTTTTTATACCTGGCAAGAATGTCCGCATTTTCTTTATCCAGATTGTCACCACGATAATATTGATAATCATCGGAAGAAGGATCTGCAAGTGCATCGCGGTACACCTTTGAGTTGGCGCCAAAGTTGGCAGCTAAAAGATTGAGATAATCATTTCTTCTGAAAGAAACCTCCGCGCTATCTGTCAATCCATCGAAACCCACATCCTGGTAAGGCCTGTCTGCAGGATCATTACTGAATGCATTGGTTACCTGGATCGGATTTCTCGGAACCAATCCCCAAACAGAACGATCCACTTGAGCGGGCAAATTTGGAGTTGGCAATCCATTTTCATAAAATCTTCTTGAATCTTTCAAAACATCTTCCGAAACATTCCCAAGATTGATATAAAATTTGCCACCTGTACTACCGGGATCTTTTATAAAAGGGTCCTGCACCCAACATTCGATATATTCAATATTAGCCGTCTCAAAGTCAGTCTGATCAAGGCTTCTCATCAATCCGCCCCATTTATTTTTGGGGAATAAAAATTTACCATTTGAATTCAGTTCAGTCCGTGAAGTCTCATAATTATAAGGTCCGCGATCTTTAGGATAATAAGACAAATCAAAAGTGATCAATTGATTCTGCCCAAAATCTGTCGTTCTTTGTGGAAAAATTTCGCTTTGAGAAACCGCCCTGGTTCGCGGATCGGACAGAAATGCTTTATTTCCTTTTAATGGATTATTCACATTATTGGGATCCTGCAAAGTTGGTTCTATCTGGTACCAGGCTATTTGTGCACGGTTTTTCCCATAAGCCAAACTATTACTGGAATCTGATTCCGGAAAAAGAATGGTGCCATTTTTATCAGTCGCTCCATGAGGTGTGGAAGCAAGCGCCCAGCTTATTGGTGGAAAGCGAAGATCAATATCACTTTTGCTGCCTTCAAAATTATCAATATAAATAACCCCGTTATTCCCCTTTCCAATTTGCGGCGCATGACCAGGTTTCAAAAACGCCGCTTCCCCGTAAGCATTGATTGATGAAGGGGCAGTGGAATTAAAAAATGGAAGCTTATTCAAAACTTTTGTCAACCTCGGCATATCTCTTCTATAACTTGCGTCAAGTCCATACATTGTATTTCTGATCGGATCTTCACCATAATCTACTTTCGTAAAAAATGGCCTTTCACTTAGCCGGACCATTGTGGCGCCAAGAGACAATTGTTCCTTCGCTGTATTTTTAGCTAAATAATCCAACCGTAAACCCATGTAGCTCTTCTGCTGCAAACCAAAAGAGGCATTGTTTTCATAATTTACCTGGACAGGAATTCCCGCATTAATAATTGCCTGGTTGATTACTTTAATGGTTCCTAAATCATAATTGATGGTATAATCAATATTTTCTGTTAACTGTCTTCCTCCGGCAGTTACTGACACAGAGCCGGGAGGAATGTTGTAGCCAATACTGATATCTGCCGACGAAGTGGTTTTGGCAGTTCCCTGCAAAACAAACCTGTCAAGATTGGGAAATTGCTGCTGTGCAATTGCTTTGATAGAATCATATAAAGGATAATACAAACTGTCGGCAGCAGTTGCCGCATTCGTAAAAACTTTTGCGGCAATATCACGTCCAAAAGGCTGTAAAACAGGAAAAATAATTCTGCTGTATTGCGATAAAACCGTATAACCTTCAATAAAATCAAACACTCCGTCAGGCTGAGGATCATTTTGACTATTCAACCTGTCTAAATTTACCAAAGTCAAAATCGGAGTTCCCTGGTTCAGATCACCAAAAGGAAGATATCTTTTTGCACCCAGGCCGGGTTGCTGGTACAACACATTCAGATCAAAATCCTTGCGGTCCAGTGTTCCATAACCCACACTGTACACATTCTTCATCATTAATTGCCAGATCGGAAGATTTGGTCTTTGAGAAGTAGCTTTCAGTAATTTCAAAAACAACACTTTTTGATTGCTCGATGAAGAATCCGGCGGAACATCCTGAGAAAATTCTCCAACCTGGTAAATTCTTCCATTGTAAGAATATTGAAAGGCTACCGCCAAGACTTCATCTGCCTGCAAAGGCTGGCTTAATGAAAGAAAGCCTGCTCTTTTATTATAAATATATTGGCTTGAATCTAATTTGCGGGCAAATGTTTTTTCAAAATCCTGCACAGGACTTAATCCCATACTCACTAACTGATTATTGATCAGGGTAGAATTGCGGCTGCTGCCATTCCTGATAATAGAAGAATATTCGCTGTTGGTATTATTATCCGGCATTGTGCCTGTAACAGTAAAATTATGATACGGATGTGCTTCACCCAGATCCATCAAACCAACAATTTCACGTGCATCAGTTGTGGCGCCGTTTTTATTGGTAACCCAAACCTCCAATCTTAATATCTGAACCGGAGTAATTACTGCCGGTGCATTGCTCATTACTTTATTATAATTGTCTTTGAAATATTGTGCCAATAAGAAGTGCCGGTTTTCTTCATAATCATCACCTTTTATTTCAAAATGAGTGGCAGTATTTCCGCCCTGTAAAGCCATCGATTGCCTTTGTGATTTTTGGTTTGCCAAAATCCCCGTCACAAACAATTTTCCAAATTGCAATTGTGTTTTTATTCCAAAGAGTGATTGAGCGCCAGGTATTAAACTGCTTGTCAAAGGGAAAGAAACATTGCCCGCTTCAAATCGCTTTAAAATCTCATCATCATTTCCGGTATAATCCAATTTCAATTGGTTGGTAAAATCAAAATTGGCTAAAGTATTATAGCTGATAGGAAATTTCAATTTGTTGCCAATATTGGCATTTACATTTAATTGCGCAGCCATGTCAAAATCAAAACCGCCATTCTTTCTTGCTCTTTCAGGAAGAGTAGGATTTTTTACATTCTGCCCCTGGTATCCTGCTGTCACATCAATATTTCCCTGTGGCTGAATGTCTATTTTCCCATTTCCAAAAAGCCTGTTGAATAAATTATCATAAAGAGTCAATTTTGGTTTTACCTGGCCACGATTCAATAAACTAAGGGAATTGGCTCTTTTCTTAAAATAACTGATCTCTGCTTTTTTCGCCTCCATTGCCCTGAATTCTTCAGCAGAATAAGTGGTAGGAGTTCTGTAATAATGAGCTCCTACTTTTTCATAAACAGTATAGGTTTTTGTAACAGGGTCATAAGCAACAGAATCATTTATGTTAGGCGGAGTTTGAAAATCATAAACATTTGGATTGGCAGAAATAAAATCACCTCTTCTGTCCTGAATGGGAAACGGGAGACTATCCTGATTAATTGCGGATGTATCCTGGGCTTTTGCATGGGAAGGCAAAACAATAGATACTATTGAAAAAAAACAACAAACAATCAACCCCATATAATTTGGCGCCAATTTCTTTTTAAACAACATCCGCAAACTATTTAAAGGTAGATTTCTATCAAATTGATTTTAGTGCTTTTTTTATTAAAGTTTCCAGGTTATGAATGGAAGGTTCGGAAATCATAATTTTTTTGATCGCCTGTTCTGCCACAGGTCTGGCGATTCCTAAGGCCACTAATGCATTTAACGCATCCTGATCGAAAGTATTGTCAATACGCAAACTTTCTCCAAAAGAATTTGAAGCTTTTGAGACTTTATCTTTTAATTCCAGCACCAGCCTTTCTGCAGTTTTTCGTCCAATTCCTTTTACACTTTCCAATACGGACGTGTGTTTCATCAGGATCGCATTGCTGATCTCCTCAGGCTTCATCCCTGACAACATCATCCTTGCAGTAGCTGCACCAACGCCGGAAACACTTATCAACAAAACAAACATGTCTTTTTCTGCCTGATCAGAAAATCCATATAAAGTATGTGCATCTTCTTTTATCTGCAGATAAGTAAATAATTTCCCTTCGGTTAAATTTTGGATCTGCGTATAAGTATTCAGGCTGATATTTACCTCATACCCGACACCGTTCACATCCACATACACCACCGCCGGGTTTTTGTAAGAAAATTTGCCTGATAAGTATGCGATCATAATTTGTTTGAAAAGAACTTCAAAAATAAGTAATTCGATTTAATGGGAGGGATATTATTGGATAAATATTAGGGTTAGGAAAATTAATGAAGAATATTTTTAAAAACATGAACCTTTTAGCTGGCCTGGCCTTTCAATTTTATTTCAAAACTGTTCCCGGAGGTCATTGCTGTGTCCTCAGAGGTCATTTGCATATCACCCGGAAACGATTTCCGTTCACCCGAAGATCGTATTTCATCAGCCGGGTATTTCCTGTGAAAATCGGGTAATTTAGATTATTGGAAAAGAGTTTTACCGGCCCTATCTCTGATTTCATGCGATTATGTAATTATATTTGTGGCTTCCAGATAAAAATAGAATATGGAAACAACCATTATTCATCCAAAAAATAAAGAGCACCTTAATCTTTTTGAGCAATTAGCCAACGCTCTAAAAGTTCCTTTTGAAAAAAATAAAAAGGGAAAAGGACATTATAATGCGGGGTTTGTAGCAAAAATGAAAGAAAGCAGAGAACGGGCAAGGGAAGGGGAAACGGTAAAAATTAACCTGGATGATATATGAAAATAGAGGTTACTCTTAAAGCTGCGGAAGATAAAGAATTTTGGAAGCGATCCGGAAATAAAGTTATTCTTAAAAAAATACGGAATCTTCTTGATGCAATTCAAGATACTCCTTTTCAAGGTATTGGCAAGCCTAAGCAACTTAAATATGATCAAGACGTATAAACCAAGAACACCGTCTTATCCATGAAGTCTTTGGCGGAAAAATAATTGTACTCTTTATAGAGGACATTATGATTAAAACTGATAAAACCTTCTGCAATAACATTAAAGAACAATTTAAAAAACATTTAAAACAATACATGAGCAAAAAAATTTCCGCTGCAATCACTGCTGTTGGTGCATATGTACCTGAATACAGGCTTACAAATGCTGAACTTGAAACAATGGTTGAAACTTCCGACGAATGGATAAAAACCCGTACCGGCGTAGAAGAAAGAAGAATTTTAAAGGGTGAAAATATGGGGGTTTCCAAAATGGCCGTTCCTGCGGTTCTAGAACTTTGCAAAAAAAGAGGAATTGATCCGATTGAAATTGATTGCCTGATCTGTTGCACCGTCACTCCAGATATGACTTTTCCGGCAACAGCCAATATTATTACTTATGAAGTAGGCGCATTCAATGCTTTTGGCTTTGATCTTTCCGCCGCCTGCTCGGGATTTTTATTTGGAGTTACCACCGGGGCTTCTATTATTGAAAGTGGCCGTTACAAAAAAGTGGTGGTGGTAGGAACCGATAAAATGAGTGGAATTGTAGATTACAGCGATCGTAAAACCTGCGTGCTTTTTGGTGATGGCGCCGGAGCAATTTTATTGGAACCGAACGAAGAAGGTTACGGTATTCAGGATAGCCTGTTGAAGACGGACGGATCAGGAGCAGAATATCTGAAAATGGTGGCGGGAGGGTCAGCAAAACCAGCTTCAGTGGAAACAGTAATGGCAAAAGAGCATTTTATTTACCAGGAAGGGCCTACCGTTTTTAAATTCGCGGTCAAAGGAATGGCCGATGTTTCGTATGAGCTACTCCAAAGAAATCATTTGCAGGGAAGTGATATTGCCTGGCTCGTTCCTCATCAGGCCAACAAAAGAATTATTGATGCTACCGCAAACAGGATGGGATTAAGTATGGATAAAGTAATGATCAATATTCAGCGCTATGGAAATACAACCTCAGCAACCATTCCATTGTGTTTATGGGAATGGGAAAAACAATTACATAAAGGTGATTTAATTGTTCTTGCCGCATTTGGCGGAGGTTTTACCTGGGGCGCTACACTGGTAAAATGGGCTTATGATACGAATTGATTTTTGAAAAATCAGCTAACAACTCAATATAAAAAGCTTACCCGCTTTCCCGATAAGGTGTAAGATTAAATCTGGTGATTTTCTTTCCAGCTTTTTCAACATCATATAAAGTTTGTAATGTAAGAGAGATACCAGGGATGCGATCAGGCCTTCCCGGATACTCATTATACCTGTGTTTTAAACAGGAACACTTTTTGAGAATGTTGTTTAATAAAAACGTTTATTATGGACAAAAGAGAAAAGCTCAATTTGATGGAAAAAATGATTCGGGAGTTGGACGACATTGTCAACAGTCAGACTTCATTATTAAAAAAAATTGCCCAGTTAGAAGCGGAAAATATGAATCTCGGAAACACCCTTTTGGAAAAACAATTACCGGAAATACATTCCAAAGCTGATGAAACTTTAAATATCGCTTCTAAGCTTGTTGAAGATTTTACAAATGTAAAAGACAAATTTATTAAGGATAATAAACTCAATATTCCAGCGCCTGAATTATAATGAACAAGAAAGAGGAATTCATATTTTATAAATTATTCAATTGATTTTGAAAAAGAATAAGGAAGATCTGTTTCATTCATTCCCCTTTGTTTATTCGGTTTTGATGACATTTTAATGTTGATCGTTCCACCTTTTTCTAAATCAAAATGATTGAAATAGTTTTTCGTATACGCTTTCCCGTTAAAAGTGGCAGAGTGAACAAAGCGGTTGCCGGCACTGTTTTCAGGGGCATTGATGAATAGTTTCTTGCCATTTTCAAAATCAATTTCCGCGTGTTTAAATAATGGCGCTCCTGCCGCATATTCCTCAGAAGTGGGGGTAACAGGATAAAATCCTAACGCAGAAAATACATACCATGCAGAGGTTTGGCCATTGTCTTCATCACCACAATATCCATCCGGTGTTGCTTTATACAATTTATTCATGCTTTCTCTTGCCCAATATTGTGTTTTCCATGGCGCTCCTGCATAATCATACAAATAGATCATGTGTTGAATAGGCTGATTTCCATGTGCATATTGGCCCATATCTGCGATCTGCATTTCACGGATCTCATGAATAACACCGTGATAATAGCTGTCATCAAAAACCGGGGGCATTACAAAAACAGAATCCAGCATTTTTACAAAATTTTTCTTGCCGCCCATTAGTTTCATCAATCCGTCAACATCATGGAACACTGACCAACTGTAATGCCAGCTGTTCCCTTCGGTAAATGCATCCCCCCATTTAAATGGATTAAAAGGAGATTGAAAACTACCGTCTTTGTTTTTCCCACGCATTAAAAGATGAGAATTATCAAATAGGTTTTTATAATTCATTGCGCGCTGTTTATATATATCAATTTCCGAAGCGGGCTTTCCCAGCGCTTTTCCCAAACGGTAAATGCAATAATCATCATATGCATATTCCAATGTCCGGGCGGCATTTTCATTGATGCCGACATCATAAGGAACATAACCTAAATCATTGTAAAATTTCACTCCGGTTCGGCCGGTTCCTTCTGGTCCTTCATTGTTCGCTCCATGAATTAAGGCTTTGTATAAAGTTTCAATATCATAACCACGAAGGCCTTTTATATACGCTTCGGCAACGATAGAAGCAGAATTATTTCCCACCATTACATCTCTGTAGCCCGGCGCTGACCATTCCGGCAAAAATCCTCCTTCTTTAAAATCATTTACCAAACCTTCCTGCATTTCTTTGACGATAGAAGGATATACTAAATTCAGGAATGGATACAATGCGCGAAAAGTGTCCCAAAAGCCCGTGCCACCAAACATGTACCCATCTTTAATTTCACCGGTGTAAGGACTGTAATGAACGACTTTTCCTTCAGCATTTTTTTCATAGAATTTCAATGGAAAAAACACCATTCTGTAAAGACAGGAATAAAAAGTACGTAACTGATCTGTTGTTCCACCGGAAACTTTTACTCTTCCTAAAATTTTATTCCATTGTGCTTTAGCCTTGTTTTTTACTGTTTCAAAATCATGATTACCGATCTCTTTAAGATTGATTTCCGCCTGGTCGAAACTGATATAGGAAGAAGCAACTTTCGCATGAATGACCTCACCTCTTTTTGTATTTATAAAACCAATGATAGCTCCGACATGATTACTTTTTTGTTCTGATTTTTTTGTGATAGCAGAGTCTAAAAAAGTATATGTATAATCAAAGGGTTTATCAAAAATGATTATGAAATAATTTTTAAAATTCTTTGCAACGCCACCACTGTTGCGTGTTGTATAGCCGATAATCTTATTTTCAGAAGGGATGATTTTAATGTACGAACCATGGTCAAGTGCATCAATAATGACAGAAGAACTATCTGCTTTTGGAAACGTAAAACGAAAATTTGCGGCTCTTTCTGTTGGGGCAATTTCTGTTGTTACATCTTCGTCTGCCAGGTAAACTTTGTAATAATAAGGCTTTGCAATTTCTGCCTTGTGCGAAAACCAGCTTGCACGATCTTTTTCAGAAAAACGGATCTTCCCGGTGACAGGCATAATCGCAAATTCTCCATAATCATTCATCCACGGCGAAGGCTGGTGCGTCTGTTTGAAGCCATTTATTTTATTTGCGTCGTATTGGTAAGCCCAACCATCGCCCATTTTACCAGTTTGTGGCGTCCAAAGATTCATCCCCCACGGAAGTCCAATTGCAGGATAAGTATTTCCATTGGAAAGACTTGGTTTTGAATCAGTTCCCATCAGGGGATTGACATAATCTGCAAAATCATTTGTTGAAGAAATTTGCTGTGCACGAAGCTGGTAAAAAAGACATAAAACTAAGATTGAAAGGAAAACTTTTCGCATGAAATTATTTTAAAAGTTGATTGATAAGCGGCGCAAAAATACTTTATGGATAATTAATGCCGGTAAAAAACATAAATGAGTCAGCCCTTAAAGGTTTGTTGTAAGCAAAAGACTTTCCACGTTTGAAAGCTGCAAGGCCCAAAATTGAGTAGGAAGGTAGCGATTATTTCGCTACCTGTCCGCTCACACCACCGTACGTACCGTTCGGTATACGGCGGTTTGTTAGAAAAGTTTTACCTGATGTTCCGTTTTCCAACAGTAATAGTTAGTAAACCCTATGTATCTGAGTTTTGTAAAATACTCATTGTTTAACGCTCGACATAGTATCGGGCTGTGTGCTATCCTGCAACAGCCTTTACGGCTGTTGCTCCACGCGTGTTCGGGACTTGCACCCTATAGCACATATACATGCCTGACACACATTAAAAGAGCCGGAGAATAAACTCCGGCTCTTTTCAAAAATTACCATTAGAAATTATGCAATTTCAACTTCAGCACCAGCTTCAGTCAATTTGTTTTTGATTTCTTCGGAAGTTGCTTTATCTACGCCTTCTTTAATAGGCTTTGGTGCGGTATCTACCAATTCTTTCGCTTCTTTCAAGCCTAAGCCTGTAAGTTCTTTCACGATTTTTACGATACCTAATTTGTTAGCACCAGGCGCTTTCAAAATAACATTGAAAGATGTTTTTTCTTCTGCTGCTGCCGCTCCGCCACCTTCTGCAGGTGCTGCTACTGCTGCTGCTGCCGGTTCGATGCCATATTCTGTTTTTAAGAATTCGGCTAATTCCTGAACTTCTTTTACTGTTAAGCCTACTAAGTTTTCGGCTAATGCTTTAACGTCTGCCATGATTTTTGGTTTTAATTTTCCACCTTCTTTTCAATTTATGATCCGGCGGATGGGTTTTTAAAAAAGTTTTTATTTAATTAATTAGCTTATTCGCTGATGTGCGGATTAGCTAATGAAATCCATTTTATTATTCGGCCGCTTTTTCCTGGTTATCAGCAGCAGGCTTTTCTGCTTCTGCTTTTGGAGCTTCTGCTGCTTCCGTTTTAGGAGCTTCGTCTTCTTTAGGTGTTTCCGCTGTTTTCGCTTCCGGAGCCGCTTCAGTTTTTGCAGCTACTTCACCTTCAGGCCGGTTTTGCAGTGCACCAATTACTCTTTGAATTGGCGACATCAGCAATCCGATCACTTCACCGATCAATTCATTCTTGGTTTTGATTTTTGTAAGATTTACTAATTGGTTATCGCCTACAAAAATATCCCCGTTTAAAAATGCAGCTTTTAAAACCGGCTTATCACCATTTTGTGATTTACGGAAACTGCTGATAATAACGGCCGGATCTTTGGGGCTTTCGCTAAACATCAAAGCAGTTACCTGGTGTAAAGAATCGTAAACGCCTGCATATTTTTCATTGTCAAGGCTTTCCAATGCTTTTTTGATCAAGCTGTTTTTTGCCACTTTCATTTCCACCTGTTTGTCAAAACAATGACGGCGCAAATTAGTAATCTGAGCTACTGAAAGGCTTTCTGTATCTGTAATATAGAAATTAGAATACTGAGAAAATTTGCTTTTCAAAGCCTCTATTACTTCCTGTTTTTGTTCTTTGTTCATACTGTTTGTTTTGTGCTTTACAATTGTGGTTACAATCTAAAAGCAAATAATTATTTAGATCTGTACTGATTTTGTGTCAATGGCAATACCGGGGCTCATGGTGCTGGCCATGCTAACGCCTTTCAAATAGGTACCTTTTGATGTTGCAGGTTTTAATCTGATAAGTGCATTGATCAGTTCCTGGCTATTTGCTTCAATTTTTTCAGGAGTGAAACTTACCCTGCCGATAGAAGCGTGAACAATCCCTACTTTATCCACTTTAAAAGCGATCTTACC
>Ga0157370_10003848_pt1 | contig 17506 bp, 14 predicted proteins | sample C35metaG_FD_113463 | JGI IMG/M metagenome (GOLD analysis project Ga0157370, IMG submission 113463) | Corn rhizosphere microbial communities from Kellogg Biological Station, Michigan, USA - C3-5 metaG | ecosystem: Host-associated > Plants > Roots > Rhizosphere > Soil | place: USA: Michigan...
CGGGTTGGAATCGATCTGGAACCGTAGCGGTCCTTGCATGGCGGAGGTGTGTGCAGGTATGGACGCTATCGAACGCTGTGTTGTCTCATCAGAAAGTTCATCCGTTGATGCTTCGGCTCGCATGGCCCGCCACCGCCGATGCGGCGCCCGGCTGAGTCCACGATCGTGACCGGACAGGTTGCGTCGACCTCACGGCGCTCGACGAAATAGCCGATGTGTCGCGCAGAAACGGCATACTCGCCACGCGGCGCATGAGTGAACACGTAGATCCCACGATCATTTGTGGTGGATTGGCGCGGCGGGTCGGCCTCGAGCACCACGAGGACACCGGCAAGCGGGTGGCCACTCGTCTCCTCGTACACGACGCCGGTGAGATCGAATGTCGAGTCAGAGTTGTCAGCGAGTGCCGGTGCGGCCGCCGGCCGCGTAGGATGGCACGAGACAGCGACGAGGAGCGCTGTGCCAGCGATCACGCCCGGCAGCCACCTACTCACGAGGGCTCGTGACCTCATATCTGCATAGCACAGCGTTCACGTGGGAGCCAACAGTACAACATGCGGCGGCGAACCCGCTGTAGTCCATATCCCCGCTCATCAGGCTCAACGATCCAATAGCCGGCGAGGCCGTGAGACGGCGCGATCGCTCGATCATTCCGTCGGCTCCGTCCCCGAACCGGTGAGCTCACCGAGGCGGGCCACAGCAATCCCGTCCTGCTCACAGACCCAGGCGCCGCCGTGGTGCCACAGGGGATGCTGCCGATGGCGCGGGCAGCGCGGCCACGTCGTCTCCACGAACTCGTCGTGGAAGCGCTGCTGCACGTCCCCGACGACCTTGGCTACGTACTGCTCAGCATCATCGACGAAGGCGCGGGCATTGGCGGCTGCGGCCCTGATGAGGGCGGCGTGGTCGCGGCCGAGCGTAGCGTGCGCGTCATGGCGCAACCGCTGGACGACGTCCGCTTCGAGGGAATCCGTCACGGGCATTCGAGTGTGGCCTCGATCGCGACGGCTGCGGGCATGCTGATTTCTCCCAGGTTCACCAGAATCTGGTCAATGTCGACGGGAAGCTGCCGGGCGTCTCCGAGTGGCGCACCGGAAGCAGCGAGTGCGAATCGGGTGACGTCCCGCGTGTGAAGATCAAGAGCGGCAAAAGTGATCCCAGCTTCCAAAGCGAGATGCTGGGACGCGGTATCCTGCTGCGTCGCCGGGTATCGCCGGCGGCAGCAAGCTGACTTAGAATCGTATATGATCGCGATAGACGGCAGCTCGAACAGCCTGAATCGGCTCGACTCGCGCTTGTGCGATTGCCAACGTCGGCGAGTCGTAAGGGGCGGAGCTCAACCGAGTTTCGCCGATCCTGATGTCTACTCGGAGAGCAGCCAAGACGTTAGCGGTTCCAGGCTAACGAATATGCCATACCGAATGACTTCATGATGCTTTTCCTCTCTCATCACGGCCCCTTCTTTCTCGAGGATCTCGGAATACAAGTACGTCGTGCTGTTTCGGTTCTCCGCGACGACACCAATAACCCGATCCTGTTCGTGTGTCGGGAATACTGGCCCACCACTCAACCCGCCCGGTGCTCCGAAGCTCAACTCACCGGCGACGTATCGGTACTCCCTCGGGCTTCTGAACGTAAAAAACCGTTGCACACTACCTGTCAAGAGCCGCGCGGTGGGCCCCAACGCGCCCTCCCGTATTTCATCGCCGACGTTGTCGGCATCATCCAGTGGATAGCCGAGGGCCATCACAGGTTCGCCCCATGAGTTGAGAGCGCTTAAGCCCAAGAACGGCGCGAGCTCGCGCGACTCCACGCGATACGTCGAAAGCTTGGCCACGTCTGCTTCTTGATGGCGCTCAATCCTTCTGACGGGTATGAAGTCGCCATGATCTATCAATGGCAGCATGATTCCCAGGTCGTATTCGGAAAGCTTACGTACGCAGTGCGCAGCAGTGATGAAGGTGGACGGATCGCGAAAAGCGAAGCACGTGCCCAAGAACGCCGGATCGCGCTCTAGGCCAACGCGAAAAAGTAGGCCAACAGAGTAAAATGACATTGGATACACTGAGTCGCCTTGCCTTGTATATAGAAGTTGACCCAAGTTTGGCGTTATTTGGATAGGTGCGCCAGCTCGATTCCGCTAGGGAAACATTGCAAGATTTGGCTCTTACCCCGCGCAGCATCACCCATTCTGCAGAGCTTCCCTAACCGGGGAGGTCCACCTGTAGCTTGCTGCGGGCTCTGGACGTGTGCGTGCTTATCCAGAACGACCCAGCAGTGCACTCACCAAGGCGTTTGGTGGGCGCTTCAACCCGAAGAGAGTGTTTGCTCGGGTTTCGCGCACCTTCTTCGCTGCTTGCTCTAGGCGCAGGCCAACCTCGCCGCTGTAGGCGAGCGCGAACTCCCCATACGCGAGATCTCTGTGAACTAGCAGAGCACGCGCATCTGCCACGCCGATAGCGAGCTCGGTTGCACGCCAGAAACTCCAGAGGTTAGTCGCACCTGCGGCATCTTCCAGCCAATAATGCGCCCAGCGCGCCCGAGCATAAGCGTCGCGGGCGAACTGTGCGACGCCACCGAGGAAGCCTTTGCCCCAATCGGACCCCAGAGCTTCCGTAGCACTCCGGCGCTCTCTTCTGAAACCCGTGACAGTCAGACCACGAGCCACCTCGCCCGCTGAGGCGGACCCTAGGAGCTCCCTGACGAAGTCATCAAGCCACTCTTCTGAGCCACAGAGCTCCGCTGCCAGGCTAGCATCCGCCAGCGCTGCATCATCGAAAGCATCCCGGAAACGCTCACGCCTGAGGTCCGTGATCGCAGGGGCTGGAGTCGACTGGAACAGTGCGCGATCACGCACCCAGACTTGCTCTCGGCCAAACGTCACTCTGAAATTCGCGTGTGCGCTGTCCAAGTGTCGGAATATCCTGGCGGCCAAGTCGCCATCAATCCCGGCCGATACGCTGGCCAAAGCGTAGCCGATGTTCTGTATGCGTCCCAAGGTACGTGGGTCTTCAATGGTCGCAATTCTCTGTAGCCAGACCCTAACGCTGGAGGGGTCTTCGGCAGCTAGCCTGGCCAAGCCATCAAATGGAGGAGCCTCCACCGTCAGACCGCCGCCGTTTTGCTCGAGCAGATCCAAGTATGCGCTAGCCTGTGTCCTAACGGCTTCCTGCTGTTCCACGCGACGCCTTTCCGCCTCTGCGACACTCAGTTGTGAGCCCTCCAACGTCAAGCCCTTCGCACGGTCGTCCAAGACGTCGCCGGGCGCAACGGATCGTTGCATCTCCAACCCGTCGACCGACGCCTCCGTTGTCAGCGCAATCGTTGAAGGCTGCGGTGGAAGCTCCCCGCGGCATAGCCGTTCGAAGTTGTCCTTCGCGACAGCCACGAGCCGTCGTTGCGCTTCGCTGCCTGCGGGATTTCTCAGTGCCGCAGCGACGTATTCAAGGAAGCGTGGGGGCACCAGATCCAACGCGTCACCTCTATTGCGCCGAACTACAGCCATGGCAATCGCCCGGCCCATGCCTCTGGCGAGCCATGCAAAATTGTTCATCTGCTCGCACAGCGTGCCACCCTGTGCTGCGGAAATGAGCGCAGCATCCAGCTCGGCATCGTCCGATTGATAGACGACGTTTGCCGCAAATGACGCGACTCCCGGGTTGCGCGACCGAAGCGCTCTGACAATAGTCTCACGTGCGCGCTCTGTGAGGCGGGAGCGCGATCCCGCAACGAACAACAGGGTGCGGATCAGCGCGGAGTCGGATCGTTCGGCGGCCTCGACCACGGCGCTCTCGGTATCGGCCGGCGATAGTGGCCGAAGCGCTTCCTGCAGCTGGGTAAGTAGAGGCGTTTCTTCCGGAATGAGCAGTAACTGCTCCAGTTGCTCAGTTGGCGAAAGCTGCGGCGCCAGCGCAAACATGATGTGCTCTAGTACCCAGAAGTAGTCGTGTTGGTTGATCTGCTCGCGGTCGGCGAGCAAATTGTCGCGCGCAGTGCGGAGTGCTTCAACGGACGCGCCGTCGAACAAGGGGCTCAGTTCGGGTAGGCGCCAGGAGATCTGGCGCAACGAAGTACCGCGCCGGTGTGATGCTGTCGCCACGATCCTCTTCATCGCTTCCACCGCGTTCGGCAAGTCGAAGCGAATCAGGAGGGGCAAGTTGCGCTCGAGATTGTAGTCCTCACTCGTCATTCCCATCGCCATCCACGCTCTTATCGGATCCAGGCTCGCAACAGTAGCGCGGGCCGTCTCCACGCTCGATGAGTCCGCTACTTGGGGGTTGTAAGGGTCCGTAGCGCTCAGGCACTGGCTGGACTGCCAAGTCGAATCCGCCGCGAGCGGTGCCAACGCGTCTGCGCTTACGCTTGATGCACGATCGCCCAACGTGCGCAGCAATAGTGCGGCGGCCTCACGAAATGTGCGCGAACCCTCCCTGCTGAAACGCTCAGCAATCGCGCGAGCCGCGTCCCGAACAGCAATTGCGTCCTTCCTGTTCAGCCTTACAACCCACTCGACTTCAGAATTTGCGGCGTCAAAATCGCTGGCGACGATCTGCGCCAGCGCCCAGCCCATGAGTGCATCAACGCGCGCACAGAGCTCCCCCGATGCAGACAGGCGCGCCGTCAACTGGTCTAACGGGACGAGTCCGCGCGGCGCTTCCGTGGTGAACTCGTCAAAAAGTCGATGCTCCTCGGTCGACAAATCGCTCAACCGCTCCGAGATGTACTTCTTACGCCGAGCTTCTCGCTCGATATTGGCGGCGTCATTGCCGATTCGTAAGCCATCCCGACACCAGCGTCCCAGCCAGCGACCGAACCGAGCTTCGAGAGCAACTGCCACGCTTCGATGGTCGCGTACAGCGTGTAGCACGTCTATCAGGGATTCGGCACCGGGCGCGCCAATGACGGCTGGAGCTGGTCGCTCGATCACGTCGAGAAAGATATCAGGGAACGCGATGAAGTAGGCTCCGAGCGAGTTGATGGCGTCGGCATTCACGTTTTGCAGAGAAAGCCAGGTATTAATGAGCGCAGTGCGACCACGTTCCGGATAGCTGCTGTCAAAGCAAGCCAGGCAGATGGTCGCGGTGACGATGTCAGCGAGTTGATCGAAGCCGCGAACGGGGTCGAGCATTCTTGCCAGCGCCTCTTCAGGCACTTCCGTCCCGTCCTCGATCACGTCTCGAAGTTCGCTACGAAAAAGCAGACCGATCGCAAATGGTAGTGCCTCTGGGCGGAACGTGTACTTCCCGCGATCTGGATCGGTGATGGTCATGAACCGCCCCTCCTCGATCTCAGTCACGTCATCTATTACCTGGTCCAGGCCCATTCGCTTGACGGCACCGGAAAACTGTGCCCAGTTGTCGCGATCAAACTGCTGTCGTGACGAGCGGAGCCACTTCCTCGCATGCTCCTGGAGCAATTTCTCGAAGTCCCGGATATTGTGCGCGAGATAATCTCCGCGTTCCTGGAGCCGCTGCTGCAAGTACTCCAGCAGGAGTCGCTCAACTGTAAGCTCTTCGAGATTCAGCGACAGTCGATCGAGCAGCCCCATGGCCGCCCGACAAATGCGCGGGTTGCGGACGAACTCCCGCATCCTCCCGGACAAGGCATCAATATTCACCCTACTCTCTGCGAGCGCCTCCCGAAGTTCTTCGTCCGTGTAGGGACCGACCAGGACGTCGGCAATCTGGACGTCAGCGCCCAGCCGCTCTCGCACCTCCTGTTCCCAATAGGCGGGTCGGCTCGTTATCACCAGTCGTCCTCCGAACGCGTGTAGCTCGCGGGCAAGCCCGCCGATTATGCTTGCCCACCGTAGCCTTGGATGCTCATTGATTCCGTCGAGAACCACGATGAGGCGTGGTGCACTGCTGCTCGCGTAGTCAGCCGATCCCCAGCGCTTGAGCCGTCGCTGCCATCGAATCAGTCCCGCCTCAGAGACGACGCCATGCTGCTCAGCAATCAATCGCGCGAGCGTTCGTGCGGAGTCAGCAGGATCGAGCGACCGCGTGCGATTCCCCGCGACGAAGAGGAACGGTGGCCTCGGCTCCTGTCTGGTCCACCAGTGTGCAGCCAGCCAGGTCTTTCCGGTGCCTTCCGCGCCGAGGACAGCGACGACAGTCGATGCGTTGCTTGGGAGCGTCAGTGCACGCTCCAAATCGGCAAGGGCTCGGCGCTGCACGGGCGGTGCGCCTGGAGCGCGAACTGTGATGTACTGGCCGAACGCCTGCTGTGAGATTGGGGGGCGAGCAAGCCGATCCTCAAACCACTTAGCAGCGTGGCGGCGGAACGGCTCCAGACCGACATGCGCGGCTCCCAAGGCTTCCTTGAGCCGGCTGTCTTGAGAGGCGAAGGCGTCGGCAGCGGCGACCACATCGAGGCAGGCAGCAAGCTGAAGGCGATCGACCGAAGGCGCGTGGGCGGCAAACCATTCCAAGGTCGCGGCGCGGGCGACCGCAAGGGCGACCGCCAAAGGAGGTAGTGGGTGCTCGGTCCAATCCAGGGTCAGGAGCACTACTCCATGGTCCTCGAGGAATGACGTGAGCTTTTGTGCGGTGTCGTCGCCCACGGCGCTCGTAGCGCCGAGCACATAGAGGTCGACGCGGTCTGCGAGCTCCGAGGCCGCCACGGATAACTTTCCCAACAGGTCCTCAAGCCGCAGATCTGCATCGTAACGCTTGGCCTCCATCGCGACTGCAAACGTCGCTGGAAGCGAGCTACCGTCGCGCCCGAACTGTGAGCCAGACTTCGCAAGACGAATCACGAGGCCGGTCATCCGAGCTAGCACAGTTGCGACGAGGCCTTCGAAGCCTGGATCGCCCGTGGGCTGCAGATTGAGCAGGAAGGTCCTGAGGTCGCCAAGTGCGGCCGACAGGGACAGCGGCATTTGATCAGGCATGTGGTGAGAATGAGGGTTGCCAGCTACCAAACTGTGCTATCGCTGCGGAGGTCGACCGAACCGGGATTTCTGATGTCGCGAACTCCCCGCTGAGCCGAGGTGACACGAAACGCGCACGCCGCGCGTCATCGCTTCGCGGGCGTGCAGAACTTCCACGGGCTTGGGTGATCGGTTGGCCAGATCCTGACAGTGACTATTTCGCCTAGTCTACCCGCGCGACTGGAGGATCAGTCGCTCGTTTCATCCCAGGTGTCGAATGTTGACCGCGTGAACACGCGGGGAGTTCGACGCGAACCGCCGCTGCGAGGGCGCAAGTAGCGGATAGGGAGGCCACGGCTGGTCGTTCCCTCGCCGCAGGTCTTGTGAGCCGCAGATGTATAGTCGGAGCATGTCAGCATGATGACCGTCAAGATGCTCTCGGGCCCGCGTCAGTTACGCGTCGTTGCGCAATCCATCAGCCGCGCGCTTGACACCAGCTGAAGCATGGCATCGCAGTGGCAACTTTGACTCGATACTGTGCAATGGATTCGATTACACATCGTGGCCAGGTGACCGGATCCCCACGCAAAGGCAGACTCGTTCGCCCTCTACGCTGCCTCGATCGCAAGTGACAACTGCAGCTGTGCGTCCGCCACGTCCTGCGGAGGATAGGCGTCCGGATTCAAAACTCGCGGCACCATGAGCTTTGCGATCGCCTCGACGACGAGCGGTACAACCGCGTTCCCGAACTGGCGATAAGCCTGTGTATCGGATACCGGTATCTTGAACAGTGGGCGACCCGGGACATCGAAGCCCATCAATCGTGCACACTCGCGCGGCGTCAGCCGCCGCGGGTTATGGCGAGCCTGGGCGACCAGGATCTCGCTACCGTCCTTGTGGTAGCGTGCCGACAGCGTGCGCGCGATATCGCGTGGTCCCGACACGGAACAGCCAAATCCGTTCCCCTTTTCTCGATGCTTTCTCGCATATGCCTGGAGGTAGGCCCACAGATGATCGCTGAGGGTGTAGCGCGGATCGACCGTTGTTCGTCCCCGCCTTACCGAAGTAAAGGGCGGTTCCGGTTCCTCCATTGAACGGTGCAGCACGTCGCCAAGCACCGGTCGCGACGCGGGAATCTTCAAGTCGTCGAAGCTGAAGTCTACACGGTCCCTGAAACCGGCGAGGAATATCCGCTCACGCGACTGGGGCACCCATGCGCTCGCGTTGATCACCCGATCGCAGACGTGGTATCCCATCTCGCGCAGTGCGCCCATGATTACAGCAAATGTGCGGCCGCCGTCATGGCTTCTGAGATTCTTGACGTTCTCGAGCAGGAAAGCGCGCGGACGCTTCCGGTCGAGGATCTCGACAACATTGAAGAACAGGGTTCCCTGTGCCTTGTCGCGAAACCCATGCTCGCGTCCGAGGCTGTTCTTTTTCGAGACCCCAGCCAGGCTGAATGGCTGACAGGGAAACCCAGCCAGAAGAATGTCGTGATCCGGAATGGCGACCGCTGGAATTGACGTGATGTCGCCGTGGATGTCTTCCGTGTCAGGGAAATTCGCCTTATAGGTTCTTACCGCATGCCGGTCCCACTCGGACGTAAAGACACATCTGCCATTCAATGCCTCGAATCCGCGCCGAAACCCACCAATCCCCGCGAAAAGATCGATGAAGGTGAAGCTAGGACTACCTGGCTCCGCGGGTCGAAGCAGCTCGCGCTCGATTACGGCCACTGTCCATGCTGGTGCAGACTCCGACACCAGCCAGCGCCTAATCGTCCGGCTCGTGACGCGGAGGCGACTGGCGATTTCCTCCTGGGTCCAGTACCGGAGGGCTTGCCGGACAGCATCAACTGCCGGTGTATCTTCGGGAGGAAGCATGGCGGATAATATGTCCGCTTTTCTTCCCGCCGTCAAGACGGCCGCGCTGCTCAGCATAGTGACTATCTCATGAACTGGGGATCGCTTCGTGATCTTTTCACCGGAATTGCATGGAAGCGTTTGAGCGCCCATGAAGTCGATCCCGCTGTATCAAACGGCCACGAATTCCAAGGTGCTCGCGAGCTGAGGGCACTCCTGGGCGCCGAGCCATTGCTTGATCTGCCCGCAACCTACCTGCTGTTCGGAGACGATGACGGCGCGCCAGAATGCGTTCGCGCGACTGCCAGCTGGTACGACGCCAGGGCGAGGGATCCAAACAGATCACAGGAATGGCGCCTGTACTATCCGCGAGAGGCTCGTGCCATTCAGGCAAGGATGCACCCTGGTGACCTGGTCGTCATCGCTCGATTTGGAACCGGATCACTCGCCGTACTTCTTGCGCCGCAAGGCAGTGTGCGCGAAGCGCAGCTAAGTGCACTGTTTGGTCTCGACCTTGGAGATGCCGGGAAGGCACACATTCAGCATTTCGCGAAGCGAGACAGCATTTCGTTCGTGGCCGTCACCATCCTCGAAGATCTAGGCCTCGCCGCTCCAGAGCCAGTCTCGGGCACGACAACCGACACTGCAGCCCAGATCGCGCACGAACTCGTGGGCGCTTACGGGTCGCAGCTTCCTACCGGGGTGGCGGTCGCTGAACTGATTCAGCAGCGCATGCCGGGCGAGGATGCTGTCGCCGATCCGGATGGCGCGCTACACCGATGGATCGAGGCACAGGCGGCTGTCTATAGGCTCTGGGAGGACGAGATCATTCGCCGACGGATCCAGAGAGGGTTTCTGAATCCGCCTGGAGTGCCTGATGTACAGGCATTCCGCGATTTCACGATGTCGCTGCGACAGTCTCGCGTGAGCCGCGCAGGCGCGGCACTTCAGTTGCACACCGCACGAATCCTTCGTGCAAACCGCGTTCGTTTTGATGAGCAAGTGATAACCGAGAATAACGAGCGCCCCGATTTCGTCTTCCCAGGGGCGGCAGCATATCATGACGCAGCATTTCCCGCTGCCAGACTGCACATGCTGGCGGCGAAGTTCACGCTGAAGGATCGCTGGAGGCAAGTGCTCAATGAGGCGGCACGAATTCGACACAAGCACCTGCTCACCATGGATGGTGCGGTAACCGCATCTGGCCTGACAGCGATGGCCGCGTCGCATCTGGAGCTCGTGATACCCGACATCATCCGCAGCGCGTATCCCGCGAAACAGCGGTCGGGCATCAGCAGCGTGCGAGAATTCATCGCGTTGCTGCTCGAGCGGCAGATCACGGACGCAGCCGTTCCCCTGTAATTCGCCTGTAAACGCGAGCGAGCGCTCCCGGCCTGGACAGCTCACACTCCCATACAACAACAACGCGCCATCCCAAGGCCTTAAGTGCCGCGTCGTTCTTCCGGTCCCGCGCAACGTTTCCGGCAAACTTGGCGGTCCAGAACGCCCGATTGGACTGTGGTGTGTAGGCGAACTGGCATCCGTGATGTCGATGCCAGAAGCAGCCCCGAACTTCCACTACTGCTCGATACTTGGGGAACACGAGGTCCGGGCGTCCCGGCAGGCGCCGGTCGTTAAGGCGAAACCGCAGTCCAGCACGATGCAGAAAGCGTCGCACGGCCAGCTCAGGCTTCGTGTTCCGGCCATGAATGGCCGCCATCATGCGGCTTCGCGTGACGGTATCAACAATGTCTGCCATTTTTCGCCGTCGGTGGGCCGTCACTGCCCAGGCATAGCTTCAGAAAACGCGCCACTGGGAAGGCGCCGCGCGGCTACTCCGTTCCTTCAGCCCGGTGCTTAGCCAGCACCAGGCAGCGATCCATGTACCTGTCCGCCTCGGCGTCGGTCAGCAATTCGAACAGCACCCCGCCTCCCTCCCGATTGAGCACGATCATGAAATGCCTGAACGCCGACTCACTGGACTGCAGCCAGTCGTGGCGCCGCATGGCACGGACGACTGCACGCGCAATTGCGGGTCGGGAGGACGTACCCACTCGCTCGACAAATTGCATTCGTGTATCCGCCGTTCTCAGAATCAGCCGGAGCGCGCCCTGTGGGTTCTCCGGGTCGGCAATAGTTGCAACGTGCATGTTCCACCAGAGTCGGGACACGGCGTTGTCATCACGGATCCCCGGGATTCCGGATGCGAACATGTGCCTCCGTATGGCATCAGGAAGCTTCTCGTCCGCCAGGCCCAGCAGCCATCGCGCCCGGCTGTAGCCCAGGCATTCGACATGTGTGACTCGTGCCCAGACTCTTTCTTCGGCGGCCATCGCGGGTGTCATGCCGGGCAAAGCCTGGTGGACGAGAATCGAAGCATCGGCGTCATGCATTGCGGACGCAGGCAATTCGGCCATCCGCGCAAGCAGGTCCGTGTCGATCTGTACGTCTCTTGCCTCAATCGCCCAACCGTTGGCGCCGACAAGATCCGCAAAATCATCGCACTTATATCGTGATAGGTTTGTAGACACTGATTTCCGGAGTTCCGTGAGCTTTGCCTCCGACAGATACTTCAACGGCGTTGTCATTGCTCGCCCTCCTCAACCACACGCGCCAGCTGCCGCGCCGGGCTTCCGAGAAGCGTTTGTGCAGCTTCAAGCAGAGACCGTGTGTTCTTCGGGTCGATTCCCTTCGCATCGCACTTGGCCGTGAACGGCTGGAACCAGCGGCGACTACTGTACGTTCCCTCGTCCGTACGCAGCGCGTCAAGCACTTCGATCACCGCTGGAAGGTAGACGCCGTTCATAAGCACCGATGGACCGAGTGCCTGCCCGCGCAGGGTATTGATGGTTTCGAAGAGCGGTCGGTCTACGAGAATGACGATTCGCTCCGCATCGGGATCGATCCGGACCTGTCCCTCTGGCACGTCGTCAGAAGTACTCAGCTCGAAGATGCTTTCCATCGGCGTGAATTTCGCCATTCCGACGCTGAGCACGTATTCCGGCCCAATTGCGATGACTGATCCTCGCTCCATGGACACCGGTGGTGCGAACTCCGGATGGATCGTTCCCGGGTCCCACGTTGGGAGAGGTTCTTTCAACCAGATCAATGGTCGCACGGTGACTCGATTGAGAAGGCTTCCGGGTGGGAAATCGCTCGTGCCGCCGGGCCATCCCAGCTCCCTCAACTCGGAATGGTAGGTGTCATTGCATCGGATGAAGCACCCGACCGCTGCCCGCCCGTTCTCCACCAGTTCCGCAATGGCAGGTTCGGTCAGTACAACCTGATGGCGAAACGCCAGCGCACCGGACGCAGGCCTTTCCTGCACTTCAAGGCGAACGTCGAACTCGCCCGATATGAAGTCATTTCCACCGAGGCTCAGGACGGGATGAGGAAACCGGGTAGCGTCGTTGATCCTCATGGCGCCGTATCCTCGCCCGCGGTGACAGCCGACACTTCAATGGGACCGTCGTATGGCTCCGCGAATGTGACGAGCACACGCTGCCGCACACCGGCCCGGACCGGGAGCGTCACCGTACCAGTGAAAACAGTCCCAAAGTCCGCGTTGCCGATGGGGAGGGCCTCCGCGGTGTTGAGACCCGTCGCATGAATCGCGACCCGAATTTCACCGTCGGAATCAGGCGTGAAATGGATGATGCGCGAGCGAGCAGATCCTTCTGCGCTGGGTGGGATAACATTTCTGACCTCGCGCAGTTGGACTGGAGTCGCCCTGCCGTGTTTCCCGGAGCCTCCGCTGCCGCCTCCGGCGCCGACACCAGTTCCACCACCGCGATCCCCGCCACCAGCTCCGGTGCCTGGACGCCCCCCCTCGTCTCCATGACCGCGAGCGGGTCTGACCGGCTTCCGGGTGCCGACTTTGGGCGGAGTGAATGTGTGGGTCTCCGGGCTCCGCTCGGCATTCTCGTCTGTTTGCGGACCAGTGATGCCTGGGTCGGCAAAGAATTGGGCCAGCTCGTCGATGATGACGGTGCCCTCCACCTGCATGCGGGTCGTACTCCTGATGAGTTCGCGCAGCTTTTTCCCGAGGGTTTTCATGGCCTTGTCAGCAGCTGAGCGCTTGGACGGATCGGGGATCCGCTGGGCTGACAGCTCGCTGTGCGCGGGGTTCTCAAGCTGCTTGAGAAGCTTCCGGGCCTCGTCGTCTCCCGGTTGAACCAGAGCAACGAAATCGAGCGAGCCGGGGAACCGGGCGAAGCGATGTCCGAAGTGCTGCAGGTTGTCGGTGATGAGCATCCCGTTCCGAATGAATGCTAGGCGGCGAGGAAGGCCTACGTCGATCAGGACCCGGACCGACATTTTGCCCAGTCCAGGCACGTCGATTCCCTTGGTTTCCGAATTAGGGGACACCAGGCAACGGTAGAGCTGCGCTGCGAACTCAATTTCCGAAACGTGGCCAGCGCTTTCCGTCGCCTCTCTGATCGCTCCATCTGCAAGCAGTGCCTCGATTGTATTTCGATTGATCAGGAAGCGCCCAGCATCGACCTCGAACTCCATCTCTTCTCCATGCACGGCCGCGAAGAAATTGGTGACCAGTGACGATGTCATGCGCTCCGCCCAGTCCTGTGCATCGCGGAAACCCATGCAGTAGATCGAGGTGCCGCGCTTGGAGCGGTGCATCCAGGTAGGAATCCGCTGCGGGTCCGTGATCGCCTGGAATCCGGCCTCACCCCAGTACCCCGTCATGCGACGTGCCTCGCCGTCGGCATCTGTGTGTGACATCAGCTTGACCTTGCCTTGGGCTGCACATGCGTCGTCGCCGCCGACTCCATTGGCATACCGCGTCGAGTACAGGACCATCTGGAGGTCCGACACAGCGAACGACGCGTTCTTGCCAATTCCGAAGGACCCTCCTGAGGTCTCGCTCTCCTTCTTGCTTACCCCGCTTCCTTTCAGCAAAGAGTGGAACGGCGTTCCTTCCTTCCCCGGGGGCCCTGATAGCCCCTTCGTGTTGTAGTCGGCGATCTCCAGCACAGGGATCGTTTCTGCGTTTACTATACGAGTCGCGTTTTCGAAGAAGTCGCGCTCCTTCTCTCCGTCGCCTTCCTTGCGACACGCGTCGAGTGCCGCGCTCAGCTGCTCAATTGCCGGGAACTGCTCCCGGGGCAGGCGAATGACGTTGAAAGTCATCCGCACGGGCAATGCTTCCGAGGCGTCGCGAGAGTTCTGACCGGCTTCGCGCGCACAGCTCGCGTAGGGAGTGTCGCGAAAGGTCTCGATACCCGCCTCGCCCAAACCCTCCTTCTCGCCGGCTTCGTTATGAAGGAATTCAAGTGCAGGAAGTGACATGCGAAGCTAACCCTACCTGACGCCGGCGAAAGATGCCGCAGCGTTCCATGATGGTTTTGGGGCGCCGACACAGTGAGCAGGCCGCTACGCCGCGTCGCGCTGACATCGGCAGAGGGTGAGTCTCAGATCCAGTTCAACTTCGAGAAGTAACTGAACGCTCGCGTGAGGCACTGCGTGGTAGTTCTGCTACCGAGGCCGATTCCAACTCCCTCACGCTCGCGTTCGCTCGCTTCCTTCTGCGCAACGCGCGATGTGCGCTGATTCGCCGCTACTCTAGAGATGCGCGAAGCTCAGTCGGCCCGCTTCCGCTCTTTCTTGAGCTGCCATTCCAGAATCGCCTGGGAGACGGTCGTGTAACTCATGCGCCAAGCAATCGAATTACGACCCACGTATTCGGGGCGGCTGTTCTCCTGCTCGTGCACCTCTATAATTCCACTAACCAATCTCTCAATTGCAATCTCGACCAGCTCGTCCATTGGTACGATCCAGCCAAACGTACCAGGAGGCTGGTTCCATTGCACATTTGCACGAAATGCGGCGAGCATCGGCATGATCCAGCCGAGTGGGATTTTTCCGTTTGCGCTCTCGTCGATGAACTGCAGCCTGTTCGCCCGATGCGACTCGCTACGAACACGAGCCTTCCTGTTCGCTTTGTAGCGGCCAATATCGAGGGAGAGTGCGCGCTTCTCAATCAGATCGCGCAGACGCAAGATATCAGGCGCGCGAGTCGTAAGAATTGAAAATGAGTTCTGTTGCGAAGGCGTTTCCGCCTGTCGCGCAAATTCGCGTACGATCCCCTCTTTCCGCCCGAAAAGGGCTACGGGGTGGCGATTGCCAGTATAGGTAGCAGCATCGAATACAGCGAGATAGTACAATACCTCGCGAATGTCGATCGGCTTCTGCTCGTTCATCTTGTACGCGATCTTGTCTGCGTATGGCTGCCCTTTAATGGCCTTCTGCAGTGAAGCGAAGTGATCCCGAAGGTTCTCCAGGCTTTTCAGGTCAACTTGCTGGCTCGTGTTGAGTCCCCCGGCCACCTCTGCGATCTGATCTGAATCAATACCCGTTTTTGCAGTGATGAATACGTAAGCAGGCCAGCTTCCTTCTGGCGGAGACTGCTGTGCCTCGAGAATTGCATGAAGCGTGTGAGAACCGTCGACGACACCGTGCTGCGTCGCATCCTCCAAGAGAATGTCGACTTCCTGCCGCTTTTCGTCGTAAGCGATGTCCTTCGCGACGATCGTAAGCCCACGATTCCGTTCATGAAATCGCGCGGGTTCCTCAGTAAGTGTTTCGACGATCGCCTTGTAAGTCGCGCTCCTTGGGTTTACCTCACGCGGATTCACTGCCCGCCAGTCACGGAGATCTTCAGGAATGCCTGAGGCTGGGGTATAAAAAAGGCCCACACGGGACTTGCCGTTGGGCGATGGCATTGCACGATAATGCTGCGCAGGGAAGCGAAGCTGTGGCATTTTTTTTCTCTCCTGGCAAGCAGGCCACAAACGGCCGCCGCCGATCAACGCTCTACAGATCGCGCGTCGACGCGGAATTGCGCCAAGCGCCACGCTGAGAGCGACACAATGATGCCTCAGAGCGCCGGAGATGTCAAGCAGCTTCAGTTATTGATTGTTCGTGTACAATGGAAAAGGATCATATCTCGAGTTTCGAGAGATGGCGCCAGGCGGCCTACGGCCGCCTGGCGCTACCCTACCCACGCCGCCCGCAGCAGCGCCTCGTTAGATCGACGCCGACACATTGGTTGCCCCCGTGTAGGCTTGTTGGATCTCGCGGCTCGCCGCGTCGCGGCGGCGGTGATCACTGAAACGTTCGCGATCGCGCCGGTTCTTTCCGTAGCCGTTGGCCTTCCACGGCTTGCAGAGAAGGCAGCCGGCCCGGCGGTTCTTCGCGCGACCACGTCTATGATGAGCCATTGGGTTCGAGACGCTCGTGTTCCATCTAACGCCTGAGCTCAGCTGCAAAGAGGTCAAATAAGAGTTGCGGCGCAGCCGCAACAATTCAATAGACTCTTGGTCATCTGCAGCGTTCGTTAGACGCCATGCGCGCCGACGTCGAACGTCACAGGCGACAGCGTAACAGATAGGGTGTACTCAAACAATGAGATGCCGGTCACGCGGCGGCACGCCAGCCGAAGATCGTCCGACACACTCTTGGCGACGATAACCCCGCGAACAGACTGGCCTTCGTCCGCTTGGTTCGTCTCAATCCAACCCATGTACCGAAGCAACTGGCCGACGACACGGTCGTAGCCCTTTGATACTTTCAGCTCGATAACGACATAGTTCCCGCGCGAATCGACGGCGAGAATATCGATGAATCTGCCGCCTGCTGGAAACTCGACGCCCGTTACGCCCTCGTCATCGAAGAGGCGGAGTCCCGGCTCGATCAGGTGCAGGCTGCGGGCAAGGTAGTCTCGAAGATCGTGTTCATAGGCGAACTCCGATGCATTGCCGTTTTGCGAAGCAACTGGAACGTCAGACGCAGAATCGGCCAGTATGGAATCTGAGTCAGCCGACGAGTTGTCCTGCCGGATAGGTGTCGGGTCAGTTGTGGTATTGTGTCGACGAAAGAGTCCGGACTGCTCCTGAAAGAACTGATCATCTTCGTCCGGCCGCGCGTGGTAGTGGAGACGCGTGCGATTGTTGGTCGACAGCCGTATCAAGTGCGCCGACACGGTGCCCACCTTGATCTTGGGGTAGTGCTCCCGAAACCACGCAAGAGCTTCCTCCCGCGTGAAGTTTGATCGCCCTGCCGATAGGAGAGAATCGGCCATCTCGCGCATCAAAAGGCGGACTGGGCGATCGTAAATCGGCACTCGAATCTCGTATGAATGATGGTGGCGCCTAACTATCAAATTATAGGACCATCTTATGCTGCGGCGACGCGTGGATCACTGCACGGTCCCGCAGCATATCCTGCAGTCTCCCGCGTCCCGCGGCAAGCCAACTCGCGCAGTTGTTCCACTTTGGAACGATGACGATTAGGCAGGCTCGCACGTTATGCTGGGGCGCGTGCAGCGTAACACGCCAAGAGCGTCACGAACGGGCCGAGCACGCGCAAGATGGTGCACACCTGCGGGCTGCTGATCGCGAATCTCATCTTCGGTGCACCGCTCGCCTCCCGCCAGCACTGGGATGCTCTCGCCGCCCGGCAGCCTCATCACGCCACATGGCGCGCGCGCCGGCGATTCCGTATCGTATCCGCCGGAAGCGACTCATTCCTCCCGCTGCCGCTGCACTCCCGTCTTCGATACTCCGCACCTCCCTACACCTCCGCTCTCCATCCCTCGCCCCTCATGCTCCTGCACCACCGCATAGCACCGCTCCTCGGTGCGCTCGTCGCCGGCGTGCTCGCCGCTCACACCGCCCCCGCCCAATCCCCCCGCCGCCCCGACTCCACCCTCGTCCAGGGCGTCAACGTCTCCAACCTCACCTACCGCTTCATCGGC
>Ga0157370_10003849_pt1 | contig 17502 bp, 14 predicted proteins | sample C35metaG_FD_113463 | JGI IMG/M metagenome (GOLD analysis project Ga0157370, IMG submission 113463) | Corn rhizosphere microbial communities from Kellogg Biological Station, Michigan, USA - C3-5 metaG | ecosystem: Host-associated > Plants > Roots > Rhizosphere > Soil | place: USA: Michigan...
CTTTGTTATTGGTTTGTAATGCATATTCAAAAGGAGTCATCCCCATTGAATCTTTTTTTGTTTTATCAGCTTTGTATTGAAGCAGCTGTTCCACAAGATCTTTATTTCCTGATTTTACAGCCCAGAATAAAGGGGTATATCCTGTTTCATCTGCAATATTCGGATCTGCTTTTCTCTTTAGGAGATGCTCTACCAGGTCTTTGTTGTATTTAATGGCAAGACCTGCTAATGCTGTTCCTTCGCGGCTTTTGTAGTTGACATCTTTTACATTGTCAATCAGAAAATCTGCAACAGCCTTATTTCCTCTGTAGCAAGCTAAAATAAGGGGTGAAAATCCGTTCTCATTAGTTTGGTTAATGATATCCGGATTTTGTTTCATTAATTCCTGTACTTCAGCCACTGTTCCGTTTCTGGCAATATCAAATATTGATTTTGTCTTATCCTGGGCGGATAACAATGAACTCAGGAATATCCCTAATACCAAGATTATGTTTCTCATTGTTTTACCATTACGTAGTTGTACTCGATATTGACATTTTCCGCAACTTTCTTGGTAACCATTTTAGGAATAGTCACTTTATAATCTACAGGTCTGGCTACAAATCCGCCCTGCATATAGATCTTACCATCTTTTGCATATAAAGTAGCAGCAGAGGTAATAGCTTTATCTACTCCATGAAAGTTTAGTGTTCCCTGAACGGTATACTTCTGAGGGCTTGCAGTAAGTTTTGCTTTATCAAAGTTCACAATCTTCCCTTTGAAAGTTGTTTTCGGGTATTTTGCAGATTCAGCATAACTTTCATTGAAATGTTCTTCCATTAATTTTGTTTTAAAATGAAAGTTTTTAACGTTTGAAACCGATGCCATCTCACCATTGTCTGCATTGAGAATGACAACATTATTGTCATCCTGAGCAAAAATATCATCAAACAGAGGAACAGAAGCTTCAAAAGTTAATTTTCCAGTTTTAGAGCTATATTTTTGTGCTGAAGCGTACCCCGCAGAAAGGAATAATACGCTTAATAATGCTAATTTTTTCATATCAATTATTTTAATTTTCATTTAATTCGTCAGCTTTCCATTTGATGAAAATATTGATCTGGGATGCAGACAATGATCCTCCCTGCGGCATTTTCCCGGGATCTCCATTAGGTCTTTGAATACGGTCCAGAATTCCGTCTATATTATTTTTCACCTGATCATAGGTAACCAGCGGTTTAAAACTTCCTGCTGAATGGCAGCTTATACAGCTGTTATCTACAATTGGTTTTACATCTGCAGTATATTTTACAGGTGCAGTAATTGGTGTATTATCAGAAATCTCTTCATAACTTCTGCTGTCACAAGCCATCAGTATAATTGCTGATGACAATATCAATAAGGATGTTCGTTTTTTCATATTAAAAAACTCTATAAAGATTAAACCCAAAGAAAATATGTCCCTTTCCCCATGCCCCTGTTGCATTGGTAAGATATCCGATATCTGAATTTATCTGGGAGTTCGTTAATAAAAGCTGGAAAACATGTCCCCCGGTTTCTATATCTACCCCCAATGATAGTGGGTTTTTATAAAAACTATGATCGTCGAAATTCACAAAGTATTCTGCATTCACAGAAACTCTTTTAGAAATTTTATAGCGTCCCCCCAAACCTGCCAGAAACTGATTTTTGTTTTCAATGGTAGGTTCGTAAAGGTTTTTATGAACAAAGGAAGGTGTAAGCTGTAATGAAAGCTTATCATTGAACCTTCTTGAGATCAATGCCTGTATAAGATAAGAAAGCCTGTCGCTGAATTTAAGGTGTGGATAAGTATCTTTACTCAATTCAGTATTGGCACCCATTACATTGTACCCCACAATATCCACCGGGAAATTTTCATTTTGCCTTACCAGTCTGTATTTCACTGCTCCTTCAAACGTTTTCATATTCGTTTCTCTGGAAAGACTTACCGAAACGGCATCTGAAATACCGTAGATAACCCCTAATTTGGTGGAAGCATGATCCAGACCGAAAAAGTCTTTAAATCCTGCGCTTATATCTCCAAATCTATGGGCAACGATAATGTACCATTCTTTTTTGGCAGCCAGTTTTGTAGATTGTCCGGTAACAATCTGAAGGGCTTTGAAGGCGGGTTGTGAGGTTTCCGTATTGGTTTTAACGGTGTCAATATCTTTCAGCAGGTCTTCCTGTGCAAAGACAAGACCTGAAGAAAATATTGACAAAAATAAGAGAGTTTTTGTCATATACAATTTGAATTAAATTATGATATAACAAACTTATCGAGTTCTCAATTCAAAAATAGGTGATAAAAGTCACCAGTCAAATTGTTTTTATCAATGACGGAGATAAATTTTTCAAACAAATAAAATTAGATCATCCTAACATTTTCATTTACAGGAACTTTTATACCTTCTTTAGTCTGAACAATTTCGCCTTCACTTTCAATTTTTTTCAAAACTCTGCTTACAACTTCTCTTGAAGTTCCCAAACTGCTTGCAATTTCACGGTGGGTAATCTTAATAGGATTGTTTCCTGTGGATGAAATCTGCTGTTTGATATAATTCAGAACACGCTTATCCAGCCTGTGAAAAACGGCATCATTCACCATGTTCATCACTTCTGAGAACCTACGGTCATATTCGTGGTAAAAGAGCTTATTGATTTCCGGAAATCTGATGAGCCATTCATGCATAATAGATACGGGAATGAGAATCGCTTCCGAATCTTCTTCTGCAATGGCGTATACCCTGCTGATATAATCTGTCAGAATAGACGAAAAGGTCATCAGACAGCTATCTTTAGGCTTAATATAATAGTAGATGAGTTCTCTTCCATCATTAAGGGTAAAAACCTTGATAGAACCTTTTATTAAGAAGGGTACAAACTTATTTTTCTGCCCTTCTCTTATGATTTCAGTTTTTGCTTTTATATCAATGGCAACAGCATGCTTTTCCAGCTCAGATAAAAAATCAGCACCTAAAAAGCCAAATTTACTTACAGCGAACGAGTTATCAATCATATCTTATATTTCCTGCTTTTTCTTAAACAAAGATATAAAATTGATATATCGTTATTATATAATTTTATTTTATTAAATAAAATTAACAATTCATAAGTTGGGTTTTATTAATATTTTACAAAAGTTAGATCATAAAAAATGCCCTGGCTTTTTACCAGGGCGTTTTATTTCTAAAACAAGTTTATGCGTGATAAAACTGCTTTTAAAATCTGTATTTAACATTGAATCCATAGAAGAAATAGGCTTTTCCAGGTCCCGGATTAAGATCTGTACTTACTCCTTTAGGATAGCCATTGCCCACATCAGAATCATTGATGCTGTTTCCTAAGAACAGGAAGGTATAATTGATCTGATTGGTAAGGTTGTTCCCCATTACATACACATCTAAATCAATCTTATTAAAAGATTTTTTAAATCCTAGTTTGGAATTGAGCAGCCCAAATCCTTTTACCAGATTTGTATTGTTAAAGTCTGAATACACATTTCCAAGATAATTATAGGTATTTACAAGATAGAACCCCGGTTTGGTAAAGATATCCAATCCTACAGCATATTTATTCCTTGGAACTCCTACTACTGTTTTATGATCATAACTATCCTTTCTTCCTCCAACAATTGTTGTAAAATCTTTATACTTCGCATCATAATAAGAAAGATTCACAAATGGTACAATTCTCTCAATAAATGAATGATCCGTTCTGTACTGATAGCCTACGCTAACTTCTAATCCTGTATTTTTCTGGCTTCCGGTATTCGTCCAATAAGTTTGTCCAGGAGTAGTGCTGCTAGGAATAACGAGCTGTGTAAGTTTATCAGAGTAGTCTATTCTGAATGCAGAAATCCGGTAATCTAATTTTGTATTGAGCAAAAGCCCATGCACACTGAAATCAAGCATTCTTGCACGTTCAGGTTTTAAATCATCATTTGCTGTATTGGTAGCTGTAATAAATGAAGAAGCTGCAGTAGGAGAATTATATCCTTCACTATAACTTAGATTAAAGATCTGGTGTTTCCATTCTTTCTGTAATGCAAAGTGAGGGGTATAGGCCATGTCATACTTTTTGTTGAATGACTGATCCTTACGACCAGCGATCAAACCTGGAAGTGCATATAGATCTTTTCGGTCATAATTGGTTCTGTTTCCACTCACACCAGCCAGCAAGGTAAGTCCCCAGGGCTTATACGTAAGATAATCGATGACAAAATAGGTGGATTGATTGTTATTGTATTTGAAATAAGATGCTCCGGGCATTCCTGTTGTCTGCAAAGGTTCCGTTTCAGACCCGGTAAAACGGTAACTTGAAGTAGTAGATACAGAATTCTGTATCTCAGCTCCAAAATCTAAACGGTTTTCAAAGTCTTTAAACTCGTTCTTTAATGTAAAAGTGGAACGCAATCCTACATTCGGAGCGCTTGTAATACCGTAGGCTCCTGCCGAAACACTTTCTGTATTTGCATTATAGTAAAACAGGGTTGTATAGTTTCTTAAATTTGAAGTAAGACTTACGGTATTACTTAATCCTACTCTTGTTGATTTTATCTTCGTTCCTGAATTTTTCCGGATGTAAGCAGGATTTCCATTATCAATGCCTGCGTAATAATCATCGTAGGAAATTTGTCCTGAAGTATGTTCGTAGGAATAAGCCTGGCTTGCAAAGAAACTTAATTGGTCTTTTTTGCTTAATTTTACAGTACCATTTACATTGAAAAAGTTTTTCAATCCTCCTCCATTGGGTCTGTATCCATCTGTTTCAAGATGTCCGTATGCCGCACTTACTGAATAATTATCATCAGCGACATTCAACTGTGTTCTTGACTGAAAGGTTTTGAAGTCACCAAACATCGCATTTTCTGAAACTGATGCTCCTTTTGTAAAATCCGGACGGGTATAGAAGCGGACAGCTCCACCTGCTCCACCGCCATACATAGTTGCTGCCGGGCCTTTGATCACTTCAACATTTGTTACATAAGCAAAATCTACATCATCCAAAACAGTGATTCCTTCGGCATTCGTTAAAGGCATGTTGTTCCAATATGCCTTTACTCCCCAGTTATTAAATTTCTGATCGTTTCCATATCCTCTCAATACAAGTCTCTGACCTCCAAAATTTGTTCTTTTATCTACCTGAAGTCCCGGCATTGTAGATAACGTCTGATCCATCGCAGCAGGATTATTTCTGTTAAGGTCTTCTTCAGAGAGGGTTTCTACAGATTGTGCGTGTCTTTTGAATTCTGCACGTTCTTGTTTAATCTTTTTTCTTCCAAGGATATTGACTTCATCAATTGATCCTTCCTGTGTTTGCTGAGCATGTGCAAGAGTACAGCCTAGTACAACTGCCATGCATATATATTGTTTCATTATTCAAAATTTGTGCTACCATTAATATTATATTCTCTTTATTATAGAGCACATTTCCGGTGGTGGAAAAATAATGGTTAAATAATGAGTATTTTCCTGCTGATGGGAATATTTTGAAATTGTTTCTGAAAAATAATTTGAAAAAAAACAGAATTCTTTTCTATCAACAATGGCAAATGAGCCTGGTATTTTAAACAGATTTTTGTTGTGACCGGGAAGGCCTATCTGCAGCCTTAAATATGTTTTTTTGACAGCCAGTTTTTTTGAAAAGTCCAATAGAGAATTGATGATAACATCTTTTTTATCAATATAACAGAAAAAATATTTCTTCCCTTTGACTATATTGATTTTGATGACATCATATGAAAATCCGTGAAGTGTAAACTCTTTTTCTTCTTTCCACTCTGCTTCTTTAAGATCTTTTTCTGTAAAGCATATGGTTTCAGATTTTCTGAAATTACTCCGTGTGATACTGTATTGCGTCTTTTCATAAAGTTCTTTTTTAACATGAGAAAATACAGAATACATCACATTGTTCAATAATATGATTACCGGAATACTCAGCAAAATAAAAAGTAGTTTTTTATTCAAAGAATGAAGGGTATTTATGGGACGGGGTCTTCAGATGATTCTACAAAAAAAATTTTGAAATATTGATTATAAATCCATGGTTCTTTTGTAATCCTCTTCATTGTAAAACAGGAAGAATTCCTTCTGTTTTTTTGCATTTATGCGTTTTTCTCATATTTTGCATAAAGTTCCTGGAAGTGTTTCTGACCCTCCTTAAGTGTATTTTTCTTTTATGAATATATATCCACATAGAACAATATAACTTCAATATAGTGTTTTTCATTTCAATTGTGTTTTTCGTAAATACAATAACAAAAATAACAAATTAAAACCAAGCAAAGCCAATTATTGACAATCTAAAATAATAATTAAAACAAATACCATAATTTATTATAGAGGAATTAATTTGGTACATTCTAAAAAAATCAATTAATTTTTAAAAAAAACCAAAATAAACAAATTAAAAAATTAAAGTTCATGAAAAATGCCCCGGTTTTTACCGGGGCATTCTTTATTTTATTGTAAAAGAAATCTTACGCTTGAACGTTGTTTTCTCTTAATATGAATGGCTCAACTTATTTGATTTCTCCAAACTGCTGCTCGTAGTTAGCAATATTTTTTTAAATACAATTGCAAATAAATACCTATATATCAATACATTAAAAACAATAGGTAGCTAATGGGTATGTTGTTTTTTGTTTTTTAAATATCCATTATTGTAAAATTGCATTTGATACATAAGAAAAAAAATACAAATAACTTAGAACACATAAAGATGAGAAAAAATACACAAAATCAATTCTAACTGCACACATTTCTACATTTACGTAATGCATAGCAATACCAAGTAGGGATTAATAATTACAGACATAACTGATTCTACAAGACACAACATGAAAAAACAAAGTTCCCTAACATTGATGAAGAGTTTACAAACACACTCTTTTCCTACTTATGATCTATACAGACTGTTCCCATTAATAGTTTGTTTTATCAGCACTTCAGTATTTGGGCAAACATCCATTATACCTTTAAATCGTAGTGGTAATTTGACAAACACTTTCAAATTCGATTTTGTCACACCAGTATGTGCCAATTCTACAACTTTTAACGATCCATTTACGAATCAAGAAGCTACACCTAATATGGCGGGTCGATTTGATGTTGATATCCTGAGCGTAGCAAGTGATGCCTTGCAAAGTATTAAATGGAAATTGGCAGAATTTAATTGGCTAATAATCAAATATTAATATTGCATTAGCTAACCTTTATCACAGAAAAAGGAGGTTCCATAATTGGCGCCAATACCTCCTTAACAGAAGAAATATTGGTTTTATAATCTACTACAAAAGCAACAGTATTGCCTATAGTTTCAGATGTGCAAAATATTACCAATCCTTCCCTTAAATAATAGTTTACGTAAAAGGCGCTAATAAACGATTAGCGGTGTATAATGGTTTCAAATGGAGCTTCTGGAAACCTTAGAGAAGATGGAGCCTTTAAGGTTTCATCAACCAATATAAAATCAATTCGAACATCATACTTGTCTGAAAAGTCAAGAAAGTAAATTTCACAAATAAGGACTGATAAATTCAATAATACTTACACAAGATGAACTTTAAGGATATTCACATTGGGATTCTCATTGCCCAACGAGTTACGGAAAGCGGGCTAAATACAATGAGAATCTGCAATTTTCTGAAATGTAGTGAAAAAGAAATATTAGAAATGTACCAATCTAAAAGCCTCGATACTGAAATGATATTAAAATGGAGCAAACTTCTTGAATACGATTTTTTCAGATTATATACCCAACATTTGATTTTATATGCTCCTCAATTAGCGGCTAATAGAACAGTAATAGCTGCTAAACCTTTGCTTCCAGTGTTTAGAAAAAACATTTATACTAAAGAAGTAATAGATTTTATTTTAGAGTTAATAGAAACTGGGGAAAAAACAAAAGCTCAGGTTATTCAAGAATATAATATTCCAAAAACCACGCTTTATAAATGGATATACAAGTACAAAAATTAGGACCCAATTACAAGCAAATCTATCTGGATATTCTCTCACAAAAATATCCCCATAAAAAAGACGTGTGTGAAAAATTGCTTGAAAAAAAACGCTTATCTGCTATGGATGTTATAGAGCTTAACGAAAAGATTTTCGGGATAGGAAACCAGCAAAGTAAGGAGTTCAACCAAAGCCAACGTTCTTATAGCAGATCTGACATCTTTCATATACTGGATTACCAGAAAAAACATAAGCTCAGTAATATCCAATTGGCTATCCATTTCAAGCTGAGTAGAAATACCGTAACAAAGTGGAAAAAAATCTTTGTTGTATAAGCCTGCTTTAACCTAAGTAAAACACTGGAAATTATGACACTACTATCAATAAAAAAAGAAATACATAGAAGTTCTTTTTTCTGTCGTGCTATATTTTTAGGTATTCTGATTTTCTTTAATTCCTTGTATTCCCAGGACAAAAAAGTTACAGATGATAAGGTGCGAGTTGTCTTTGTGACTCAAGGAGCTAAGGTTTATTCAGCAGATCAAAGTTTCAATAATCAGATTGATCAAGGAGAAATTATTGTTAAGAATGGAGATCTTTCGTTTGAAGAAGATGATGATTCTCATAGAGTTTTGATTGTTTCGACACCTAATTCTAAAATTCCAAGTTTTTCACGACAAGTGAAATCATCTGAGGAAAAGAAAAAAAAGAAATTACTTAAAGAAATCAAAAATGAGATAGATCATTATGAAGCCCAGAAAGAGTCTTTCGAAAAAAAAGATTACCATAATTTTCCTTCACCATTTCAGTTTTTATCTTCACATTCTACCTCGCAAAATTGCATTGCACCAAGTAACACTCCCCATGACTTTTCTAAAATATATACAGATCCTAAAAAGTGTTTCTTAAATCAGGATTTAGATAATCTGCACACTCCGAAATACACATTTTATAACAATAAATCTTTAGATTTTTGTTTTTCTGATGTCTTTTCTATAAGGCCTCCACCTGTATTAGTTTTATAAAATAATGAATTTTTAAATTTTATAAAAACTCTTACAATCTTTTGTAAGGAAACCTAATACATTTCAAAATATGAAACTAAAATGTTTTTTTAAAAATATGAAAACGCATTGGGTACTGGTGCTTCTGCTATGTACGTCTATCGCTTTTTCTAAAACTATACTGGCAAATAGTAAGTTTGCAAAAAGTATAGTAAATAGTCTAACAGCAGGGACTAAATCCAAAACTCCTAAACCCGCAAAGTCTTCTGTGGCATATGCTACGGATACAGATTTAGATGGTGTTACAGATGATCTTGATCTTGATGATGATAATGACGGAATATTGGATACGGTTGAATGTCCAGCCACAGATATTGTGACCAACGGTACTTTTACTACCAACTTAACTGGCTGGACAGCAGGAACCGGATGGGCATTTAGTAGTGGAACTGCAACAAATACAAATGATTTTACCACTAGTTCGCTTTCACAGTCTCTTACCAATCTTGATAAAGTTCCCAATAATACAGTTTCTCTTACTGTAAAAATTGGAGCACAGGATTCTGGTAATAGCGCAGGAAATACTTCAAGCTTAGATATAATGCTGGGAGGTGTTGTGTATGCAACGATATCAAACAGTGTGCTAAGAAACACCAGCAACGTAACCATAAGTCTTGCTCCGGGAGTAACCAGTAATTTTGTTACATTTGGTACTTCAAGTATAACTGGCTTTACGACTTCAACTTTTACAGTTAATATCCCTTATAGTGGACCAAGTAGCGCAACTTTGGCTTTCAGAATGAATTCTGGCGGAGATGACTGGTCTGTAGATGATGTTTCAATTTCTGCATTGATTTGTGATATTGATGGTGATGGAATTCCAAATTATCTGGATCTGGATTCTGATGGTGACGGTTGTCCTGATGCTGTTGAAGGTGGGGGTGGTTTCACCAATGCCAATCTGGTAACTGCTACAGGAGCACTTGCTACCCAGTCACCCAATAAGAATCTTGGTAATGCAGTAGGAAGTAATGGTGTTCCTACAATTGCAGGAGCCGGGCAAAGTATCGGTGTTTCACAAAACAGTAATGTAAATGCATGTACTGATAGTGATGGTGATGGAATCACAAATGTTTATGATCTTGATAACGATAACGATGGTATCCTGGATGTCAACGAAAAAATTTGTCCACTGACAGGACAAACCATAAGAATTGGATATATTCCTAATAGCAGAGATTTAGATGGTGACACTGGTTACACTTTTGATGGATCTTTAATGAGTGGTTCCGGAGCATTAAAATTAACTAATCCTGCTAATTTTGGTCCGAATGGTGCTGTGAATGCCAATATAGTATTGGTCAGCATGGGAACTGCTCCCATTACTAAAGCGATTATTAACTCACTCAACCTGAATGCGATCTTCCTCGGCGGTATTAATGATGCGGCTGCTACCCCCAATTCATATTTATCAACGGCTGAATTCAATGCTATTAAAGACTGGTCAGATGATTCTCAAAATAACTATGTAGTATCAACCCAGGCTCAGACAAAACCTTGGGGCACCAGTGTGGTGTCACAAGTTTCAAATCCAAATGTACCTACATCATACGGAAGCCAGACTTCTATTTTCAAAGGCCCTTTTGGAAAGGTTACATCATTCACTCAAGGGGGAGGATATCAAGGGTATTTCTCTACCATCAATGCCTTGTTTGGAGCGAATGCACTTGCAGTCAATGGAAGCAATGGATCTGTAATGTATGTCGATGGGATTTATAACGACTTAATGATTGCAGATGTTGATATCCTGACTACAGTTGGTGGTATTACAGCAGGAAGTAGTGTGACATCCAATAATGATGTACTTTTTATGAATATCTGGGCATTTGTAGCTGAGCAATCTGCATGTACTTCTTATAAAGATACAGATGGTGATGGCATTCCTGATTATCTGGATCTGGATTCTGACGGTGACAGTTGTCCTGACGCTGTTGAAGGTGGCGGCGGTTTTACCAATGCCAATCTGGTGACAGCTACGGGATCACTTGCTACCCAAAACCCTAATCAGAATCTCGGAAATAATGTAGGAAGTAATGGTGTTCCTACAATTGCAGGAGCCGGGCAAAATATCGGTGTTTCACAAAACAGTAATGTAAATGCATGTACTGATAGTGATGGTGATGGTATCACAAATGTTTATGATCTTGATAACGATAACGATGGTATCCTGGATGTCAACGAAAAAATTTGCCCACTGACAGGACAAACCATAAGAATTGGATATATTCCCGATTCCAGATCAGGAAATAACGGATATACCTTTAATGGAAGTCAAATGAGTGGTTCCGGAGCATTAAAATTGACTAATCCTGCTAATTTTGGTCCAAGTGGCACAGTAAAAGCCAATATAGTATTGGTCGATATGGGAACTGCTCCTATTACCAAAGCAATTATTAACTCACTCAATCTGAATGCAATCTTCCTTGGCGGTATTGATAATGGCACCACTTCATATTTGTCAGCGGGTGAATTTAAGGCCATTAAGGACTGGTCAGATGATTCTCAAAATAACTATGTAATATCAACCCAGATTCAGACACAATTCTGGGATACCTCTGTAGTGTCGCAAGTTTCAAATCCAAATGTACCTACATCATACGGAAGCCAGACTTCGATTTTCAAAGGGCCTTTTGGAACGGTTGCATCATTCAATCAGGCGGGAGGCTATCAAGGTTATTTCTCCGCCATAAATTCCTCGTTTGGAACCAATGCGCTTGCTGTCAATGGAAGCAATGGGCCTGTAATGTATGTAGATGGAATTTATAATGACTTAATGATTGCAGATGTTGATATCCTAACTGCACTTGGTGGTGTTACAGCAGGAAGCGGAGTTACATCCAATAATGATAAACTTTTTATGAACATCTGGGCATTTGTAGCTGAGCAATCTGTGTGTACTTCTTATAAAGATACAGATGGTGATGGTATTCCTGATTATCTGGATCTGGATTCTGACGGAGACAGTTGTCCTGACGCTGTTGAAGGTGGTGGTGGTTTTACCAGTGCTAATCTGGTGACAGCTACAGGATCACTTGCTACCCAAAATCCTAATCAGAATCTTGGAAATAATGTAGGAAGTAATGGTGTTCCTACAATTGCAGGGGCCGGGCAATCTGTTGGTAATTCTACCAATGCACTAGTTAATCTTTGCTTTTGTTACAAAACCCCTGTATCTCCAGGTGGAGGAAATCCTAATCCAGTAAAATTTGGTATCACTGCGCTGAACCGAGCGGGTTCAGGTTCTTCAGAATGGCCGGAAGTAAGACGTAGTGCATGGGCGGCTCTGGAGTCCAAATCAAAAGGTTTTGTGGTTAATCGTATGGCATTTGTGGATGCAGATAGTAATCCTGCTACTCCTACAACTCCGCCTTTAGCTAGTATTCCTGCGGCAAACTATGTTGAAGGAATGATGGTGTATGATACAGTAGCGAACTGCCTGAAAATCTATAACGGAACAGTGTGGAGTTGCTATTCAACTCAAACTTGTCCTGACTAATTATTAATGTAGAATTTTAAAAATTTTAAAAATGAAAAACATTATAAAAATATTTTGCCTGTTCGTTGTTAATTTGGCTACAGCACAAGTAGCAATAGGAAAGGCATCTATTAGTACCATCCCACCTGCAAATACAACTACAAACCCATCTATTTCCTTAGAGTTTGGTGATTATGGCGGAGCCTTATTGGGTAGAGGAATTATTTTACCTTGGATTACTGCGGATATGGACAAAGCTGCTGCGGTTCCTGGAACTATTATTTTTGATACGGTTGATAAAATTGTTAAGTATAAAAATGGTGCAGGCGCTGGAAACTGGTTTTCGCTTTCAAAAAACGAAACAGTTCCGGTAATTGGAGATACAACCGGAGTAGTGGTCACAACCCTTCAGGACTCTTACACAGATAATCCTAATGCTAAAGTGAGTATAGGAACTCCAGCAACCCCAGCTGTTCCCGGAATATTAGTGTTGGAGGAGAATAATAAAGCAATGATTCTTCCTAAAGTGGCAAGCCCACATCTGAATATTGTAAATCCTGAACCCGGAACTATGGCTTATGATACCGTAAAAAAGCAGCTTGCAATTTTCAATGGCAAAGTTTGGTCATTTTGGAAGCCTTAAGTTTTTTTTATTAAACGGTTAAACAAATAACCACTTCTATATGAAGTGGTTATTTATTATAAGACTAAATTATTTGCCATCTATTTATAGCCACTTTGGTGCGAAAAAATGTTTGTAGCAAATCTGCATTGATCCAAATAAAACCTGCTATTTTGTTTTTAAACTCGTTTCTATGTGTATATCTCATATCATTTGTGAAGCACCATTTTGCTGTACGTCATTTGCATTTAATATTACAATAAACATATATCATTATACATATAACAATAATTAGTTAATATTACCCTATCTTAACGGTGGATAATTGCTAATAACAGGTCAATAAAATTTCATTATATGCATCAATTTTATTCAATAAGAAACGTATTTGCACTTAAATGTGTTTTTATAGTTCTGATCACATTTACTTTCAAAAGTTTAAGATCTCAGAACCATACAATAGACTCTTTACTAGAAGCCTCTCAAAGCGATCTTCGAGGCGGTGAACTAAAAAGAGTTCTTGACAAACAAAACATTATATTAAAAGAATCTAAAAAGAAAAACTATTCTAAAGGTATCTCGCGGTCATACTTATTTAGTGGCAAATGCTATATGAAGCTTGGGGATTGTGGCAAGGCATTATTTTTTTTCAACAATGCTTTAAATGAAAAGTATGCCCAAATAGACATGGGTTTAAAATCTGAAATCATTACCAATATTGGGAATTGTTACCACCAGCAAAATCTATACAATGATGCATTAGAAAAATATCGGGAAGCAATCAGAGTTGGAGAGCTATCTGAAGAGATTAATTATATAAAGGCAAAAAATTATAATAATATCGGAAATTTATACGAAATTTTTAAATCGCCTAAAGACTCTGCTTATTATTACTATAGTAAGGCCTATTACTATTTCAAAAATGATTACAAAAATACGCAAATACAAAAAAAGAATATTATCGGAGCTACTATTTGTTCTAATCTAGGAGAAGTATGGGGTAAGAATAATCGGATAGACTCAAGCAAATATTATTTTAATAAAGCAGCTCTATATAATAACAAAGCCAGAGATATAATATTAGATGCAGTATTGGAGCATAAAATTGGAGTTTTATATTATCATTCTCACGACTATAAAACAGCTGAATATCATCTGGAAAAAGCTAAAACAGTATTCGAAGAAAAAGAGGATATTTATAAACTATCCGAGTCCTATACCTTATTAATTAAATTAAATAAAATATTAGGAAATGAGAAAAAACAGACAGAATACCAAGATTTATTACTTACTATAGAAAAGAAAATCAATGCTATACAAGGATCTGCGAGGGCAGCAACATTAGACAATGTTATAAAAGAGAAAAATGAAGTTTTTAGAAAAAAAGAGGTCAGGTTATACTGGATTATCACCATTATATTATTGATCACTCTGCTTGTCATCATATTTTCTGTTTACTCTCATAAAAGGAAAAAAGATTCCTCATTTTTAACACTTCAGAAAGAAAGAGACATCATTCAGCAGAAAGAAATAGAAGCCAAAGAATTAAAGCTTAAAATAAACGATTCTTTTGACGAGGTTGTACAGCTTGCTAAAGATAACAGCCCGGAATTTCTCATAAGATTTCAGGAGGTATACCCAAATGTTTGCTCTGCAATCCTGAAAATTAATCCGCAGCTAATAAGCAGTGAATTAAAATTTTGCGCTTTACTATTTCTTAATTTTTCTACAAAAGACATTGCGGAATATACTTTCACATCACCAAAAACGGTTCAAAACCGGAAAAATGGCATACGGAAAAAGCTTAATATTCCTTCAGACACTGATCTTTATCTCTGGTTCAAAAATCTATAAAAAAATCCCGTCTCGTAATAAAACGAAACGGGATTTATATTGTAAGAAAAATCTTATGCTTGAACGTTGTTTCCTCCTAATACGAAAGGCTCAACTTCTTTGATTTCTCCGAACTGCTGCTCGTAGTTAGCGATGTTCTGTTGAAGAGCATTTAATACTCTTTTAGCGTGAAGTGGAGCAAGAATTACTCTTGATCTTACTTTAGCTTGCTGAACACCTGGCATCAACTGAATAAAGTCTACTACAAATTCAGATGGAGAGTGGTTTACTAGTGCTAAATTAGCATAGATACCAGCAGCTACCATTTCGTTTAATTCGATGTTGATGTTTCCGTCTTGTGGATTTTGATTGTTGTCCATTGTTATAAATTATGTTTTTAAAATTCGAAATTTGAGATTGTGAAAATATAAAAATAATTCCAAACCCCAAATTTCAAATCATTAATTTTAGTTAAGGTCTTCGAATTCCTTCTTAGAACCTACAATAACGTTCTGATACTCTTTAAGACCTGTACCTGCAGGAATTCTGTGACCTACAATTACATTTTCTTTAAGACCGTTAAGATCGTCTATCTTACCAGCAACTGCTGCTTCGTTAAGAACTTTAGTAGTTTCCTGGAACGATGCTGCAGACATGAATGACTTCGTCTGAAGTGCTGCTCTTGTAATACCTTGTAGTACAGGAGTTGCAGTAGCAGGAAGAGCTTCTCTTACTTCTACTAAGCTTAAGTCTTCACGCTTCAACTTAGAGTTTTCGTCTCTTAATTCTCTTGCAGTAATCATCTGACCTGGCATAAATTCTTTAGAATCACCAGCTTCTACTACTACTTTAAGACCGAATACTCTGTTGTTTTCTTCTAAGAAGTCAAACTTGTGCTCAAGAGCTCCTTCAAGGAATTGAGTATCACCTCCATCTACGATAGATACTTTCGTCATCATCTGTCTTACGATAATTTCGAAGTGCTTGTCGTCGATTTTTACCCCCTGTAGACGGTAAACTTCCTGAATTTCGTTTACTAAGTATTCCTGAACTGCTGTTGGACCTTTAATTCTTAAGATATCTTCCGGTGTAATAGAACCGTCAGAAAGTGGAGAACCTGCTCTTACGAAGTCATTCTCCTGAACAAGAATCTGGTTAGAAAGTTTTACTAAGTAAATTTTTCTTTCTCCAGTTTTAGCCTCAACAATAAGTTCACGGTTACCTCTCTTGATTTTTCCGTAAGAAACTACCCCGTCGATTTCAGTAACAACCGCTGGGTTTGAAGGGTTTCTAGCTTCGAATAATTCGGTAACTCTCGGAAGACCTCCGGTGATATCCCCTGCTTTTGCAGATTTTCTTGGGATCTTGATTAAGACTTTACCAGCCTTAATTTTTTCACCATCGTTAACCATTAAGTGGGCTCCTACCGGTAAGTTGTAAGCTTTTTGCTCAACTCCTTTAGAGTCTACCACCTTCAAGGTAGGTACGGCTTTCTTATTTCTAGATTCAGAGATTACTTTCTCTTCGAATCCTGTTTGTTCGTCAATTTCAAGCTGGAATGAAATACCCTGGATGATATCCTCGTATTCTACCTTACCTGAAGTTTCAGCAATGATAACCGCGTTATACGGATCCCATCTACAGATTGTATCTCCTTTCTTCACTTTATCACCTGGTTTCACAGATAATATAGATCCGTAAGGTACGTTAGCTACCATTAATGGAGTTCTTGACTCATTATCAGCAACTAATCTGAATTCTGTTGAACGGGAAACTACAACCTCAGCTGTATTACCGTTTTCATCTTCAGAAGTAATAGTTCTTACTTCATCCATTTCAACGATACCATCTCTTCTTGCAACGATAGATGGGTTTTCTGATACGTTTCCTGCAGTACCCCCTTGGTGGAAGGTTCTCAACGTAAGCTGAGTACCTGGTTCCCCAATTGACTGTGCTGCAATTACACCTACCGCTTCACCCATGTGGATCACTTTACCTGTTGCTAAGTTTCTACCGTAACATTTTGCACAGATACCTTTCTTAGCCTCACAAGTTAATGGTGAACGAACCTCCACAGATTCTAATCCTGCTTCTTCGATTCTTTTCGCCAATGCTTCAATGATCACCTGATCTGCACTTGCAATAAGCTCGTCAGTTTCAGGATCGTAAATATTATGAAGAGATACTCTACCTAAGATTCTTTCAGAGATTCTTTCAACAATCTCGTCATTTTTCTTAAGTGCAGTAACTTCTGTACCTCTCAGCGTTCCACAGTCTGCTTCTGTAACGATAACGTCCTGTGCAACGTCTACCAATCTTCTCGTTAAGTAACCAGCATCGGCTGTCTTAAGAGCGGTATCCGCAAGACCCTTACGAGCACCGTGGGTAGAGATAAAGTACTCTAGAATCGAAAGACCTTCCTTAAAGTTGGCAAGGATCGGGTTTTCGATGATCTCCGCTCCGGTAGAACCAGCTTTCTGCGGTTTTGCCATCAAACCTCTCATCCCTGATAACTGACGGATCTGTTCTTTAGAACCCCTCGCTCCA